>ENA-USUG01005639-USUG01005639.1-human-gut-metagenome-genome-assembly--contig:-NODE-5639-length-14028-cov-5.114830_pt1 | contig 14028 bp, 10 predicted proteins | sample MGYA00250059_ERZ773394 | MGnify/ENA primary metagenome ERZ773394 (study PRJEB29103, sample SAMN06111957) | human gut metagenome | biome: human gut; feature: ankylosing spondylitis patient; material... | reverse complement strand
ATAGACGGAACCTTCTTTTTCATTTACTCTTTCGATACTTATCTGATATTGCAATCATTCATCAATGAAAGACACTTACTCTGTACAGTCTTCGTATCTCTTTTAATCATCAAAGTAATTATGATCAAATCCGGTATCCTGCACATTGTCAGGGGTTGCTTTCTGATTCTGCTTTTGCATACTTTCTTCTTTTTGCTGTGACTGCTGTATCATTGCACCAAAATCACCTGTTTCATCCGTTCTTTGCTGCATTGTATTATCAAAGCCGGTATTCGGATTCTGCCCGTTTGATGCTGCTTCAAAAGGATTTTCCCGTTCTTTTTCTTCTTCCTGATTGCTATTTGCATTCGGATTCATAAAATATGGATTCTGTGTCATATTCTGCATCATTTTTTGCATAAATTCTTCTTTTGCTTTCCGTTCTTTTTCTGTTCTTCTAAGACGTTCCTGCTCTTCCTGTGTATGAAGTTCAAGATCCTCTTCTATGGATATGATCATTCCTTTTCTATAAAGGCTCCAGACAAGAATACCAATACCTGCAAGAAGAACGAGTGTAACACTTAAGCCTCCTTCCAGTCCGAACTTTCCGCCATTGATAAAGGAAGCTCCTTCAACGCTCTTTCCGACAAAGACTGTTCTTTTGATTTGTATTCCGCTTACCGATACCCCAAAGATCGTTCCCTGCACAAAATTCCAGATGCTATGTGCTGCTCCTACGATCCAGATATTTTCATAACGAAGCATCAAAAGTGCCATCACTGCACCAAATAAAAATAGATTCAGATAAGCCAGTAATGACATATTGTCATTCATGCCATGCATCATAGAGAAAAACAAAGAACTGATCACGACAGCTCCGACCACAGAATTTCGTCTGGTAAGCGACACAAATAAATAGCCTCTACACAAAACTTCTTCTGCCATTCCCTGTACAAGAAATCCGACCAGAAAACCAAACAGGTAAAGGATTGAAAAACTGTCTTTATTAAAGCCTTCTATGGTAACACTTTTTGTCAGAATGCAGATTCCATATGCAACAACGAAGGCTGCCGCACCGATCAGAAGTCCTTTTATATACTGAATTGCAAAACCCTTCTTTTGAAACCCCATGGAAGCAGCGTTTCTTTTTTCTATCAATTTGCAATACAATATACAAATGATAAGCAATGCAAACTCTGCTATCAACGTCACAATAACAAACCAATCCGGAATCGACTGCATAATCCGGTTCATCTGATTCACATCCAAGCTTCCGTTTTGTAACATTTTCATATAAGAACCATCTTTTAGCATATAAAACGCCAGCACAGGTGCCTGCACAAGACTGGTAGCCGTACTTCCTACGAAGAAAACCAGCAGTGCACAGATCAGCTCAAACGCTGCACTATGTCCATTCCCTAAAATTGCATTTTTCATAAAATCCGGTTTTTTTATTGCTTTCATATATCTTTAACCTCATTTCCAAACGTATATCCTGCTTGTTATTTTACCATATATGCAAACAAACTTCACCTTATTTTTATCTTATTTCACAGATGTAATTCACTGACTTTGTCAACGTTTTTCATTCAGTCTGCTTTCCTGCCCTGCTGTATTTTCCTGCTTTCGAAGCAAATAGTTATACCGATGGTAAATGCGCTCGATCTGGTCTTTTGAATATTGTGTCTGATACCTGTTTTGTATCTGTGTTTTTGTCCACCGTTCACCTCGGTCTGCATCTAATAAACACTGTACAATAGAATCTACTTCCTTTTTATTCATTCTTCCTCCTTAAACATTTTTCATTTCCTATTCTTATTCTTTCCCTGTATGAGCATGATTATGAAAAGAGAACTGTTACAATATGAGGAAAAGATCATCGTATATTTTGGGGAAATTTTAGCACACTATCCTTAATATAACAAGTATTGCCTTTTAAGTTTATTCTATCTCTGATTTTTAATTGTTATGCTTTATAGATAAGTGAATAAACATGCTTACCTATCAATACAACAATGTGATTTTTAAGCAACAAAGAAATGAGGAACACGATCATTATGAATAAAAAACAAATTGGCAGGAATATACAACGTATCCGTCAGGTTCAAAACATCACACAGGCAGAACTTGCCGAAATGGTTCATTTATCCGTTGTCCATATATCGCATATTGAAACAGGAGCTTCCATGCCATCCTTACCAACACTTTTAGATATTTGTAATGCGTTAGAAGCAACACCAAATGATATATTACTCGGACAATACTGTACACCGGATATTGAAATGTTAGTAAAAGAAAATCCGAACGCAGAACCGATCACACAGGAAGATAAATTATTAATGCAAAATATTTATAACTATCTAAAGACAAGAAATAAAAAGAAAAAGTAAAACAAAAATAGAATCGAAGAACCCCTTTACTTTTCAATACTATGGTTTTCTCCGATTCTATTTTTTATACACTCTTCAATCTATAAGAATACATCTCTAAATAGATCCTGTCTTATCTTATTGTATTATTTTAAGTCATTTAAGAAGCTCTCAATGCGGTCTAAGCCCTTTTCAATCTGTTCGATAGAAATTGCATAAGAAAGACGTAAATGCTTCTCAAATCCAAAATCAGCACAAGGAACAACTGCTGTATTGTAATCATTGATCAGAATTTCTGCCATCTGCGCTACACTTTCAACAACCGTATCTTTATATTTCTTTCCAAGAACTTCGCTGGCATCTACAAAGACATAGAATGCCCCCATTGGTTCGATCGTGCTGACAAGCGGCATCTTACAGATACGCTCATACATATATTTACGACGCTTATCAAATTCTGCATGCATTTTGACAACACTGTCCTGTGGACCTGTTAATGCTTCTACTGCTGCCTTCTGCGCGATTGAGTTTGGATTCGATGTCTGGTGGCTCTGTACGCTTCCCATCATCTTTGCGATCTCTTTTGAAGAACCTGTATAACCGATTCTCCAACCTGTCATTGCATAACTCTTTGCCAAACCGCTGCAAGTGATCGTTCTGTCATAAATGTCTTTGCCAAAGGATGCAATACTGATATGCTTCTGCTCGCCATATACAAGGTTCTCATACATTTCATCCGCTACGACATAAATATCTTTTTCTACAACTACTTTTGCGATTGCACGAAGCTCTTCTTCTGTATAAAGCATACCGGTTGGATTGTTTGGTGTATTTAATACAACCGCTTTTGTCTTGTCTGTAATCGCATTTTCAAGATCTTTTGCTGTTAATTTGAAATTCTGTTCTTTCGTTGTCGTAATGATAACAGGAACACCACCTGCTAACTTAACAATCTCAGGATAGCTCAACCAGAAAGGTGCCGGAATGATCACTTCATCACCAGGATTTAATAATACAGTGAAAATATTGGTTAAAGAATGCTTTCCACCATTACTGATCACGATCTGATCCGGTGCATAATCCAAATGATTGAAGGCTTTGAATTTTTTACTGATCGCTTCTTTTAATTCGTTGATTCCTGAAGCCGGTGTATATTTTGTAAAACCATCATTGATTGCTGCTATTGCTGCATCACAAATATTCTGAGGTGTGTTGAAATCAGGTTCCCCTGCACCAAATCCTACAACATCTTTTCCCTGCGCTCTTAATTCTTTTGCTTTTGCTGTAATTGCTAGCGTTGAAGAAGGCTTCACCGCTGCAGCTTTCTTTGATAATTCTAATGACATAATACTATATCTCCTTTCGGTATTTTAATCCCGTATGTATTCCTTTGCCCATTCAAGGCAACATATTTGTTATACCACACAACGCACACATGTGTCAATGTATAATTGTATACAATCTTATTATATACAAAATGGATCTTATCTTTCCTGATAAAATCCATTTTATATTCTTTTTATATTGTAATCTTACAATCCTGTCGTACCATATTCCCATTTTTTTAATCTTATGAAAAATCAGTCGACTGTCTTTTATTCTTTACATAATTCCTGTAAAACTTCTAACAGATAGTCATAGACACGGATTGCCGACGGAATGGAAAGCTTCTCCTTTGGTGTATGAATATCTAAAATGTCCGGTCCGATCGCAACCATATCTAACTCCGGCATTTTTTCTGATAACAGACCGCACTCCAGTCCTGCATGGATCACTTCTACAACAGGTTCTTTCTGATAAAAACGTCGGAATACTTCGACCATTTTTTCACGTAGAACAGACTCTTTACGGTAGAGCCATGCCGGATAGTTTCCTTCCTCCTGATAAGAAGCTCCGATGCTCTTTGCAAGACATGCCAGTTTCTTGGAGAGATATTCTTTATAACCTGCTGCCGAGCTTCGAACCGAATACGATGCTTTCATTTCTTCTTCTGCTTCAAAAATGCCCATATTCAAAGAACTTTCTACTAAGCCTTTCATATCACCACTCATTGCCTGTACGCCGTTTGGTGCTGTATTTAATAAAAACAGGATCTTATCTGTCTGCTCTTTTGCAATTACCGAAGCACCTGCCTGTGCTTCTTTTCTGAGACAGATCTTCATGTCCGGCTCAAAACTTGTATATTCATCCTGATACATAGCCGTTCTTTTCTGAAATTCCTCTTCAAATGCCGATGCATCCTTTTCATCGACTACAAGCACTGCTTTGGCTTCTCTTGGAATCGCATTGTCTTTGGTGCCGCCTTTCATGCTGACAAGTGCAAATGGTGTCTCCATTTCAAAAAGAAGTCTTCCGAGCAGCAACGCTGCATTGACCCTGTTCTTGTCAATCTCACAACCGGAATGACCGCCTAAAAGTCCATTCACATGACATTCATAACAAATACCGTCTTTCTCATCACGATCCAGTTTTAATGTGATATTACCACGAAGACCACCTGCACAGCCGACTAATAAAGAACCTTCCTCTTCTGTATCCAGATTGATCAGATATTTTCCTTTCAAAACGCCTGTATCTAATGCTTTTGCACCAAACATTCCGATCTCCTCATCGGTTGTAGCTACCAATTCGATCATCGGATATTCCTTCGTATCATCGGCAAGAATTGCCAGACCATATGCAAGTGCGATACCATCGTCACCACCAAGTGTCGTGCCCTTTGCATAGAGATAATCTCCATCAACAGCCAGATCAAGACCTTCATTTGTAAAATCATGTTCTACGCCGCTTTCCTTTTCACAGACCATATCCATATGTCCCTGTAAAATGATTCCCGGCAGATTCTCATATCCTTTTGCTGCTTCCTTGCGGATCACTACATTATAAGATGCATCCTGATATACAAACAATTGATGCTCTTTTGCAAAAGCCACCAGATAATCACTGATTGCTTCATTATGTTCTGATCCTCTCGGTACAGCACTTATCTCCTCAAAATAATGAAAAAAATCATACTTTTCTAACTCTTCTAACATAATACTCTCCATTTCTGAGCAGTCCTTTTATTATACTCTTTCCATTTATACATTCTGTTATACAATTAGTTTTTAAAACTATGAATTGGTGCCGGAATTCTGCCTCCACGCTCAATAAACTCTGTACAGTCAAATGAATTGACAGGCATAACAGGTGCGTATCCAAGTAATCCGCCAAACTCTACCGTGTCGCCAACTTTTTTACCGCATACCGGAATCAGTCGAACGGCTGTCGTCTTCTGGTTGATCATACCAATCGCCATTTCATCGGCAACAATACCCGAAATCGTAGATGCTTTTGTATCACCCGGAATGGCGATCATATCAAGACCTACCGAACATACACAAGTCATTGCTTCTAACTTTTCTAATGTCAATGCACCATCGACTACGGCATTGATCATTCCCTGATCTTCACTGACAGGAATAAATGCACCACTCAGACCACCAACGTAAGAAGATGCCATAACGCCACCTTTCTTTACCTGGTCGTTTAACAAGGCAAGCGCAGCTGTCGTTCCCGGTGCTCCGGCTCTTTCGAGTCCCATCTCTTCAAAAATATCGGCAATGCTGTCACCAACCGCAGGTGTCGGAGCTAAAGAGAGATCAATAATGCCAAATGGAATACCAAGTCGCTGAGAAGCTTCTCTTGCTACCAGCTGACCGACACGTGTAATCTTAAATGCGGTCTTTTTGACTTTTTCGCAAAGGGTACCAAAGTCCGCACCATGTACTGACTCTAATGCTTTACGCATGACACCCGGTCCACTGACACCGACATTGATGATCTCATCCGCTTCTGTCACACCGTGGAAAGCGCCTGCCATGAATGGATTGTCATCCGGTGCATTACAAAATACAACTAATTTGGCACAACCGATACCATCTCTGTCCTCTGTTGCTTTTGCAGTCTCTAAAATGATCTCACCCATCATTTTGACTGCATCCATGTTCAAACCGGTCTTTGTTGAACCAAGATTGACAGAGCTACATACAAAATCCGTTGTCGCAAGAGCTTCCGGAATTGACTGTATCAAAAGCTCATCACTCTTTGTCATACCTTTTGAAACCAATGCACTAAAACCACCGATAAAGTTTACACCGGTTGTCTTAGCCGCACGATCTAATGTCTGTGCAATCTTTACATAATCTTTTGGTGTCTTGCATGCAGAACCACCGACTAATGCGATCGGTGTAACCGAAATTCTCTTATTGACGATCGGAATACCATACTCTTTCTCAATCTCTTCGCCGGTTGCAACAAGGTCTTTTGCAACCGTTGTAATACGGGTATAGATCTTTTCACACAAACGATCTACATCTGTATCAATACAGTTGAGCAGACTGATTCCAAGAGTGATTGTACGCACATCCAGATTTTCTTTTTCAATCATTTCATTTGTTTCAAGAACTTCATGTATATTTATCATTTTCATCCTCATTTCTATGCTTGCATTCTCTGTTTTTACTATTCTTATCTGTCGGATCCCGCAGGAAGTTTTACCTTTTGATCCATTACAATGCTCTTTTACCAAAATCTGTGCATTGCAATCGGCAGCTACTATAATCTATGCATCTTGTCAAAGATATCTTCACGCTGTGCTTTCACGATACAGCCCATATCTTCTCCGAGTTTTTCCAACTCATCTACCATAACCCCGAATTCTTTTTTGCTGTCTGCAACATCTACGATCATCATCATGTTAAAAAATCCATCTACGATTGTCTGTGAGATATCCAGAATATTGATCTGGTTATCAGCAAGATACGTACATGTTTTAGCAATAATTCCTACGCTGTCTTTTCCTACTACCGTGATTACTGTTTTTTTCATAATAATTTTCCTCCAAATATTTTCTTGTATTTATTGCTACACCTGACAGAATGGATTCTATAAGGTAATAAGCTTCGATGGTTTATCTCTGTTTGCTACTGCCAACTCAAAGGGAATACTCGTAACACCCATCTCTTCCCAGATCTGACATTTTACTGCTTCATACGCAAGCTCCGGATAATTATTTTCCTTTGATAAATGTGCCAAAAATGCATATTTCAATTTTTTATGTACAAGGCGGCACAGTAATTTTCCTGCCGCTTCATTCGATAAATGTCCTAACTCGCTTAAAATCCTGCATTTTAGCGAATATGGATATTTTCCTGCCTCTAACATACTAATATCATGATTTGCTTCTAAAAGCAAGACATCACTTCCTGCCAAATGGTCAATAATATATTCGTCATATACACCAAGGTCTGTTGCCATACCGACTTTTTTACCATCTGATTCCACGGTATAACATACCGGATCGGCTGCATCATGTGACATATGAAACGGCACCACTTTTAACTTGCCAATGTGAACTGCTTCATCTGCATAGAGCTGGTACAGATTTTCTCTTTTAACCATACCTTTTTTATCTTTCATACAAATTGCATCCAGAGAGCCTCCGGTTGCGAAAACAGATGTACCAAACATTTTCGACATCATATTGATCCCACTGATATGATCAGAATGTTCATGTGTCACAAAAATAGCGTCCAGCTGTTCCGGTGCAACGCCAATGCTTTGCAATCCATCCACAATACGTTTGCGGCTGATTCCGGCATCGATCAATATGTGATTCTTATCGTCTCCTATATAAATACAATTACCACTGCTTCCGCTGGCAATACTGCAAATTCTCATATTTTTTGTTCCTCGCTTCTAGTTGACCCATTCAATCCGAACGGCATCACCTTCCCGTAACGGATATGTGAAATCACATTCCATTCCATTAACGGCTGTCAAAAGTCGGTTGCCATGTGCGACACTTGTATCGACCGGATAAAAATCCAAAATATCTACAACAATATATTGTTTCTTTCCTTTCAGACTGACCATTTCTCCGTTGACAGTAATATTCAGGTCATGAATACTTCCGGATTGGGGATCATCTCCTATTTCTCTTTTTGCTGCCTGCGGTTCTTCCAAACCAGCTTCTTTGGTCTGCTCTGTCTGTTCCGTTTCGTTGGTCTGCTCTGTCTGTTCCGTTTCGTTGATCTGCTCTGATTCTTCCGTCTGTTCTACAGACGAAAAAGAAGTGTCTGTGCTTTCTTCCGTCCGGAACTGTGATTCTGTTCCACTTTCTTCAATATCACAGGCAATCATAAAATTATCATATACTTTTGTATCCGGTGTTGCAGGCATATTATTTACCTTAACATTACCGTACTTTAAAATGTCCATTAATTCCATAACCTGTTTTAATGTATAAAAATCAAGTATTTCTACATGATCTTCATCCTGAATCTCATGAAATTCCGAAACAAGTATATCATTAACAGAGACAAAACGAGAGCAGGTAATTGTTTTTCCGTTGAATATAAAAGTAAGTGTGGATTTAAATTCCGGCAGCTTTCCAACCGGCATACCGGCATCTTTTCCTCTTGTGGAAGCCTGAATTTCGATCTTGTCATTTGAAGCGATCGGTGTATTGATTCCGGTCTCATGCCCATTTAACAACACAACAGCTGCTTCACCGTTTTCTCCGCGTGCCATTCTCTTTTCACCTGACACATAATAAGTGATCGTTTTACCGCGTTTTGGAAAGAGATCTTCATTCGGATAGCCAACCTGCATTGCCGCATCCATGATCGTAAGTTTATTATTATCATACAGTTTGATCCGTTCATCATTGACCGTCACAAAAATAAAGTTATTTTTCTGCTCATAATAGTTCAGACAGATTCCGATCGGTGTAACAAGCAGAGAATCTACTTCAATATTTTTCTGAAGGAATGTAACATCACGCAGAACTTCTGCTCCACGAAGAGCCACCCTTTCTTTTGGCAGTCCCTGGAACTGTGCCAGATTCTCCACAAATCCTCCAACTTTTCCGCCACCACCAACAACGAAGATCGCACTAACCGGTTTTCCGCCATTTAATTCTTTGATCCTGTCAGATACATTCTGCGTGATCATTTTGACCGTATCGGCTACCGTATCAATAATTTCCTGTGACGGAATTTTCTGTGACAGTCCCATGATATCATGATATTCTACTTCATCTGCATACGTACTGGCACATTTCATATGATCGGCTTCGGTAAAATCCGTCAGATACTTCTTAGCGATCGTCTCTGTCAACTCATCACCTGCAAACGGAATCATTCCATATGCAATAATACTGCCGTCTTTTGTAATTGAAATATCAGATGTTCCTGCTCCAACATCCACTAAGGCAATATTTAACAGGCGGAATTTCTCCGGTATCGCTACATTGATCGCTGCAATAGGCTCCAATGTCAGATTTGCAACATATAATCCGGCTCTTTCCACTGCAGCATATAAACCATCCACTACTTCATCAGGTAAAAAGGTTGCAATTATTTCTGTTCGGATCTGTGTTGCTTTATGCCCTTCCAGATTAGAGATCGGATAATCATTCTGATAATACTGCTTTACAGAATAGCCGACACAGTAGAATTTGACATCATCGGAAGCCATTTCTTTACGCAGAATATCATATGCGTTTTCAACACCAAGCATATTCAATGTATAAATATGCTCGTTCGTAACAACGGTCTCATTAGAAAAAGACATTGTAGCATCGGCTTCTACTGTCTTTAATACACGGCCGGCAGCCGCAATACAAACCTGTTGCAATGTTCTTCCGGTCATCTTTTCAAGTTGTTCTTTTATTTTTGAGATGGTTGCCGCAACCTGTCCGATATCATGAATCTGCCCATCGATCATTGCTCTCGTTTCATGCTCGATCGCCACCTGGGCAACTGCAACAAATCCATTCGTACTATTTTTATATCCAACGGTACCGACAATGCTTCTTGTACCAATATCCAGTCCAAAGACAAGCTCTTGTGGAACATTTGTCATATCCACTTTTTCTTCCTGTGCCTGTACTCCCAAATCCATTGTATCGGAAACCTCCTTGACCATTCTCTTTTTTTTCTGTTTTTATCAAACTGCGAAGTGAAATATTTCTTTGCACTTTGCAGACATTTTCTTTTGATTTTATACCATCACATTATATAATAGCACATATCATTCTTTTAACGCAACGATATCCCTGTTTTTTTAAACCATTTACGGTATTCTTTCTTTTTACCCGAAGGAACTTTAACCGCTGCATTCTTCTTACATTTCTTAAACACGTTGTAACCGACGTTTTTGTTCTTTAACAATTTGCTCTTGAGCTGGATTTTCTTTAACTTTGGACAATATGCAAATGCACTAAAGCCGATCTTTTTTACCTTTTTGCCGATCACTGCTTTTTGAAGAGATTTACAACGGTAAAAAGCATTTCGACCGACTGTTGCCACTTTGTCTCCGATCGTAACAGTTTTTAGTTTACCACAAAATGCAAATGCAAGATCTGTAATCTGTGTCACCGTATAGCTCTTCCTACTATAAGTAACCTTTGCCGGGATCGTTACTGATGTGATCGTTTTCTTGGATGTTCCGATGCATGCAACAGTCTTTTTCGATGTCGATAACACTTTATAGCGTAAGTTCTTGCTTGTAAAAATGCTTCCTTTTTTCACTGTATTCTTTGTAACAGTTGAAGCTTGTTTCGTTGATGACGCGCTGCTGTCAGTAGTATTAGAAATGCGGCTGTCATCCCAACCACTGTCATTTCCATCAGGATCATTACTTCCACCTGCCGGAATCACGGTAATTCTTGAACGTTGGCCGCAACGCTTGCAATGAAGTGACTTTTCTCCCGCTGTTGTTGCAGTTGCCGGGATATCAATCGTAAATGTACTATTCCAGTCATGACCTAACGGATAGATGATTGCATCATTCATTACAATCTCCATCGTTGCATTTTCATCTAAATAATATTTTCCGCAATCAATGCAATGGTAGTAATCCATCATGCCTGGTTCTGTACAGGTTGCGGCTTTTCCTTTTTGGAATTCCAAACTGTGAATATGTTTTAAAGTACGATCGACTGTAGCATTTGCAATCTCAGCAATTGAATCATATCCATAACCGGTTAAATGCACTACAAAAGTAAGTGTTGAATCTCCTCTATTCTCCCAGCTGTCTTTCTGTACATCCGGAGCTTTTTGTGAATAAAATGACATCTGTGTCAAACCGGTACAGCCTGCAAACGCCCGGCTTTCGATCGTTTTTAATGTTTTTGGTAAAGAAACCGCCGTGATCGCACTCTGTCCGGCAAAACCATTCTTTGCGACAGTAATTACGGAATACGAAGTATTTGCGATCGTTACTGTTGCGGGAATTGTAATCTCACCGGATAAAGAAACACCATCTGCTGCCGAAACCTGCAAGGTCTTTTTTCCATTGATATCTTCCTGTAAGGTATAACGCAGTCCGTTCTCTTCTATGTATTGTATATCACCGCAAACCGTACATACTCCATTTTCATATCGGTGTCCGGCTGCTTCGATCACTTTTTGTTCATTGATCGTCTGTCCACAGACTGTACAATGTGATCCCTGCGTATATCCTACCGTCATACATCCTGCTGCTATGGCCGGATCTGTAACTGCCTGATGCATATGCTCTTGTGTAACAGACGGATGAATCGTAAAGGCTTCTTTAATGGTGCCATAGAAAAGGCCTTTTCCTTCTATTACAGCATATGCTGTACCCGCCGCAAAATTATTTTCATAATGTACTGTATAGTCCACACCTTCTGTCAGCTTTGTTGTATTGTAATATACACCTGCTTGGGGCGTACAATATGCATTCTGATAGGTGTACTCATCCTTTTCAAGATAAACATCGGCTTCTTTGATTGAAATCTCTTCTTTCTGCCCAATCCGGACTAAATAGTTCTTCCCTAAGCTTTTGTTGTATTTTGGATATACCGAGATCTGCGTAATTCCATGCCCTTTTATTGTCAATGCATCGGAAGAACTGTTTGCACTTAATTGATTCCTAACGGCAATCACACTTTCTTCCGAAGATTCAATGACCATCTCCCGATAAGCCGGATCACCGTCTACACCTGTAGCAAAACAGGAAATGGTATCACCAGTCTCATTTTTTTCAGGAAATTCTTCCTCATAGGAATGCATATTCCGGTCCATATTAAGCCAGCTAAACTTACATGACTTTGGCGGATTGATCGTGATCGTATCCTGACATACCGAACATACACCGGTGCATAAACCATTTGAATCGGTATCGCCATAGACATAATCATGTGCTTTTTTCTCAATCGTTACATTTTCGGTATCTTCACAGACAGGGCAGTAAAACTGCTTGATCCCTTCTGTCGTACAGGTCGAATCGGTATATTTTCTTAATCGTTTTCTATGCCCGCATTCAATCGTAACCCGCTTAGAAAGTATATCTTTTCCATTCGATCTTGCCGTGATCGTAATAACACCTTTCTTATGTGTTGTCAGCTCACCATCGCTTGTAATACCGGCAACCGATGGATCAGAAGAAACATATTCATCAATACCAAGCATATATAATCTTCGTTTATTTTTGGAAAAATGTCCGCTTTCATTCTGGATCCATGCTCTCGCTGCCACCTGTACCGTTTCATCCGTTTTCATAGAATCTTCTACATCTAACTCTGTTTCCTTCAAAAAGCCATCCTGTACTTCGATCTTCTGAATGACATTATGTTTCTCTTCTAACATCGTCCGGTCTGTATTTCCTTTTCGCGAAAGTTCCCCTGCTAATGTAACCGGATAAGGAACATCTTCGTTATAAAAACATCCAAGACCTATGTATATATATGAAGGATTAATAATACTGGTGTAATGCCTTACTTCCGTGCCATTAGAAATATCTTCTCTGTTTAACCACCCTTTTTTCTCCATATACCATAGCAGGACCCCCTCTCTCATCTGTGCATCCTCGCCATCCATCTTATAGTAATAAGACAGATCTTCTGAATTTCCTGACAGACCGTTTGAAGTAACCGAAAAAGTATCTTTCCCATTCAAACGCATATGACCTGTATCCATAAAACGGAATGCATATCCTGCTTCTGCTGCACGGATACGTGCGATCCGCTCCAGATCTGTTGACCATTTAAGTGGCACATAATCACTTGGTGTCAGCATACGGGTTGGATTTCTCGGATCAGGGACATCTCCTTCCTCACAGGCTTCTTTACGATATTGATTGATCTGATCTAATGCTTTCTGTGCCTGACTGTAAAAAGTACCATATGCACCATATAATGTACAACCTTTTGATGCTTTCGATACATCCGTATCTAAAATTTCGGTTGTTTTCTTGCTGCCGGATGTTTTCTTACTGCTTGTCTGTGCCTTTTTCGTCTTTTTTGTGCTTTGTTTCTTTTGCTGCACCACACCATCTTTTGCGGTTGTTACATCAATATTTTTTGCATCCTTTGATTGGAAAGCTGATGGTGTACTTTGCACTTCCTGTTCTTTGGATACTGTCAGTGTACTCTGTGCTTCCTGTTCTTTGGATATTGTCAGTGTACTTTGCACTTCCTGCTTTGTCGATGCCGCCTGTGTGCGTATGCTTCCTGCCGGAAAAAGTACTGTGCAGCACATAATTACCGTCATCATAACCGCTAACGATTTTTTTCGTCTCATAAAAATCTCCATTCCGCAGACGCTTGTCGTCGAAGGAATCGCGATTCAAATATCAAATTTGAATCTGCGATCAGAGCTACTTTGTGACG
>ENA-USUG01005637-USUG01005637.1-human-gut-metagenome-genome-assembly--contig:-NODE-5637-length-14030-cov-6.085000_pt1 | contig 14030 bp, 16 predicted proteins | sample MGYA00250059_ERZ773394 | MGnify/ENA primary metagenome ERZ773394 (study PRJEB29103, sample SAMN06111957) | human gut metagenome | biome: human gut; feature: ankylosing spondylitis patient; material... | reverse complement strand
TCAGGTCGTCGGGGTTGATGATGGTCTGCATGGAAGCGCGATCCAGCGTACCATCGGGATTGACAGCAACCTTGCCGGAGGTATCGGGGACCTGCTTAACAGTAACTAAAATTTTCATTTTTCCTTTTACCTCCTGACTTACTTAACGCCCAGATGGCTGGAGATGACCATACGCTGCACCTCGGAAGTGCCCTCGTAGATCTCGGTGATCTTCGCGTCGCGCATCATGCGCTCCACGGGATACTCACGGGTGTAACCGTAACCACCGAACAGCTGGACAGCGCGGCGGGTCACATCGGAAGCGGCCTCGGCGGCGAACAGCTTAGCCATAGCGGCGTCAGCGGAATAGGGCTCGTGATTCTGCTTCTTCATAGCAGCGGAATACACCAGATACTTGGCAGCCTCCATGCGGGTGTGCATGTCAGCCAGCTGGAACTGGGTGTTCTGGAACTGGGAGATGCGCTTGCCGAACTGGACGCGCTCCTTGGTGTACTTGACAGCCTCGTCCACGGCACCCTCGCCGATACCCAGAGCCTGAGAAGCGATACCGATACGGCCGCCGTCCAGAGTCTTCATGGCGATCTTGAAGCCCTCGCCCTTCTTGCCCAGCATACGATCCTTGGGGATGACGCAATCCTCGAAGATCAGGTCGCAGGTAGAGGAACCGCGAATACCCATCTTCTTCTCGTGCTTGCCCTGAGAGAAGCCCTTGTCGTCCTTCTCCACGATGAAAGCGGAGATCTCCTTCATGGAGCGGCCGCGCTTGTCGACGACCTTGCCGGTGACAGCGATGATGACGAAGGTATCAGCTACGTTGCCGTTGGTGATGAAGCACTTGGAGCCGTTCAGGATGTAGTTCTCGCCGGACTCGTCCAGGACAGCGGTGGTCTGCTGGCCCTGAGCATCGGTACCAGCGCCGGGCTCGGTCAGACCGAAGGCGCCGATCTTGCGGCCGGAGCACAGGTCGGGCAGATACTTCATCTTCTGCTCCTCGGTGCCGTTCTCAAAGATGGGGGCGGCGCACAGGGAGGTGTGAGCGGACACGATAACTGCGGTGGTGCCGCAGACCTTGGCCAGCTCCTCAACGCACATGGCATAGCTGAGGACGTCGGCGCCAGCGCCGCCGTACTCCTTGGGGAAGTAAATACCCATCATGCCCAGCTTTGCCATCTTCTCGACGGTTTCCATGGGGAAACGCTCTTCCTCGTCGATTTCGGTGGCCAGGGGCTTGACCTCGTTCTCCGCGAACTCGCGGTACATCTTCTGAACGAGCAGCTGTTCCTTAGTCAGATGGAAATCCATACTATTTTCTCCTTTTCCAGAATTTACTTGTTGTAGTTAAAGAAGCCCTCGCCGGACTTGATGCCCAGCTTGCCGGCACGCACCATCTTGCGGATCAGCACGTTGGCACGGTACTTGCTGTCGTGAGTCTCGTTATACAGCACGTCCATGATGTTCAGCACCACGTCCCAGCCGATCAGATCGCCCAGGTGCAGAGGGCCCATGGGGTGGTTGCAGCCCAGCTGCATAGCGATGTCGATATCCTCGGCAGAGGCGACGCCCTCCTGCAGGACGCAGACGCCCTCGTTGCAGTAGGGGATCAGGATCTTGTTGACCACGAAGCCGGGAGCCTCGTTGACGACCACGGGGGTCTTGCCGATCTCGACGGACAGATTCTTGATGTAGTCCACCAGCTCAGCGGGAGTATTGCCGCCGGCAATGACCTCCACCAGCTTCATAGCGGGCACGGGGTTGAAGAAGTGCATACCGATCAGGTTGTGCTTCAGGCCCTGCGCCATCTCGGTGATGGACAGAGAAGAAGTGTTGGAAGCGAAGATGGCGCTCTCCTTGCAGATGGCGTCCAGACGGCCCAGCAGCTCCTTCTTGGTGGCCATGTTCTCGGCGACGCACTCGATGACCAGATCGGCATCGGCGGCAGCTTCAAACTCCTCCACCAGAACGCGGCTCATCAGATCATCAGCGGCTTCCTGAGTCATTTTGCCCTTGGCGACCTTCTTGTTCAGAGAGGCAGCCAGCTTGTCCTTATGACGCTGGGCGCTTGCCACGCTGGAAGCGTACATCAGAGCGGTGTGGCCCTTCGCTGCGAAAACCTGGGCAATGCCGCTGCCCATAGTACCGGCACCAAATACTGCGACTTTCATGTGTTTTCCTCCTATAATATATTCTTTAATCATCAGGCGAACCTGTTAATTAACGTGACCGACGCCTTACTTGTTCTGATAAGGCTCGTGCTTGCGCTTTTCCAGGAAGGCGGACATACCCTCGATCTGGTCGGCGGTCTTGAAGCAGCTGCCGAACAGCTTCTCCTCGATAACGATGGCATCGTCCATCTTGACCTCCAGACCGTCGTTGATGGCCTTCTTGCAGGCGTGGACGGCGATGGGAGCGTTCTTGGCAATGGTCTCGGCCAGCTTTTCCGCGGCAGCCATCAGCTCATCCAGCGGATAAACGGCGTTCACCAGACCGATGCGCAGGGCCTCGTCCGCCTTGATATTCTTGGCGGTGTAGATCAGCTGCTTGGCCATGCCGGGGCCCACCAGACGTGCAAGGCGCTGGGTGCCGCCGAAGCCGGGGGTGATACCGAGGCCGGTCTCAGGCTGGCCGAACACAGCGGTATCCGCGCAGATGCGGATGTCGCAGCTCATGCTCAGCTCGCAGCCGCCGCCCAGTGCAAAGCCGTTGATGGCGGCGATGGTGGGGATGGGCAGGGTCTCGATGCGGCGAAACACGTCGTTGCCGTGCTTGCCGAAGGCCTCGCCTTCTTCGGGGGTCAGGGTGCTCATCTCGCCGATATCAGCGCCGGCCACAAAGGCCTTCTCGCCGCTGCCGGTCAGCACCAGGGCGCGGATCTCGCTGTCAGAGTTGACGATATCCACCAGCTCGCCCAGATCAGTGAGCACGTCGCTGTTCAGTGCGTTCAGCGCCTTGGGACGGTTGATGGTGGCAATTGCGATGTGTCCCTTTTTCTCTAACAGAACATTCGTCATGTTAACTCCTCCTTACTTCCTTTTCGGACAGTGCTTCCTCACCGCTTTAACGGAATGAAAACAATGCTCCTCATACAGCCTACATTATAGTACTTCGTCTAAAAATTATCAACCCCTATCGGTGCCGCTTTTCGCTTTTTTAGCACATTCCACAAAAGTCAACGAGAGAATTTGCACATTTTGAAGGTGGGGTTTTCGACCTTCCGGGGTGCGGGCTTTTCCTGTTTGCAACCGGGCGGTTTTTATGGTATAATAGCGTCGCTGATTATGCTTACCATTGGAGGAAATTCCCATGCGGATGAGAAAAAAGAAAAATCTTCTGCCCCGGATGGAGGCCTGCGGCGCGTGGCTGGTGCGCGATCCCTTCGCCCAGCGGGGACGGTGGCGGGAGCTGATGCCGGAGGCAAAGGAAATACGGCTGGAGCTGGGCTGCGGCAAGGGGCGGTTCACCGCCGGAACGGCCGCGGTGGAGCCGGATGTGCTGCTGATCGCCGTGGAGAAGGTGCCGGACGCCATGGTGGTGGCCATGGAGCGGTGCCGGGACGAGGACTTACGGAACGTGTTCTTCATCGACGCGGACGCGGCGCTGCTGCCGGATATGTTTGAACCGGGGGAGATCGACCGCATTTATATCAATTTCTGCGACCCGTGGCCCAAGAGCAATCAGGCCAAGCGGCGGCTGACCCACCACAACTTTCTGAATCTGTACCGGAAGGTGCTGAAGGACGGCGGCGAGATCCACTTCAAGACCGACAACGACAAGCTGTTTGAGTGGTCGGTGGAGGAGATCCCTCAGTACGGCTGGGAGCTGCGGGACGTGACCCGCGACCTGCACGCCAATGGGCCTGTGGGCGTGATGACGGACTACGAGAAGAAGTTCCACGAGCTGGGAAAGAACATCAACCGCTGCGTGGCGGTAATGCAGCCGTGGGAACCGGCGGAGGAGAACGGGCAGGATGAAGCGGAGGAGCTTTGAGGAAGCGCTGCCGGAGGGCTACGTATCCCGGCTGACGGTAGACTGTCAGGACAAAAAGCTGGGTATTTTGATGAATCTCGCCGCGCTGGCGATCATGGCGGTGCTGTGCGTGGTGTTCTGGCGGCTGATCCAACCGTGGGATGCCTTTCTGGCCGCGCCGCTGACCTCTCTTTTGAAAACGGCGGTGTTTATGGTAGCCGTGTCGGCCTATATTGTGCTGCACGAGCTGCTTCACGGCGCGGCGTACAAGCTGCTGACCGGGCGGAAGCTGACATTCGGACTGACATGGAGCGCGGCCTACTGCGGCGTGCCGGATATTTTCGTGTACCGGAGCGCGGCGCTGGTGGCGCTGCTGGCGCCCTTTGTGGTGTTCACCGTCGTTTTTCTGCTGGCGGTGCTGCTGATCGCCGATCCGGTGAGCCGGTATATGGCCGCCTTTCTGCTGGCCACCCACTTGGGTGGATGCGTAGGCGATTTATATGACACGGGACTGTATCTGTTCCGGTTCCGTGATCCCGATACGCTGATGCAGGACACCGGGCCAAAGCAGACGTTTTATACGCGGGTGTAAGAAACGGCCAGTAGTGGCGGGCGACCCTGCCCGCCACTACGATAACCACCGTGCCCACGATAGGGCGGACAGAGTCGTCCGCCCCTACGGAGTTCTACCGTACCATTCAATTCATGCCGCAGATCTTCGCTTTTCTCTCTTATCTTTTCACTCATAAAAAAAGAGACGCTTTACAGCGTCTCTTTTTTTATGTTCTGTTACGCCAGCTTGGCCTTGGCCATGTCGCACAGGGCGGTGAACGCCACGGCGTCGTTGATGGCCATCTCGGACAGCATCTTGCGGTTGATCTCCACACCGGCCAGCTTCAGACCGTGCATGAAGGTGGAATAGTTCATGCCGTTCAGCTTGCAGGCGGCGGAGATGCGGGTGATCCACAGCTGACGGAAGTCCCGCTTCTTCAGGCGGCGGCCTACATAAGCGTAGGTCAGGGACTTCATGACCTGCTCGTTGGCCATCTTGAAGTGCTTGGACTTGGCGCCCCAATAGCCCTTGGCCAGCTTCAGCATCTTATTTCTTCTCTTGCGCGTCATCATTGCGCCTTTAACACGTGCCATATCTAATTAGCCTCCTATTTCTAACGATTCCGTCTCTTATTTGTAAGGGATCATCTTACGGATGGTCGCCTCGTTGGTGCAGTCGGCGTAGGTGCCGGTGCGCAGGCGACGGCCGCGCTTGGTGTCCTTCTTGGTCAGGATGTGGCTCTTGAACGCGTGAGCTCTCTTGACCTTACCGGATTTCGTCAGATTGAAGCGCTTCTTTGCGCCGCTGTGGGTCTTCAGTTTAGGCATAGTCGTTTCTCCTTCCTACTACTGCGTGGTAACAAAAGAATACAAATTTTATTTACCGGCCTTGGGAGCCAGGAAAATGGACATGTTGCGGCCTTCCATCTTGGCGGCCTTTTCCATGTTGGCCACCTCGCCGCACTGCTCGGCAAACTTGGTCAGCAGGTCGCGGCCGATCTCGGTATGGGCCATCTCGCGGCCGCGGAACCGGACGGACACCTTGACGCGGTTGCCGTCGGACAGGAACTTCTGGGCGTTCTTCAGCTTGGTATTGAAATCGCCCACGTCGATGCCGGGGGACATGCGGATCTCCTTGATCTCCACCACATGCTGGTTTTTACGGGCCTCTTTTTCGCGTTTGCTCTGCTCAAAGCGATACTTGCCATAGTTCATGAGTTTGCATACGGGGGGGACAGCCTGGGGAGAGATCTTGACCAGATCCAGCCCGCGTTCTTCTGCGATATGCAGCGCCTCGGCGGACGACACGATACCCATCTGCTCGCCGTTTTCGCCGATGAGACGGATCTCGCGATCGTTGATGTCCTCGTTCAGTTGATGCACTACCTTGCTAATACTACAAGCACCTCCAATCAAAAATAAAACGCGAATGCATATGCATCCGCGCAACATCAAAAAGCCGCTTTTACGGGCTTTTGTAAATCGCTGTTGACCTCTTTGCCTGGGGCGGGAGGTGAGGCGGATGCACCGACCTTCTTTGTTTTGCAGAAGTATTATACCTGTTACCGTTCGGTTTGTCAACAGGAATTTGCGGTATCTTTTTATTTTTTTCATGCATAAGGGGCGTTTTGGCGGGACATCCTAGCCTTGCACAAATAAAAGGAGGTGCAAATTCATGGATAACAAGAATTGCAAGAACACCAAGGACGTTCAGGACACCCAGAACAATACCCAGAACACCCAGAACACCCAGAACACCCAGAACACCCAGAATACCAAGAACACGAAGAACGCCAAGGACAGCAAGAACTGCCGCTAACGGCGACAACAAAACAACGGGTATTGCGGACAAGGCCGCGGAGCGATCGCTCCGCGGTCTTTTTTCCTGCCCCAAAAGGGCTATGCCCTTTTGGGGCAAAACAGAAATCGCTCCGACCCGCGCTTTTTCGCCCATAAATGGTCGAAAAAACACTCTCTCCGCGTAAAGTATTTTTTGCCACGCACATGTCGCGGCAAAAAATGATCCAAATTGTTCGCCGCCATAGCGGGCGGCGAATTCTGCGAAGCTTTTGTGCCAGACTGGGAGCCATCAAGTGCTGCTTGATGGCTCTTTTTCATCCCCCTTTGTGTGAATGCACAACAGGTGAGAGAATGCTTTGGAGGATATGACAAAATAATTCTTGCGGCGAAACACACAAAAACGGTGGGTGATTGCTGTCGAATTTTCTTGCAAATGGCCGGAATGTAAAAAAGGGGGTTGACAAATCCGGCGGAAAGCGTTACTATGCCACCATCCAAGGCGGACACGCCATTGAGAACCGAGGAAAGGAGAAAATCAGTGATGAAGAAGCTGAGCGTGATGATGATGTCTATGGAGATGTGCATGTGCAGCATGTGCATGTTTCGTCGCGCTCAAATTGGTCAACTGATTTTCCCTGACGGTAAGGCGTCCTGCTGAAACAGGATGAATAACAGTCATGAACGGTGGAAGGTCGATTGACCTGCCGCCGTTTTATTTTTGTTCTTCACCCAAAACCTACATTGATGGAAAAAGGAGACAAACATCATGAAAAAGCACAACTACTTCGTGAAGCTGGCCGCGCTGGCACTGGCGCTGGTCCTGACCCTGAGCCTGACCGCCTGCGGCGGCAGCAACACCGACAACAGCGGCGACAACGCCGGTGACGAGCAGAAGCCCGTCGTCAAGATCGCAGTTCCCAACGACACCACCAACGAGGCCCGCGCGCTGCTGCTCCTGCAGGAGAACGGCATCATTAAGCTGAAGGACGGCGTGGGCATCACCGCCACCAAGAACGACATCGAGGAAAATCCCTACAACGTTGAGATCGTCGAGGCCGAGGCCGCTCAGCTGCCCAACCAGCTGCAGGATGTGGACTACGCCGTCATCAACAGCAACTACGCCATCAGCGCCGGTCTGAACCCCGTGAATGACTCCCTGCTGATCGAGGGCAGCGCCTCCGCTTACGCCAACATCCTGACCGTGAAGGAAGGCAACGAGAATGAGCCCAAGATCCTGGCCCTGAAGGCCGCTCTGGAGAGCCAGCAGGTTGTTGATTTCATCAACGAGACCTACAACGGTTCCGTGATCTCCGTGGTGGAGAACCCCACCGACGGCTATGACGCCACCGTGGATTACGACGCCCTGAACGGCGAGACCATCACCATCGCTGCCACTCCCGCTCCCCACGCCGAGATCCTGGAGGTCGTCAAGACCATCCTGGCTGACAAGGGTATCACCCTGAACATCCAGGTCTTCAACGACTACGTGCAGCCCAACACCGCTGTCGAGGACGGCGCTGTGGACGCCAACTACTTCCAGCACCTGCCCTATCTGGAGGACTTCAACGCCCAGAACGGCACCCGCATCGTGTCCATCTCCGCTGTCCACGTTGAGCCCATGGGCCTGTACGGCGGCAAGCAGACCACGCTGGACGCTGTGAGCGCCAGCAAGTAAGGATTCAAGGAGGGAGACGTCCATGATTGAACTGAAACACGTCAGCAAGACGTTTGATTCCGGCTCCGCCGGAGGGGTAGACGCGCTCAAGGACGTCTCCCTTACCATTGAGGATGGGGACATCTACGGCATCATCGGCATGTCCGGCGCGGGCAAGAGCACGCTGGTGCGGTGCATCAACCTGCTGGAGCGCCCCACAAGCGGCGAGATCGTGGTGAACGGCCAGCGGCTGGACACCATGACCCCCGCCCAGCTGCGTGAGGCACGCCGGGGCATCACCATGATCTTCCAGCACTTCAACCTGCTGATGCAGCGTACCTGTCTGAAGAACGTATGCTTCCCCATGGAGCTGGTGGGCGTGAAGAAGGCCGAGGCCGAGGAGCGCGCCCGTCAGCTGCTGGAGCTGGTGGGCCTGCCTGACAAGGCGGACGCCTATCCCGCCCAGCTGTCCGGCGGCCAGCAGCAGCGTGTGGCTATCGCCCGCGCACTGGCCACCGATCCCAAGGTGCTGCTGTGTGACGAGGCCACCAGCGCCCTTGACCCCAACACCACCCGCCAGATTCTGGAGCTGATCCGGGATATCAACAAGAAGCTGGGCATCACCGTTGTCATCATTACCCACCAGATGAGCGTGGTAAAGGAAATTTGCAGCCATGTGGCCATTCTGGATGGCGGCGTGGTGGCGGAGTCCGGCATGGTGGGTACGGTGTTCGCCGCCCCCAAGTCCGCCGCGGGACGGCGGCTGGTGTTCCCCGGCGGCGCCGACGCGCAGGTGTACGATCCCGCCGGCGAGCGGCTGGTGCGTCTGGTGTTCAAGGACAGCAAGACCACCAGTACCCCCATGGTGGCCCGTCTGGCGGCAGAGGAGGGTATCTTCTGCAACGTCATCTCCGCCAGCACCCAGAGCCTGTCGGAGGAGGTCTACGGCACTATGATGCTGGGCATCCCCAGCGCTCACTTTGACCGTGCGGTCAAGTTCATTCAAACCATCGCCAACGTGCAGGTAGAGGAGGTCGACCACAATGTACAGTAATCTGTTCAGCGCCCAGTCCGTTCAGGACTTGATGACGGTGCTGCCCTCTCTGCCTTACGCCATCTGGGAGACCTTCTACATGACCGTGCTCAGCACGGCCCTGTCTCTTGTCATCGGCCTGCCGCTGGGCGTGCTGCTGGTGGTGGGGGAGAAGGGCGGCGTTCTGCCGCTGCCGGGCTGGCTGCTGCAGGTGCTGAACGTCATCATCAACCTGCTGCGCTCCGTCCCGTTCCTGATCCTGATGATTATGGTGTTCCCCCTGTCCCGCCTGCTGATCGGCACCACCATCGGCACCACGGCCACCATCGTTCCGCTGGTGGCGGCAGCATTCCCCTTTGTGGCCCGTCTGGTGGAGACCAGTCTCCGCGAGGTGGACGGCAACATCATCGAAGCCGCCCAGAGTATGGGCGCCACCCCCATGCAGATCATCTGCAAGGTGATGATCCCGGAGAGCGTGCCCTCCCTGATCCAGAACGTCACCATCGCCCTGACCACCATTCTGGGCTACTCCGCCATGAGCGGTATCATCGGCGGCGGCGGTCTGGGCAAGATCGCCATCGACTACGGCTACTACCGCTATAAGTATCTGGTGATGCTGGTGGCCGTTGTGCTGCTGATTTTGCTGGTGCAGCTGTTCCAGACCATCGGCACATGGCTCAGCAAGAAGTGCGACAAGCGGCTGAAGTGAACTAAATTGTGTAAAACCTCCGCATGGCCATCGGCCATGCGGAGGTTTTTTATAGCTTGATATCGCAGCGCATGCTCATGACGGCGCTGCCGCCGATGCGGACAGTCACCGTGCCGCCATCGTCATACAGACGGCTGCGGATCTGTGAGGGGCGGTGCATGTGCTCGCCTTGCACAAAGAGATTTTCCTCCTCCGGCCGCACCATGCCGTGAAGGTAGAGGTAGTAGGTCAGCGCACCGTTGCTGGTGCCGGTGGCGCACTCCTCCGGAATGTCGTAGAGGGGCGCGTAGTTGCTGCAATACGCGGTGCAGTCCTCGCCGCCGGGGCAGAACATGTGAACGCCGGTAACGTCATAGCGGCGGGACAGCTCCGTGACCGCCGCCTCGTTCTGCACCGCCTGCAGCAGCGTTTCGTGATCCCGGACAGGCATCATGATATCCGCAAGGCCGGTGGACACGATCCACGGCTCCAGACCGTCGGGTCGGTGGTCTACGGTCAGACCGTAGGCGTCGTACAGTTCGGGCCATTCCTCCGCCGTCAGCTTCCGGATCAGCTTCGGCGGCGCCATGTCCATCCACACCGTGCCGCCGGACACGCCGATGTTCAGGTCGGACGCCTTGGTGTGGGCAATGTGATTGCCGTCGGCGATCAGACCCTCCTGCCGCAGCAGGGCAAAGGAGGCGATGGTGGCGTGGCCGCACAGGTCGACCTCACCGGCGGGGGTGAAATACCGAAGCGTCACGCTGCCGTCGTCGTTGACGGTCACAAAGGCCGTCTCCGAATGCTTGAATTCCGCCGCGATCTGCTGCATCACCGCGTCGCTCAGCGGGCGCTCCGGCAGGGCGACGCCCGCCTGATTGCCGCCAAACAGCTTCTCGGAAAAGGCGTCCATCACATAGGCTTTCATAGGGCAGAAGCCTCCTTAAAAGGTGTATTTTTTCTTGTATTCGTCATAGTACCGGGCGAAGGAAGCGTCCTTTATGGCCTTGACGCTGTTGAGATATTCGTGGGTGTCGAAGCTGTCGCTCTCCACCTCGATGACAGCCACGGCGATGTTGGAGCAGTGGTCGGCCACGCGCTCATAGTTGGTCAGCAGATCGTTGAACACAAAGCCCTGGTTCAGCGTGCAGACGCCCTGTTGGAGACGATCCACATGGTGGGATTTCATCTCGTCGCACAATCCGTCGATGATCTCCTCCAGCGGCTCCACACGGGCGGCCAGCTGCAAATTGCCCTCGATGAAGGCGTTTACGGAAATGGTCAGGATCTCTGTGACGGCGCCCTCCAGCACCTCCAGCTCATGCAGGGCGCTGGGGGAGAACTCCACCTTCTTCTCGTCGATCTCCTGGCACACGTCGGCCACATTGCAGGCGTGGTCGGAGATACGCTCAAAGTCGGAGATGGTGTGGAGGTATTTGGCCACCTCCTCCGTTTGATCCGGGGACAGGGAGCGGGCCGTCAGCTTCATCAGATACGTGCCAAGCTTGTCCTCATAGCGGTCGATCAGCTGCTCCGTCTCGTCCACCTGTTCATAGCCCTTGTCGCTGTAAGCGCCGCGCAGACCCATGGCGTGCAGCAGGTTGCCCCGCGCCTTTTCCGCCATGGAGTCCGTGACCAGACGGCTCTGCTCGATGGCCAGCGCCGGGTGCTGGAGGAAGCGCTCCTCCAGACGATCCATGTCGTGCTGTGCCATCAGTTCGCCGCCCTTGTCGGGGATCAGCCAGACCACCAGCTTTTCCAGCAGGGGAATGGCGGGGGTCAGGACGATGATGGTAGCCAGACGGAACAGGGTATTCATCAGCGCCACGGTGACGGTGGTCATGGTGACGGTCATAAAGGTAAAGTGGAAGACAGCATTGGCGGTATAGAACACCAGCGCCCAGATGGCCGCGCCCAGCACGTCGATCAGCAGGTACACAAAGGCGGTGCGCTTGCCGCTGATATTGGCGCCCAGCGCCGACAGCAGGACGGGCACAGCAGCGCCGATGGCGATACCCATGGTGATGGGCAGAGCGATCTCGAAGGTGATGGCGCCGGTGCCGGACAGCACCTGCAGGATACCCACGGCGGCGCTGGCGCTTTGCAGTACGCTGGTGAACACCAGACCCACCAGAATGCCCAGCAGGGGGTTGGAGAACTTGGTGAGGATATCGATGAAGGCCTGACTCTCCTTCAGGGGAGCCACCGCGCCGGACATGGCGGTCATGCCGTACATCAGCACCGCAAAGCCCAGCAGGATATTGCCCAGATGCTTGCGGGTGGGCTTGCCCTTTACCATCCGCAGCAGAATACCCACAATGGCGAGCAGTCCCGTCAGCGTGGCGGTGGACAGCAGATCCACCCAGCCGCTGCCGCCGGACAGGCTGTTCAGGCACAGGATCCAGCCGGTGACGCTGGTGCCCAGAATGGCGCCCATGATGACGCCGATGGCCTGCCGCACCTTCATCATGCCAGAGTTGACGAAGCCCACCACCATCACGGAGGTGGCGGAGGAGGACTGAATGACGGCGGTAACGGCGGTGCCCAGCAACACGCCCTTCAGCGGCGTGCCCGACAGCTTATAGAGCACCAGCTCCAGCTTGCTGCCGGCCACCTTTTTCAGATTGTCGCCCATGACGGCCATGCCGTATAAAAACAGCGCGATGCCGCCCAGCAGCGAAATGACGTCCGCAATGCCCATGCCCAAACTCCCCCATGTTACAATTAGGATACAGTATCAGTATACATGACAGCCGGTGGTTTGACAAGCTTTGTTATTTTTTCTACATAGATTCTGCCCAATAGTTTAATATAGTATCATCTTAACGAAAACCGTATTTGACAGAAGCTGTTTTTTTCGTTATAATAGAAAAAATACCCCTTTGTACGCTGAGGGAGGAAAGTGAGGAGTACGATCTAAAATGCTCAATGAGCGCAGTCTTTTATCGCAGTTTTTACATTTCGTGGCCGCCACGGTGGCGTCGCTGATGGTGTTCAGCCTGTATTCCATTGTGGACGGTCTGTTCGTGGCCAAAGGCGTGGGAGAATATGCCATGGCGGCGGTGAATCTGGCGGTGCCGTTCACCAATGTGCTGTTCTCCATCGGCATCATCTTCGCCGTGGGTACCAGCACCATCATCGCCATCTATCTGGGCCAGGGGCAGGGTGAAAAGGCCAACAGCCTGTTCTCTCAGAACACGGTACTGCTGACATGCATCGGCCTGACCATTACAGTGCTGGTGTTTGTTTTTCTGGAGCCATTCGCCGTGCTGCTGGGCGCGAAAGGCGTTACCTACCAGTACACCATGGACTATCTGCGGGGGCTTGCGCCCTTTGCGGTGTGCTTCATTGCGTCCTACAACATGGAGGTGCTCATCAAGACCGACGGCTATCCCCGCATTGCCATCCTGACGGTCATCACCGGGTGCCTGACCAACTGCGTGCTGGACTATGTGGCCATTTTCCTGCTGGACTGGGGCGTGTGGGGCGCGGCGTTCGCCACGGGCCTGTCCCAGCTGCTGACCTGCGTGATCTATCTGCGGCACTTCCTGCGGGGCCACAATACCTTCCACTTTGTGAAGTTCAAAATGGACTGGCGCATCTACAAGCGGCTGCTGCCCATCGGCGTGGCCGACGGCGTGACGGAGCTGTGCAACGGCGTGATGATCTTCCTGTTCAACCGTGTGATCCTGCGGTGCCTGGGGGACGACGGACTGGTGAGCTACTCCATCATTGCCTACGTGAACACGCTGATCGTCAACACCATGCTGGGTATCTCACAGGGCAGTCAGCCGCTGGTCAGCTACCACTACGGCAAGGACGACACGGCGGGCTACCGGAAGCTGCTGAGATACGGCTTCACGGCGGTGGCGGCCATGACGGCGGTGATCTTCGCCGGGGTCATGCTCTTCGCGCCGCAGATCGCCGGCATATTCGTGGACGCGGAGAAGCCGTGGCTGGTAGCGGACACTGCGGGTGCTTTGCGGCGATACGGTCTGTGCTACCTGCTGTTGGGCAGCAATATTCTGATGGGCGGCTTCCTTACCGCTGTGGAGCGGCCTGTCGGCGCCATCTGCATCTCCGTGGGCCGGGGACTGGCGTTTCAGGCCACTGCGCTGCTGGCGCTGGCCTTCACCGTGGGCGGCAGCGCCATCTGGTACGCGCCGCTGCTCTCCGAGGCGGTCTGCGCGGGTATGGCCGTTTGGTTCCTGCTGCGGTTCCTGAAGCGCGGAAAAGCATAAAAAAGGAAGGCTTAATAGTGACAAGTAACTATTTTGTCGCAGAGAACGGTGTGACCCGAAGGGAATGTATTTTTACGCGGCTTGGTGGACAGCCTGTGT
>ENA-USUG01005627-USUG01005627.1-human-gut-metagenome-genome-assembly--contig:-NODE-5627-length-14066-cov-131.301165_pt1 | contig 14066 bp, 8 predicted proteins | sample MGYA00250059_ERZ773394 | MGnify/ENA primary metagenome ERZ773394 (study PRJEB29103, sample SAMN06111957) | human gut metagenome | biome: human gut; feature: ankylosing spondylitis patient; material... | reverse complement strand
TGTCTTAAGACCGGCATAATCAGTTGCCTTTACTGAAAGCATCAGATCAATTCCGTTAAACTGCTCTGCTGCCGGAATGGTTATCCTTCCTTCCCCGCTTGCGTCAAGCTCAACAGTCTGTCCTGATACAATTTTCCTTTTCCCATCAAATACAGTGTATTCAACACTCTTAATTCCTGATAAGCTGTCATCAGCTTTAACGATATAGCTTATATCATCCTTATGCCAGCCTTTTTCATTGGCTGCTGTCATGGTATCCTGTGACACTGTAAGCTCCGGTGGCAGGGTATCAACAACCAGCTTCGCTGTGGAGAAAAATGCTGCCTCGCCATTACAATTGTCCTGAGCCTTTACGTATACGTTATATGAAGTATCCTTCAGATCAGATGTATTAATCTTGTACTTATATCGGGCATCATATGTATCCTCGATAAGCTCTAACGGCTTCCATGCTGAATCATCAAGCGCTTTTACCTGCTCATCATTTAAAATACTGCCACTTTCATCTGATTTATTCACATAGTAGAATGCCTGCTTTATTCCGCTGATATCCTCCAGCTGTCCATATACCTTTGCTGCCTGCTGACTGGCCATATTCTGCTCGTCTATTAAATCAGCATCATATCCAATAGTACCTGAAGGCGCTTTTCTATCCACATAAAACGGCTGCTCTATTGAGCTTGTATCATTACACTCATGCTCCGCCTGATCCTTCGCATACATTCTGATTATCTGATATTTGTGTTCCTCATCCGCTTTTGTACCAAATGTGATGCAGCTGCTATAATCAGCCCCTGTCACGATCCAGTCACTATACTCTATTCCTGCATCAATCAGCTTCTGGGCATTATCGACATCAAATACATCGAATTCTTCCCGGTCATCAACCTTTACCCAAAGCTGTGTGGAACCATCATCCAAAGAGACATCGTGGATATTCATGTCTACTTTTCTGACATTTCCATAATAATCCACAGCATCCTTTGTGAAAGCAGGTTTATCATCCTCCTTTGGATTCAATGTTATCTTTGGAGGCTGTGTATCATATTTGTAGTCGAGCTGCAGACTTCCAATATCTGTGATAGCTCCGCTTTCCTTGTCCTTACGTGCTATTACAAGAGTCTGTCTGTTATCACCCTGCTGTGGCATAAGCTGATATTTATCAGCTTCAATCCATTCATCACCTTTTCTAACCACATATACCGCCTGATTGTCACTTGCCAGCGATAATGTAGGTGCTTCTACATAAAACTGTGTACCGTGCAGCATTGTCCCTGTCAGGCTGTTATTCATACTGCTGTAATCATATTCTTTGATGGTAACAGTATATTCTGCCTCTGCTGACTTATATTTGTCATCTTCTGCTTTTGTCACCTTTATCCTTACAGTTCCGGTATCCTTTGCTGTCCATATACCGTTTGATGCAAAGTCTGTATCCTTTTCAATCAGATTTTTGCCTTCTACAACAGTGTATTTTAAATTGTCAACGGCTGCATCCGCCCTGTCGGATTTTACCACCGGAACAACTTTGTTCCCCACATAAATATCATCCGCCGGTGTATACTCTACCGTCAGCTGCTGTGGCTGTTTTTCCTCGGTGGCATTATTATCCGAATCCTGTTCATCTGGAATTTTACTGTCAGATATATCATCCGAGGCTGCGTCGTTAGATATATCATACTCTGAAGATGGTGTATCAGCACTTACCGGTGTTGCCGGAAGCGATGTCGCACCCATTACAGAAGCTAGCATGATTGCTAGTAACCTGTTAAGTTTTTTATTAAACACTCTCATATCTCCTTTTCTATTGTATTTTTTATAACTATTCCGTTATGATTTTATTTATATTCCCACTCTTTATTCCATTATACAAAACAATGGTCACACAACGGTCACACAGCGGTCACGCGGAGACAACTTTGTGAAAATTGCATATTAAAAGCGCCGAAAATTGCATATTTTTTAGGCAATTTTCGGCGCTTTTTCGGATTATTTTTTTATTGTAACTATTATTTATTATACTTGTTGTATATCTTTTCAAACGCAGGCATGGAGCGTTTTATCATTTCCCTGTCCACACAGTATGATATTCTCACCCAGCCCGGACAGCCGAAGCCGTCTGCTGCTACTATGAGCACATCCTCCTCCTTTGCCTTCTCGCAGAATGCATTGCTGTCATCCTCGAGTGCCTTTACAAACATATAAAAGGCTCCGTCCGGCTTGAAGCAGTGATAACCTATCCTTGTGAGCCCCTCATACAGAAGGTCTCTGTTTTCTTTGTAGGCATTGATATCACCGGTTGCCCCCTGGCATTTTACTATCATCTTCTGGAACAGGCTTGGTGCGCACACGTAACCGAGTGCTCTTCCCGCACCACAGACTGCTGCATACAGCTCCGCCTTATCGTACACCTCATCAGGCACGAGGACGTATCCTATTCTCTCTCCCGGCAGCGAAAGTGACTTGCTGTATGAGTAGCATACCAGCGTGTTGTCGTAATATTTGGTCACAAACGGTACCTTGATTCCGTCGTAGACTATCTCCCTGTACGGTTCATCTGCGATGATGAATATCGGTCTTCCTATCTCCTTAGACTTTTTCTCAAGGAGGTCTGAGAGCTTTTTGATGGTCTCCTCAGAATAGACTGTGCCGGATGGGTTGTTTGGTGAATTGATTATGACACCTCTGGTGTGCGCATTGATTCTCTCCTCAAGAGCCTCAAAATCTATCTGAAAATGCTCTGTGTCTGCAGGCACCTCTACAAGCCTTGCTCCTGCTGCATTCACAAATACCTTGTACTCCGGGAAATATGGCGCTATGGTAATAAACTCATCATATGCGTCGCTTGTCAACGCACGAAAGCAGATTGACAGCGATGCCGCTGCTCCCATTGTCATGTAAAGGTTGTCCGCATTAAAATGTGTGCCATGTGTGTTGTTCAAAAACTCAGCTATCGCCGCTCTCGTTTCCACGTCTCCCTGTGCTGACGTGTATCCGTGCAGCGCAACGGAATCATAATCTGTCACAAGCTCCTTTATTGTGTCGTTTACTATCTGCGGAGCCGGTATGCTCGGGTTTCCTATTGAGAAATCATATACATTTTCCTTACCTACAATTGCTGCTCTTTTTTTACCATACTCGAAAAGCTCCCTGATTGCTGAGCGCACGCTTCCGAGCTGGTACATGCTTTCGTTTACTACCATTTTCCTTGTCTCCTTGTCTCTGATGATCTTGCATGTTTACTATTATAATATGATATGAGGGTTTATCCTGATATGAATGCCTCCATCCCGTTCCTCTTCGTCATCTCAATATGCTCCTTAAGCTCGCGGGCTGACATTCGCAGTGCCCCCAGGCTCATGACCGTCTGCTGCTCCAGTCCGTCCGAAGTTGCCACTGTTACCTTGTACCTGTCACGTATGCCAAACACAGTCTTTTCGATAAATGCATCGGCTGTCTCATCCTGCTTTGTATACACAACCTCTATGTTGTGGAAGGTCTCTCTCTTTCCGGCATTGCCCTTCACCTTGTACGCATCAAACACCAGCAGCAGATGACAGCCCTTATAGCCCTGGTAATCCGATAAAACATCCTTCAGCGCATCTCTCGCCGAATCGATGTTTATGCGTGAAAGCTCCTTTAAATCCTCCCATGCAAATATTATATTATATCCGTCAACTATCAGGTACTCTTCCCCCGGGGATTTCTTCGGATAAATCGGATTGCCGTGCTTATCATGCTTTACGGTGCGCGGTTTACCACTTAGACCTTCATACTCATTTTTCTTTTTACCTGACCATTTGCGCCTCTGATCCTCTGCGATATCGTTTTTTCCCATGCCAAACTCCCTGGCATAAACATCTGCAAGCTGCGCATCAAGCTCAACTGATGACATACCGGAAACAGCTTTCTCAAAGCTCGTCCTGCGGCGGTTTCCGGCAAGCGCCTGCGCATCCTCCGCTGAAAATGCATTCTGCGTGCGGGCACTCGCTGCAAGTGCCTCCTCAGACTCATCTCCGTGGTAGACATACGGCAGGTGCATATGCTCCGGGACCTCATCCCACGGCACCACGTAGCCTGAGCCGTGCGCACAAAATACCGAGCCTGTCGGATTGCGGAAATCCTCCTCGCTGTCATAGTGCATCTGCGCAATCACCTCCGCAGGATTGTGACACTCATCATAACCCCACAGCTCCAGTGTCAGGTGCCCGAGCCCCTTTGTATACGCATGCACCAGACTCACATAATCCTGCATTGTCGCAACCGGTGCCTTTCCTGTAATTGTTGCCATCTCCCTCGCAGCGGTTGTGGCAAACTGCGGGCTCTCGGCTCTTGCAAATCTCTGCTCCAGATCTGTCATTGCACGGCCGACATACTCCATCGGCACCTGTAGGATAAAGCTGTAGTACGGCTCCAGCAGCACGCTCTCTGTGGATTTAAGTCCCTGACGGATTGCTCTGTATGTAGCCTGGCGGAAATCGCCTCCCTCCGTATGCTTTACATGTGCTCTTCCTGTAAGAATCGTGACCTTCACGTCGGTAAGCGCCGAGCCTGTGAGTACGCCCCTGTGCTCCTTTTCCTCAACGTGTGTAGCTATAAGGCGCTGCCAGTTTTTGTCGAGCACATCCTCACTGCAGGTGGATGTGACTGTGATTCCACTGCCACGCTCTGCAGGTGACAAAAGCAGATGCACCTCTGCATAGTGGCGCAACGGCTCAAAGTGTCCTACTCCCTCGACAGCCCTTGCTATCGTTTCCTTGTATACAATGCTGCCCGGTCCGAATGTGACAACAACACCAAACCTGTCCTTTATGAGACGTACAAGCACCTCCATCTGCACCTGTCCCATGAGCTGCACATGGATTTCCTTAAATTCCTCCACCCACACTATGTAAAGCTGTGGGTCTTCCTCCTCAAGCTGCTTTAGCTTTTCCATAAACGCCGCCGGATTTACATCGTCCGGCAGAATCATCCTATAGTTTAGTACCGGCTCAAGTATTGGCATATTGGACTGCAGCTCACTACCCAGCCCCTGCCCCGGAAATGTCGAGCTAAGACCTGTGACAGCAACTATCTCACCCGCCTCTGCCACATCAGCTATCTCATATTTTTCACCGGAATACTTTCTTATCTGGTCGATTTTCTCAATCAGAAGGTCTTTCGCCTCGTCACCGCCATGCGCTTTGTACTCTATTTTGTCCCTGACTCTAAGACAGCCTCCGGTAACCTTTAAAAATGTCAGCCTGCTGCCTCTGTCATCCCTGCCTATCTTGTATACGCGGGCAGAAAAATCGTCAGGGTAATTTCTTTCACACATAAACCGCGAAAGCCCCTGAAGCAGCGTATCCACTCTGTCGAGCTTAAGTGCCGAGCCGTAAAAGCAGGGAAACACCTCCCTTTGAGCCACCGCCTGCGCAATATGTGCATCCACAAGCTCTCCCGATTCCATAAATTCATCTAAAAGAGGCTCGCTGCACATGGCAAGCTCATCAAATAAATCCTGTGAAGAAAAATCCACGCAGCCATCACTCAACTCGCTCTTTAGCTCTGCCTGCACTTTCTCCGCATCCGTGCCCTGCATATCCATCTTGTTTACAAAAATAAATGTCGGCACGTTATAGTGCTTTAAAAGTCTCCACAGTGTGCGCGTGTGCCCCTGCACTCCATCAGTTGCGCTGATTACAAGTATTGCATAGTCGAGCACCTGAAGGGTACGCTCCATCTCTGCCGAGAAATCCACATGCCCCGGTGTATCAAGCATCACTACATGCCATGCACCGGCTGTATCTGCCGCATTTGTTGTGCGCGCTGCATCTGCTCTACCTGCTGTGCGTCCTGCATCTGCTGTATCTGCTGCATTTGTACCTCGCGAAATATCAAGCCTTGCCTGCTTTGAAAAAATGGTTATTCCACGCTCACGCTCCTGCGCATCGTTGTCTAAATATGCATCCTGATGGTCCACGCGCCCGAGTGAGCGGATCTGCCCGGTGCTGTAGAGCATGGCCTCAGACAGGGTTGTCTTTCCCGCATCTACATGTGCGAGAATGCCTATTGTAATGTGATTGTTTGTCATGTTCTGCTCCATTTATGCCTCAATCCAAGAACAGAGACACCTGTGGATGTCTCTGTATCAGCCTTTATATCATAATCTGTCGATTTCCTAAATTATAGCATTTTGTGGTTGGTCTGTCATCTTTTTTCTTTATTGACAGCGTGGTGTCAAGCTTGCGTCCGGACAGTAACAAATAGTGCCACTCAATTGACAAATATTTATTCCATACATATAATGTGATTACGGAAATTTTTGAATGGTATGGAAATAATGCGAGGATAATATGAACAAAAAAGAAGTATTGGAACTAAAACGAAGATTAAAAAAAGACCAGGCAACATTCACCCGGCTGGTCGGCTGCTACGTGGACTGCAACCATGAAAAGGTCTGCAAATTCGGTGGCAAATTTCTCACTCTGGAGGAGGATGAATACTACAAATATCTGGAGATTTCAAACAAGGTGCTTTCCGGCACTCTCGGAAACAACCTGCTCAATCTGCAGTTTCCGCTTGAGGAGGAAGAGGTCGGAGGCCGCCAGCAGATTCTCATGGCGCTTCGCGACAGCGAGCTTAATGATGAGACTCTGCTCGATACATACTATGATCTGGTCATCGACACCTACGATGAGGCCGGGAACTATCTGATTCTTTTGTATCTCGACAGCTACGATGTCATGACACGCACAAAGGACAACATCAACGTGGATGAGTCCGAGGAGGTGTACAAATACATGCTCTGCGCCATCTGCCCTGTCACACTTTCAAAGCCGGGCCTTGGCTATCTGGAAAAGGAGCAGCGTATCGGAGCCCGCATAAGGGACTGGGTGGTCGGCGCACCTGAGACAGGCTTTTTATTCCCTGCCTTCAATGATAGGAGCACTGACATACACTCCACTCTTTTCTATACGAAAAATACCAAGGAGCCTCACTCTGAGTTTATGACAAACGGCCTCGGCTGCGGTGTGGAGCGCACAGCTACTGAGCAGAAGATGGCTTTTCATTCAATCGTCAGAAACGTGCTAGGTGCTGAGGACGAAAGCACTGATGACAAGCTGCTTGATATCCAGCAGAATCTGTCCGAGATGGCCGATGACTACGCTGAGACTCACGATGATGACGACGATCCGTTCATTCTCGACAGCGAGGCTATGAACAAGGTGCTTAGTGACTGCCATGTCTCTGAGGAAAAGATTTCACGCATTGAAAAATCCGTCAATGAGGCCTTCGGTGACAAGCCGCCTATCGCAGCCAATGTCATTGATTCAAAGGCTCTTGCAGCTAATGAAATCCGCGTGGAAAAGCTTGCTCTTGAGAGTCAGGTCGGCGATTTAACTCTCGAGCTCAATGAGAAAAATGCACAGCTTGAGGAGAAGGATTCTGTTATCCAGGAGAAAAATAATCAGATTGAAGAGCGCACCTCACAGCTTCTTGAGAAGCAGGAAGAGATTGATAATTACACTTCTCAAATTAAGACCTATGATGTGGTGCTTCATGTAAAACCGGAGAAGGCTTCACAGATTCATGCGCAGGTCATCAATGGGGAGAAGTGTCTCGTCATTCCTATGAGGGAGAATGAGAATGCGACCATAAATGGGGTGAATACAAATCTGTAGGGACGCCATCGCTTATGGGGCTTCGCATATTCAGGCTGTGAGGACCGGCCTAGCATGCAGTATATTCCTCAGAAAAATATAAAATCAGCCACGGCATCATTTGCGGATAGTTTATTGATAGTTTGCTATGAATTATCATATCCTCATTTTATGGAACGCCGTGGCAGTTTATATTTTTCTTCGGAACACACTGCATACTCTCCGGTAAATTTAGAGTACTAAACAGTTTACCAGCTCAGCACCTCATGGCCATCCTCTGTGACGAGTACCATGATTTCCCACTGGGCTGATGGAAGTCCGTCGTCGGTGTATACTTCCCAGTTGTTCTTGTCATCTACATAAATATCGGCCTTGCCCATGTTGACCATTGGCTCGATGGTAAATATCATGCCGGGTGCCATAACCATGTCGGTGCCGCGCTTAGTGTTGTAGCCAACCCACGGATCCTCGTGAAATTCAAGTCCCACTCCGTGTCCACCGATTTCGCGCACTACTGTGTAACCATTTGCAAATGCATGGTCGTGCACTGCCTGTCCCATATCTCCGAGGAAGCCCCATGGCTTTACCTCTTTGAGTCCGAGCTCCACACACTCCTTTGTGACTTCAACGAGCTTTTTCTTCTCCGGGCTTACATTTCCGATACAGTACATTCTTGATGAATCCGAAAAATATCCGTTTAAAATTGTAGAACAGTCTACATTTATGATGTCACCATCCTTTAAGATGACGTCCTTTGAAGGAAATCCGTGACAAACCTGCTCATTTACCGATGTACATACGCTGTAAGGATACCCCTCATAGTTGAGTGGTGCAGGGATGCCGCCCATGCTGGTGGTCATATCATAGACTATTTTATCAATCTCTGCGGTGTTCATACCCTCGTGGATATGCTCTCCTATGTAGTCGAGCACTGCGACATTTATCTTGGCGCTCTCCTTTATTCCTGCTATCTGGTCAGGTGTCTTGATGATTGAATGGCTCGGTATCTTATGATGTGCCTCAGCAAGCTTTTCAAGCTTCATATCAAATGCCGCATGACAAGTCTTATATTTCTTTCCGCTGCCACACCAGCAAGGGTCATTTCTTCCAATTTTTGTTGACATAAAATCTTCTTTCTAGTGATCAAGAGTAACGTTTCCCATATCGACTCTTTTCCACACTTTTTCTTTTATTTTATAGTTATTTTTCTCCAGCAGCTTCTCATATCTGCCTCCCGAGAAATCATAATCCGTTATATCGGCATTGTCAAGCCCTGCATATATTTCCTGATATTTCCGGGCTATTGCAGACTTTTCCATGGACGAATAAATATCCTTTTTTTCGACTCCAAGCTTCTTTGCACCATCTATATCAGACAAATCATACCAGAAGTCCTTCTCGGAATTTTTCAAAGCTGCTTTCTCGTCGTCAGTAAGTGTAATGCTCTCTTTTTTGGCCATCTCATAAAAAATCTCATCGTGAATGGCCATGGACATAGCTGCTTTACGCGCTGTAACACGAACAAATTCACCGTTTGTGTGGATATTCCAATACTTGTTTGGATTATCGGAATCATACACAAGAGCCTGCTTCTCGACATTCATCTCCTCATATGCCACATAAAATGCCATATCGCGCAATGTCAGCTCTTTCCCATTCACGGTAACAGCCACGTCTTCCAGATGCTCATTGTATACAATATTCTGCTTCATATCATGATAATTATATGCATACACGCCGGCTATGACAGCCAGCACTGCAAGTATAATTGTTGTGATGTGTTTTCTTATTTTGCGCAAAGCTTTGCAACCACCTGATTTATGACCTTTCCGTCAGCCTTACCCTTGAAATGCGGCATGACTGCCTTCATTATCTGTCCTTTGTTTCCTGTTGCGATTACATCTGAGAACTGCTCTGTGAGCTCCTTTTCTACCTCTTCTGCCGACATCATTGCAGGAGCGTACTCCTCAAAGATTGCATATCTAGTATTGTACTCATCAAGCAGATCTGTTCTTGTTGCAGGGCATGTGTCAATCTGCTCCTTCACAGACTTCATTTCCTTAAGGATGACCTTGTTGACAAGTTCCTCCGGTATATTGTCTCTGCAGCCCTCATCTATTGCCGCCTTTTTGGCTGCCGATACAAGTGAGGATATAGCATCCTTTCTTACCTTGTCTCTTGCTTTCATTGCTGCAATCATGTCTTTTTGTAATTGTTCCATCTGCATGGCTTGTTCCTCCTGCTTTTCTTACTTTATTTACAGGCTTGCTAGTTCGTTTTGTGCGAATTGGTGCCGTCTATCTCTATAATACACCTTATGGATAGAAATTGCTATTATTTATTACAATGAGTTTGTTGCCGGTTACTAACATTGGGTCGTGGCGTAAGACACGGACATGCCACCAGCTGTAAGGGACTCTCAATAAGCGACTAGCGGAGCTGTTTAGAGTCTGTAGGATTATGCACATGGAACCCAGAAATGTCCTGCCATGGACGGCAGGGCAAGGTGTTATGCGCCATGGACGGCGCATAAAAGCCGGTTTCGTCGAGCATAGAAAACCATACAGGCATAATTCGTACAGCCTCTTGACAGCATAGCGTTAGCGCATTGAGAGCCCCTTGCGGCTGGTGGCATGTCCGCGTCTTACGCCCTTACTTTATTTGTAACCATTCAGCTCTTTGTGATAAAAAAAGAGCCGGTAAGTATAATAAATATACTTATCGGCTCCTAACCATCCTATACAAGACGTCGTATAGCAAGTATTGTATGACACTGTACGCTTCTGTTTGCTGTGATGCCTGCCTTTGTGGACTGTGCCTCCACTATCACACCACCACCTGCATATATAGCTACATGTCCCGGATATACCACTACGTCTCCCGGCTGTATATTATCGAAGGATACGGCCTGTCCCACAGACTTAAATGCCTGTGAATATCTCGGTGTGCTGATACCAAAATGTTCATATACCTCATGCACAAAGCCCGAACAGTCTACACCGTTTGTAAGACTGTTTCCACCCCATACATATGGATTACCCACAAACTGCATAGCGTATGATACTACAGAGCTTCCTGAAACTCCTGTTGAAGCCCCCGGGTTCTTTCCACCGCCTGCTGCATAGTCACTGGCAATACTTCCGCCCTTACCGGCTCCACCACCATCATAGCTTGAACTGCTTGATGAACTATTCGCTCTGGCAGCGGCAGCGGCTGCAGCTGCTGCCGCTGCTTCCTGCTCCTGAATGATTTTGCCCTGTGCCGTAATGATATTCTGATAATTCTCTGCCTGCTGCTGTGCCTGAGCTATCTGGCTTGCATACTGCTCCTTCTGGTTTTCAAGAGCTACTATAGCCGCCTCGACATCTGCCTGCTGCTTCTCATAGTCATCCTGCATGGCTGTGAGCTCATTCATGTCGTTGTCAAGTTTAGTACCAATCTCCTTCACCTGCTCAACTGCTGCCTGATAAGAATCCATAAGAGCACGATCCGAATCATATACATCTGACACGTACTCTATACGATTGAGCATATCTGTGATACCATTTGACTCAATAATTGCTGTCCAGATATTGTCCTCAGCGCTGTTTTCATACATGAACTGTATACGCTTCTTCATAGCGTCATACTGCTCCTGCTGCTTTTCCTGAGCTGCTGCAAGATCCTTCTGATTCTGCTCTATCTCTGCCTGTTTATTTGTGATATCTTTCTGAAGCTTCTTTTGTGCTGCAAGAATCTCATCAAGCTTTGCAGATTTATTCTTTATATCATCAGCAGTAGTCTGCTGCTGATCCTTGAGACCATTAATCTCATTCTTCTTATCCTTGAGATTCTGCTCAGCCTGTGACTTCTTCTTCTCTGCATCCTTCTGCTTCTGTGTCTTGGCATATACCTTCTCAAGTCCACTGTTTATGTATCCGCTAAATGTAGTGCCCTCTACTGCCGGTCCTGTAAAAACGAGTGCCGATGTTAACACAGTACATATAGCACGTGTCCATTTCTGATTCATTTTATTCCTCCTGTAATACGACGGTCAGATTGACCTTTCCTTCCACAATTTACGTTCAATATACATTCGGATATATTATCGCACAAAATAAATCTTTTTTCCACATCTTTTTGTAAATTTACAGAATTTTCCACATTTTATATAATGATATGATTAAAAGGTCAAAAGGTATTTTGCCCCTAATTTATGATTCACATCCGCGCTATTATAAGCCTGTCATCAGGTTTGATGATATCGGATGTCAGAGCATTTATTTCCATTATGTTTTCAACAGTGGTGCGGTATCTTTTTGCAATGTCCCACATTTTATCATCCTTCTGCACTATATAGCCGACCAGAGCTGCTTCTTCCTCAGTATCAGGCGTGTTCTTTTCCTGCTCCACCGATGTTATGACTGACACTTCATCCTGCTGCAGGGCAATAGCGTTTATGCTGACAACACCCTTAATTTCATATTCGCTGTTGTCGAGTAGATTGACCTGCACCTGGTCTACCTGCAGATTTACCTCGCAGCAGGTGTTGGCGTCCATGCCGGGTATCTCAACAAACTGTTCAAACGGCACAGAGTCTGTATGCATCTCTATCGGACAGCCATCGTCCTCCACAATATTAACACAGTTCACCTGCAATACACCTGACACAATAATTCCTGTGTCTGCATTTTTTATCTGTGCAATAGCGGCCTGCGTCTTTGTACCGCATATTCTTAAAATTCTCTTTTTGCTGTTTTCTCTGTACAACTGCTCCAAAATACGGCATTTTGTGTCATTTTTCATAAGAAGGCTGCATACCTTCATATTTTCAAACACAGGTTTTACCGGACATGATACGCTGTACATGTCATTGAGCACCTCTACTGTTTCCTCACTCCAGACCTTTCCATCCACCGCAAGCGCTGCCTCAATCGAAAGCTGCCTGAGCTCTCCATCATAATCATTTTCCGCCTCAACCTGATGCATGGCAGGCTGTGTGCGAAGCCAGGCAATATTTCCGGCATTATCACCCTCACAGCGTATTTCATTTGAAAACCCCTCCTGCACCTCAAAGCAGCAAATTTCCTGTTCTTCACTCAGATACACTATACACGCATGACACTCGCCTGTCAGTGTGATATGGTCACGCTCGTATGTATACTCCAGATTTCTCATATCAACAAGACTTGATATGAGCTTACATATATTCGGCTTGGTCTTTGGCAAGGTGACGACATTTTTAATTCTGACAATATCCCTTACAACACTGTCAAGCTTAAGCACCTTCATCTGCCCCATAAGCTGCTCCACGTCCTTGTCATCAATCCTTTGTGCAACCTCAAGATTTTCTTCCCTCTCTCCATAAAGCTCCACGCTTATAATGCCTCTGACCGAGAGCTTTCGCGAATTGATAACCCCAACCGTAAGCTCATCAAGCCCGGTATACACACGAACCGTATCCTTCTCGCAGACTCCTTGAAGAACAAGCTTCTCCTGAAACGGTATTGCATCCTTTATATGCTCCACTCTGTTTCCGCCGATATTTTCCTCCGGCTCATCGCCTTCAAAAACTTCATCTCTCGTATACAGCACTTCAAATTCAATACTTCCGCTCAGCCAGATATTCTCGCCTGACGCTTTTATCTCGTCAATCTTTACCTGCCCGTTCTGACAAACCACTTTGGAAACATCAGGCTTGTTGTCCTTTATGACATAATCCCTGTCGAAGCCAACCTGCGACATATCCTTTACCTTTTCTATGCATTGTCTGATTTTTTGTGTAATTAATTCCATAAAAAATACCCCACTTCAAATATGTATATAAAATACATATTCAAGATGGAGTAACTTTATGCAGATGCAGCCGTTTTAATTCATGATAAAACTAGCAAAGCTGCATCCTTATATCCTTTGTAATCACATCAGTGTAGGTGAAAGATAAGAGCTGTGGCGGATTCTGCTCAAACTCATCATCTATCAGAACCGTAAACACACTTGGGTATGCCTGCTGAATAACCCCCTCCTGGATGTCAACCTTGTTGCGGCCGAGATCCTGCTGGATTTTTACCCTGTTGCCACACTGCTGGTGAATCGATGCTCTGACTTTTCTAATTTCTGTCTGTTCCATTTTAAGCCTCCTTATTGTGGGTATGCCCACTGGCACATAACTATAGTCCTCATGGTAACCAGTATTGTAACGACGGTGTCATATATATGAAATCAATCTCTGTATAAATATAAAACAGGTCAAATTAATCAACAATTATATCAATCAATATATTTGAATATATAAATATGTCACCACAATATCTAGTAACTTTACTATAGCAAAGTATTGCAGTGATAGCAATAGGGCATTAGTACTGATTGTCAGTTTTTTCGCAACTTTTAACACAATTTACGAAATTTTCACTCAAACACAACAGGCATTTCACTCAATTC
>ENA-USUG01005621-USUG01005621.1-human-gut-metagenome-genome-assembly--contig:-NODE-5621-length-14080-cov-5.301935_pt1 | contig 14080 bp, 12 predicted proteins | sample MGYA00250059_ERZ773394 | MGnify/ENA primary metagenome ERZ773394 (study PRJEB29103, sample SAMN06111957) | human gut metagenome | biome: human gut; feature: ankylosing spondylitis patient; material... | reverse complement strand
GATTTTGTTTTTCATGGTTTATTCAAAAATAGAATTTTAATAGTATACGGCAAAGGTAGGCGATTCACCTAAAAAGGTTCTACCGGTGGCACATGCTGTCGCTCTACGGTCAGCCCGACATGGACGGCGTGGGCATTCCCATCATCGACAAGGTTCCCAAGACACTGGAGGAGATGTACGTCGGACGCGCGAAGACGGGCGCCTGCTACCAGGCCATCATCGACGATCTGGACCGGGCCGTGGGGCTTCTCACGCAGACCGACAACCACCGCGTGACCGTCTGGTCGGCCAAGGCTTTCCGGGCCAAGGCGTGCCTCTTCGCGGGACAGAACGACAAGGCGAAGACCGATCTCGAAGACTGTATCCATAACAGCGGCAAAACGCTGGAGCCGTTCGAACGCTACCGCATGATGTTCAACGGTTACGACGAATACGAGTTCAACAGCGAATCGTTCTACGAGATGGCCAACAAGGCCGATCCGACCAACGGTTCGGCCTATGGCAATCAGAATACGGGTTCGACCCTTTCGCTCTACTACCCGCCGTTCTGCATCGCTCCCGACAGCACGCGGACGGCCATGTCCTACGGCAACCAGTACATGCACGACCGCAATCTGCCGCGCTTCGGCTACACCGATGCCGCGCCGCTCGCCGAAGGGCACGTCCTCTCGGAAACGAAGCCCGACGGTTCGCTGCGCTATTCGCTCAGCGAGGAGTATATGGATCAGCAGCTCGCCCACCGGAAGAAATTGGGCAAGTGGGAGCCGGGAGAGCCCGACCCGCGGCTTTTCGTCTGCTCGCTGCAACCCTTCGTCGATTCGGTGCAGATGACCATCGACGGCGTGAACGCCTACCGCAAGGTCGCGCAGGTGGAGTTCAACAAATGGTGGGAGATGGACCCCAACACGGGCAACGACCCCGAGACCTTCTGTGCTTTCCAGCGAGTACGGAATGCCAAGCTTCTCCCATTTGAACGTTCCCAGTGTATGATAAGGAAGAACTTCCAACCGTTTCAGGGTCGGCAAGGATCTTGCCAGATCCCGAAGAGCCGTCAGATCCTCTTCAGAATCCGTAAGCCCCGGCACCAGTACCCTTCGGATCCACAAGGATTTCCCATGATCCGCCAGGTAGTGAGCCAGTGCCAGGATTCCTGCGTTATCCTGTCCAGTCAACTGTTTGTGAAGAGAGGCGTCCACTGCCTTGATATCCAGCAGAAACAGATCCGTCAGATCCATCAGTCTGTCAAATCGTTCCAGATAAGATGATTCCAGGCAAAAACTGTTGCCGGAAGTATCAAGTGCGGTATTCACCTGTTTTTTCTTTGCCAGATTAAAAAATTCAGTTACAAATTCCATCTGGAGAAGGGGCTCCCCACCACTGACTGTGAGTCCCCCGTCCTTTCCCCAGTAATTTCGATAGCGGTACACTTTCCGGAACAGATCTTCTGCTGTCCAGGTCTCACCGCCCTGCTGACTCCAGGTCTCCGGATTGTGACAGTATCTGCATCGCATCTTACAGCCCTGCAAAAATACCACGCACCGGACTCCCGGACCATCCACCAGGCCGAAGGTCTCCAGAGAATGTACCTGTCCCGTCAATGCCGTATCTGTCATATCCGTCATTCCTTACATAGCAGTGTGGCAGGTTCTGGAGATAACATCCATCTGCTGTTCTCTGGTAAGGTCGATGAATTTTACAGCGTAGCCGGACACGCGGATGGTGAAATTTGCATACTCTTCTTTCTCCGGATGTTCCATCGCATCGATCAATTTCTCTTTTCCAAATACATTGACATTCAGATGATGTGCACCCTGATCAAAGTATCCGTCCATAACCTGTACCAGATTGTTCACGCGCTCTTCCTCGCTGTGGCCCAGTGCATCCGGGTTGATGGTCTGAGTATTGGAGATTCCGTCCAATGCCCATTCATAAGGAAGTTTTGCAACAGAGTTAAGGGAAGCCAGAAGACCGTTCTTCTCTGCACCGTAGCTCGGATTTGCTCCCGGGGACAGCGGTTCACCTGCTTTTCTTCCATCCGGCATGCTTCCGGTTGCCTTGCCGTATACCACATTGGAAGTAATGGTCAGAATGGAGGTAGTCGGCTCAGAATCACGATAGGTGTGATGCTTCTTGATCTTGTCAAGGAAGGTCTTCAGAAGCCATACTGCAATATCATCTGCTCTGTCATCATCATTGCCGTATCTTGGGAAATCTCCCTCGGTCTCGTAATCAACAACAATACCAGTCTCGTCACGAACGCATTTTACTTTTGCATATTTGATGGCACTCAAAGAGTCAACTACATGAGAGAATCCTGCAATACCGGTAGCAAAGGTTCTTCTCACATCGGTATCAATCAGAGCCATCTCAGCTGCCTCATAGTAATATTTGTCATGCATATACTGGATCAGGTTCAGTACATTTACATACAGTCCTGCCAGCCAGTCCATCATTACATCATATTTGGCAACGACTTCATCATAATCCAAGTACTCGGAAGTGATCGGTTTATATGCCGGTCCCACCTGTTCTCTGGTCTTCACATCCACACCGCCATTGATGGCATACATCAGGCATTTTGCCAGGTTTGCTCTTGCTCCGAAGAACTGCATCTCTTTACCTGTCTGTGTTGCAGATACACAGCAGCAGATAGAGTAATCATCGCCCCATACCGGCTTCATCACATCGTCATTCTCATACTGCACAGAGCTGGTACGGATGGAAATGTCTGCTGCGAACTTCTTGAAATTCTCCGGCAGCTTGGAGGAATACAGAACGGTCAGGTTCGGCTCCGGGCTCGGTCCCATATTTACCAGAGTATGCAGGAAACGGAAATCGTTCTTGGTTACCATGGAACGTCCGTCTACGCCGATTCCGCCAACTTCCAGCGTTGCCCATACCGGGTCACCGGAGAACAGCTGATTGTAGGACGGGATTCTTGCGAATTTTACCATACGAAGCTTCATTACGAAATGATCGATCAGCTCCTGTGCCTCTTTCTCAGTGATGGTTCCATTTTCCAGATCTCTCTGAATATAAATATCAAGGAAAGTGGATACACGGCCAACACTCATAGCTGCTCCGTTCTGGGTCTTTACAGCTGCCAGATATCCAAAATACAGCCACTGAACTGCTTCTTTTGCAGTTTTTGCCGGTTCGGAAATATCGTATCCATAGATTTCAGCCATCTTCTTCATCTGTCCAAGTGCCTGATACTGTCTGCTGATCTCTTCTCTCTGACGGATCACATCATCGGTCATGGTTCCATCTCCGCAGTTTGCAAAGTCTTCCGCCTTCTTCTCCATCAGAAAATCAATTCCGTACAGAGCCACACGGCGATAATCACCTACAATACGGCCTCTTCCATAAGTATCCGGAAGTCCGGTGATAATCTTGTTGTGACGTGCTTTCTTCATCTCCGGTGTGTAGGCATCGAATACACCCTGGTTATGAGTTCTGCAGTATTCCGTAAAGATCTTATGAAGCTCCGGGCTCGGTTCATAGCCATTGGTCTGGCAAGCCTGCTCAGCCATCTTGATTCCTCCATATGGCATGAATGCACGCTTCAGAGGCTTATCTGTCTGCAGACCAACAACCTGCTCCAGCTCCTTCGTATCCTCACCAAGATATCCTGCACCATGTGAAGTGATACCGGACACAATATCTGTATCCATATCCAGAACGCCGCCTTTTGCACGCTCCTCTTTCTGCAGTCCCTGAAGGATTCCCCAAAGCTTATCTGTTGCTTCCGTTGCGCCTTCCAAAAAGGATTCATCCCCATCATATGGTGTGTAGTTCTTCTGGATGAAGTCTCTTACATTGATTTCTTCCTTCCATTGACGGCCTTCAAAACCGTCCCACTGTTTCCAGTTCTTCATCAATAATACCTCCTGACATATATTTTCATTATCTGTCAAATAACGCAGCTGTGCATCGTTAGTTGTACACAACTCAATTCTGACAATAATAATCCAGTTGAAATTATAACACTCGCCTTTAGAATTGCAATACCCAGTATATTTTTCCAGTTTTTTTATTACAATACACAATATCTAGTTTGTATTTTTTGTGTCCCATACTAACATTCGCATCTCACTAGTTAGTTTATTTTAACTTTATTTTCCATTTCTGCTTATGAAGACTTATTAAAAAAAGTTGATTGACAGTCATAGTCCAATAATGATACGTTTACGGTGATTATTGATAACACAAACGAAGAGGTGTGAAAGCATGCAGGAATTAAAACCGATCAAAGAAGGTAAAGTACGTGAGATCTATGATAACGGCGACAGTCTGATCATGGTTGCCACAGATCGCATCAGCTGTTTTGATGTGATCCTTCATAATGAAGTGACCAAAAAAGGTACTGTCCTGACCCAGATGTCCAAGTTCTGGTTCGACATGACCAAGGACATTCTTCCGAACCATATGATCTCTGTTGATGTAAAAGATATGCCGGAATTTTTCCAGCAGTCCAAATACGACGGCAAATCCATGATGTGTAAAAAGCTTCAGATGCTGCCGATCGAGTGTATCGTCCGCGGATACATCACCGGAAGCGGCTGGGCAAGCTATAAGGAGAACGGAACCGTCTGTGGTATTACTCTTCCAGAAGGTCTGAAAGAGTCCGACAAGCTTCCAGAGCCGATCTACACTCCGTCCACCAAGGCTGAGATTGGAGATCACGACGAAAACATCTCCTTTGAACAGAGCATTGCTCATCTGGAGAAATATTTCCCGGGAAAAGGTCAGAAATATGCAGAGCTTCTTCGGGACAATACCATCGCTCTTTATAAAAAATGTGCAGAATATGCACTGAGTAAGGGGATCATCATTGCAGATACCAAATTCGAATTTGGTCTGGACGAGGAAGGTAATCTGGTCATCGGTGACGAGATGCTCACTCCAGACAGCTCCCGCTTCTGGCCGGCAGACGGTTATGAGCCAGGACATGGTCAGCCATCCTTTGATAAACAGTTTGCCCGCGACTGGCTCAAAGCAAATCCGGACAACAACTGGACTCTGCCGCAGGAGATCGTAGATAAGACCATCGACAAATATCTGCAGGCATATAAAATGCTGACCGGAAAAGATCTGTAATCAAAAACTTTGATAGCTCTTTTAACTGTCGGATTTGGACGAATTTGTCCCTGTCCGGCAGTTTTTTTCGTTTATTTCCATAAAAATGAGTAAAATTATTGTAAAAGCAGTGTAAAATGTTTTATAATAATGAAGTACGTGTAAAAATCACATAGGAGAGAAAGAAAAAACATATGAATGGCATAATGATTATCCTGACCCTTTTAAGCGGAGTGGCATTATTCCTCTTCGGTATGTCTCTCATGGGAGACGGCCTGAAAAGTGTGGCAGGAAACAAACTCGAGCTTGTATTGTACAAGCTTACCAGCACTCCTATCAAGGGACTGCTTCTCGGAACCGCAGTAACCGCCATTATCCAGTCTTCATCCGCAACCACTGTTATGGTAGTCGGATTCGTAAACTCTGGTATGATGAAGGTATCCCAGGCCATCGGTATCATCATGGGTGCCAATATCGGTACCAGCGTCACCGGCTGGATCCTGTGTCTGTCCTACATTGAGGGTTCCAATGGAATTGCACAGCTTCTGTCCACTGCAACCATTTCAGCCATTGTTGCTATCATTGGTATCATCTTCAAGATGTTTGTCAAAAAGACAACCTATAAAAATGTGGGCGACATCATGCTTGGTTTTGCCATCCTGATGGTCGGTATGCAGACCATGAGTGGCGCCGTATCCCCTCTGAAAGAGAACCCGCATTTTGTAAATCTGCTTACCACCTTTGAAAACCCGTTCATGGGTATCATTGTAGGTATTCTGTTTACTGCAGTTCTCCAGAGTGCTTCTGCATCCGTCGGTATTCTGCAGGCACTGTCCGTAACCGGAAGCATCAGCTTTGCAGCTGCTCTCCCGATCACCATGGGTATCGGTGTCGGTGCTGCATGTCCGGTACTGCTCTCTTCCATCGGAACCAACCGTAACGGAAAGCGTACCGCCCTGATCTACTTGCTGAATGACTTATTCGGTATGGTATTCTGGTCCATCGTGTTCTACAGTGTAAACGCTGTAGTTCACTTCTCATTTATGGATTTGACCATGAGCCCGGTAACCGTTGCCCTGATGAACAGCGTCTTCCGTATGGCTACCATCCTGGTACTGGTACCATTTATCTCCAAGATTGAGAAGCTGGTCTTCTGGCTGATCAAAGAAGATCCGGAGGACCTGGAAGAGCAGGCTGATTTTGATCTGTTGGAGGAGCGTTTCCTTGCTTACCCGGCACTGGCTATCACCCAGAGTCATACCGCCATGAACGGTATGGCAAAAAAAGCCCGCAAGAATCTGAATCGTGCATTTGCCCTGCTGAAGGATTATTCCCAGGATAAATATAATAAGATCCAACAGAAGGAAAACCTGATTGATAAATACGAAGATAAGCTTGGCACTTATCTTATGCAGCTGACCGGACACAGCATGTCTCCGCAGCAGACCCAGCAGGTGTCCAAGTTTCTGCATACTTTAAGTGACTTTGAACGTCTGGGTGACCATGCAGTCAATATTTCCAAAGTTGCCAGTGAGCTATCCGAGAAGAAGATCACCTTCTCTCCATCCGCTCAGGATGAGATCCGCATTCTTCAGAGTGCAGTTCAGGAAGTGGTTGATCTGACCGTTGATGCGTTCTGTGAAGATAATCTGGAGATGGCTGCTAAGGTAGAGCCTCTGCGCGAGCTGATCGGTATTCTTTGCAACGAACTGAAGACCCGCCACATCGGTCGTCTGCAGGATGGAACCTGTGAATTCCAGCAGGGATTCGCATTCAACGATCTGCTGACTAACCTGGAGCGTATCGCAGCTCACTGTTCCAACGTAGCAGTTGCCATGATTGAGACTGACAGTGATGAATTCGATACTCATGAGTATCTGAAGAGTGTCCGTCACATGAAGGATGCTGCATACCTCAAATGTTTCGATAATTATGCCCAGAAATACAAACTGGCCGATCTGTCTTCACAGTAAATAAGATGTAACAAAAAAGACCTGCATATCAGGTCTTTTTTTGTTGAATCCTGTCGATTTTAATGGTATGCTAAGAATATGAAAATAAGCCTTATGGAGGTGACAGATTTGAAATTCAAGAAAAGTAAAATGTTGCTTGGTACCATGTGTGCCCTTGTTCTGGCAACCACGATCGGTGCATTCCCATCAAAAGCTGAATCCGCATTCGACTACAACTACTACTTCTGGAAATACCCGGATGTAGCTAACGCAGTTGGATTCGATCCCCAGGCACTGTTCAATCATTACCAGACCAGTGGAATGGCAGAAGGACGTTATGCAAATCAGCAGGCAGAGTGGCGTGCCGCTGCCGGACACGTTGATACCGCTGAAGAGCGCAAAGCATTCCTGATGACAATCCCGCCTGCAGACCCGAACAATGCTGATTCTGATCTGCCGAAGCTTGATCCGATCTACTATTACAATACCTACCCGGATGTTGCAAAGGTAGTCGGCAAGAATGCACAGGGACTGTTGGAACATTATTTCGCATATGGATACAGCGAAGGAAGACTTCCCTACTATGGAGCTGATCCATGTACCGAAGTACAGACTTCTTATTAATTAGCCTCAAAAGGGCTGCTGTCAATTATGACAGCAGCCCTTTTTTTAATGAACGATTCTTTACTTTTGTTCATGATGGCTTTGAAGCGTTACTCCACATCAATTTTGTTAAAATCATAAAACTTTTGTATAGATTCTGATACGTTCTGCCTATGCTTCCAGTTTTCGGATCACTGCCTGCAGAGCATCCAACGTCTCCTTCACATCCGCTTCATTGGCATTCTCGCCCATATGACCGATGCGGATCACCTGACCTGTCAGTACATCAAAGCTTCCGGCGATCATGATATTATGATCCTTCTTCATCAGTTCCAGAATATCATCTGCTTTGATTCCATCCGGCACACGGATGACTGTTACCGTATTAGAATATCCATTTTCCAGATAGAGAGACAATCCCATCTCCTTCACTGTCCGTCTGGTCAATTCACCCATCTGTTTATGACGCTCATAACGATCCGGAGCTGCTTTTACATTCTCCAGAGCTGTACGAAGACCATAAATATCACTGATCGGCATAGTATACGGGAACCACAGGTTTTTATAGTAATCCTTGAACACCAGAATATTGGCGTAGAAGGATGCAATCGGTGTCTTTCTCTCTTCCATCGCTTTCATGGCTGCATTACTGACAGTTACAAAAGTCAGTCCAGGAGGCGCTGATACCGCTTTCTGAGAACCGCCGCAGACAATATCGATCTGTCCTTCATCCACATGAAGAGGTTCTCCCATCATGGCAGATACCGAATCCACAATGGTCATAATGCCATACTCATGAAGGGCACGGCTTAATTCCTCCACTGGATTCAGAACACCGCTTGGAGTATCACAGTGAACCAGTGTTGCATACTTAAAATCGTGATGTTCTTCCAGAAATGCTCTGAACTCTTTCACATCTACCGCCTGGGTATACGTGGATTCATAGAATGTCACCTGCCCGCCATACATGGTCACAAAATCAGCAAATCCTTTGCCATAAATACCGTTATCAACCACCAGCACTTTATCGCCAGGCTCTGTCAGGGATGCGCAGGCAGCCTCCAGACCAAGAATACCTTCTCCGTCAAGAATATAAGCGGCATTCTTCGTCTCCAATAATTCGCTGATCAGCTCACAGGTCTCCTTATAATAATCATAAAATGCCGGATCCAGATCCGGATTGGTACACGCAAGGCTTCTCGCCATGCGGACATTTTCTCTTACCTGGGTCGGACCCGGGGTCATGATCTTGTACATATGTTATCCTCCATTTTCGTGTAACTGCATACACAGCAGAAACCATCTGCTCCCACCGTGCCATACTCTCCTATTATCTGCTAATGGCTCTTCTGACCACCTCTGCAATCGGAAGTACCAGAACTGCTGCCACACCGATCTGTACCAGGTTACCCGGAATGGACGTTACCGGCGCAACCCAGTTACCATAGATAAATCCTTCTGCAATATAATAACCTACAATTTTGATCACACATGCAGCAGCAATCGCCAGTGCATTCCATCTGAATCCCTTGTGATTCTCTGTGATAGCTCCTACTGTAAATCCCATAAGACCAACAATTACAAAGGTGAATGGTGCCCATAATACCCAGCCGCCCATCAGATCAAACAATGCCATTCCAAAAGAACCAGCCAGCGCTCCTGTCCGTTTTCCGAAAATGATAGCTGCAAGGAACAACGGCACATTTCCCAGATGAACCAGTCCTCCATTGGCTGCGATCGGCAGACGGATGTTGATGAATCCGGTTGCCACAAATGTCAGTGCAATACATACTCCTGTAATTGCGATCTCCGATACGGTAATACTCTTTCCAGCAGATGCTTCTCTTGTGCTCATAATACTGAACCTCCTTGTAATAAAAGAACAGAAGACAAGCATTTTCCTGTCTTCCGCCGCTTGCTGGAACCTATATTAGCCTATAACTGGTTACAATTAAATATCCAGTTTTATACTTTTTGACCAGTCCAGTTATTTTTCCTATCTATTTAGTAATAAATCCGATTTTCAAAGGTGATCGTAACCTGTCCGTTCTCCACATGAAGGCAGGTCACACCACAGTTTTTATGTACCGTACCACTCCAGAACTGTGCAATCGGCAAGTTAAGGAGTCCTGACATAATTCCCCGGATCGCTGCTCCATGAGATGCCATCAAAAATGTCTTTCCGTCATTTTCCGGATCATCGATCACACTTCTCACAAAAGAGGATGTCCGTTTGATCAGATGCGCCAGACTCTCTCCTCCCGGCGGAGTCTCGAAATGCTCCGGATCTTCAAAAAATTTTCGAAATCCAGGTTTTGGGATCGTATAATGCTCCGGCTCATGACACAATCCTTCATATTCTCCAAAGCTGATCTCTTTCAATCCATCCGTCACCACCAGCTCAACAGGCCGGTCTCCACGGATAATCTCTGCCGTCTTCTTTGCACGGATCAAAGGGCTTGTATAGATCCTGTCAAAGGGCACATCTTTAAGCCCCTCTGCTGTCTTTTCTGCCAGTTCAATCCCACAGGCATTCAACGGAATGTCTGTCACTCCCTGCAGCCGTTTCGTTTTATTCCAGTCCGTCTCTCCATGACGGATCAGATAAATATCCATTGCCATCTTGTCACTCTCCTCATACCTTCATAGTCTTGCAGTCTTTACAGATTCCATACAACACAGAGTTCCGGCACTGCAATTCAAAACCATGGTCTTTCTCAATATGTTCTGAGATTTCTTTCATAAAGGCGCAGTCCAGATGATAGATCCGACCACATTTCACACATTGAAGGTGCAGATGGTCGCAACAGCCCTTGCCCTGCTCCACATACTGATAAGCAGCCTGGGCACCTTGCCCGGATACATAACGGATCACCGTTCCATCCTTCTCCAGCCGATCCAGATAACGGTAGATCGTTGTAATATTCACTTCACTGTCCATCTGACGAAGCTTCTCACCGATCTGAGCAGCTGTAACGGTCTTATCCTTGCTTTCCTTTAAGATCTCCAGTATTTTTCTGCGGCTTGCAGTCGCATAATGATTTTCTCCTGCCATATGAATCCTCTCCCTGACAACCATATCCAGGTATTGTTGCTAACTATTAGAATACCACTCCCAGCATCTCTATGACAAGTCCCCAGAATACACCCAGGGCATATAAGATTGCTACGATCTTTGCCGTTTCCTTCCGGTCATGATCGATCCGCAGAAGGACAAGAATCCCTACACCCGCATTGACCAGAAGACCTGACATCATAGCTCCGGCTCCGATCACACCTGACAGATAAAGCTCCGTGATCACTACAGAAGATGCACAGTTCGGGATCAACCCCACCAACGCTGCCAGAAATTCTCCCAGTACCGGGATAGAAGTGAAAAATCCTGCCAGTGTATCTTCTCCGATGATCGCGATTCCTAGATTCAGAACAAACGAGATCAGTACAATATAGAAGAATACTTCCAACGTATGATGAAGCGCCGCCAGCGCCAGTCTTTCTTCCCTCCCATGTTCTCCTTCATGGTCATGTGAATGATGTGTTTTCTCCGCTTTTTTCCTGCCATCACGCAGGATAAAATCAATAAAAACACCTGAGATCATAGCAATTCCGCACTTTACAAACAAAATATGCAAAATCCGACCGATCCCTATGGAGGAAGAGATCAGGATCGGCAGCATTTCATCAGAAGTGGACAAATAAATAGCCAGCAGTGTTCCGATCGTGATCATTTTTCCCGCATACAGACTTGATGCGGCCGCCGAAAAACCGCACTGTGGGATGATTCCAAATAAGGCTCCCCAGACCGGACCAGTCTTGCCGGCGGCACCAATCCGGTTTCTTCCAGCCTCCCCTGCCCGGTGTTCGATCAGTTCGATCAAAAGATAGGTAATATATAAAAACGGGAGCAATTTTACACTGTCTAACAGTGTATCTGCAACAACATCGACCAACATAAAATGTCTCCTCTCTTGCAATCAGTATGCATTTGCAAATCATTTGCATTTTCACAGATGCTATTATAACAAGTCACACAGAATTGTCAAGGCATAAAAAATCCCCAGGCTCTGACACCTGGAGATCTTGCATTTTTATGTTTTTGATTTGTAACTATTCAGAGCCATGCACATATTTAATAAATATGCGAGTTATGCTTGCATGATCGAGCATATTTTTAAATATGTATATGGCGAGAAGCCATCATGAGCAAAAGAAAAGCCTCGTAGAGGCGATTTTGCGAATGTGGCTCTGAATAGTTACTTTGATTTTAATAATTGGTCGCATGAACCTCAAAATATGCCTGCGGATGCGCACATACCGGACATACTTCCGGTGCCTTCTCACCAACTACGATATGTCCACAGTTGCGACACTCCCATACTTTTACTTCGCTCTTTGCAAATACTTCCTGCATCTCCACATTGTGAAGCAGTGCGCGATAACGCTCCTCATGGGCTTTCTCGATGGCTCCTACCATGCGGAACTTTTCTGCAAGCTCCGGAAAACCTTCTTCTTCCGCAGTCTTTGCAAATCCCTCATACATATCTGTCCACTCATAATTCTCACCGTCTGCTGCTGCAGCCAGATTCTCAGCCGTGCTTCCGATTCCGTTCAGTTCCTTGAACCACATCTTCGCATGCTCTTTCTCGTTATCAGCAGTTTTCAGAAACAGTGCGGAAATCTGCTCAAATCCGTCTTTTTTTGCCTTGGAAGCAAAATAAGTATACTTATTTCTTGCCTGTGATTCCCCTGAAAATGCCTCCATCAAATTTTTTTCTGTCTGTGTTCCAGCATATTTGTTTGCCATCACTTTTACCCTCCATTTTGGATATTTTACTGCTGTATTTATTTTAGCTGAATGCACATATAAAAGCAAGGGTGAAAAATCCCTGCACGGATCTTTCACCCTTCTGTCAGCTATATCTGTTTTATTTTCCTGCCATCTTGCGCTCCTGCGCCTCGATCATCTTTTTGACCATATAACCGCCTACAGATCCATTTTGTCTAGACGTAAGGTCTCCATTATAACCGTCGCTCAGCGGTACACCGATCTCGCTCGCAACCTCGTATTTAAAACGATCCAGTGCTCCCTTTGCCTCCGGTACTGCTGCTTTGTTTGTAGAACCTGCCATAATAAAGCCCTCCATTGGTTGTTTGTTACGACCTTAGTATATGCAGACCGGCAGATCATACACTGTCAGATTTTGTCATTACAGACTTAAGTTCTCCCCACCTTTGGCCATGGCTGCTTCCAGGCGTTCTTTTAATTTTTCATGTTTTGGAAGCGCAAGTTCCGCGTCTTCCTCCAGAATCCGTCCTGCCGCTTCGCTTGCCTGCTCCAGCACACGGGAATCCTGAAATACATCTCCCATACGGAACTCCAGAACACCACTCTGGCGGATTCCAAACAGATCACCAGGTCCGCGCAGCTTCAGATCTTCACTGGCAATATAAAAGCCGTCATTGGACTGATTCAGAACTTCCAGGCGTTTCTTGGTCTCTTTTCCTTTGCTGCCGCTCATAAAGATGCAGTAAGACTGCTCTCTCCCTCTTCCTACCCGGCCACGGAGCTGATGAAGCTGCGCCAGACCAAAGCGTTCTGCATTTTCCACCATCATAACTGTGGCATTAGGCACATTGATACCAACCTCGATCACCGTAGTGGATACCAGAATCTGGATCTGTCCATCCGCAAATGCTTCCATAATCTCATTTTTTTCTTTTGGCTTCATCTTTCCATGAAGACAGCTGATCTGAAATTCCGGCAGGATCCCTTTCAGCTTTTCGGTATAGTCTGTGACATTTTCCAACTCCAGTTCTTCATTTTCCTCCACCATCGGACAGATAATATAGACCTGATGACCTGCTTCCACTTCTTTTTTCATGAAACGATACGCATTGGGGCGATAAGATTCATCCACTACGCAGTTCTTGATAGGAAGTCTGTGCGCTGGCATCTCATCCACTACAGAAATATCCAGATCTCCATAAATAATGATGGCCAATGTCCGCGGGATTGGCGTGGCACTCATAACCAATACATGAGGCATCCGCCCTTTCTCTGCCAGCATTTCCCGCTGTTTCACACCAAAACGGTGCTGCTCATCTGTCACCACCAGTCCCAGATTCCGATAGATCACTTTTTCCTGGATCAACGCATGAGTTCCGATAATGATCTGAGCTTTGCCGCTCTCGATCTCTTCTCTTGCCAGCCGCTTTTCCTTCGCCGTCATGGAACCTGTCAGCAAAATGGGACGAAGTGGGATGTGATGGATCTCCAGCAATTCCTTCACCGACTGATAATGCTGCTTTGCCAGTACTTCTGTGGGTACCATCAAAGCTCCCTGATATCCATTACAGCCTGCCATGATCAATGCCAGTACTGCAAGGACATATGGGTAGCAGCCCGAATGCCGCAAACTCTTATATTTTCCCGGAATATACATACA
>ENA-USUG01005620-USUG01005620.1-human-gut-metagenome-genome-assembly--contig:-NODE-5620-length-14088-cov-7.500607_pt1 | contig 14088 bp, 18 predicted proteins | sample MGYA00250059_ERZ773394 | MGnify/ENA primary metagenome ERZ773394 (study PRJEB29103, sample SAMN06111957) | human gut metagenome | biome: human gut; feature: ankylosing spondylitis patient; material... | reverse complement strand
AACAACCGTCAGGGAATTGTAATTGATGGTGAAGATTCAAAGGTTATTTGCAAAGACTAATTTGAAAATTCCAGTTTAACGAACAGGAGATGATGAACGCATGAAAATCCTATATGAACTATCTTGGCTTTGGGAAACGCTGGGCATCGCGCTAATTGCTGCGGCTGTCTGCATGGCTTGCGCCGCGCTGATCTGCAAGGCAGCGAAGAAGAAATGCAGCAAAAAAGTGTTGGCAGTCACAGGGGCCGCGGCATTTGTGGGCGCGATTCTGGCGGTCATTCTGATTGCCCGGACGCCGATGCCGCTTTGATAGGACAGGAGGCTTTTGCTATGGATAAGGGAAGATATTCGATCATATTCAGCAGCTTGACCGGTAACACGAAAAAACTTGCCGAGACAATTCGCGCAGTGCTTCCGGCAGAAGACTGTGACTATTTTGGTGCGCCGGAAACGGCGGAATTGTACTCCGAAATGCTCTATGTCGGTTTTTGGACGGATAAGGGCAATGCGGACAGTGCTGCCTTGGGGCTGCTGTCAAAACTGAAAGACAAAAAGATTTTTCTGTTTGGGACGGCAGGCTTCGGCGGCAGTGCGGTATATTTCCGGAAAATCCTCGATCACGTCAAGCAGTCTGTTGACCCAAGCAATACCGTGGTCGGAGAATATATGTGTCAGGGGAAAATGCCGCAGTCGGTACGGGATCGCTATATGAAAATGAAGGCACAGCCGGAGCATCCGGCAAATATTGATGCACTGATTGAAAACTTTGACCGTGCGCTTTCCCATCCGGATGAGGACGATTTAGAAAGACTTAGAAAAATCATTTTGGGATGACAGCTTCGACAGGAGAAATAGAAAAATGGTTGTACTTACCGAGCAGATAGAGATTCCGGCTTCCTATGAAAAACTTGAGGCTTGGACTGCCAACTTTGAGGAAGAGTTTGTGAAATGGAGTCCCTACCACATCGAATGCAATCTCTATAACGGAAACTATCACGCCGGAAGCAAGGTTCGCTTCCGCGAGATCGTCATGGGGCTGGACTACAATGTGACAGGCACGATTACGGAATGCGAACAGGATGAGAACCATTTCCGCATTGTATTCCGGAGCGACAAGAAAACGGCGTTCATCACCTTTGAAGGAAAAAGAACTGAAACAGGATGCCATTTCTCTCACACCGAGGCTTTCGGCATGACAACGCCGGTAATTGGGGCGTTCATGAACTTTCTGATCTTCAAGGTGTTTTTCAGGAAAAAGGCAAACTGGCAGCTTATCCGGGACGATATGATTCTGGATAACAGATATTTATATGACATTCTGACCGAAGAAAAATACCCGGAAAGAATCCCGCTGGACAAGCTGCTGACCGGCGCAGAATAAGCGTCTGAGAAGGCTTGAACAAAATTGCAAACGCAATATTTGATAGGGGATACATGAAAACGTTATATTTAAATCGGCGGAACAATGGGCGTCGGCAAAACGGCGGTGAGCCAGCGTCTGAAAAGGTATTGCCGCTTGGCGGCAACTGGTGTTGGGATGCCGACCCGTTTCAGGTAACGGAAGAGACGAAGGCAATGGTCATGCGAACCATTCGCTATTTGCTGAACAGCTTCCTGCATCGCCTATGAGAATGTCGTTTCTTCTGGGTGATGCACGAGCAATCGATTATAGACGAAATAACCGCCGCACTGGACACAAGCAGATGCAGGATAGTCAAAATCTCTCAGCTGGCTGATGAGCCGACTTTACGGCACCGGTTATCTTCTGATGTCGCACAAGGGATTCGGGCTGCCAATTCTATAGACCAAGGCGTGGATATGTATCAGGCACTTGACGCCATAAAGATTGAAACAGGAAATAAGACGGTGCAGGAGATTGCTGACGAAATCTGCACCCAGTAATAAGAGCGCCGATTTGTCAAGCAGAGCTTGCGTCGGAGCCATATGCTGCGGATACCACGCGGGAGAGAATCGCAATCAGATTCTCTCCCGTGTTGTGTTTCCACGCTATTCTCTGGGCGGCATTCTGCCGCAGGAATGCTTCTCTGGGCAGAAACCAATGGATCTGCACTTCGGCATGAAGTAATGGCTGACCGTGTATTCCCACTCCTCAGAGTAACCGCTCAACTCCCGGCAGAGGTCGCTGAACAGCGCGCGGTACTCGTGATACGCGCGGCTGCACATTCTCTGGTGCGACATATCCATGAGATTTCGCAGATTGTGCTTGCAGACGATCCGCGTCTCCATGCCGAGCGGCAGCCCCATTGCGGAATCCTCACGCGGGACGCCGAGCGCGTCCAGCCGGGCAAGATGCTTCTGAATTTCCGCCATTAGTTCGTCATAGACCGCCTTTGCAGCCGAACGCTCCGCAATGCTGGGCGGCGTCACATAGTCAAAGCCATGCTCATAGTCGATATAGCGCGTACTGGCCTGCAGCCGTGTCGGCTGACCGCCGATATGTGTGTACCACTCCCGGATCACCCTCGCTGAGTATCCCTCCAGCGTCAGATAAACGTCTGGAAACTCAAACGTTCTTCCGTGCCCGCTTTCCAGACAGTCCAGCCCTCTGCGATAGTTCTTCTTTTCATCGCCGGTATCCGCACCCCAGCAGATTCCCGCTTCAAACCCAATCATCGTGATCGGGTTCTTGCATGTATAATTCTGGATGATAACTTTTCCCATGGTTCATTCCTCCTGTTCTGCACCATTTTTCCTTGAAATACGTCAGTATTCCTGCGAAAAAATGTCTTGCTCAGCGCAAAAATTCCTCGCTGCCGGTCACATTGGGAGTTGGAAGAATACACCCCAGCTGATCCAGTCCCATGCGCTTTCCCGTCCGCTCCGTTCTGTGATAACAAGCCGCTGCTGCGCGTCAAATCGCCACGAGGCAGCATCCAGACCGATATCCGAAGCCATCCTGGCCGGGCGGCTTTTTCTAAATCTGCCCCAGCGCCGAAGGAAATGCGGAGTGTTCCGTCCACCGGCACGATCACATAGAGCTGCGTAGGACGACCATTTGCGGCCCGTAAAACTGCACCGTTCAGGTCTGCTGCCAGTTCTGTCACCAGAGTCGCCAGAATTTCCTGCGCGTCAAGATCTCCGCGTCCGTGCGGTCTTTGACGGCTTCAATCCAGAAATGCTCCAGTGTCCCACCGTATTCCCGGATATGGGCAGCTGCGCGCATATTCCCGGAGCTCCTTTCTACACTTTGGGCAAACCATGATACCGTCTCCCTTTCTGCGCTTCTATTTCACCTCTTTTACAGTTCGAGCTTACCATACAGCCGCGATTCTGGCAAGGCAAATTCAGAAAAAGGTTCCTGCCAGCCTAAGCCGCAGGAACCTTTTCTGAATCTATGGATTGAATTTTCGCCGGTAAGCCGCAAAGGCCTCCCGGATCACCGCCACGGCCTCAGCCCGGCCATGAACGCTATCGACCTCCGCGTTGGTATCCGGCTCCAGATGCTTGTAGACGCTGAAAAAATGGCTGATCTCATTGGAGATATGCGCCGGCAGATCGGACAGGGTAGAATATCCGTTGAACATTGGATCGCCAAATGGGATCGCAAGAATTTTGTCATCCATCGCGCCGTTGTCGCGCATGGTAAAATATCCGACCGGATAGACCCGCACCAGGCTCATCGGGCGAATTGGCTCGCTGCACAAAACCAGCACGTCCAGCGGATCTCCGTCGTCTGCATAGGTGAGCGGAATAAAACCGTAATTGGCCGGGTAGTGCGTCGACGTGTAGAGGATCCGGTCCAGCCGCAGCGCACCGGTCTGCTTGTCCAGCTCATATTTGTTCTTGGAGCCCTTTTCAATTTCGATCACCGCCAGAAAATCCTCCGGCTGCATCCGTTCCGGGCTGATATCGTGCCATAAGTTCATCGGTCAACCTCCTTTTTCCTATGCGTTCTTTGTTGCGTTTATTGTATCGAATACACCCCTTTTTGTCAAATAGCGACCGCCCCGCATACAGATGAGAAGCCAGACAGCTATCCTCTACCGCTCTACGCATATGCAAAGCCACGCGCACGATGAGCTTCTGAAAATTTACCGCCGCGAGTACAAACGTCGCTTCGCGTGGAGCAAGGAAGCGCAGAAGAAAAATGTGAGAACGGCAAGATCTCGCAGATGGAATTTGCAAAGTGGTTGAAGCAGTAATGGGGGATTTTATAAAAATGATTATGAACTTTCTACAAAAATCGAAATCCTATATCATTTGATTTGCATAAGAATCTCTTATATTTTGCGCGATTTCATAGCTTTTTTGCTTCAAATCCCCCGCGGAGGGTTCCGCATTTGCGTTGGCTGCGGGAAAAAGTATCCCCCGGGGGAGCTTCCGCTGGAACGTTCAGTCTGATACAATACAGCTATCAGTTCATACGCGAACCCAATCTCATCCAAATACAAACGCGCGGCGTTTCTTGGGGAAGAAAGCGCCGCGCGTTTGTGTGAGGCAAACGATCCGGAGGAATAATGATGAAAAAACTTCTTGCAACTTTGCTCTGCCTGAGCCTGATTTTTGCGCTCGCCGCGTGCAGTAAGCCGGAATCCCAGACGCAGCAGCCGGCGCAGCAGCCGGCACAGACTGAGGATCAGCCGACTGAGTCAACACAGGCGGAGCAGCCGTCGGAACCGGAAGCGCTCACATACCCGATCGAGCAGTTCACGGTCGGCACGACGGCTGCCATTGAGACGGCGACGTTTGGTGAGTATAACTTCGATATGCTTGCCAGCGGCGTCAGTGAGCTGCCGCTCGTCTGGCAGGACGCGGAGGGCAATTACCATCCGCTGCTTGCTTCCTACGAGACCGCGGATTCCGTCACGTGGGTCTACACCATCGAGCCGGGCATGACGTGGTCGGATGGCGAACCAGTCACGGCAGAGGATATTCTGTTTACGCTCGAATATGACGACGCAAACGGCAGCGCCAATTTTGTCTCTCAAACGGACGAAGACGGCAAGGTCACGGAGGCAAAATATGCGTCATATGAGCTTTCAAGCGATGCAATGTCCATCTCCCTGACGCTCTCGTCTGCCAACGTGCGTGAGCTTTCCAACATGACGTCCTTCCGCGTCATGCCGAAGCACATCTACGAGGGAAAGGATTCTGTCACGGAGATAGATGCCCGCGTGACCTGCGGGCCGTATATGCTGGAAAGCTTCAACAAGGAGGCCGGGACGCTCACCTTCGTTCCGAATCCATATTATCCGCTAGAGCCGAATGTCGGCAAGCTCAACTACCGGCTGTTTGGCAACGAAGATACCATGTATCTGGCGCTCCAGAGCGGCGATCTGGACATGACGTGGGCATACTCCACGGGCGTTTCCGGTTCGTATCAGGATGTGCTGGCTGCGACCGACACGCTGACGCTCGAAGCCGTCACGGCGGCGAATGCCCCGGCGGTGCTGGCATTCAACAACGAAAACGGCCTGTTTGCAGATGAGAATCTCCGGCTGGCAGTTTCCTATGCGCTGGACTATGACAGCTTCCGCACCGTATTCGGCAGCGCCTATGCGGCAAACCCCAACCGCGGCTTTGTGCCGCCCGTGACCGTTGGATACAAGGAGACCGAAGCGCTCGGTCAGGACCTGACGAAAGCCGCGCAGTGCATGGCAGATGCCGGTTACACAGAAAAGAACGCGGACGGCTTCTATGTGAATGGCTCCGGCGAAGTCTGCGCCTTTACGCTCACCTGCAACGCAGGCAAGGAAGCCCACGTTGGCTATGCAGAGCTTGTCAAGACGCAGCTTGAGCAGTTTGGCATTCAGGTCGTTCTTGAAACACTGGACGCAGACAGCTACAACGCCAAGACCAGCAACAAATTCTCTGAGAACAACATCACCATGGAAGCGGCAATCTACGGCTTCACCGCCGCTGGTATGGGCATGAAGAACGGTCTTGCTTCCATTTACGTCGACGGCACACATCCCGTACAGGGCGGCTGTCAGGTGTTTGACGAAGAATTCCAGGCGATTCTTTCCGCGATGGGCAAAGCGAAAACCGTGGAGGAATACACTGCTGCGGCGGGCAGCCTGCAGGACTGGTATGCTGCGCATATGCCGCTCATTGCCCTCTACTGGGACAGCCAGATCCTTGTCCACAGCGCGGCATACGAAAACTTCACCGTAGATGCCGTGTTTGGTCTCAATAACGTGGAAACTTGGTCCTCCATCACAGCAAAATAATCATGTATCACATAAAAGTCGGAGATTTCTTTGGAAATCTCCGACTTTTTATCCCCCAGGGAGGGTTACGAACCCTGCCGGAATACGGTACAATAATCAAAATCACCGCAGGGAGGGAACGCCAATGGCTGCAACTGAAATCATTTCGGCGTTCTCTTACGCCTGCAATACGATCTCCGCAAAGCTCGCGCGCGGCGAACGCGTGCTTTTGCAGGATGTTTCTTTTTCTCTTTCTTCTGGGGAACGGATGGCGATCATCGGCGAAACCGGATCAGGCAAAACGATGCTGGCACTCTCGATTCTGGGGCTTCTTCCTGCAAACGTGCGGATGCAAAGCGGATGTGTCCAGATGGACGGCGACGCGCTTCCCAGCGGCAAACAGCTGCAAATGCTGCGCGGCGACAAAATGGTCTATATTCCGCAAAACGGCGCGGAGTTTTTGCTCCCCACACGTACGGTGCGAAAGCAGCTCTATGACAGCCTGAAAAAACTCGGCTTGCCGCGCAAGGAGTTCCCGGCATTGGCGGCAGAAAAGCTGCGGTCGGCGGGCTTTGACGTGCCGGAGACGGTTCTGGACAAGTATCCCTTTCAGCTTTCCGGCGGCATGGCGCAGCGCGTAACCATCGCATTGGCGGCGTGCTCCCGGGCTCGGCTTCTGATTGCCGACGAGCCAACGAACGGATTGGATGAAGCCAGGCGTGCGCAGTTTTTTGCGCTTCTGGACTCGATTTTCCCGGATGCAGCGAAGCTTATTATTACGCACGATATTTCCGTCGCCGCACGCTGCGACCGGGTTCTGGTTCTGTGCGGCGGACGGATGCTGGAAACGGGAACGGTGGATGCTGTTTTAGGTACTCCGCACCATCCGTATACGAAGGCTTTGCTTGCCGCGCAGGTCGCAAACGGGATGCAGCCGTCGCCAGTTTTGCGCGAGGGCGTATCCGGCTGTCCGTTTTACGCCCGCTGTTCGGAGTCGGACGAAGCCTGTCTGAACGGCGCGATGCAGAAACATACGGACGGAAAGATAGAATGGTGGTGCTGCCATGCTTGAAATTAAAAACTGCTGCAAATCGTTCGGAAACCAGACGGTTTTGCAGGATGTTTCCTTGACCATTCCAGATGGAAGCATCATCGGCATGTTTGGCGCAAGCGGCATCGGAAAATCGACGCTTGCAAAAATTCTCTGCGGTGTGACAGCGCCCGACGCAGGGGAGGTTTTCCTTGACGGCCAGCTGCTCGTATCCGAAAAAAGCAACTATGACAGAAGACGCGGCCTTTCTATCCAGATGGTTTATCAGCAGCCGTATGCCACGCTCGACCCTTCGCAGAAAATCGGCGCGGGACTGCGGGAGCCGATTTCCTATCATCGTCTGACGAAAAACAGGCAGGAGATGGAGAAGCTGATCGCTGACATTCTGGCGCAGATGCAGCTGCCGCCTAAAATTCTTGCCCATCTGCCACGGCAGATCTCCGGCGGCGAAGCGCAGCGTGTGGCGTTGGCGCGGGCTCTGCTTTTACGCCCGAAGCTTCTGATTTTAGATGAAGCAACGTCGATGCTGGATGTGTCCACGCAGGCAAATCTTCTGACGCTTGTAAAAGCGCAGATGATCCCCAGCGGTGGGGCTGTGCTGTTCATCAGCCACGACCGGGCGCTGACGGATTTTTACTGTGATACGGTCTATGCGTTTGATGAAGACCACCGGCTGAAAGAGGTGCGGGCGTGAAGGATTACAGAAAAAATGTGCGGCTTGCGCTCGTGTGCTTTCTGCTGGTTGTGGTTCTGAATTTTTTCTTGCCGCATCTGCTGCCGGGCAACCCTGTGGCGTACTTAACCGGCTTTTCCGAGCAGGATATGACGCCCGCGCAGGTGGCATTTTACGAGGATGCGCTGCATCTGAACAAATCTCTTCCGGTGCAGTTTGGCTACTACCTGCGCTCGCTGCTGGATGGAACGCTCGGATATTCGTATAAAAAGGACGCAACCGTCTCGGCGCTCATCGGCGAGAAGATCGGCTATACGCTGCAAATTACGGTTCCGGCAGTGCTGCTTTCGGCAGGGATCGGTCTTCTCTGGGGACTTCGGTGCGGATACAAAAAAGATTCGCTTGCCGACCAGCTGTCTACAACGGTGCTGATCATCCTCAACGCCGTGCCGACGTTTCTCATTGGACTGGGACTGATGATCGTGTTCTGCTTTCAAAACCGGTGGCTACCCTATACCGGGCTCAATTCTCCGGAGGCTGTGCGCGGCACGGCGGGGTATGTATGGGACAGGGTTCTGCATCTGCTGCTGCCGGTCGTGACGCTAACGCTGGCGGCGCTTCCCAGCCGGTATCTGCTCGTGCGCAACATGGCGGCCGGCGCGTCGGACGGGAAAGATATTTTATACGCAAGGCAGCGGGGACTTCCGGACGGCGTCATTCGCCGGGAGTATCTCCTGCGCTCGATTGCGCAGCCGTTTCTCACGATGCTCGGCATGAGCGTGTCGCTCTGCGTGGGCGGCTCGGTCGTGATCGAAAAAATTTTCTCCATCGGCGGGATGGGGTCACTTCTCACAGAAGCGGTCTATACGCTCGATTATCCGCTCATGCAGGGCATTTTGTTTGTGACGACGTGCATCATGGTGCTGTCGATTCTGCTTGCCGATTTTCTTTGCCTGCTCCTTGACCCCAAGCGGAGATTGGAGGGCAGAGCATGAGAAAGAAAGGACTTTTGCCGCTCATTCTGGGGCTTTTGCTGCTGACCGTTTTTGCGTTGGCTGCATTTGTACCCGAGTTTTTTACAAGTTACAGTCAAAAAGAGCTGTTCACGAAATGGCTGCCCGTCAGCCGGGAGCATTTGCTCGGCACAAACGCGATGGGTTATGACATTTTGACCGAGCTCATTTACGGCGCACGGCAGACGCTGCTGGTCGGCGTCTTGAGCAGTATTCTGACGCTGATTCTGGGGGCGGGTATCGGGATTTTGGGGAGCTTCCGCGGCTGGATCGGACAGCTTTTCAATGGTCTCATTCAGATTTTTGTGCTGCTTCCAAAGCTCATTACCCTCATCGTTCTGGCGACGTTTTTCGGCAGCTCCGCTGCGCACCTGATCGTCCTGATCGCGGCGTTCAGCTGGGTCGGCACGGCACGCGCGGTGCGCGCAAAGGTTTTGCAGCTGCACACACAGCCGTTTATCGAAAGCTGCCGGATTCTCGGCTACAGCCGCGCCCATATTGCCGTGCGGCACATCCTGCCGAACCTGTCGGACGTGCTGCTCTCGCGCTTTCTGCTCGGGGTGAACGGCTGCATTATGATGGAGTCGACGCTCTCATTTTTGGGGCTTGGCGATCTCTATCGCCCGACGTGGGGGACGATGGTCAATTTTGCGTACAAGCGTGGCGCGTTTCTGCGGGGCGCGTACCAATATCTGCTGGCACCCGGCGTGTGCGTCATGCTGCTATGCCTGGCATTTTACCTGATCAGTCTCTGGCTGACCGCCAGAAAAGAAACCATTTTGGAGGCGTAACATGGGAAAATACTTTGCAGACGTTCATGCGTCATACAAAAGCCAGTTTGAGAATCTGCCGCATGGGCTTTTCGACACGGACGAAATTCTCGCCTGCCGTGCAAAGCCGCAGACGTATGAAACGCTTCTGGAGCTGGCAGACGCGCTGTGCTGGCAGCTGCGCTTCCGGGAGGCGATCGACGCTTTGACGCAGGCAGTCAAGCTGGAGCCGGAACGCATGGAAGCTTACCGCAAGCGCGGGCCAAAGTATCTCGATACGCTGCAATTTGAACGGGCGCTCGCGGATTATACGCGCTGCGAACAGGCGGACGGCGTGAGTGTGATGTCGCGCTATCGCATCGGCATGGCGCACTATCTGATGGGGAAGTATGGAGACGCGATCTGCGCGTTTTCAGATTCTCTCGCCATCGCGCCGCAGGACGACGATATGTATATTGCGGATGTCTACTGGCTGGTACTTTCGCAGCTTCGTGCAGGAAAGGCAGACGAGGCGCAAAAGACCTTGCAGCAGCATTATCGACCCGATATGTACGTCGGCCACCACACGGCGTATGAAAAAGCCATGCGCGTGGCGGCGGGCTTTGCGCCGATGGAGGATATGCTGGCAGAGTTGGACACGGAAGAAGACGATTTGCAGTTTGCCATGACGGCTTACGGCCTGTGCGTGCTGCTGGAATTTGCGGGCGAACAGGAAAAAGCCAATGCTCTGAGGGAAAAGCTTCTTTCACGTGACGGCTTCTGGTTCTGCTTCAGCTACCTTGCAGCCTATCATGACCAGACCAAAAACAGAGATTGACTACTGTTTGACTACTATTGTCCGCGAAGTCTCAAAAGCTGGTTTACCCTGTGTTTTCAATGGTTTTCAAGAAATTCAGAAAAAACAGGTGTTGTCGGTAAAAACCGTACAACCCTTGAAAACACAGCATTTTATCAGGATACGCCTGAAAACTCCGACTCTGTAGGTCGCACGTTCGAATCGTGTCGGGCGTACCATAAAAATACCCACCCCATCAGGGGTGGGTATTTTTATTGTCCGATACGGTTCGAAGTTTATGCCCCGGAGGGGTAAATCGTGTCGGGCGTACCAAAATTCCGTAAAATCATATGATTTTACGGAATTTTTATATAGAATTGTTCAAATTATCTGCTTTTACGGCATAGCGCAACCGGACAGAGCTTTTTGGGGGATAGCTTAGATCTCCAAGCTGCTCTGCATGATCTGGCTGGCGGCTTTCTTATTTTTGTCGAAGGCGTGGGTGTAGATATCCAGCGTGGTCGACGGTTGGCTGTGTCCGAGCAATCCAGCAACTGTGCCGACATCCGTGCCGCTGGCGATGAACAGGCTTGCTGCCGTGTGGCGCAGGCTGTGGACGTTCAGATCTGTCGGCAGGTCGTTTGCTTTGAGGATTTTCTTGAAACGCCATGTGAAGGTCGAGGGCGTCATCGGCAGTTTCATGCCCTTTCTGCGGAACACATAGTCATCTTTGGTCTGCTCGCGCCGGTCGTAACGCTCCGTTTCCGCTGCGCAGAAGGTTTCGTATTCGCGGAGCAGGCTTTCCATCTCGGCAGAAAAGTACACATAGCGGTTCCCAGCCTTGGTTTTCGGCGCTTTCACGATGATCTCGTCACCGGTCGTTTTCACAGCGTTCCGGCAGACATGGACGCTGCGCTCGGCGTAGTTGATGTCCTCCCACTTGAGCGCACAGCACTCATCGCGCCGCATCCCGGTCGCAATGATGAGCTTGAAGTAGGTTTCGTACAGGATGCTCACGGTTTCCAGCGCCTGAATCAGTTTTTTCACCGTTTCATCATCCGCAATCTTTTTCTCTTTCTTCTGTCCTGCGTATTTGTAGGTGCGCCACGCGGGATTGTGATCGAGATACTTCGGCGCATCGTCCATCATCTGCTCCACAGCACGGCCAAGGCGCACAGCGCCGCGCAGCAGATCACTGCCGTAATCGAGATCCACGCGCACAGGTGAATTTTCTTCTTCGCTTCTTGTATTACCGTAGAAATCGCCCGCTCGCCGTTCTCCGAAATCAAAGTCACAGCATTCTGTGTACTCTCGGTCAGCTCTTTGCAGACGGAAGAATACCCCGCGCTCAGGCTCCCAGCCTGTCTCTCGAACTCTGCTGCGCTCACTTGCATCTCGGTCAAGGAGTTCTGTGCTTCCTGCTTCGTCAGGAGCGTTTTTCAGGTCCGCGTCCAACTGCTTTGCCATAAAATTTGAAACGTAAATGTAAAATTAGCTTGACATTTACGGCGCTGGCGTTATAATGTTGATGTAAAGCAAGCTTTACTTTTTGAAAAGAGGTGTATACATGAAAAACTGCATTGCGGAAAAACGTAAAACACGCGGGCTGACGCAGCAGCAACTTGCAAGCCTGCTTGGCGTAACGCGGCAGACGATTATTTCACTGGAGAATGATAAGTACAATCCGTCCATTCTTCTGGCACATAAAATCGCGCAGATATTTGACGTGCGCATTGAGGATATTTTTATTTTCGAGGAGGAAGACACATGAAATTGAAGGAACAAAAAAGACTTGGCACGATGTATTTTCTGATCGGCGCTGTTCTGGCGATTGTAGGTTACTTCGCAGAAAACAGTTGGCTTGCACCGTTTGGCGGCGGCGTTTGCGTGCTTGGGCTTGTCCGTCTGCTGCGCGCAGCCCGACTCAGCCGTGATCCCGAACAGGCGGCTGATTATGATGCTTCGCTTCAGGACGAGCGAACAGCATATGTTGCAAATAAGGCGCGCAGTCTGACGTTTTTTATCTGCATTTACGCGCAGCTGCTTGCCGTCCTCGCAGCAATTCTGGTTTTCCATCAGCCGCTCATTGGCAAAGTTCTCTGCGCGCTGACTTGTATTCAATCGCTCATTTATACCGGGTGCTACTGGTATTACAATCGTAAATATTGATGGGTTGTTCCTGTCTGGAATTTACACAACGGCATCCAGATTGGCGAACTGTACCTTGCCCATGTTCGCCAGCACAGTCAGCTGGTTGAGATTGTTGCCGATGGCTTTCTGATGCCGCAGGACTTCCCTGAGTCCGTCAAGAATCACGATGCGTTTTCCGAGACAACACGCGGTCACATAGTCGCTCTGGCTCATATGGGCTTGTGCTGCTTTCCCGCGTATCGTTTCCAAATCCTGTGTTGAAATTCGAATACTGAATTGTTTGTCTTTTTTCATGTTTCCTCTGTTTCTATTGAAGTGGGTGTGGGCTGCTGCCCGCAAACAGCATTTGGCGGGGAGCCGGGACACCGGCGACTAGCCAAATGCGATGCTGGCTCCTCCCGAACGGGAGGATTTTCCCCGCCGCGGCGGGGGATTCTCTGCGCTGGGCTGCCGTATTGCACTTGCATTTTTCACGTTGCCCGCACGTTGGCGCAACGTTGGCTTTTCCTGTCGCGCCGCGCACGCACTCGCTGTCTGGGCAGAAGGCCGCACACAACGGCGACACGCGGCTCACGGTGCGGTGCGGACACTCGGCACACCCGCAGGGTCGATCGTGCCGATTGTTTTCACGGGCAGAAAATCGGCACTATCGGCACGTTTAAGGGAAATCCACCGTTTGCCGTTGCTGCGGTAGGTATCCGCCAGAATCCCTTTTTCTCTTAGAGCCGCAACGCTTTCCCGCACCAACCGCGTGACCTTTTTCGGTGTGATACCGAGGCTGCCGTCAGGGTCGATCTTTGCGGACAGTGCCGATGGTGAGCCTAGGTATTCAGGATCGGCACGGAGCAATTCAGAGAAAAGATGTACGAGTTGAAGCGTTGAAATCTTAGAAGCGCCACTGCAAGTTTTGCTGTCCTCAAGCAGTTTCCAGACGTGATCTTCCTCACCGAATTTGGGTTTCAACGTCCTATCCGGAATATCACGACCGGTGCAATGCAGCGAGGCAATGTTGGCAAGGCGAGAACTTTTCTGGAGAACAAAGGTTGAATCTGCCGCGCCGCTTAAGCCAGTCGAACCGGAGATCATATTCATTGGATCGTCATCATGGAGCTTCCGCAGATGGTGAATGGACATGAAGAAGGGGCTTGCTTCTCTGCCGCTCTACCGGCTGTATCTGGAGGACTTTCGCGTCTTCGGCGATATGCCAGTTGAGGCGTTTGTGGTCGGGGAAGCACAGGATGCTTTTGCGGAGTTCATGATGCAGGAAGATAACGATTTGCCCGCGTTTATGCAGCAGCAGATTGACGATATTCGATTGATTCAGGAGCGGTATGCGTGGTTTCTCGACGGCGTTTTTGCCGACGCAGTATTTGAAAAGAAAAAGGGCCAGAAGAAAATTCCTCTGGCACCGATGATCTGTTCGCGCGGATATGAAGCTTTTATCAGCGGCGTCAGTCTCGGTGAAAGCCCTGAGACAGACGCGCC
>ENA-USUG01005606-USUG01005606.1-human-gut-metagenome-genome-assembly--contig:-NODE-5606-length-14110-cov-12.048315_pt1 | contig 14110 bp, 9 predicted proteins | sample MGYA00250059_ERZ773394 | MGnify/ENA primary metagenome ERZ773394 (study PRJEB29103, sample SAMN06111957) | human gut metagenome | biome: human gut; feature: ankylosing spondylitis patient; material... | reverse complement strand
GAGTGTATAGATAACGAAGCATTACGAGAATCGCTACTAAATAAAAGCGCGAATTAAAACACAAGCCCCTTGCGAGGCAAATCTCGCAAGGGGCTTTTACGTTGTAACGAGTAGTAAATAAAATATGTAATGCGCAAAGTCGCATTACTTGCAATTTCATCTCGTATGCGGACTTTTACCGACGTTATCTTGTTCTTTCATTTTAATATCCTTCGATTGTGTTCCATTTCTTCTTTGGACCCACATCGCTATGGCGGAGGTTTCGGTATACAAAAAACGCGCCTTGAGAAAATCTCCCAAAGCGCGTTTTTCTGTTTGATTTTACTTGTTCATTAAGGCGCGGATTTATGCCGCGGACACCTCGATTTCCAGAGTGCCCAAGCCGTACACGGTCACGCCGCCTGAAACGTATTCCGCGCGGACATAATACTTGCCCGCCTTAGTCGCGGTAAACTTGTTGTCAGCGACGGTCACTTTGTTTCCGTCGGGGTCAACCACGGTGAGCGTGCAGGTCACTTCGCCCGAAGTCACGTTAAGCGTGATTTCGTCGCCGACCTTGGCGTTCTCGCCGCCCGTGACAGTCACGTCCTGCTTTTTCGCCGCATAAATCGACGAAACGTACATGACGCCGCTGCCGTCCTCGCCGTGCATCAGCCACTTGTCGTTGCCGCCGCCGGCTTTCCACGCGTCGATAAAGTTTTGAATCGGGTAAACGTAATTCTTCCAGCCGCCGTAGGTGAAGTGGTAATCGCCGCTGCTGACCGCGCCGTCGTGGACATAGCCCGTAGCGTCAATCGGCTCGATGTGGTAATCGCCGCCGCCCATAGTCGCGCGAGTGATTTTGCCCGTGCAATCGGTGAAGTATGCGCGGACGACTATGTAATCGTAACCTGCGTAGTCGTCGAGGTCATGGCGCGGAGTCCAGGTGAGGCTCGGCCAGCCGCCGCCGTTTTCGCTGTACTCGATTTTAACGACGTTGGTTTCGCCCTCAAAGCTCTCAAGCCAGGTCTTGGTAGCGGAATTGCCGTCGTTCCAATATGCGATGATACTGTTCACAGAGCTCGGGTCGTCAAAGCTCTCGATTTCGTTGACAGCCGCCGCTTTTCGCGCGACGGTAATCGTCTGACTTATGGTGTAAGTTCTGCCCTCGTGCACAACTTCGTAATTGACGACGTAGTCGCCTGCCGCGTTCGGGGTGAACGTCTTGTTATCCGTGAGCGCGACGGCTACTCCGCCGTAGGTAACCGATTTCGCGGTTTCAACCGTTTCCACGGTTGCGCCGCCCGAGATAAGCTCGGCTCCGGGCACGGTGATTGCCGTGCCGACGATTGCAGTACCCGTAAACGCCTTTGCTCTGAAATCTGCAAGCGCTTTCACTTCTATTTCCAGAGTGCCTAAGCCGTACACGGTCACGCCGCCGGAAACGTATTCCGCGCGGACGTAGTACTTACCTGCCTGTTCGGCGGTAAACTTGTTGTCCGCGACGGTTACTTTGTTGCCGTCGGGGGCAACCACGGTGAGCGTGCAGGTCACTTCGCCCGAAGTCACGTTAAGCGTGATTTCGTCGCCGACCTTGGCGTTCTCGCCGCCCGTGACGGTCACGTCCTGCTTCTTCGCCGCGTAAATCGACGAAACGTACAGTATGCCGCTGCCGCTGTTGCCTGCCATAAGCCAGCGACCGAAACTAACGTCGCCCGTTTTCCACGCGTCGATAAAGTTTTGAATCGGGTAAACGTAGTTCTTCCAGCCATTGTAGGCCATGTGGTAATCGCCGCTGTTGACGTTGCCGTCGTGGACGTAGCCCGTAGCGTCAATCGGCTCGATGTGGTAATCGCCGCCGCCCATTACCGCGCGAAGCACTTTGCCCTCGCACTCGGTGAAGTACGCGCGAACGACAATATAGTCGTAATCCGCGTAATCGTCGAGGCTGTGACGCGAAGTCCAGGTGAAGCTCGGCCAACCGCCGCCGTTGTCGGAGTAGTCGAGTTTGACTACGCTGTCTTCGCCCTCGAAGTTTTCGAGCCAGGACTTGGTAACGGTGGTGCCGTCGCTCCAGCACGCGATAATGTTATCCGTCGCGCTCGGGTCATCAAAGCTCTCGATTTCGTTGACAGCCGCCGCGTCGCGCTCGATAACTATATTCTGCGTGACCTCGTAATCTCTGCCGTCGTGAGAGAGCGTATAGCGCACTTCGTAAACTCCGGCATAAGTCGCGGTGAAGGTCTTGCCGTCGGTAAGGTCAACCGCCGTGCCGCGATAGGTTACGCTTGCCGCGCTGTCGGTGGAAGCGAGTTCATTTCCTTCCGCGATAAGCTTCGCGCCGGGAACGGTGACCGCGCTGCCCTTTGCCGTAGAGCCGGTGTATGCGTTTGCTTTAAGCTCGGGCGCGGTAACTTTGATTTCCAGCGTGCCCAAGCCGTAGACCGCTTCGGCGTTATACTCGGCGCGAGCGTAGTAGGTGCCGGGCTTCTCCGGCGTGAATTTGCCGTCCGTAAGCTCCACCGCCTCGCCGTCGGGGTCAACCACCGTGAGCGCGGCGTTTACGTCCGCCGTAACGGCAAGCGAGATTTCCTCGCCGCGGCGCATCGAGCCCGTGGCGGTAATCGTCACGTCCGCTTTCTTCGCCGCCTTTATGTCGGCAATGTACAGCGTGCCCGCGCCGATTTCGCCGTGCATCAGCCAGCGACCTAAACTAACGTTGCCCGTTTTCCACGCGTCGATAAAGTTGCGAATCGGGTAAACGTAGTTCTTCCAGCCATTGTAGGTCATGTGGTAATCGCCGCTGTCGACGTTGCCGTCGTGGACGTAGCCGGTGGCGTCAATCGGTTCGACGTGATAGTCGCCGCCGCCCATTACCGCACGGGTAATCTTGCCCTCGCAGTCGGCAAAGTACGCGCGGACGACTATGTAATCATAGCTTTCGTAATGCGCGAGCTCGTGACGCGCCGCCCAGGTGAAGCTGGGCCAACCGCCGCCGCTCTCGGAGTAGTCGAACTTGACCACGCCGCTCTCGCCCTCAAAGCTTTCGAGCCAGCCGATTTCGGTGGTGGCGCCGTCGCTCCACAGCGCTCTCGTGCCTTCAAGAGCCTCAACGCAGTCGTAGCTCTCGATTTCGTTTTCCTTCGCCGCGTCGCGAACGACGGCGAGGACGATTGTCTTTTTGATTTCCTTGCCGTCCACCGTGGCGACGTAGTTTACCGTGTAGGCGGTGGCTAGCGGCGCGTTGATTTTGCCGTCCGTCACGGTCACGGGATTGCCTGCCTTGTCGGTCACCGTATAGGTAACCTCGACGTCAAGTTTGTTGCCGTCCTTGTCGACGACGGAAGCAGTCGGTACGGCAACTTCGCCGCGCGGATAGCCGCTCTCGTTATAGCCCTCGAGTTCGATGCCGTAGCGAGTGACGTTTACGGTTACGGTGCGCGTGTAAGTCTTGCCGTCGATTTCTACCGTGAACACGATTTTGTAGCCGCCGAGGTCGTCCGCGCGGAAACTTCCGTCCACGACAGCCACAGCCTCGCCGCCCGTCGTCGTTACCTTAACCGAAGCGCGGTAGGTTTCGCCGTCGCTGCCTTTGACGTTGAGCGCCGACGAGAACGAATAATCGTCGCCGTAGCTCACGGTGACTGCCGAGTCGGCGAAATCAACGGGCGTAATCGCCGGCGACGGGTCGTCCTGCGGTTTGTCGGCGCACGCCGCAAACACGGCAAGCGCGAGCACCGTCGCCAAAAAGGCGCAAATCAGTTTAACTTTCTTCATCTTTTTGATTCCCTCCGTTTGGCTTCCGCGCAATCTGCCTAGGATTTGACCGCGCTTCCGCCGTTAGATTTTTTTTATTTCTCCTTGACAATCCTGAAATTGTCAAAGTAAAATACCTGGTCGTCGCGGTCGGTATACTCCGCCCACGAAATTCTCCATGCCGCCGGGTCGGAAACGCTGCCTGCGTTGTGAAGCTCGACGTCGGAGAACGAAACTCTGTAACGAAGCTTGCTCTTGGCGTTCACCTCGCAACGCATCGCGTAGTTGCCGCCCGTGGTTTTCGAGCCTGCCTCCACGAAAAAGCGCATCACGCTGTCGCTGTCGTTGTATACGTCGAACTCGAGTGCGGTCTTATTCCAATCGTCCTTGTCGACGTCCTTGATTCCGCAAGCCTGCATTATTTTTTCGGGGATATAGATGCCGGGATAGCTCGCCTCGAACAGGTCGCCCTTGTGCGTAACCACGCGAAGCGCGTAGTCGCCCTGAAGTCCCGTCACGCCGTAGTCGGCGGTCTTGACGACTTCTATGTCCGCTTTGCATTTCGCGCTGGTAGCCTTTGCATAGACGGCATACTTCTGCCAGGTCGACTCGAAGTCGAGCACTACGCCGTCCTTAAAGCTCATAACCGAGCCTATTTCCTCGAGATTCGGATTCACGGTTACGGTCACGTCGTCGAGGTAAAGCACGGGCGCGTATTTAAGCTCGCGCGCGTTCTGGTTCTCGAATTCGAGGTAAACGCCGGGCACCGACGTGAGATCGCCCGCTATCGACAGTACCTCGCGCGAGGGGTAGTACTTGACGTGAGTCCACCCAGTCGGCGCAAGCGCAAACGTTTCGCCGCGCATCGTTTCCACTTCCATGGCGTTTACGATTGCAGACAGGAAACCCACAGTCACGCGCATTTCCTTATTTTCCGCGTTGTATATCCACATGTCCACGCACTCGACTCGGGAAAAGTCCGAACGGTCATAGCCGAATCGCGTAGATACGGTCGGGAAGTACATCAGCGGAAGTTTGATGTCGGACTTGCCGCCCAGCAGCTGAATTTTCGCCGAAGCTTTGCCGGACTTGACAAAGTTCTCGTCGCGGTTTTCGCTCACTTTGCCGAAGCTCGGCATCACGCGCATCAGCCCGAAATCGGGCTCCCACTGCTCGAAGTCGGCGATTTTTATCGTATTTGTTTCGGGAGTTTCGTTTTCCTCGGGCTTTTCCGCGCAGCCGAGAAGCGGAGTTATAAAGCACAGACACAGCGCAAGCGCCGCTATGATTCTCGATTTTTTCATATTCCCCTCCTACTCGTTGTACACGGTCAGGTCGCCGAGGTAAATCGTCCTCGCGGCTTCGTTCTTGGTGTCGCCGAAAATTAACGTCATGCTCTCGGCTTTACCTAGTCCCGTCCAATTTATCGCGCCCGTCGGCAGCTCGATTTCGTTCATGCCGGGCTTAAGCTCGACGGAAGCCAAATCGATTAGCGTCGTCTTTTTGGAGTACTTGACGGAAACGCTTAGCTTCACGTTTTCGCCCGACGGGTTGTAGACGTGCATCACGGCTTTTTTCACCGACGAGGACAGTTCCTCGATAAAGACGGCAGTCATCTTTACACTCTGGGATTTTTCGGTAGTGGCAGGCACAACGATTTTCGCAAGCTTGCCGCTGCCGGCTTGTTCTCCGACTTCCGCGGCGCCCACTGCGGTGACGACGGGCGTTACCGAGCCGGCGGAAATCGCGCTCACAAGGCTTTCCGCCGTGCGCGTCGTCGCTTTGCCGCCGAGATTTTGAGTGTATCCGTAAGTTTTGCCGCCGCAATCGAACGTCAGCTCGAGACTGTTGGATTCGCCCGTGAGCGCGGTGCGGATAACGTAGATTCTTCCGCCGTTCACCTCGGAGAACTCCGTGACTTCGTTTCCGTGGTTGCGGAGCGAATAGCCGCTCTTCATAAAAACCTTGTATGTAATCGTGCCGTAGCCGTCGTCGAAGTAGTCGGTCACGCACATGCCGGCTTCTGAACTCGCGCACTCGGCGAGGCTGAACAGCGACGAACGCGCGCCCATGAATTTCGCGGAAGTCGTCGTTACCTTGGTTCCGCTGTAAATCGCCGAGCTGAGCCCCGCTATCGCCTTTTCCGCGCCGAAGTCAAGCCCGGAAATCGCAGCGATTTCCGCGTAGCGGTTCTTCATCGCGTACAAAAGCTCGTATTCCTCCATGCCGTCGCGGATTGCCTCGATCCGCATGGAAGCCACGGGTTTGTCGAGCCCGTACTGCGCCCCGGGATAGAACAAGTAGCCGTCGCCGTTGACGGTGACGAAACGCTGAGCGTCGCCCGTGTAGTAGTCCTCTATGTTCTCATAGTAGGAGCCGTTGTAGTCGGCGTAGTTATTGACCGCCCAGAAAAGGTTGCCCGTAACTCCGTACTCGGCTTGCATCCAGCTGAGCGCGCGTGCGGACAGCAGCGTGTCCTCGGTGTGGTAAGTCGGGTACGGGACGCGCGGCGAAGAGCAGGTGTACCACCACTTCTCCTCCTGATTTGCGTAGTTTGCCCTCTCGCTCTCGGTGTCGTAATGCTGTACTTGCGGACACCAGGTGTCTATGCTTGCCGCAAAGCCCGGGAGATAATCGCAGGTCACGACGTTTCGTAGCGAGCGTATCGATTTCACTATCGACGTTTTCAGCTCGCCGTCGGGAATAGACGGGTCGTTCTCCGCTTCCGTCGCCAGCGCCTCCACCGTACTGCGGTAGTAACGCGCCACGACAGCCACGCGGTTCTGCATTCCGAGGAGCTGCGGCTCGTCGATTATCGACATGTAGCATACCGATTTTTTGAGCATATCGAATTTCTCTTCCACGCTTTTACGGACGAACTCGCGGACGTAAGCTTTCATGATTTCGGGGTCGAAACACGTTTCGCCGTCGAGAAAAGTCGTTGCGTAGGGAATGGAAATGTTGCTGCAACGCGGATCTTTCATGAACTCGTAAGCCTTGTCCGCGTAGTACTTTATATCCTCGGGAGTATGCTTGGTGTCGGTGACGATAATGTGCGGCGAAAGGCGATAGTCGATAAGTCGCCGGGTGTACTTATCCATTATGTCCTGCGAGCCCTCCAGCTCGCCGCTCTCGAAAAGACGCACGGACAGAAATATGCTCTTCGCGTGATTTTCCTCGCTGACGGTAAGGTCGACGACGTTCACCGTCACGGGCACCGAAGTTTCCTCGCCGTCGACGATGAGCTTAATCGCGCCGGTATAGGAGCCGGGAGCCTGATTTTCCGCGGTCTTTACCGTGACGTACAAGCCCTGATTGGTGTTCTTTTCAATCGTGTTTTCGCCGTGCTTTTTCGCCGCGGAAAACGGCAGCAGCGCGTCGGGGTACTTGCCGGGCACAGCTCCGCCGGCGGTGTCGTACACCACGCCCAGCGACAGGTACTTCTCTACAAAGACCTCCACGTTCTCCGCAGGAATGGTATCGGTTCCGTTCGAGTGCGTAAGCGCGCTCACCGTCACGTCGTAGCTTTTCACGTCGTAGTCGGGAGTCATGATAATCTGACCGCTTTCGTACTCGTTCTTCGCCATCAGAAGGTTTATTTCGGCTGCGGTGCGGATACCGGAATATTCGCCGGGCTTGTCGGCGAGTATTTTCTCCGTCGCCGGCGCGCCCCACACGTCAACCGCACCCTTTTCCTCGTCCGGAGTTTTCGGCGAGCAAGCCGCCGCCGACAATATCATCGTGAGGCAAAGTAAAATCGTAATCGCTCTCTTCATCGTTTAAGCTTCCTCCTTGACGCTTTTCCGTCAGTTGGTAAGACCGGCGTCGTTTACCGCCTTCGTCCACTTCGCGTCCGTCCAGGTAAGTTCGGTTTCGCGCTGGTAGTCGGCAGGCGTTTTCTTGTTCCCCTCGGCGCTGAACGTCGCGTAGTAAGCCGCCGACGAGAACGGCTTTACGTCGCCGTAGCGGTACAACGGGAACGCGCGTTCCTGCGGCAGCGTGTAAATCTCGAATGCGCCGTTGTTAAAGTACTCGAGCCGCGATTTTTGCAGAGTCGACAGCGAAGCGTACAGCTCGGGGTTCTTTTCGATAACGTTATACTTGACGGGCAACGAAGCTCCGCCCGTACTGCGGATATACGATTCGTTGGCGACGTCTGTTGCCATAAACCGCAAAAAGTCCATCGCGACGTCCTTGCCTGCGGCGTAAGCCGGGATTGCGGAAACGTGCGCCGAGCCCACCGAATACACGATAGAGCGCGCTTCGCGGATTTTCGCAAAGTCCGCCGCGCTCACGCCGTCAAAGCTCGTCTTGCCCTCGTCCACCGCGGCAATCACCGCCGACAGCGTTTCGTCGGTCATTTCCTTGTTCTCCAGCGTTTCCACGATAGAGCTCATGACGGGCGTTCTCAGCATGCGAATATCGTAGTCAAGGCCCTGCTGCGACTTGACGTCCGCGCGAATGGAGGACATTTCGTTGTCGAACCAATCGCCGTTTGCGTGGAACACGCCGTTGCCCTTGAGGAACATCGTCTGCGCGGTCTTGAAATCGTAGGTACCCGACGACGGGTTAAGGTAACCCTTGTCGTATTTAAGCAGCTTTTCGTAGACTTCGAGCGCTCTTATTCTGCCCTTCTGGGTGAAGATGTTTTTGGAAATTCTGTTCTCGTCCACGCCGTTCCAAAAATCCGTAAAGCCCTGCGCCCCCTGATACTGCGCCCACCAGATATTGAACAGGTAAGCCCAATAGTCCGCGTCCTTGGACTGAATGAACGAGTAGCCGAGGTTGTACTTGCCGTCGGCAGAGTCCCTTCTCGCGGCTATGGCGGCGCACACCGCGTCGAGCTCGTCGGTGGTGTTGGGCGCTTTCAATCCCATTTCGTCGAGTAAATCCTTGTTGTAGAGAAGACCCTCCATGCCGCCTGCCCAGGACATAAAGTAATACTTCGTGTCGGCTGTGGGGTCGTTCGGGTCGTAGTAGGCGTTGACCATGTTATAGCTCGAGAGAATCTTGTCGACTACCTTGACTCCTCTGTCCTCTTCGCCGGGAACGAGCGAATTGTACACCGTTTCGGTAAGGTCGGCGCAACGCTCCTTGCCCGACGGTCCCACGCCCATATAATCCCACCCGAGCGAAGTGTCGAAGAACAAATCAATCGAGTTGTTTTTCTCGCCTGCGTCTATGCGCGAAGCGGTAAAGTTCTCGACGTCGTTGGCCCTCAGCGGCAGCACGGTGAGGTTGGGGTACTTATCCTTGACCCAATCCTGCTGTTGGAATAAATCCATAAGGTCGGAGCACCATTTCGTGCCGTAGCCCTTGTCGGTGCAAAACACTTCCAATACGTTTTCCGAGTCGTCGGGGGTCTTGGGCTTGCACCCTACCGCGCCGAAAACGGAAAACGACATAACCGCCGCGAGCAGCAAATAAACTAATTTTTTCATGAGTTACCTCCGTATTTATCGATCTATAAGCGTTTTCTAGCCTTTCAGTCCACCCATGGTAAAGTTCTTCATTATCGTGTCCGAGCAGCACGAGAACACGACGATGACGGGCACTACCGACAGCACGAGCCCGGCAAAGTACGCCGGCATGTTGCCCTCGCGCAAAAAGTTGCTGCGTTGGAGCCCTGCCGCCACCGTGGGGTAATCGGGAAGATACAGTAAGACCGTCATATAGTCGTTCCAGCAGCCGATGAACGAGATTATCGCGATTGTCAGCATCGGCATGAACGCGAGCGGCAGCATGATTTTGAAGAATACGGTGAAGTGTCCGCCGCCGTCGATGAACACCGCTTCGGCGTAACTCCAGGATATAGAGTTGAAGAAGCCGTACATCATCAGGAAGTTTACGCCGAAACCGCTGAGCGACGTGACGACGACAAACAGCGGCGTGTCGTAAATGCCCATGTCGGAAACCAGCTTGAACGTCGCGCCGGCAGTGCCCACGACGGGAATGGTCATCGAGAATATCGCGAGCGTATAGATTACGCTCCTGCCGCGGAAGCGGTACTTGGCAATCACATAGCCCGTGAACGCGCTCATCGTCACGGTGCCGATTATGTTAATCGCGCAGTACCAGACGCTGTTGAAAAACATTTCAGGAAGATACACTTTGTTGCCGTACCAATCCACCATAGCCATTCCGGAAATCGCGTCCTTGTAGTTGGTAAGCCTCGGCGTTTTCGGAAGCGCAAACGGCTTGCCGGCGGCGAGGTTGTCTATGTAGGTCAGCTTATCCTGAAACGAGTTTATGAACAGGTAGAACAGCGCGTACACGATAGTCAGCGCGTACAGCGAGAACAGCAAAAACGCAAACGAATAAAGTATTCTTTCCGCTTTGCCGCGCTTTGTCAGCACAGCCACGCCGTCGTCGCGGCGAAATTTGAGCTTCGGTTGAAGTTTCGTCGTCATAAGCCCCTCCTTTCAGTATTCCGCGCTTTCTCTGCGCTCGAGCAGCCAGCGTATCGTCATGATTATCGGCACGCCCACCATCGTGAAACACAGTCCCGTGCAGGAAACCACGTTGTAGTTGCCCGTGCCGCCCTGTATTCCGTCGCCGTAAAGCTGCTTGAATATCCAATAGGAAATAGTCGTCGTTTCGTATTGGTCGGCGCCGAACAGAAGTATCGGTCCGCCGGCGTTGAATATGCCCGTCAGCGTGAAGATTATCACGGTGGTGACGGTCGGCCAGATGAGCGGAAACACGATTTTCGTTATTTCCTTCCACGGTCCGCAGCCCTCGAGCTTTGCCGACTCGAGTATCTCGAGCGGAAGCCTCGACATCGCGCCGCTGAACAGCAAAACGTTGGTGGTAAAGCCCGTCCAGATATAATATCCCACAATCGCGGCGGTCGCGGTGTCCTTGTGTCCGAGCAGTCCGTAGGGCGGAATCTTGCCGCCGAAAAGCTTGATTATGGAGTCGAGCGGTCCGTTGGGGTCGATTATCTTGGTGTACGCCGTGACCATTACCACGCCGGAGATTATCGCAGGCAGGTAGAACACTATGCGGAAAAACTTGTAGCCCTTTATGCGCTTGTAGATAAAGTACGCGATCGCCAGCGACAGCGGAAGCTTTATCAGCATATCCGTAGCAAAGTAGATGAGCGTGTTCTTCAGCGCAACGCCCACGCTGTTTCCGACGGGCGTGGTGAGGTCGTTCCAGAACGTCACAAAATTTTTCAGCGTCAACGCGTCGGTACGCGCGTCGCGGAACGCGAGCGCAATCGTCTGCACGTTGACGAACAGCCAGAATATCAGCCAATTCAGCACCGGTACCGCCAGAATCGTCACGATAAACAACGTGCGTTGATTGAAAAATCCGCGCCTTTTCCTCTTGTTTATTCCGGCAAGCTTCGTTGTCGGTTTAACGTCCGTATTTGCTCCTGTCACTTTACCGCTCCTCTTCGGTTTTCAGTCGAGTCCCCGGGCTTTGCCGCCGCGTTCTCGTTATACGATAATTGTATCACGCCGTCCTATGTCTGTAAATACCCTGTTGTTGACTAAAATTTGTCATTTTTTTCGTTTAGTCCTGTATTTCCTCTTTTTTACAGCCTGTTTCTTGCCCTTTTGTTGACAATCGCCGAAATTCGGTATATAATCGCGGTATACGGAGGAAATCGCCCAAAATGACCGAGCGCAATTATTTTCTGGACTTCAATTACCTCAGCGGCAACGAGCGCGCATTCGGGCTCGTGAAGCTTTATCAGGCGGGACGGCTGTTCTGCTCGCCCTCGACGATTATCGGCACGCACCTGCACGGCGATTGTTTCGAGCTGACAATCGTCACCGACGGCGAGGGCGCGGTGGTCACCAACGACCAGCGGCTTAGCGTCGGAAAGGGCGATATTTATTTCTCGTTCCCCGGCGACTTCCACGACGTGGTGACCAGCAAAGTCAATCCGCTCAAATACGATTTCTTTGCCTTTAACACCGACGACACGGAGCTTAAAGCCGACCTTGCGGAAGTGATGAGCACGCTCAGCCTCGGCACGCGTATTTTCCGCGACGACCGAATCGCGAGCCTCGTTTCGCAGGCGATTGCCGAGCTGTCGGCGGAGGACGAGTATTCCGAGCGCGTGCTGTCCTGCATATTCCTGCAAACCGTTTACTACATCGTGCGCGACCTCAAGCGGCACGCCGTCGCGGCGCGCGCCGACGACGTTTCGTCCGACGAGCAGCTCTGCTACCGCGTGATGAATCACATCGACACGCACGTCTATTCGATGACGGGACTAAGCGAGCTCGGCTCCGTTTTCAGCTATAATTACAGCTATCTGTCCACGACTTTTCACTCCACCACGGGGCGCACGCTGAACGACTATTACCGCTCGCGCAAGCTCGAGGTGGCGCGGCTGCTGCTCCAGGAGGGCAAGCTCAGCGCAAGCCAGATCGCCGAAAAACTGAATTTCAGCTCGCTGTACGCCTTTTCAAAGTCCTTCAAAAGCAAGTTCGGCTCGTCGCCGCAGGCATACAAGCGCGCCCATCGCGAGCAATCACAGCGTCGCAAGCCTGAGTAGCCCGGCGGCGTTGACCAGCGAACACCAGCCTGCGTACACCGAGTCCGAGCCGCCCTCCTCCGCCGAGCTGCTTTCGTGAATTCTGCCGCCGTAAGCGCCCGTTTTAAGGTCGTACATTCCTCGCCATGCTCCGTCGATGAGCGGCGAGGTGTTTTTTATCTGAATCGAACACAAAAAGTCGCCCAGCTTCTTCGCCTTTATCAGAAACGTCTTGTTTTCGAGCGCGCGGTAGGCGTAGTACAGCCCGTTCAGCGCAAACCCCTCGGTATACACGAGGTCGAGTATGTAGGGGTTGTTGCTCTCCGACGCGTCGCGCGTTTCGGGCGTGCAGTTCAGCACTCCGCCCGTATTTTCATCTATCAGCGACAAACAGAAGTCCGACACTCTGTCGCCGGCTTTTTTCAGCCGTTCGTCGCCGCTCACGAGCCCCGAGGCGCAGAACGCGAGCAGCGCAATGTAGTTTTCGGACGAAACGGGTCGCCAGTTTTCGCAGCGCTCCAGCTCGTAGGCGGTCTTTACTCTGCCGTTCTCGATAAACGTCTGCGCCAGCGCGAACGCTTTTTCGGCGGCGGCAAAATACCGCTCGTCGCCCGTTACGTCATAGAGGTCATACATCGCGCGCATCATCCACAGCACGGAAAAGGGCGAGTGCGCGTCGCCGTTCACTCTTTCGCCGTCTATAAAACTGCCGTCGTCGCGCTGCGAGCTCAGCCAGAATTCGCCAGAAGCGCACGCGAGCCCGAGAAGCCGCTCGTCGCGCGTGTCGCGGTAGATTTCTATGAGGTTGGATATAATCTTGCCGTTGTCGTTCTGGTACAGCGTAATGTCGCTGCCCGAATACTGCTTTTTGCCGCCTATATACGCGAACGGAAAACCGCCTTTCTCGCCGCTCTCGCTGCCGTTGCGCGCCTTTTCCAGCCAACCCAAAACGTTGTCGAACTCGCGCGCATAAACTTCCTTGCCCGTCGCCTTGCGGTACAGATGCACGGCGAGCAAATACTCCGAAGCGGTGTCGGGGCGGCACAGGCTTACGCGCTCGTTTTTCGAGATGCGTATGCGCTCGTACACTCCCCAGGCTCCGCCGTCAAAAGTGAGCATCTGCTTTTCAATCCATTCGAGGCAATTCCCTGCGGCTTCAACGTATCTTGCTTTCATATCGTCATTCGGGGCGGAATCGATTTCGGGCGTTGCCGACGAGCACGAAGCGGCAATCGCTACCGCCGCCAGAACGGCTATCATTGGGCGTAATCGTTTCAATTCCCCTTCTCCCTGTTTAATTTCGTGAGAATATTATACCCGACCGCCACGAGCGATGACAATATCCGCGCTTTTTTCAAAACATATCATTTTTTTGTCAGACTTTTCTTTTTCCGCTCCCGTAATAAAAAATAGTTGTACATACATGCTTGTATATACAACTATCATAAACGCCTGTTATAAACGCAAAAATAATTTTCAAATTGACCTCGGGGTAGCCGTACCACACTACGGGCGCGTCGATTCGGGGCTGCGGATTCCAACGCAAGGCACGACGGGTAGCCCCGTCGCAAGCCGCTTTTCGTGATGACTCGTCCATTGCTCGCGATACCACGCGGCGTAATTTTCCCTAGGTTCGCCGCCCACGGCATACGCGCCCACGCCGTCGAAGCCCTCGTCGCGCTCGGCGTTGTACATTGCCACGACAAGATGAGCTTGTTTATCCCCGGCAAATCGCTTGCCTCCGCTCTTCTTATAACGCCCTCGTCGCCCTCTTCGCCTGTTCTTTCTATACTTTCTTTCATTTCCATATCCGCTTGTCTAATCGTTTTCTTTGTTTACAATAATATTGCCGTCATGTTATTCGCGAGGGCTGCCGGAGGC
>ENA-USUG01005600-USUG01005600.1-human-gut-metagenome-genome-assembly--contig:-NODE-5600-length-14124-cov-3.738877_pt1 | contig 14124 bp, 13 predicted proteins | sample MGYA00250059_ERZ773394 | MGnify/ENA primary metagenome ERZ773394 (study PRJEB29103, sample SAMN06111957) | human gut metagenome | biome: human gut; feature: ankylosing spondylitis patient; material... | reverse complement strand
ATCAGTGCCGGACAGCGCGGGTTGCAACTCAAACTCAATCCGAAGGCGTACCGTCATCGATATCGGTGGACAGGACATCAAAGCGATCAGCATCGACGAGAATGGCGCGGTGAAAAATTTCCTGATGAACGATAAATGTGCAGCCGGAACCGGACGTTTCCTGGAAATGATGGCAAGAACCTTGGGACTTTCCCTGGAAGAAATGAGTACCAAAGGACTGGAATGGAAAGAAAATGTAGTCATTTCCAGCATGTGTACCGTCTTCGCCGAGTCAGAAGTGGTCTCTCTGGTGGCACAGAATAAAGAAGTGGCAGACATCATCCACGGCCTGAATGTGTCCGTCGCATCCAAAGTAGGCGCCCTCGCGGCCCGCCTCGGAAAAGATAACCCGGGCGAATATATGATGACCGGCGGCGTTGCCAAAAACCAGGGCATCATACAGGCACTGGAAGAAAAACTCGGCGCCAAACTCTATATCTGTGACGAAGCACAGCTCTGCGGAGCGCTGGGAGCGGCGCTGTTCGCATATGAGGAATGTAAGAATGAGGCGTAATTAGGAATAGAAAACAAAAGGACGCTTGAAATGGCAAGCGCCCTAGTGTATAATCAAATCAGAAAGTGAATCGGATGTGACTCCGATTTGCCCTCTGTAAAATTTATATCAAATTTGAAATAGCATCTACTTGGGCGAGTGGGATGCTATTTCTTTTTGTCGAAATGATTGTCTATGTAAGACAGAGCCGCGAAAATTACTAACAACAAAGTTAAGACTTCCATTGTGTTCATAGGGCATCACCCTCCTTTGGAACTAGAGGGCATCTGACATCGGAAAATCACATCCTGCTTTCTGAGCGATTATACAAATAGTATAGCAAAAAACAAATATTAGTTCAATGGAAGAATTGGGTGACAATTTGCATGATATAGCAGATTATTTTTTGAAGAACTGTTATAATGTGAGCATAAATACATCCGAAAGAGGGGAGCCATCATGTCCAAAAGTTCCAATCAAAAATTAAAATTAAGTTATCTGACAAAAATCATGCTTGCCAAAACGGATGAAGAGCACAGCCTGACCATGCCGCAGATTTTGCAGGAACTGGAGAAATACGGTGTGACTGCAGAGAGAAAGAGCATTTATGCGGATTTTAATGATATGACGGATAAACTCGGAATAGACATTGTCAAAGAGCAGGTTGGAAGAGAGACCTATTATCATGTTGCATCCCGTGAATTTGAACTGGCAGAAGTAAAGCTGCTCATAGATGCCATTCAGTCATCAAAATTTATAACAGAGAAAAAATCGGATGCGCTGATTAAAAAGGTCAAAGGTCTGGTCAGTGAATATCAGGCAAGCCAGCTGCAGCGGCAAGTCTATGTGCAGGGGCGGATCAAGACCATGAACGAGATCATCTACTATGGAGTCGATGACATTCATAAAGCTATCTCAGACAATCGAAAAATCCGGTTTAAATATTATCAGTGGAATATTGAGAAAAAACTTGTTCCGCGGCATAACGGCGATTGGATTGTGGTAAGCCCTTGGGCACTTACCTAGGATGACGAAAATTATTACCTGGTGGCATATGACGCTTCTGCCAAGAAGTGCAAGCACTACCGGGGAGATAAAATGATGAAAATCGAAATGCTGGATGAATCCCGCGAGGGAGAAGAAATTTTCAAAAATTTTGATATGGCAGCCTATGCGAAAGCAATGTTCGGCATGTATCAGGGCAATAAAGAAAAAGTACATATTCAGTTTCCTAATAGTATGTGTGGTGTGTTTATCGATCGCTTTGGAAAAGATATTACCTTCCGACCGGTCAATGCAGAGTACAGCGAATGTGCGGTGGATGTCAATGTCAGTCCGCAGTTCTTCGGGTGGATATTCAGTCTTGGAAAAAATGTAAAAGTTACCAGACCGGTATCGGTGGTGGAACAGATGCGGAAAGCGGCAGAAGAGTTTGTGGAAAATTATTAAGGGGAATATATGGCATATAGTGAACTGGTGAAAAATTTTAATCGCATTCGTGATTATATGAGAGAATTTTATGTTTATGGCTTCAAAAGCCGAGAAAAATACACCAGAAAAAGCGCGAGATCTTATGATGATGAAAAACGTAGATTGGAAAGCTGGCTCGGCAATTATATGAAGTTTCGGCAGACTGCGGAAGGAAAAAACGTTTTTATTTCGATAGACAGTCGTTTGTCCGGTCACAATCCTCTCTTTAAAGCATGGAAAGCAAAGAGTTTTACAGATGGAGATATTACGCTTCATTTTATTCTATTTGATATTCTGTCAAATCCTGACATCAGTATGTCACTGGGAGAAATTACCCGAGAGGTGGATGAGTATCTCTCACAGTTCTCAGAGCCAAGAATGTTTGATGAGTCGACAGTGCGGAAAAAACTCAAAGAATATGAAAAGGAAGGTCTTCTGACTACAGAGAGAAGAGGAAAAGCAATTTATTACAGGAGATCTGACAGCAGCATCAACGTGGATCCGGATCTGTTGGATTATTTTTCAGAAGTACTTCCATGCGGTGTGATCGGATCGTTTCTCCTTGATAAAATAGATGATCATGATAATCATTTTGCATTTAAGCATCATTACATAACAGGAACGATGGATAGTGAGATTTTGTACACCATTTTTTCTGCAATCAGTGAAAAACGTGGCATCACATTAAAAATGATAAGCAGAAACAGGGACCGTGACCTCAATATATATGTAATTCCTGTGAAAATCATGCTCAGTGTGCAGAGTGGAAGGCAATATCTTATGGCATATGAACCACAATTTAAAAGAATCCATGCATTCAGAGTGGATCATATTGTATCTGTAAACGTAGAAGAGATAAGTGAGCAGTTTGACACGGTACGAAGTAAATTTAACCATATGATTCCTCATATATGGGGCGTCAATACACAAAGCACTTCGGGTGCTCGAATGGAACATGTCGAGTTTACAATTCATTATGCGGATGATGAACAGCATATCAAAAATCGCCTGGAGCGGGAAAAACGATGTGGAACGGTTGTGCATCTGGATTCAAATACCAGTCACTTTTCTGCGGATGTATATGATTCAGCAGAGATGATTCCATGGATCAGAACTTTTATCTGCAGAATTACAGAGGTTCATTTTTCAAATCAAGAGTTAGAGAAACAGTTCAAAGCAGATTTAGAGGAAATGTATGCACTTTATGGAATCGGAGGTGATGAGTGATTGATTTTCAGTGAGTTCTATGGTGTTTATTACAATACAATTGCAGCAATACTTACGGAAGCGGTTGCACATCCCGTATTTGAGCAGGAGATGAAAAGAATCATACAGCAGTATGCATTTGAAGAGAGTAAAGTAACGATTCCGGATGCAATCAGGGATGAAAAATGGCAGTTGATAAAAAAAGATGGGACAACTCCTATAAAAAACAGACCATCCATGCCGCTATCAACCTTACAGAAAAGATGGCTAAAAGCAGTTTTCTGTGATCCGCGCGTCCGCTTATTTGGAGAAATGCAGTTTGATTTTCCAGATGTAGAACCGCTATTTCTTCCATCAGATGTGATTATATTTGATCAATATAATGATGGGGATCCTTATCAGGATCCCACATATATTGCAAATTTTCGTTTGATTCTGGATGCAATCAGAAAAAAATATTCTCTGGATATTGTGGTGCGAACCAGAAAAGGAAAAACGGCCAGATACGTGATGGCACCTCAGTATCTTGAGTATTCAGAGAAGGATGATAAATTCAGACTGATTGGAGCAGATGAACGTTTTGGGTGTACGATTAATCTGGGAAGAATCATGAGTTGTAAGCCTTGTGGTGAAACATTTGAGCCAGGGCAGGAAAAGCGAATTGTGCCAAAACCAAGAAGCGTGGTTTTTGAATTGACAGATCAGAGAAATGCACTGGAAAGAGTTCTTTTACATTTTGCACATTTTCAAAAGACAGCAGAGCAAATAGATGAAAGCCGGTATTCTGTAACGGTTTATTATGATAAAGAAGATGAGACGGAGCTTGTTATCAGGATACTTTCATTTGGCCCAATGATAAAAGTTACGGCGCCTCAGAGTTTTGTAGATCTTATAAAACAGAGATTGATCCATCAGAAAAGTTGTGAGCACTAAGTGTTCGCAACTTTTTTTCCGTGAAAAAAGAATAAAAAAAAGTAAAATAACAGTAAAGATGCTCACAGCAATGGAAAAAGAATACAATCGCTTATGTAGAAGAGCACCTGACTCAGACTCAGGCTGTTGCCCGGTGTGATCCCGGGTTTGTATTACGGAAAGCATCTTGTATCAAAGACAGCGTAGAAAAGGAGGAGTTCTGATGTTGGATTTGCTGAAACAGAAGGTGCGGATGACGGAGACAGAAAATGGTGCAGCTACATATGAAACCAGTGGATCGGAGTGTTTGGATCTGTTTGCGTCTATTGGTGCATTCAGACATGCAGGTGATGAAGAGATCATCAATTGCTTTATACGTGCATATACGGAAAATGCAGATCTGGCTATGAAGATCCTTTTCTATGCCAGAGACATAAGAGGAGGTCTGGGGGAACGCCATGTATTTCGCACCATCCTCTTATGGCTTGCGAAAAATGAAACAGAATCTGTGAAGAAAAATTTAACATATATTTCAGAATATGGCAGATTTGATGACTTGCTTACACTTCTGGATACTCCCTGTGAAAAAGAAATGTTAGATTTGCTTAAGTTGCAGTTTACGGAAGATTTGCACTGTGCATCAGCAGGAGAACATGTATCACTTCTGGCAAAATGGCTACCTTCTGTAAATACATCTAATAAGCAGGCGGTTCGAAATGCCAAAAGAATTGCACAAGCATTTGGCATGAATGATGCTGCATACCGGAAAAATGTAGTACTGCTCCGCTCCAAAATTCATATCATTGAGAATTATCTTCGCGAAAAGGACTATTCCTTTGATTATGAAAAACAGCCCTCCAGAGCAATGTATAAGTATAGAGATGCATTTGAACGAAATGATGAAGAACGGTACCATATATTTCTTTCACTGCTGTCTGAAGGAAAGGCAAAATTGCATGCAGATCATGTGTGTCCGTATGAGCTGGTGGAACCATATTTGAATGCAGATCTGAAAAATATTTCTGAAGCTGAGAAAAGAATATTGAATGCGACATGGGATTCGTTACCAGATTATGGAAACAATGAAGATGCCCTTGCTATAATTGATACTTCCGGATCAATGTACTGGTTTGGCAGACCACTGCCTGCTGCCGTGGCATTATCCCTTGGAATCTATTTGGCAGACCACAACAAAGGAAGATTCAGAAATCATTTTATTGAATTTTCAGCCCGGCCGCAGTTGATAGAAATGAAAGGGAAAACATTTGTAGACAAGCTTCGGTATATTATGACATTTAATGAAATTGCAGATACGAATCTGGAATCTGTATTTGATTTAATATTGCATATAGCTATGGAAAATCATATGTCACAGGAAGAAATGCCGTCTAAACTTGTTATTATTTCGGATATGGAATTTAATTGTTGTGTTGAAAATGCTTCTGAAACAAATTTTGAAAATGCAAGAAAAAAATATGAGGAGAATCACTACAGACTGCCACAAATTATATTCTGGAATGTCGCGGGCAGACATTGTCAGCAGCCTGTGACTATGAATGAGCAGGGAGTCGTGTTGATTTCAGGAGTAACACCAAAGCTGTTTCAGATGACAATGGGAGGACAGCTTTCGCCTTATACATATATGATGAAAATATTGGAAAGTGAGCGCTATGCGAAAATAATGGCATGACGTCAAAAACAGGGGAGAGAGGCTATAATGTTGGAGATAAAAGGGAAAGTAAATACTGCGGTTTGTTATGCAAAAACAGTAGAGGACAGTGCAATAGAGCAGATTCGCAGAATGTGTGATTATGGGCTGACAGAGGGCAGTCAGATAAGAATTATGCCAGATGTACATACAGGAAAAGGATGTACGATAGGAACTACAATGACTGTAACAGATAAAGTATGTCCTAATATTGTAGGAGTAGATATTGGTTGCGGAATGTATACTGTAAAATTGAAAGACATGCATCTCGATTTTGAAAAAATAGATGAAGTATGTCATTATATTCCATCTGGGCTGGATACCTGGGGTGGCAGAATAGAGAGGTTTGATCTTACAGGGCTTCGGTGTTATCGTGCACTGCAAAATACAAAAAGACTGGAAAGATCACTTGGAACACTTGGAGGAGGAAATCACTTTATAGAAATAGATAAAGATACAGATGGAACTTGTTATTTAATCATTCATTCTGGAAGTAGGAATCTTGGTAAGCAGGTAGCACAAATCTATCAACAGCTTGCAATCGACCTTCATTCTGGGAAAGAAGATTATTTTATAAGAAAAGATGAGATTATCCGTACCTATAAGGCTGCTGGAAGGCGTAAAGAAATTCAGACTGCTTTGGATAATCTAGAATTGGAATATGATGCAAAGATACCAGATGTCCCGGCTGATTTATGTTGGCTTTATGGAAAATTTCTGGAGGATTATTTGCATGATATTGAGATATGTCAGAAGTTTGCATGCAGAAACAGAGAGAAGATAGCAGAAATCATCTTGGAAAGAACTGGAATACGTTCTGTTGATACATTTCATACCATTCATAACTATATTGACACTCAAAAAATGATTCTGCGTAAAGGAGCTATTTCAGCCTATGCAGGAGAGAAAGTTCTGATCCCGATTAATATGAAAGATGGTTCGATTATAGCGGTTGGAAGAGGAAATCCAGAATGGAACTATTCGGCGCCTCACGGGGCTGGAAGAGTTATGTCTCGTGCGATGGCAAAAAACACACTCAGTCTTGAAGCGTATAAAGATTCGATGGAAGGAATTTATACCACTTCTGTAAATGAGGGAACAATTGATGAGGCCCCTATGGCATACAAATCGCTGGACGATATTATGGACGCGGTGCAGGATGCAGTAGATATCGTAACAGTGATTCGCCCAGTTTATAATTTTAAAGCGTCAGGTACTTGCAAATGTAAAAACCCTAGTGTATGATCAAATCAGAAAGTAAATCGGATGTGAAGTCTGATTTGCCCTCAGTAAAAATGATTATCTATAAGAAATAGACATCCTACACTTTGGACGGTAGAGGATGTCTGTTTTTTTGTCAAAAAAGAGAATTAGTTCGTAGTTTGTATGATATACGTGTCCGATAGTATACTGACAAGTGCATGGAAAAATGTAATTCTCTGTCATGTTTATTTTGAGAAAATGAAATTTGGACTATAAGGTGAAATTTACTTTTGATTTTGAAAAAGTTCTTATATATTAACGTGGTGTTTTTAATAACTAATCAATTATTTTAGAAAAAATTTTCTTAAAAGATTGCAATGGATAGTGATTGAAAATAAATATAATTGAAATGTGGTATATAAAAGAAAAATAATTATAACATTTTCAAAATATTACTAATATTTTAGAAATATTATTGACGCATAATTGCTAGTGTGATACGCTAGGATTAAGAAGAGAGGAGGACATCCGGTGAAAAAAAAGGCCGAAGAAAGCAAACACGAAAAGTTTGTAAGATTAGCAGAAGCAAGAACAAACAAAATAATTGATACGTTGCAGTTGCTCGGAAATTGTTCAAATACATCGGTTTATGAATACTCCCAAGATGATGTAGAACAAATATTTCAAGCAATAGAGGATGAGGTTCGGGAGGCAAAAAAGAAATTCAGCAAGACGGAAACCGATAAACCTCAAAGATTTTCACTAAAGTGAAAGGGGCTATAAGGGAATGTTTAACTTAACGCAAAAATGGAATTTTCCGTCAAATAATTATGGACAAATTTTTGGAATAGCTGATTCAGGAATTGAGACCTTCAAGGGTACACCAATAAAATCTTTGGCAAGAGAAATTTGTCAGAACTCTCTTGATGCAGGAATTGAAAATGGAAAACCAGTAAAAATTGAATTTAGTACATTTGAAATCGAACCGAAGAGTATTCCAGATTTCTCAAATTTGGAATATGCTTTGGAACAGTGCCTTGATTTTTGGTCGCAGCAAAAATCAGATAAGGCAAAAACTTTTTTCAGAAAGGCATTGGGTGCAATTCATAAACCAACTATTCTGTGTTTGAGAATTAGTGACTTTAATACATCAGGTTTGACAGGTGCGCGTGAAGAATATAATTCACCATGGAGTAACCTTATAAAATCGAGTGGAGCATCAGATAAGGGTGGAAGCAATGGAGGCTCGTTTGGAATAGGAAAATTTGCACCGTATGCTTGCTCATCAATAAGAACTGTGTTTTATAGTACGAATGATATTGAAGGAGCTTCTGCATCTCAGGGAGTATCACGTTTGACTTCGTTTAAGAATAAAAAAAGTGAAATTACACAGGGAACCGGATTTTATGGAAATGATAAAAACAGTCCGACATATAAACAATATTCTCTGAATCCAGATTATCAGAGAAAAGCAGGAGATACGGGAACTGATATTTTTATTGCAGGTTTTACTGGAGAAAAGGGCTGGCAAAATCAGTTGATCGCATCTGTTCTGGATGGTTTTTTATATGCTGTTTATAAAGAGTCTCTTATTGTTGATGTAGATGGAATTACGATAAGTAAAGAAACATTACCTGAATTAATGGCAACATATAAAGAATATTTTAATGAGCATGCGGATGAGTATTACCAGACATTGACGGATGAAAAAAGAGCACGTACATTCACGAATGAAATTACTGATGATCCAGAAATTGCAGGAAAATTGACGTTGAATATGATTATTATGCCGGCGTATCATAGACGGGTTGCAATGATTAGACAAACAGGTATGAAAATCAAGGATAAGGGAAATATCAATGGGCTTATACCATTTGCCGGAACATTGTTTATTGAAGGAGATGCAATAAATGCCTATTTACGAAACCTTGAAAATCCACAACATATAGAATGGGAAGTTGAGAGAGCCGACAATAAAGCAAAAGCAACAAGGCTTTTGAAATATTTAACTCAATTTATTAAAAGATCCCTCGATGAAATGAAAAATGATGACACAGAAGATGCATTAGATCCGATAGTTGGTGAATACCTTTCTGCTAATGATGTGGAAGAAACTGAGAATGAGGAACGTGTCGAAGCTATTAGAGACTCAATCAAGGATATAAAAGTCAAAGTCACAGAAATTGCACCGAAACAGTCAGAGGTTCCGACGGGAGATTTGGGAAATACATTGGTCGATGACGAGGATGGTGAAGTCGTAGTAACGGATATACCGGGCGAAGGCGGAAGTGGTAGCCAGGGTGCCGGTGGACATGGTGGCAATGGCGGTGGAAGTAATCCTGGTGATGGGGGAGGAAATGCACCGATTGAGCATAAAAAGAAGTTATCTTCAATAGCAGCCATAAGCGTTCGGAGTATGATGAAAAATAAAAATACTGGTGAATACACTATTGTATTTACACCGAGTGTTTCAGCAACAAATGGGTTGCTGGATGTGTTCATGTCTGCAGAGTCACAAAATTATGATGCAACTATAGTAAAGGCTATATGTTCTGATTGTCCGGATTTAAGAGTTTCTGGTAATCGAATATTGAATCTTACATTTAGTGAGAAGAAACCTGTGAGAATTGATATTCAACTTGCTTATAAAGATTATTGTTCATTGGAGGTAAAAGCGTATGGAAATCAAGTATAAGTTGTATCCGTATCCAGTATTGTCTCCGTACTCTAATGACTATAAAGAAGGGATATTTCAACCGACCATAGATATTGTAAGAGATGGATACAATCTTAGAATAGATTTTGTGGCTTCTCTTACGAGTAAAAGTTTATTGGAATGTATTAGAACAGGAGTTGCAAAGTATGTTTATCATATAGAGTGTGCTCAAACAGGATTTCGTACAGTTGTGCAAACGGATAAAGTAAGTGAAGTTTATACATTGCTTAGTAAATCAGTAAACGGAAAACTTCAAATCTGTCCATTTGTTGTTGCGGTTAAAGATATTACCGGTTATAGTAGTCCAGAATTTCATGATGATTATAAAGGCCGGTCTTTTGATATTGAAGCAGGCTGTGTGATGGCAGTAGGAAAAATGTATACGGTAGATATTACAAAGGATATTGATGATCTTGCAAATACGCCGTCTATTTTTAACATTACAAGGAATCCAGATCCTAGTTGCAAGCAAATGCTGGTAGATATGTCTCAGCGAAAAATCATTATCAAGTTACCTATGAATGATTTTTACAGCTATAAAGCATTGAGTACAACGCCTCAAGCACAGGCTATCTTAAATTCACTTACAGTTGTTCCGGCACTTGTGTATGTATTGGAGGAGCTTAGGGCAATGTCACCGCAGGAAAGATCTGAAAATTCTGATACGTTATGGTATAAGGTTCTGTCAAAGGCATTGCTTACACAATTTGATTGTGATATTGAGGATGAAGCTTTTGATACGTTGAATTTTATGATTCTGGCGCAAAAATTGATAAATGATCCTTTGTCGGATGCTTTCGCATTTATGACAAGTAGCTTTGGTGTTGCTGGAGGTGATGAATAATGAAGTTACAATTTATCAGTTACGATAATATTGATTTAATCAAATCCAATTTAGATAAATGGGTAGATAACTTCAAACTGAGTTCATCTGAATGGTTACAGGATGAATTGGGAAATGCACTTTTTTCAGATACGAAATTTCAAGATATACCAGAGTTCTCACTCGATATGTCTGCAGATCCATCGAAAGCATTTCTTACAGAGGCAGAAAATGCAATTCGAGTATATAGCAACTTAAATTTCTTGAGTGATTCTCAGGCTTCAGATGAGCGGTTGTGGGCAGGACTTTGTCTTGGGTCGTTTTGGAATTATGTAAAATATAGATGGAATATAGATGGGAAATGTACAGTAAGTTCAGTTAAAGACCATTGGGATTGTTTTCGGCCGCAGCGACAATATTTATTCTATTTGTCTGCTTGAAACCGAGGCTGAGTCCTCCGGCTCCGGCAAAAAGATCAATTACCGTATATTTCATTCTATTCCTCCGATGATTCCGAACTTGGGTCATAATCAATTCCCCGGATTGCACAAAAGTTCTTTATTAGTGTTTTGGTTTTGAAATTGGGCTGATTTTTTCCTGATTCCCAGCGATTTACAGTAGCAAAAGAAACGCCCAGTTCTTTTGCGAAATCTTGCTGGCTTAGTAGGCATTTATGCCGAATGGATTTTATATCCTTGCTAAAACTCATACAATACCTCTATAACATAAATATTGCAATAATATAACATTTTTTGAGGCTTTTTACAAATCAAAGTTTGTAAATCACTTTTGAAGAATCCTCTATGCAATCGACAAATCCATTTTTAAGATAAAATTTTTCTGGAGTATTTTCGTTCACAGTATTTTCGGATCCAAATATACTTTGTAAAAAATTAGTTGATGAATAAGTATGGGGGGACAGTCACTCCATAACTAGGATGTACAATTATAAGTGATACATTATTGTTATGTGCAATGTCTTTCGCATAATTCATTAATAATGTGCCGAGACCATGCCCTTGTAATATGGGATGAACAGCTAATCGGTCAAGATAAATTTCTTCTACGGAACAATATAATCGCATGTAAGAAATTTTGACAGAATTGGAAGGTGGTAAAATTTGAGGATCAATATTTTCAGGTGATATGGCGGATAAGGTTACCCATATATTATCAAACTGGTCTGTATACATGTGAAGGGCAAAGGGGATAGAATGGTTTATCTTTTGAAGAATACCATTTAGCTGTTTTTCAATTGTTGGTAGAGTTTGCGTGATATATGATTGGAACATATTTGTTTCTTCCTTTGCTGTAGTATTGTTATGGTACTGAATCAAGATGGTGCAATTGAAAAGGAATTATTGTTATCAGAAGAAATTATATTACAAGTAGAAGGGATTATGCAAAAAAAATTGTAAAGAGAATTCCTGTAATTTATTAAAAGCACCAATTGAATAAAAGTGAACCTCAAGGTAAGATTGAGTAAGTAATAGATGTAACAATGATTTGTGGTGTTGACAAAAGAGATAGAGTATGACAGATTTAAAATGATTTGCAGAATACTATAGGAATATGATTTTTATGAGGTGATACTATGGATAACCTTACTAAAGAGCAACGACATAAAAATATGCAACGTATTCGATCGAAAGATACTCGGATAGAGGTTATATTGCGTAAAGCATTGTGGCAGAAAGGCTACAGGTATCGTAAAAATTGTAAAGATATTCCGGGTAAACCAGATATAGCACTCACAAAGTATAAAATTGCAATATTTTGTGACGGAGAGTTCTTTCACGGAAAGGATTGGGAAGTTCTTAAGCCCAGGTTAGAGAAAAGTAATAATGCAGAATATTGGGTTAGCAAAATTTCTAAAAATAGAGAGCGTGATATTGAAGTCGATAAGAAACTTTTTGCGGAAGGATGGACAGTGATTCGTTTCTGGGGGAAAGACATTAAAAAACATACGGATGAGTGTGTTAAGGTTGTAGAAGAGACAATATTTGAATTGCTGATAGAAGCTGATGAGCAATTATTGGATTGAGATTTTTAAAAATAAGATAAATGAAAGGACTTGAAGAGTAGGTGAAAAATTTTCAATAAGCTATGTGATTTTATAAATATAACATAAAATAGATTACATTTATAAAAGTGGTGGATATGCGTACATGCAAACGAAAATAAAAGTTCTGAAGAAAAATGAATGCCAGAATAGAGCAATATAAATTAGGAAGATATTATTATTTAAATAGAGAAAATACATGGAATACGATGAATATATTAAATTAGTAGATAAATACTATAAGAATGATTGTAGAGAGTGCAATTTTCAAAATCGGATTATTATTCCTTTCCTAGAATCGATAGCAGAAGAGTTTGATGTTGTTGATGTGTCAACACTATATAGAAATTGGAAAGGAATATCGAGAGAAAAATTTGCAGATCAATATACTCCAGATGTTTTGGTTACTCGTTATTGGAAATTGGGTGAGGAGAATAAAGAAAAACCTTTATTAATCGTGGAGGTGAAAACGCCGAAAGCGAGAGATCGAGTGCATGCAGAAAAGGAAATAGAAGAGTATTTAAAGAAAAGTAATGTGGTTATATTGACAAATTGTATTACTTGGGAAATTTATGACAATCGAAGGCATAAGGATTTGTATATGTTGGAAACTACATATAGTCAAGAGCATAAAGGAAAAAGGATACAATATCCCACTGATGTCTGCTGTCGTTGGGAAAATGATGAACATGATATAAAATGGAATAAAGATGCAAATAAATGGAATGATTTGAGAACAAAACTCATTAATATATTGCCTAGTAAAAACTGAATGTGTAACCGAAATTTTATCGATTTAAGATGGGCGTAAAAGCAATCGTAAAAAATTGCGATTGCTTCCAGTCGCTAAATGAATAAAAATTGGTATTATTTTATAAATGTAACATAAAAAGAGTTACATTTATAAAGAAGGATCGGAAGGATTCATTCGGAAGAAAGTCAAATGGAGTTGATATCTTTCCGAATAATATTGATATTTATCGGAAAGATATCAATATTTTGCAGAAAAAGCAGGGCTTTAGGAATATGTCATTGGACTAGCAGTCTAATGATATATTTTGAATAAGAGATATAATATATGTAAAGGTTTTCAAATTTTTGAGAAAATGGTACAGATGGCAATGAAAGATGCAGAAGGGATAAGCGGATATGAACATACAGATATTTGGTACGAAGAAATGCAATGACACGAAGAAAGCAGAGCGATTTTTCAAAGAGCGAGGGATTAAGTACCAGTTTATTGACATGAAGGAAAAGGGTATGAGTAAGGGTGAATTTAATTCTGTTGCTCAGGTAAATGGCGGTCTGGAAAATATGATCAACTGGGAAGGAAAGGACAAGGATTTGCTCGCACTCATTAAATACACGGTAGAGGAAGACAAGCTTGCAAAGGTGCTGGAAAATCCCCAAGTTCTGCTTTCTGGTAGGCGTCAGTACCCGTCTCACGTCCGTAAGCCAGAAGCTTTTCCTGTTGTTTCTTTTTCGTATCAAG
>ENA-USUG01005599-USUG01005599.1-human-gut-metagenome-genome-assembly--contig:-NODE-5599-length-14124-cov-4.737026_pt1 | contig 14124 bp, 10 predicted proteins | sample MGYA00250059_ERZ773394 | MGnify/ENA primary metagenome ERZ773394 (study PRJEB29103, sample SAMN06111957) | human gut metagenome | biome: human gut; feature: ankylosing spondylitis patient; material... | reverse complement strand
TTCTGGCCGTAATAGGCGTTGGGGCCGTGCTTGCGCATAAAATGCTTGTCCAGCACATGCTGGGGGGCGGGCTCCGCTGCCTCTGAAGCAGGATTTCAGGGAGCCGGCACAAAGGACGATCCTTACCAAATCGGATCATATGAGGATTTATGTCGTTTTAGAGATAATGTAAATAATGGAAAAGAATATGAGAATGTATATTTTTCCCAGACGGCAGATATTGATTTACAAAAAAAAGAATGGACTCCAATAGGTGTCGGCGGATGCCGTTTTATGGGAACGTATGATGGTGGTGGACATTCCATAGAAAATCTGGTTATTCAGAATAAGAAAAAGGACATTGCATATGGTTTCTTTTCTTCTTTAGGTGGCTGTGTTGCGAACATAAAACTGGCTAATGGAGATATTAAGGGAGATCTGTCCGGAGGAATAGCCGGAACAGCCGTTGGCGATAAAGCCTGTATTATAAATTGTTATAGTAATGTGCATGTGAAGGGGATGAGAAGCGGTGGCATAGCCGGTAACTTCAGAGATGGTTATATCGTCGGATGTATTAATACCGGAGAGATACAGGGAAAAGAATCCTGTTCTATCGTTGGAAGCAGCAGCTCTGTAAAAGTATATGCGTCTTATTCCACAGGAAAGAAAAAATTAATGCAGAAAGATGTTGTCAGTGCAACATCCGATACGATTGAAAAATCAGATCTGACAGATGATGGTTTTGTAAAAAAATTAAATGTTCTTAGCGGTTTATCAGGATATCTTTATAAGAATTTTGCAAATGTACAGATTAAGCAATGGCAGATCGAAAATAACGAACTGACGTATTCTGATGCGACTACATGGTCTACGATATGGGGATTTGTAAATTATGATCTTTTACTGGTATTGCTTTTGATCTATATTGTATATTTTGTAGCAAAAAGATATAGAAATAAAGACAAAGATTTCTGGGAAATGTTCCATAAAGAAGTCAAAGCAAACTGTCTGATCTTTGGTATTGTTTCTGTTTTTCTGGATACAGCACTTTTTACAAGAACGATACTTGATCTTAGGATTGGTAATAGTTTGTTTGTGATCCTGAGTAATCTGATCGCGGTTTATTGTCTGATCATGTGGATCTTACATGCGAAGTTTCATAAGATTGTGAAACCGATGCAGCATATTCCGTTTTTGATTGTTGTAGTGATATGTATTGTATTACAAATTGTACAATTTAATGTGGTACCGAAATACGATGCAAGTTTGTATTACGGAAGTTTAATGGAAGGTGCCAAACAGTTCAATATGGGACTGTTGAGTTATCTGGGCAATTTTGTATGCTGGAAATGGATTCATGGTCTTGCCCTGTTCTTAGCTCCGTTTGAATTTATTGCACCGGCAAGCATACGCAGCGTATATTTGGCAAATATTTTTATAACTGTGATCACGCTGTTTCTGTTATATAATATGTTAAAGGGATTATATGTTAAGATAACACCATTGATCTCGGCTTTAGTTTGTGCATATCTGGTATTATGCCCATACTCTGTCGGTATGATGTCGTATTTATGCATGGATATTCATCTGGTCTTTTTTGGTATATGGCTTATGTATGCTATTTATAAAAGAAACCCGATGATGATTGGCTTTTGTGGATTTTTACTGACTTATACAAAGATCACAGGAATGGTATTTTATGTATTTGTATTGGCCGTTATGGTATTATATGAATTGTCGGATATTGAAGAATACGGCTTGATCAAAAGTTTTTGTGTATGGTTCAAACCGGGAAAGGTTCTGACATATATCAGTCCTATTCTCACATATATGATCTTTTTTGTGGTCGGAGATTATTTTACCATACAAAGTTTTCTTGGAACGTATGTCAGTGATACCGCTATCAAATTAAAAACCGGTGTGGGAATGCTAAACATCATATTCCAAAGTTTTATTTTTGGATTCCGCTGGCTGATTCCTGCTATTATATTGATCATTGGTATATGTGCGATCAAAAAAGCAAGGAATGTTCAGATCTTAACCCAGGATGGCTTAAGAATGCTGACGGCTCTTGTAATAGGATCATTATTTGTATTTATTATGTTCTGTATTTATAATGGTGATGCAGAGTGTCCTCGTTACACAGCGATCTTTAATGTGTTGTTTACATTTTTATTTGCTTTTATGTTAGGGTGTATTCGCAAAAAGAGCGTATTGCAAAAAGTTATAGCGTTTCTTGTGGTCATCCTTTTGGCGGTACAGACATTTGTTTCGATCGATCCGTTTGTCGTGATCCTGTCGGAACCGATCAAAACAGGTAAAGTGAAATTATATAAACATGCAATGCCAAACGATGACAGAGATACGATGGTTCTTCGTGCAGAAGATGATGGCAAACCATCAGAAAGTGATCTTTATGTGCATAATCTGGAGTATTTTTATGAAGATGATCTGATCGATCAGATGTTAAAAACGATCTCACCGAAAAATGAACGTTTTTATGTATTAGATATGCTGGAATATGAACTTCATATCTCAGGAAGCTATCATCGTCAATATAAAATTTACTGGGATCCTGACAAACAATGCAGAACGTATAATGATCAGGGGACTGATAAAGAATATGTCAATGTAACGACGATCACAACTACCTATCTTACAAGCGAGAAATTTAAGTATTTTGTATCCTCGAATAACAGAGTATATCTGATCGTTCCTGCCAGAATCAAAGAAAAGGAGGCATTAGGGGCTATTCAGAAATGTGGATATGATATTACAAATAGATATAAATTCGAGAATATGTATGGCTATATGACCGTATATGAAGTGACCAGTCAGAAAGATTTTGAGTATTAAAAAATTAGTATTGTATAAGGCTTGTCACGAAGCAAAATATATATGAGATTGTTAAAATCCTAAAAAATCTGTTAGTTCAAAAGTCAGAGGCAGTTCTTGAATATGAAGATATGTTAAAGAAAAGTGGCTCTGGTTTGACATTTTGAAAATTTATGTATATACTTTTAGCGCAGTTGAGTTGTGTTTTTATAATGAAAAGACTTCTTTGTATATGCATCAATTGAGACATTATTTTACAGAAAAAATTGTTATATCAATACAATATGGGCGAATAAGAAAGGGGAAAATGAGATGAGTAGTAACGATACGAAAAAGCTGGAACTGTTAGATTGCACATTACGTGATGGTGCGTATATTGTAGATGCACATTTTGGTGTTGCAGCGATCAAAGGAATTTTAAAAAAGTTGCAAGAATCCAACATGGACATCATTGAGTGTGGATGGTTAAAGGATTTTGAACATGAAAAAGGTACAACATTTTACCATGTTCCAAGCGATGTAGAGCAGTATCTTGATGGAAAGAATGACCGATCTACTTATGTTGTCATGATCGACTGGGATCGTTATGATGTAGATACTTTACCGGAATATGATGGAAAATCAATTGATGCGGTTCGTGTTGTATTTCCATACGGAAAACATAAAGAGGGCATTGCAGTCGGTAGAAAGATTCAGCAAAAAGGATATAAAGTATTTTATCAGGCAGCAAATACATTAGCGTATAAAGAAGAAGATCTTTTGGATCTTGCAAATGAGATCAATAAAGTTAATCCGGTTGCTCTTTCTGTTGTTGACACGTTTGGTGCTATGTATGAGGAAGACTTAGAAAGAATTGTTAATACATTACATGAACATCTAAATCCTGAGATCAAATTAGGTTTTCATTCTCATAACAACCAGCAGTTGTCGTTTGCACTTTCGATGCATTTTGTTAAGCTGTTACAGGAGACCAAACGTGGTGTGATCGTAGATGCCAGCTTATGTGGAATGGGACGTGGTGCAGGTAATGCCACAACAGAATTGATGGTTAATTTCTTAAATAGAAAGTATCATTGTAACTATGATATGAATGCGATCATGGATGCGATTGATATGTATATGGAATATTTCCAGGAAAACTATAACTGGGGTTATTCCACACCATATTTTATTGCGGGTATGTATTGTACACATGTTAATAACATTGCATATTTGCAGAAGAATCATAGAACGAATTCGCGTGATATGTACAATATCATTGAATCATTATCTCCGGATGACAGAAAGAAATATGATTATGATCTTCTGGAAGAAAAATATCTTGAAAACCAGGATCGTATTGTAGATGATCAGGAAGCATTGGAGGCATTACAGGAAGTAATGTCCGGAAAGGAAGTTGTTCTGATCGGACCGGGTAAGTCATCATTAGATGATCAGGAAAAAGTCAAAGAATATATTGCAAAAAGACATCCGATCGTGATCGGCATCAATTCCGTGATCGAGGGATATGATTTTGATTATCTGTTCTTTATCAGTTCAGTACGTTATGATTATGCCAAGGAATCTTTTGCTGAAATCTTTAACAAGACACCTAAGATCTTGTTATCTAATATCAAGACAGAGCCGGATGAGAACGAATATATCATTAACTTTAATCGGGTGATCAAACGTGGATGGGAGCATTTTGATAATGCAATCGTTACATGTATGCGTTTGTTAGAAAAGATTCATGTTCATGATATTGCCGTAACAGGATTTGACTGTATCAAAGAGAAATATAACGAGACATACGCAGATCCATTTTTACCGACCTTTAACCCGGATGGTAAAGGAGAGCAGCTGAATCAGGAAATCTACGATATTTTCTCAGATTTTAAGCGAATGACAAAAGATACTGTTAAAGTTACATTCCTTTCTGAAAGTATTTTTGACAGATAAGAAACAGAAGAATTGATGAAATATATTTTTTTAGGAAAATGAAATTGTATTTTATCGAAAACAGACTGCTTTCTGTAAACAGAAAAAGAGAATCACGCTACATGAAAAGTCTAGAAGTCGCATAAGCGGCTCTTAGGCTTTTGATGTTTTAAGGAGTTACTTATGAAGAATTTTGATCCCTATAAGAGAACCATACTTTTTTTTGCCTCGATGATCAATGTCTGTATGATGACGGCATTGTTTTCTTATAGTTGGTATCATTTTTATGCAGATATGATGTATACATATCGTTTTTATCGCAGAGGTAACTATGTTGTACTGGCATTATATGCTGTGCTGCTGTTTTTCTTTTCCAATATGTATGGAAGTTTAAAAATCGGTCGCTTTCGAAGAATCGAAGTCTTATTATCACAATATCTGAGTCTTTTTCTGACAAATGTTGTGATGTATGTTGTAATTTCGCTGTTAGCATTCCGGTTTGTCACACCATTCTATCTTTTTGTTGTTTTACTGGCAGAAATGTTAGTATCCACTATTTGGAATGTGATCGTGATCAAATTATATAACCGGATCTTCCAGCCGTGGAAGATATTACTTGTATATGGAGAAAGACCTGCTGCAGATCTGGTTTATAAAGTAGAAGCCAGAAGAGATAAATATGCAATCTATGATGCGGTAAATATCAATGAAGGAATGGAACAGATCAAAAAAAGAATTCTGGATTTTCAGGCTGTGATCATAGGAGATATTCCTGCCGTAGAACGCAATGATGTTTTAAAATATTGTTATGCTAAAAAAGTCAGAGCTTATGTCATTCCCAAAATATCGGATATTATTCTGATGGGAGCCGATCGGATTCATGTATTTGATACGCCTTTTATGCTTTCAAGAGGATATACACTAAGTTTTGACCAGCGATTCGGAAAGAGGACATTGGATATTATCTTATCGGTTTTGTTATTGATAGCAGCTTCTCCTTTTATGCTTCTGACGGCATTGGCAATTAAGCTTTATGACCACGGACCTGTTTTTTACAGCCAGGTGCGTTGTACAAAAGGCGGTAAGGAATTTGCTATCTATAAGTTTCGTAGTATGATCGTGGATGCAGAGAAAAAGGGTGGTGTGCAGCTTGCAAAAGAGCACGATAAGCGTATCACACCGGTTGGCAGAGTGATACGTGCTGCAAGGATTGATGAGCTGCCGCAATTATTTAATATCCTAAAAGGGGATATGTCTTTTGTCGGACCAAGACCGGAGCGGCCGGAACTGATCAAAGAATATTCACAGGAAATGCCGGAATTTGTATTTCGGATGCGTGTCAAAGCAGGTTTGACCGGATATGCACAGGTTTATGGAAAGTACAATACGACACCTTACGATAAGTTGAAGTTAGATCTGTTTTATATCGAAAACTATTCGTTTTGGACAGATATGAAGCTGATCCTGATGACAGTAAAAACAATCTTTAAACCGGCTTCTACAGAAGGGATTGAGCAGGAACAGACCAATGCATTAAAAGAGCAGGTGGATACGACAGATGTAGAAGAAATCGTAAAAGAGATCAATCAATTAGCGAAGGAAGAAAAGTAAAAAAACGGTTTTATAACAGGAGACCAAAACCGAAAGGTATGGGAGGTCATACAAAATGAAAAAGAAAGCTTTGCTTGTAACAAGAGTCAGTGGCTTTGTTCCGCAATTTGAAACAGATGCAGTTCATATTTTACAGGATATGGGATATGAAGTACATTATGCGGCTAATTTTGATCAGATTGTTTATGGAAAAGACAATAACAGAGCAGTAGAACTTGGACTGATCTGTCATCCCATACCTTTTGCCAGAAAGTTATTTTGTAAGGAAAACCGGAAGGCATACCGGATGCTAAAGGAATTGATGAAAAAGGAACAGTTCGATCTTGTACATTGTCATATGCCTTTGACCGGTGTGTTGGCGAGAATGGCAGCAAAGAAGACAAAGACAGCCACAGTGATCTATACCGGACATGGCTTTCATTTTTATAGCGGTGCCTCTGTAAAGCATTGGATCTTTTATCCGATCGAGCGTTTTATGGCACGATATACGGATGGGCTTGTTACGATCAATGAAGAAGATTATCAAAGAGCAAAAAAGTTTCCTGTCCGTGGCAAGGTATACCGGATACATGGTGTTGGTATTGATTGTGAGCAATTATTAAAAAAAGCAGAGCAAAATGTGGATCAAGACAGCAAAACAGAGCAGTCTTCGTGGAAAGAAAAAGTAACGTTGCTGACCGTAGGAGAACTCGCACCCGGAAAGAATCATAAAGTGGTTCTTGATGCACTTGCAAAGCTTTCTGATCCGGACATCGGTTATTATATCTGTGGCGAAGGACAGTGCATGGAAGCATTACGGCAAAGAGTACGGGAGTTAAAGCTTGAAAAGCAGGTGCATTTTCTTGGATATCGTACCGATGTTGTTTCCTTATTAAAGAAAGCAGATATCTTTGTCTTTCCATCTTTACGGGAAGGAATGCCTGTTGCAGTTATGGAAGCAATGGCATTAGCATGTCCTGTGGTCGCTTATGATATACGGGGGTGCAGGGAACTGATCGTGGATCAGAAAGGTGGCATTTTGTTGCAGGACAAAAGCATAGAAGCATTGACACAGGCAATTCAGGAACTTGCAAATGATCCGTCTGAGAGAAAAAGGTTTGGAGTATTTAATCAGGAAAAAGTGAAAGAGTACAGTGATACTGTAGTCAAGGAAGAACGTAAAAGAATTTACAAAGAAGTATTAAGGGAAGCAGAAAGACAGGATAGACGGAATATCTTTAGAAGCACGTTAAAGGGGAGAAAAGAAGGACAGAAAACAGAGTAGTACAAGAATAACAGCATTACAGCAAAAGTAAATTGTAAAAAGGTGAAGCAAACATGGATAAAAAGGAAAAGCTCTTAACCATATCGATCGCAGCATATCATGTTGAAAAATATTTGGCAAAATGTCTGGAATCGTTTGCATACAGAGATCTCGAAGAGGAACTGGAGGTTTTAGTGATCAATGACGGATCAGGCGATGCGATCAATGCGATCGCAATGGAATATGTAACAAAATATCCAAAGATATTTCATTTGATCGACAAAAAAAACGGAGGTCATGGATCGACAGTCAATCGTGGAATCAAAGAAGCAAACGGACGCTTTTTTAAAACAGTTGACGGAGACGATCTTGTTGCCAAGGAAGGTTTATACCATTTGATCGATCTTTTGAAAAGAACAGATGCCGATGTTGTTGTCAGTGATTATGAAACTTTTGATGATCGGACAGGACAAACCTTAGAACGCATTGTTATGTCACCTAAGGAATGTATAAGCGGTAACAGTTATGTATGGTCAGATGTCTGTCAGAAACAGTATTTTGTGATGCATTCGATCACATATCGTACAAGTCTGCTCAAAGAAAATCCGATCAGTTTTTCAGAACATTGTTTCTATGTCGATGCACAATATTGTTTGTTTCCGGTACCGTGGATCAGGAAAGCCGCTTTTTTAAAGGAAACCGTATATCGCTATCGTCTGGGCATGACCACACAGAGTATGGATATCTGTAATATGCAAAAAAATTGTGCACAACATGAAAAAGTATTAGACAGTTTGTTGAAATGTTACCGTTCTTACGAAGCGATTGTGGATACAGCTACCAAAGCATATATGCAAAAGGGATGTGCGAAGTTTTTCGTCAGCCAGATCAAGATTTATTTAAGTTTCTGCCCGGATAAAGAAAGAAAACAGCAGATCGTAAAGCTTGATCAAAAGCTCAAAAAAGAGTTCCCGGCAATTTATGATGCTGTAGCAAATAAAAGTGTCCGGCTGTTAAGAAAATGTCACTATCATATTTATACGATCGCCTCGATCGCATGCCGGAGAGCATATGGTTTGAAAGGAGTACATTATGATAAAAAATCTGATCTTTGATCTTGGAGACGTTTTAATGGAATATCGTGCAACAGAGATGTTAATGGATTATGGACTGAGTCGGGAAGAAGCACTTGCTTTGGATGACCTAATGTTTTATGATCCGCTGTGGGCAATCTTAGATAAAGGAACGATGACAAACGAAGAAGTTATTGCCGGATATGCTAAGAAATATCCCAAGCATGCAGATGCAATCGGCTGGTTTATCCGTCATGGAGAATATATGCATGTGCCAAGACCGAAAGTATGGAAAAGAGTACATGAATTAAAAGAAAAAGGTTATCGGATCTATCTGTTATCGAATTATTCGAAAGATTTCTTTCAAAAGCATACTAAAGATGCTTCTTTTATGCGCGATTTGGATGGTGCCGTAGTTTCTTATCAGATTCATGAAACAAAACCTGATGCTGCGATATATGAATATCTTTTAGAAAAATATCAATTGAACCCGACAGAGTGTCTTTTCTTCGATGACAGGACAGAGAATGTAGAAGGTGCCGTAAATGTCGGAATTGCCGCAAAACGTGTGATCGGTCAGGAGCAGCTATTGGAAATGTTAGCAAAGCTGTGATATAATAAGCCCATCAGAAAAGCAAGCCGACAGCGAAGCCGGTGTTTGCTTTTCCAGGCGAATTAACGAACAAATTATTCTGCGTAGCAGAATGGAAAGCTCTGTAAGAGCGGATTTGTGAGTTTAATTATAGAAATAACTCCAAAATCCAACAGGAGGAAGAAAATGAGAATGTTTTTTGCCCGCATACAGGGATTTATTAAATATAAAGATTTGATGGGACAGCTTGTTCTTAGAGATTTAAAATTAAAATATCGGAGAAGTATCTTAGGATATCTATGGAGTATCTTAAATCCACTCTTTATCATGACGATCATGGCAATCGTCTTTTCACAGATGTTTCGAAGTACAACGATTCCAAACTATCCTGTATATTTAATGAGTGGCCAGGTGCTTTTTAATTATATGAACATATCAACACATGGAGCGATCAATTCGATCAATGGCAGTGCTTCTTTGTTAAAGAAGACCTATCTGCCAAAATACGTTTTCACGGTATCTAAGATCACAAGTGGTCTGATCGATTGTATTTTTTCAATCGGTGCATTGTTGATCGTAATGCTGTTCACAGGAGCAACTTTTTCATGGCATTTACTTTTATTCCCATTGATCCTGATTCAGCTGTATGTATTCTGTGTTGGACTGGGAATGTTTTTAGCGGCAACGAATGTATTTTTCCGCGACATTCAGTATATCTATAATGCGATCACAACGGCGTGGCTGTATCTGACACCGATGTTTTATCCGATCGAAAAGCTTCCTGAAAAGCTGATCTTTTTAGTGGCGCATTGCAATCCGATGTATGCATATGTGACACAGTTACGTTGTCTGACATTATATAACTGTATACCGGATATGCATATGGTTTTATATGGCTGTATTGATGCATGTCTTGCTCTTATTCTTGGTGTATGGGTATTTTTAAAGACGCAGGATCGGTTTATTTTATATATATAGGATAATGAACATATTATGATAGGGATATGAAGTAAAAGAAGGATAGATGTTAAAAAGAATGGCAGACAGAATCAAGTGAGGTAGAAGAATGAATGACGTGGTAGTCGATGTAAGAAATGTGACGATCCGTTTTAATCTTGCATCAGAAAAGATTGATAATCTCAAAGAATATGTGATCAAAGTCTTGAAAAGAGAACTTCTTTTTCAGGAATTTTTAGCTGTAAAAGATGCATCCTTTCAGATACGAAGAGGAGAAGCCTGGGGGCTTGTCGGAAGCAATGGATCCGGTAAATCTACTCTTTTAAAAGCAATCTGTGGAATCTTAAAACCATATAAAGGAGAGATTATTGTAAATGGTGTGATCTCACCTCTTTTGGAGCTTGGTGCCGGTTTTGATCAGAATCTGACCGCAAGAGAAAATATTTTTTTGAATGGAACCGTGCTTGGCCATTCGATGGATTATATGCACAAGCATTTTGATGAGATCGTGGAATTTTCTGAATTACAGGATTTCTTAGATTCTCCGATCAAGAACTTTTCTTCCGGTATGAGAGCACGTCTGGGCTTTGCGATCGCAACGATTGTAAGACCGGATATTCTGATCGTTGATGAGATTCTTGCAGTCGGTGATTATGCATTCCAGCAAAAATGTTTGAAGCGAATGGATGAAATGATGTCAGGTGGTACGACTTTGATCTTTGTATCGCACAGTATCGATCAGGTCAGAGAACTTTGTGATCATGCAGTCTGGATCAACAAAGGTGATATTATGCAGGTAGGACCTGTAGACGAAGTATGTGATGCATATATGGAAAGTATGGAAAAAAAGGTTGCTAAGAAATAGCATTAGAAAAGAGGGTAAAATGATCTTACAAGAAATGGTATATCCTGATAAAGAGATATGTACAGTAGAGCAGATGTATCTTCGGACACAACAGGGAAAAGTTACTTTTGACGATGGAGCTTTTCATCTGATGCAGGATACCATTGCGTCCACATTGACCTATTTTAATGCATTTTCGATCGGAAAATGGAACACATATACTGATGTTGAGCAGATCAGTCTGCATTTGTTTCTGAAAGGGCAGGGGCAGATCGAATTATGCATCTTTGATGGTAGCGAAACAATTGTGTTAGAAAGAAGGGACTTTATCCATACAGAGATTACAGAAGAAAGCTTTACTCTTTTAATGCAGGAAGAGACAAAGCTTTCTTTTGTCAACAAGAAAGAGTCTGTGCTGTGCTTTGCACGTATCATAGCAAAAGAAGAGTGTCTGCTTACCAATATACAGTATCAGACAACGAAAAAGCCAATCCGGCAGATTGAACTGGCAATCGGTATCTGCACCTATCGCAGAGAAGAATATGTACAAAGAACGCTAAAGATGTTAGCGGATCAGATCCTTTGTGATGTGCATAGTCCTCTTTATCATCATGTCAAAGTATATGTATCGGACAATGGTAATACACTAGATACGACGCAGACGTATTCTGATGCTGTAAAGGTCTTTTATAACAAAAATGCCGGTGGAACCGGAGGTTTTACACGCTGCATGATCGAAACAATGGAAGACAAGACGGAATTTACACACATTCTTTTGATGGATGATGATATTAAGATCCATGCAGATACGATCAAACGGACATGGCTGTTATTAGCATATGCCAATGAGAAATACAAAGATTCTGTTGTCGGGGGAGCGTTGTTGCGGACCGATCATCCAAACATCCAGCATACCAATGCGGAAATCTGGGATATTGACCGTGTCCAAACGATGCATCAGGGGTTAGATATGTGTAATGTTACACAGTTGAGCCAGAATGAAGAGGTACTCCGATCTGATTATAACGGATGGTGGTATTGCTGTATTCCGGTTGCAACGATCAAGGAAGTACAGCTTCCATTACCGTTTTTTATTCATATGGATGATATCGAGTATGGGATCCGTCTGGATTGTCCGATCATGACGATGAATGGAATTGGTGTGTGGCATGATTCGTTTGAACATCGAAAGGCTTCTTCGGTGGAATATTATGATATGAGAAATCTTTTGACTGCAAATGCGATCCATAACAGTAAATATACGAAAAAGCAGGCAAAGAAAAGAGTGATGCGTCATCTGGTCTTTCAATTGCTCAAATATCGCTATGAAGACTGGAAGCTTACGATAAAAGGGGTAGAAGATTTTTGCAAGGGAACAGACTTTTATAAGACAACCGATCCGGTGAAACTCCATCAGCAAATTATGCAAATGGGTTATCAAATGACTGATCAGAGTCAGACCCTACAAAATTGTGACTGTTTAGAGGATATAAAGAAAAAAGAGCAGAAAGGTACTGTTTCCGATAGAGCAGGAGAAGAAGAGCCTATTTCTTTATATCAGGTAAAAGCACATTCTAAAATGGATTTTCTGACATTAAACGGCTGGCTTTTGCCGGGAAAAAGAAAGCTTGTTCCGCTGCCAATGGGATGTTGTTCGAAAGATCTGTTCCGTGTCAGAAAGGTAGTATATTATGATCCGGAAAGTAAAAAAGGATTTGTGACACAAAGAAAATGGCGAAAGTTATTCGAGTTGCTATGGCAGTGCCATAAAGTAAACCGCCTGCTTGATCAGAACTTTGATAAGGCAGTAAAGGATTATCAGAAGAATTACAAAGAGATTACAAACATGGCTTTTTGGAAGCGGTATCTGGAACTGTAGGATGGTTTTTAGCCCTTTAAAAGCAGTATCCGGATCTATAGGATTGCTTTTTTAGCCCTTTAGAAGACGTAGTGTTTCCTTAACACCGTCCTTGCCATCCATGATCGCATGCCATCCGAGATTTTCCAGTCTGGTTGCATCTAATGCAGACATGCTCATCAGGTTATAACTTTTTTGCTCTTTTTTAGAAGCATTTTCAAAAGTTAATGCTACATTGCCTGCTTTAGCAAAAAGTTTGGCAATATCACTGATTGAAAGGATAGAATGACGATTTGAAATATTATAAGCACAGGTTGGCTGACCATTTAATAATATCGTTAATAATGCAGAAGCACAGTCATAGACATAGCAATAAGAACGAAGTTGTGTTCCGGCACTTTTCATAATGATATCCTGATGATTTAAAGCATTTCTTGTAAACTGGGCAGAAGCACGCGAGTCTGTATCGGTGATCGTTGGTCCATAGATATGTCCAGGACGTGCAATGACGATATTTAGATCATATTCATTTGCATAGCTGGCACAGAGCGTTTCTGAGGCCCGTTTTCCCATGGGATAAGCTGCTCTTGGGTTTAATAAGTCAATGTTTCCGTAATCGTCCTCTAAGAAAGGTTTGGAAGTAGAATTTGTACCATAGATCTCGCTGGATGAGACAAATAGAGTTTTTTTGACTGAGGATCTTTTTGCGTATTGTAAGATTTGATCCAAGCCAAAGACATTACTCATCAGTGTTTCTACCGGCTCTTTCGAGATGGCAGCAGGATCGGCATTACTTGCTGCATGGATGACATAATCAACACCTTCAAATGCGCGGCGCAGACGCTCCTGATCTCTGACATCGCCGATGAAGAAACGGAGCTTGCCGGCATACTGCTTGAATTCATTCTGCATGATAAACTGTTTGAATTCATCGCGGGAATAAATGATGATCTTCTTGGGATTGTAGTTATCCAGTACATATTTGGTAAAAGCCTTACCAAAACTACCGGTACCACCTGTGATCAAAATGGATTTATCATCTAATAACATAATGTCCTCACTTTCGAAACTTAAATTCTTTATCATAATAACATATTGTATGGAAAAACGCAATTATTACGCAGTTTATATTATCCTAATGATATTTAACAAATAAATAAAAGCAAAAGGGATGCAGTATGAAGTATAATAGGAATAAAAGAATGCCTTACGGCA
>ENA-USUG01005594-USUG01005594.1-human-gut-metagenome-genome-assembly--contig:-NODE-5594-length-14134-cov-5.065306_pt1 | contig 14134 bp, 17 predicted proteins | sample MGYA00250059_ERZ773394 | MGnify/ENA primary metagenome ERZ773394 (study PRJEB29103, sample SAMN06111957) | human gut metagenome | biome: human gut; feature: ankylosing spondylitis patient; material... | reverse complement strand
TGACAAAATCCGTAACCTTCGGGTTGCGTTTGTGGTAGATGAATGTCACAGAGCGGTAACGCTCAGTCTGGATCTTTCCAAGCCGATTGAGCTGAATATTCACTCCGAGGGCAATGTAGATGAGATCCTTAGTGTCCTGCAGCCGTATATTGTAGACTAATTACATAGGTCTGATGGAATCAGCGCGAGATGTGAATCCACATCCCGCGCTTCTTTTTTATTTGATCTCAATAATTTCCTCGGTTGCAAATGCCCGTTCCATCATCTGATCGATTTCTTCCTGCAGAAGAATCTCAGACTTACGGATCAGATCCACTCTCGGCTTGGTTACTGGATGTTTTGCCACAAAAGTGGTACAACAGTCTTCATATGGAAGAATAGAAGTCTCATATGTATTGATCTTCTTTGAAATCGTTACAATATCTTCCTTGTCAAATGCAATCAGCGGACGGAATACCGGAAGGGTACATACATCGTTGGTTGCCGCAAGACTCTGTACAGTCTGACTTGCCACCTGACCGATACTCTCACCGGTGATCAGTGCCAGACAGCCGGTATCAATTGCCAGCTTCTGTGCGATCCGCATCATATAACGTCGCATAATGATCGTCAGCTCATCATGCGGACACTTTTCATAAATGTACATCTGGATATCAGTAAAGTTGATCACATGCAGGCGGATCGGTCCTGTGTATCTGGAAACCAGACGGGCAAGATCTACCACCTTCTGTTTTGCACGCTCACTGGTATATGGCGGTGCATGAAAATATACCGCATCAATATATACACCACGCTTTGCAACCATATAGCCTGCTACCGGGCTGTCGATTCCACCGGACAGCAGCAGCATGGAACGGCCATTGGTTCCCAGCGGCATTCCTCCAGGTCCTGGGATCACCTCTGAATAAATACCAATATTATGGCGAAGCTCCACATGCAGGATCACATCCGGGTGATGTACATCCACTTTCATGTTCGGAAACTGATCCAGGATCCGTCCACCAAGCTCTGCATTCACTTCCATGGATTCCATCGGAAAACGCTTATTGACACGACGGGTCATAACTTTGAATGTCATGGTTTTATCACCATACATTTTCTGCATATAATCCAGCACAGTTTCAGAAAGTGCCTCAAACCCGTGATCTTCTGTCAGAACCACCGGACAGATTCCCACAATACCGAAGACTCTCTTCAACGCTTCAATGGTCTCATCATAGTCAAAGCTTCCTTCTGCCTCCACATAGATACGACCCTGTTCTCTGATAATATGAAATGTACCGTCAGTCTCCGCAAGTACTTCTTTCATGCGGTCCACCAGTGCATTTTCAAATACGTAACGGTTCTTGCCTTTTACGCCGATCTCACCGTATTTAATTAAAAAAGCCTGAAACATTTATTTTTCCTTTCTCTGTTGAATCACCGGCGTACAAACCGGCGAAGAACCGGCAGAAGCTCTGAAAGTTCCTGCAGGCAGTAATCGATTTCTTCCTCTGTTGTATCAAAACAAAAACTGAACCGCAGCGTACTTCCCAGCAGTTCTTTTGGAAGATGCATACTGGATAAAGTGTGGCTTACTGCAGGTTTATTAGATGAGCAGGCAGAGCCTGCAGACACATAGATTCCCTTATCTTCCAGCGCATGCAGTAGCACCTCGCTGCGCACTCCTGCAAAACTGACACTGACGATCTGCGGCGCACTGTCTCTTCCGGTGCGTCCGTTGACTCTCGTATCTGGCAGCTTCTTCACACCTTCCACAAAATGGTCTTTCAATGCATACAGGCGGTCGATCTTCTCATCCAGATTTTCGTAACAGCACTTGGCAGCCACCGCCATTCCTGCATCTCCCGGCACATTTTCCGTACCGGAACGCATACCGTTCTGCTGACCGCCGCCAAACAAAATGGGGCGGATCTTCACCCGCTTATTTACATATAAAAGTCCCACGCCTTTCGGCCCATGGATCTTATGACCGCTGACTGACAACAGATCAATCCCCTGTCGGTTCGGATAAATATGATATTTTCCATAAGCCTGAATCGCATCCACATGAAACAGAATCGCAGGATTCTTTTCCCGGATGATCTTTCCAATCTCTTCGATAGGCTGCACGGCTCCCACTTCATTGTTCACATACATACAGGATACCAGAATCGTCTCTTCGCAGATAGCTTCCTTCAGGGCATCCAGCGATACCCTTCCATCTTCATCCACCGGAAGATATGTCACACGGAACCCCTGCTCTTCCAGATATTTCATGGTGTTTAATACAGATGCATGCTCCACCAATGTAGTGATCAGATGATTACCTGCTCTGCGGTTCGCCATAGCACATCCGATCAATGCCAGGTTATTAGATTCTGTTCCTCCAGAGGTGAAGTAGATCTCCTTCTCATTCACCTTCAGATTTGAAGCAAAAAATGCTTTTGCCTCTTTGATATATTTTTCTGCTTCTACTCCACGCATATGCATAGAAGAAGGATTTCCATAATCTTCCCTCATAATATGCACCATCTTGTCCGTCACTTCTTCAAGACATCTGGTAGTCGCCGAGTTATCAAGATATGCTTCCATCTTACATTACTCCTCCAGCTGGAACATGAGCACCGAAAGGATACAAAGACCTGCTGTCTCTGTACGCAAAATGCGTTTTCCCAAGGTCACCGGTGCAAATCCCGCCTCCATACTCTGCTCTACTTCTGCTTTTTCAAGACCACCCTCCGGTCCGATCATAATACCTACGGATTGTCCTTGCAGAATGGTCTTCAATCTATTTCTTGTCCGCTCCATAGGAGTCTCTTCCGTTCCGGACAACAGTTCATCTGCACACTCATAGGGAATCAGTTTCACATCCAGTTCTTCGGAAAGCTTCATAGCCTCCCTGTAGCTGACCGGCAGTTTCACCTCTGGAACGACTGCTCTGCCGGACTGTTTGGCCGCGCTCTCCGCAATGGCCTGCCAGCGTTTCACCTTACTTTGCGCTTTCTTCTCATCCAGCCTGACTACGCAGCGTTTCGATGCCACCGGAACGATCCTTGATGCTCCAAGCTCAACGGCCTTCTGAATGATCAGTTCCATCTTATCCCCTTTGGGCAGACACTGGAACAAGGTAATCTCCGAACGTAGCTCCGAACTTACCCGACTCTTCTCCAGAATCTTTACCTTTACTGTCTCTGGCAGAAACTCCTGCGCACTGCACCGGTATTCAGAACCAAATCCATCACTGACCGTCAGTTCCTCTCCCTGCTTCATGCGCAGCACATTTTCAATATGATTCACATCTCCACCCAGGATCTCAATATATTCCTGCTCTTCATGAATCTGAAAAGGTTCTACAAAAAAATGATACATACTTCCATTCCTTAATTCTTACGGGCTGTTACAGATACCCACTCACCCTGGTGGGTCACTTCCAGCACTTCCAGTCCTGCTGCTTTCACAGCTTCCACAACGACCGTTTCCTTGTCATCTATAATACCGGAAGTAATATAGATACCGCCTTTTTTCAGTTGATGGATCACTACAGGTGTCAGCGGCAGCAATACCTCTGCCAGAATATTTGCAGTGACAATATCGTATACCTCTTCTCCTGCCTCACTCTGCACCTTCGGATCATCAATGATATTTCCAAGGATCACATCATACTGATCTTCCCTCAGACCATTGACTTCCATATTCTCTTTCACAGCCGTCACTGCACATGGATCAAGATCTGTTCCCAGTGCATAGCCTGCTCCCAGCTTCAAGGCTGCGATCGACAGAATTCCGCTTCCGGTTCCCACATCCAGGATCCTGTCTCCGTCTTTCAGGTATTTACGGATCTGACGGATACAGAGCTGTGTAGTCTCATGCATACCAGTGCCAAATGCGGTTCCCGGATCGATCTGGATCAGAAGTTTATCTTTGTCTTCCTCTTTCAGTTCCTCCCATGACGGTTTAATGAGAATGTCATCCACATAGAACTGATGAAAATACTGCTTCCAGTTGTTGATCCAATCCTTATCCTCCGTCTGAGAAGCCTCAATCGTGGCTGCTCCCACATCCACACCCCAGCTGCGGATCTCATCCAGTCCTCTCTGGACAGCTGCCAGCATCTCTACATTGTCCTGATCCGGCTCCAGATAGAAGCTGATCTTCGCAACTCCATCATCTGCCGGTCCTTCCGGAAGAATATCCACGAACATCTGGGATTTATCCTTCTCAGAAAGTGGAATCTTATCCTCAATCTCGATGCCTTCGATTCCCACATCCATCATCATGCTGCTGATCAGATCTTCTGCCTCGGTCGTTGTTGTCAACGTATATTTATTCCATTTCATGGTTATTCCTCCTGTTTTCTGTATCTATCCCGACTTTATATCATAACACAGACTCTGCTTAATGTGCAAGAATATAATCGGTCAGTTCCTTCATGCTGTGTACCACATCAATCGCACCGGCTGCCTCCAGCTCACCTTCCGGCGCAAATCCCATGGCATTTCCCAGACACGGAATATGAAATACAGCCGCTCCTTCCACATCGTGTTTCCGGTCTCCAACCATAAGGACCTTATCCATCTCTTCTTCTGACAAATTCAGTCTGTGAAGCAGTTCCTCTATAACCTTGTATTTTACACAGCGGCTCTCGTCCAGACTTCCTCCGCAGATATAATCAAAGCATCCATCAATGCCAAATGCTTGCAGCGTCGTCAGAACATGGACTTCCGGCTTGGAAGATGCCGTACACAAGATCCTGCCGTCTTCATGAAGCGCATCCAGCATCTCTCTCACTCCCGGAAACAACTTATTCTGATGAATACCATACTTGTCAAAATACTCCCTGTAATAAATAGTTCCCTGTCTTGCCTCATCCAACGTAAATCCATAAAACTCAGGGAAAGACTCTGTCAGAGGCGGTCCGATAAACCGCTCCAGTTTTTTCAGATCTGGTTCTTCGATCCCCATTTTAGAAAGTGCGTACTGCACTCCTTTGGTAATGCCTTCTCTGGAATCCCACAAAGTTCCATCCAGATCAAAAAATATGTACTTGTATTTCATAATCTATTGCTCCTCCTCTGCTTTCTTCTGAAAGCTCTCTAAAATATAACTTTGCATCTTCTGAACTGCCGGTGCCAGTACATCAGACCTCACATAGGCCAGCACAATGGTTCTCTTTTCCTCTACTTCCAGCGGAATCACTTCTACAGGAAACGGAATATTCCGGATCACCAGCTCCGGCATAAGACAAACGCCAAAACCACCCATGACCAGTGATACTGCGGACATATCATCTGCAATGTAGCTTCCTCCCCCGCCTGGCAGGTCATACTTATTCATCACATGATTCACATCTGCATCACAGCCTTCTCTCTGAGTTACAAAACGCTGCTTTTTCAGTTCCTCAATGGTAATATATCCTTCATTCTCAGTCTTGAAGCCCTGCGGTGCCACACAGATGATCTTGTCCTGATAGATAGGCGTACAGGGCAGATCTCCTGCACTGGTGGATGAAAGAAATCCCAGATCTACGATTCCATCCTTCAACCACTGATACACATCATCATAACTTCCCTGATAAATATCAATTCGAATATTCGGATAATCCTTTTCAAAACCTCTGAGCAGACTTGGCATCCATTCTACACAGGCACTGTTGAAGGTACCGATCCGGACAACACCCTTTTCCATACCGCCAATCTGTGCCACCGCCTGCTGGAGATACTCCTCACTGTTCTGCACATTCTTAATATAGGGAAACAATTCCTTTCCATAATTAGTCAGATACACACCCTGCTTGCTTCGGATAAACAACGCTGATCCCAATTCCGCCTCCATGGAAGCCACCGCATGGCTGATGGCTGACGGTGTCAGATTCAGAACCTGTGCAGCCTTCTGAAAGCTTTCCTGTTCCACCACTGCCAGAAATACCTGATAGGCTAATAAAGTCATATCTTTCTCTTCTCCTTGAATATTTTTCATTTCAAACATGAAAAAAATGAATTTTACTTATCTATAAAACTATACTATTATATACTCATAAAGTCAATATCAGGAGAAAATCCTTTTGTTGTATAAAATGTGTTTGCGATGAAAAATGGAAGGCTATATGCCTTCCATTTTTCAATTTAAATGTACAAAAGGTACTTCTCATATCAGCTCTCCATGATCAGTTTTCTTCCATCCCCCAGAAGCCACTCATAGATTTCATCCAGTCCTTCTTCTGAAAACGCAAAATCTTTACTGATCTTCTGTTCGTCCGGCGTATGCTTCCATGCATATGGCTCCGGCCAGACGGTTACACGCAGATAATCCTGCGTCTCTTCTTCCTCTCCCACCGTCACTTTGCCGATCCAAAACCGGATTCCCCGGTCTGAACCAGTAAATGCCTCTTTTTTATAAAAAGGCAGATGAAACAAGTCGATTCGATCCATCATAATGATTCTCCTTTAAATGTCACTGTCTGCAGCCACTCGCGATATGTGCATTTTGTTTACTTATCATCCTCCCAGATGTACGGTGTCAGCTGGTATACGTAATAATTTAACCAGTTGGTGTACAGGGTATTTGCATGAGCACGCCACTGCAGAGCCGGGCGCCTGGAATCATCGTCATCCGGGAAATAATTTTTCGGCAGATCAATAGGCAGTCCCTTCGCCTTATCACGCTCATACTCCTTCTGGAGAGTGATCCGGTCATATTCCGGGTGGCCCATGACGAAGATCTTCTTTCCGCCTTCTGCCATACACAGAAATACACCTGCTTCTTCTGATTCTGCCATGATCTTCAGATCCTCGCATGCTGCAATTTCTTCTCTCGGGATCGCAGTATGACGGGAATGCGGTGCTACAAAATAATCGTCAAATCCTCTGACCAGCGGTTCTTTCCGATTCAGCACCTTATGTGTATAAAGTCCGAACAGTTTCTTTGGCAACAGCACTTTCTCCAGACCATAGTAATAATGAAGTGCTGCCTGTGCTCCCCAGCAGATATACAGTGTAGATGTCACATGTGACTCACACCAGGCAAAGATCTCCCGAAGCTCTGTCCAGTAATCCACCTCTTCAAACTTCATCTGTTCCACCGGTGCACCGGTGATGATCAGACCGTCAAATCTCTTTTTACGAACTTCTTCAAAGGTCTGATAAAACTTGTTCAGATGACTCTTATCTGTATTTTTAGATTCATGATTGCTTACTGTAATAAATGTCACATCCACCTGCAATGGTGTATTGGAAAAACTTCTGAGAAGCTGAAGCTCTGTATCCTCCTTCAGCGGCATCAGATTCAGGATTCCTACTTTCAGTGGTCGGATCTCCTGGCTGAGTGCACGGCTCTCATCCATAACGAAAATATTTTCTTTTTCCAGTATTTCTTTTGCCGGCAAATCATTCTGTATTCTGATTGGCATATATCTTCTCTCCTCGTCTATTCATCAATCTTCACAGTCACGGTCCAATAGCTCTCACTGGCCTCGATCTTTGTGACCACGCCTTCCAGACTGTTCAGTTTTTTCTTTGTATTATTGGACATGGCAATGGCATCACGGATCGTATAGTAATACATGACACCTGCCATAGTGTTGGCTGCGTCTTCCTTTAATCGTACCTGATCACCGACCTGTATTAATCCAGCCCGCTCCATACGAAATTCCATCTCTCTGGTCATCATACGCCACCCCCAAAAATTCTTCCAGGCACAGATCCTGCTCCGTCATCAGCTGTGCCGCCGGGATTCCCACATACCGCAGATGCCATGGTTCGGAAATAATACCCGTAATCGCAGACTTATCCTTGGGATAACGGATCACATAGCCATACTCCCAGGCATGCTTTTCTGTCCACTGGTATTCCTTGGTATTCCGAATTCCTTCGTCCAGATTTTTGTAACTGCCTGTCACAAAGTCAAGAGTCAGTCCCAGCTGATGTTCACTGGTTCCCGGTACAGCAACGACCGTTCCGGCTTCTTTGACAGCCTTTTCATGACTGTAACCCTCCCGTTCCAGACGTTCAATTTTATTTTTAAATAAATATACCTGTTTCATATATGTACGATATGCAGAAGTCAGATTCATCCGCATACCGACACTTTTCGCATCTTTCATCATCTGTGTGATTTCTTTTGCAGATCTGCGCTCCAACTGATGACCATTGCCCACACTGACCAGATCAATATCCAGTTCATCTTTCAGAATATACTCTTTGTTCAGAAGACTTAAATATCCATTGATGATCGCGTCCTTTGCCCCGGGCGCATGGGAGTTTTCAATATCCTTTTTTAATTGTTCTGTCAATACTACCGTCTGCTTCTTCGGTGCAGCCGGCTGTGTTGTAGTCGTTGTATCTGTCGTTGCATTGGGGTCTGCGGCCGCGTTTGGATCCGCCGGTTGTGTGACCGCATTGGGATCCATGGGCTGTGCCACTGCCGGATCAACTGCTGGCTGTGCCGCTGCATTCGGATCTGTTGTAGCTGCTGGATCAGTCGGCTGAGCAGCCGCAGCCGGGTCAACAGCCTCCGTTGCATATACATTCAGCACATCTGAAGTCACAAGTCCTGTACCAAGCATAAGCGCCGTTCCCAACAAGAACGCCGCTTTCTGACAAGTTCTATCGATCATAAAGCTCATTTTTTTCTCATCCTGTCCGTATACTGTAATTCTCTTCTTCTCCTCAAGTTTCTGCGGCATCAGCAGCAGAGCATTCCGCCCCGTCCACCGAAGCAACACAAATTGCATAACATGTTCGCCAGACAAAGTCTGCAGCAGAAATCATTTCCCATAACACTCATACCGCCGTATGGAGTGCTCATCTGATCATACCATCCACTTCCACCTTCCAGCTGCTGTACAAGTGCCCGGTACTCCATATTTCCCGGCTGCATGGAAGCTGCCCGCCTGGCGTGATCCAATGCCACTACATTGTTGCCAAGTCCATTGTTGGCAATCGCACTTAAATAATACCATCTGGCAGTCTTCTGTCCCATGCCGGAAAGCACATTCAGTGCTTCATTATACTTGCCTGCCCGTATGTAGTTCATTGCGGCATTCAGATGCATGGTATATTCATCATTCTGACCTGCACTGGAAGCTCCTCCGTAACCACCGAATCCACCGGCACTTCCATAGCCGCCAAATCCGCCATAGCCTCCGGCGTTTCCGTATCCGCCGTAGCCATTGGTACTGCCATATCCGCTGTAGCCCTGTTCCTTCTCCTTCATGATCTGATCATAGGCTGCCTGAACCTGCTTGAATTTCTCCTCCGCCTGAGCAGCATTGGGATTATTCACATTGGCATCTGGATGGTATTTTCGACTCAGTGTCCGATATGCTTTTTTTATCTCATCATCCGATGCGTTCCGGGACACACCCAGAACTTCATATGGATCCATCATCATTCCTTTTTATCTGTACCCTTTCTACTGCAGCGAATCTGACCATATCGGCTCCAGACTCCTGCATACAATATATTCCGAAGAATTTCCACCTCTTCCACGATGGGAAGCTGTTCAAACACACGGGAAGTCTCCGCCATCATCATCTTCAGAATCTGCTGGCAGTTCTCCTCAAAAGATTCCTGCCCGTATAACTCTGCCAGAGGATTGTATCGATTCTGTTTCAGATCCTCTTCAATATCCTCATAGGCATCCATCAGATAAATGAACTTTCCAAAATAAAAGCCCATCTTTCTTAACTTCTCCGCCCATTCATCTTCGCGGCATACAAACAATTCTGCCATAATCCTTCCGAAAAATCCAGCACTTTTATCAATATCACAAATGTTTTTCTTTTCCAGTTTACGGAGTTTCTTCAGGTTGTCCGCTGTCATCTGTGCTTTTTCTCCGTAAAGCTTCCTGATCTTCTTCATCTTTGGCATAAGCATCCAGGAAAAGATTCTTGCCCATAGCTTCTTCTCATCCTGCCAGTCATCCAGGCATTTATAAAAGGTAAGAAGCACATTCATGTCCGCCGCGTAGTCAAAATACTGATTCTGCCGAAAATGATGCCGGTTTACCGGATGCGCAATGCAACGTTCACAGCCAGTAATGGTCTCCGGCTCATAAAGTCCTGTCAGCAAAAGTGCCAGAAATGTCATGTCATAGCTCAAAGTCATCTGCCCGATTCGTCCATGACGCTTCTTCAGACTTCTGCACAGACCACAGTAGCTTGCTTTGTAGGTCTCATATTCCCGGACCTTCAGTTCCGGTTTGTGTACAATAATATATCCGAACATAGGCGCTTAGCTTCTCTTCTGAAACTCAAAATGACATTTCGGGCAGCGCACCATAATCTTTCCTTTTCCTTTTGGAATCCGGATCTTCTGTTTACATTTTGGACAAGCGTAAATATGATGATACTTTCTCTCCTGCCAGAGCTTTTTCTGTTGATCCAGCCAGTAACGGAATTTTGCAGTCAGCTGCAGATATTTCTGATTTTCCGCATATCTTGCACTGTGATTTTTTGACAGCATCCGGAAAATATCCAGGATCAGAAGTGCATAGACGACCAGATTCAGCATCGGATTTCTCAAAAAGGTGTTGATGATCATCAATACCAGTGCCAGAAAAAAGATAAATCGGTATAACTGATCCACACCATATCTTCCTTGCATAAAACGATAAAATTTCTCTCTCATAAAATTTCCCCTTTATTTTCACATAATGTATTCTATTTACATTAAATCTATGAACCTATTGTAAACGAACCCTGTGAAAATACAATGAAATTTTTCTTAAAATTCATATAACCATTCAGAGCCATGCAAATGTTCAAAAAATATGTGAATCAGAGCCATGCTTTAAGTGCCTCCATCTGTGCACAGGCATCTTTATATCCCAGGTCATAGACCGCTTTCACTTTTTCCGGATTTTTCTCCATGCGACCGATCTGCGGGTCACGGCTTGGACGGATCACGAAAATCTCTCCTGACTTCTCCATCTCCTCAATCTGATCCATCGTTTCGTTGTAAACCTTATAACGCTCCTCCATGGCCTTTACAAATGCCGGGTATTTCCGATATATCCATTTCGCCGGACCAATAGAAGATTTCTTCTTCCGATAACCTGCAGGTCTGGTCAGCACCACGATATTTTTCTCATAGCCCATCTGCTGAAATGCCCTGATCGGCACACTGTCCGCCACACCTCCATCCAGCAGCTTCATGCCTCCTACTTCCACGATCTGCGAAACCATCGGCATTGAAGCAGACGCACGCATATAATCGATTTCATCCATCGTGTCCAACAGAATATATTCCGGTTTCCCTGTCTCCACATTGGTACAACCCACATAAAAATCCATAGGTGACTCTGCAAATGCTTTTCGGTCGAATACATCCAGACGATCTGGAAGTTCATGATAACTGAACTCCGTCTCTACCAGATTTCCTGTCTTCAACAATGAGCGAAAGCTCATAAACCGAGGATTCTTCATATATTTCAGATAGTAGCGGATGCTTCTTCCATGCTGTCCAGACACATAAGAGCATCCATGTACCGCACCTGCAGAGACTCCGATGACACCGTCCACCGTGATATTCTGCTCCAGAAATGCATCCAGCACACCAGCGGTATAGATTCCCCGCATGGCTCCGCCTTCCAATACAAGTCCTTTTTTCATGTTCATTCCCTTTCCGTCAAATCTATCCATAGATACGAAAGGGGACAGCACCGGAAAACGGCCTGTCCCTTATCATCATTCTGTGATCTTATGATCTTACAGGATCTCTTTGATCCATCCTTCCGGAGCTTTGATACGACCCATCTGGATACCAGTCAGGGTATCATACAGCTTCTTGGTGATCGGTCCCATCTCTTCCATACCACTCGGCAGACAGATCTCGGTATCATGATCTACGATCTTTCCAACCGGGGAAATAACTGCTGCTGTTCCGCACAGACCAGCCTCTGCGAAATCTTTCAGCTCATCTTTTGCAATCTTGCGCTCTTCCACTTCCAGTCCCAGGTACTCTTTTGCAACATACATCAGAGAACGACGGGTTACAGACGGAAGAATACTGTTGGACTTCGGAGTTACTACCTTGCCATCCTTGGTCACAAAGATGAAGTTAGCTCCACCAGTCTCCTCAACATAGGTTCTGGTAGCCGGATCAAGATACATATTCTCATCGAATCCCTTATTGTGAGCATCTACAATGTTGTAAAGGCTCATTGCATAGTTAAGACCGGCTTTGATATCTCCGGTTCCATGAGGTGCTGCACGGTCCACATCAGATACACGGATAGTGATCGGCTTTGCACCGCCCTTGAAGTACGGTCCAACCGGTGTTACGAAGATACGGAACTGATACTCAGTTGCCGGTTTTACACCGATAACCGGATTGATTCCAAACATATACGGACGAATATACAACGTAGCTCCACTGCCATAAGGCGGAACATAAGCTGCATTTGCTTTTACTACATCAACAACAGCCTGCACAAAACGATCCTCCGGAAATACCGGCATCTGAAGTCTTTTTGCAGAATCTGCCATACGTTTTGCGTTCAGGTCCGGGCGGAAGGTCACGATTCTTCCATCCTCAGTTGTGTAGGCTTTGATTCCCTCAAAACAGGTCTGTGCATACTGAAGTACACATGCACACTCGCTCATGGTGATCATCGGATCATCACTTAAGGTTCCCTCATCCCATGCTCCATCTTTATAGTTGGCAACAAATCTCTTATCGGTCGGCATATAGGCAAAACCTAAGCTGCCCCAGTCAATGTTTTTCTTTTCCATCACATTTTACTTCCTTTCCTATGTGTATAGACCATGTCTGCGATGACTTTATCTTGCTTTATGATACGCTTTTCACACTGTAGTGTCAAGAAGTAAGTGGAGATAAAGTGAATCTGATGTTGGACAATTTTCACACGCCACCTCTATCGACAACCATACAAAAAGTGGCAGACTATCTTGTTTTCCATAAGATAATCTGCCGCTTCTGCGATCTTCCTGTTTTAACTTGTTACGGTTGTAGGCTTTCCCGTTTGGAACTGTTCTGGTCACCGGATTGAACGTCCCCCAGGTTCCTCTCTGTTTTGCATAAAATTCTTTTTGCTTCTTCTTCGACTGCTTGTCGATGGGAATGAATTTGTCCATTGTATTTTCCTCCATATAAAATGTGATGATTGTGGTTCTCTTAGTATATTCTCTTGCTTGATGAAAAACAATAGTTTCCACAAACATATTCTCTTATTACATCCTTGTCTCTTTCATCGTGGTCATGTTATCATAATTACAGAAATCTTGTTCCATTTGAGGTATTTACAGATGAAAAAATCTTTTTCTATATCTCTGTTCTTCTTTCCTCACGCTCATTCTCCTGTTAAAATATCCAATTCACCGATTTGAAATATTTTATCTGAGAAACGTATACAAGTTGTATGACAGGCTTCCAATCCTTCAATCTGTACTTACCGAAAGAATCGTTATCTCTGCTGGAAAAATCTCATAAGTAAACACTTCACACTCTGCAGTTATACTATCGCCATAATCAAGATTCAAATCATACTTCTGGTTGATCTCATCCAATGTTTCTCCACCAGAATAGTAATCGTATTCGCCGCATTTGATTGTAAACGACCTTTGTGAAACATTGGCATAATCTGCAGATATAATTCCAGTGAGCGTTTCCAGACGGGCATTGTCATCTATCGCTGGTGTCTGATCATGTCTTATATTCACTCTTGTCATGAATACCATAAATGCCAGCATCATCATAATAAAAGTAATTGTGCAGATTTGACTTATGTATTTACGAATTATTTTCATATTTAAAAGTCCTCACTAAAATTTCACCCCCAAAGCAGCTATACTTTATTTCCAGTACTGTTTCATATATCTTTCCGCTTCTTCCTGACTCAGATTGTATTTCATTTCCACCTGAAACTGCACATTATCATATGATGTGCCCAGTTCCTGACATACTTCTATCAGATTTTTTATTCCACGTTCTGTTCCCTGCGCCAGTCCACGCTCCATTCCCTGTGCCAGTCCCCGCTCCATTCCACACTCCATTCCACGCTCCATTCCTTCTGCAATCATCTGATCTACGGCTCCACACATATTGATTCCTCCATCCTCATTTTGTACATTTTCTTTCAGTTCCAGCATTCGTTTGTCCAAGAAGTTCCACATTACGTCATAGGTATCTTCTTC
>ENA-USUG01005583-USUG01005583.1-human-gut-metagenome-genome-assembly--contig:-NODE-5583-length-14167-cov-5.743222_pt1 | contig 14167 bp, 11 predicted proteins | sample MGYA00250059_ERZ773394 | MGnify/ENA primary metagenome ERZ773394 (study PRJEB29103, sample SAMN06111957) | human gut metagenome | biome: human gut; feature: ankylosing spondylitis patient; material... | reverse complement strand
CAGACTGTAAAAGCTATTGCAGAGGCTGAGGCTTATCCGGGACCATCTCTGATCATCGCTTATGCTCCATGTATCAACCATGGTATCAAGAAAGGTATGGCAAAAGCTCAGACAGAGGAAGAATTAGCAGTTAAGGTTGGATACTGGCACAACTTCAGATTCAACCCGGCAGCAGAAGGAAACAAGTTCTCACTTGATTCCAAGGCTCCGAGCATGGAAGATTATCAGGCATTCCTTGACGGCGAGGTTCGTTACAACTCTCTGAAACGTCAGAATCCTGAAAAAGCTGCAAGACTGTTCGCTAAGAATGAGGCTGAGGCTAAGGCTAGATTTGAATATCTGCAGAAGCTGATCGCTCTTCATAGTGCAGAATAATCTTTCGCTTTTTACTTTTTGAACGATTGATAAATAATAATATAAAGTAAACAGATAGAGCTGTTTAGTGTGTCCAGACGATTATGGGCCGCGGTACTTTGATGCCGCGGCCTTTTTTGATGTATTTTTGAGGAAAATAAATCAAGATTTGACAATGAGAATATCTTTCACTATAATCATTAAGAGTTTGATGTGATTTATAAAATGGTTTAGAGACCGTTAACATGATGAAGTGGTAGAAAGGAATAGCCATGAAGAGATTTATAAGCAGTGACAGTAGAAGAGATTTTTATATTTTATATACGCTTGTGTTTGGAATTATTTCTTTTTTTATCTATTGGCAGTTTGAAGGGAATGGGAAGTCTCTGGTGTGGAGTCATGACGGGATTCCGCAGCATTTGAATTCACTGGCATATTATGGACGTTATTTGAGAGAAGCACTTTATACGATTTTTGTGAAACATAAGCTGTCATTGCCGATGTGGGATATGAATATTGGCTATGGTTCTGATATTCTTACCACGTTACATTATTATGTGATTGGTGATCCGCTGACATTGTTGTCTGTGTTTGTACCGGCAGATAAGACGGAAGTGTTATATGAGGTGCTGATATTCCTGAGAATTTATCTTGCGGGGATTTCGTTTAGTATTTTCTGTTTTTACCATAAGAATCCGAAGCAGGCAACTTTCATGGGAACATTGATATATATCTTTGCAGGATGGACGATTTATGCTGCAATGAAGCATCCTTATTTTTCCAATCCTATGATTTATCTGCCATTGATTTTAGTTGGAATTGATAAGATTTATAAGAGAGAGAAACCGTGGCTGTTTATCTGGGCGACTGCGGTATCTGCCATGTCGAATTTCTATTTTTTCTATATGATCTGTATCTTTATGTTTATTTATGCTGCATTTCGTTACTTTGGTATTTTCAGCCGGAGAAGGAGAAGTGTGAAGGATGTATTGGTATGGCTGGTGAAGTTTATCGGGTATTATGCGGTGGCGTTGATGATTGCGGCGGTTATTTTTCTGCCGGTCATTATGACATTATTTGGTACGGACAGATTTCAGGCGGAGAATTATGTGCCGTTATTATATGACAGGATTTATTATGAGAAGTATCTGGGTGATCTGATCGGGGAGAATATGATCCAGTGGGGTGTTGCGGGATATTCTGCGGTTGCCATGGCAGGGGTGTTTGTTCTTTTTTCGAAGAAGAGGAAATATCTGGATCTGAAGTGGGGATTTGCGCTGCTGAATCTGTTTTTGCTGGTGCCGTTTGCAGGTCATGTTTTGAATGGATTTTCGTATGTTTCCAATCGGTGGATCTGGGCTTATGGGATGTTGATCGCCTATATTTTTGTAAAGGCTTATCCGGAGTTTTTTACGCTGAATGTGCAGGAAAAGAAGAAAATTTTTATGATGTCTGTGGTTTACTGTGTACTGGCACTTCTGGCTAAAGCGGCGAGGACGCAGAGGAACATGGCGGGGGTGCTGGTTCTGGTGCTGGCTGTGTTTACGGTGACTTCTTTTGGAAATATTTTTCTTCAGGGAAAGTATCTGTGCGGGATGCTGAGCGGACTGCTGGTGGTGAGTATTCTGCTGAATGTGTCGTATCAGTATTCGTATGAAAAGGGATATCTGGCGGAGTTTGCAGATGCGGAGAAAGCGGTGGATAAGCTGGAATCGAATACGGATAAAGCGGTACTGGCGACGAAGGATGAGAGTGTTTACCGTTATGACCAGTATGGGGCACTTCCCTATGATAATACTTCGATGTATATGGGGACGAACAGCACTGCATATTATTTCAGTCTTGCCAACACCAGTATCAGTGATTTTTTTGGTGAAATGTATCTGAATACGCCATGGGAGCAGCATTATGAGAATCTGGATGGCAGAACGATCCTGGACAGGCTGGCTTCGGTGAAGTATTTTGTGATCAGTGGGGATAATTTCCGCTATCTTTCCTATGGTTATAATAAGGAGAAGGGAACAGCGGGAAGTGGAAATGGAGAGTGCAGGGCTTATGAAAATGAGAATGCACTGCCGCTGGGATATACTTATGACAGCTATATTCCGGCGGAAAAGTATCAGGAAATGGATGTGGTGAAGAAGCAGCAGGCATTGATGGACGGCGTGGTGCTGGAGGAGAGTACGCTGCCGACGGCTTCCACTTATTTTGATGATGAGAATATTGAATACCGGGTGGAAGCCGGGGATGGCTGTTCTTTTGTGCCGGAGAAAAATAAGATTGTGGTGACGAAAGAGGGCGCGCAGGTGAAACTGGTTTTCCGTGGGCTGACAGACAGTGAAAATTATCTGATCGCTGATAATCTGGATTACGACAGTCTTTCTCCAAGGGAGCTGATCGGTGACAGGCAGTGGGATAAAATGTCAGACTATGAGCGAAATAAAGTGCTGGATGAGGACAGGCAGTGGCGTTACTGGAAGGAAACAAAAGAAGCTGCCATGACAATTTCTGTCAGTGATGTTACTAAGACCATGAAGATTTTTACAGATAAATATAACGGTTACAGTGGACGGCATGATTTTCTCTGCAATATGGGATATTCCAGAACCGGGCTTCGGACTATGACGATCACTTTTGACAATACGGGGATTTATACTTATGATAATCTGAGAGTGGTCAGCCAGCCGGTGAGGGGGATTGAAGAAAAGACGAAGAATCTGGGCGGAGAAGTGCTGGAAGATGTGAAGCTGGGAACTAATGAGATTACGGGAAGCATTACTGTTTCGAAGAAGAAGGCACTGGTACTGTCTGTTCCGTACAGTGAGGGATTTACGGCTTATGTGGATGGAAAAGAGACGAAGCTTCAGAGAGCAAATACCATGTTTATGGCACTGGAACTGGAACCGGGAACCCATGATATCCGCCTGATATATTGCACTCCTTATCTGAAAATGGGAGGAATGCTTACTGTTACGGGAATCGTAGTGTTTCTGGGACTGGTATTGATAAGGAGAAAAAGAGAAAATGATATTGGCTGACATGGGATAATACCTGGGAGACATCAGGGTACAGAACAGGGAACGGGAATGGACATTTTTGTAAATTCGTGTATAATAGAACGGGAAAAATGGTTATTTGTCGGCTGTATCCGGTGAGATGCCTGGATGTTGGAAGAAACAGGGGTATCCTGTGCATGGAGAATGGCTGGAAAAGAGATAAAAATGAGGAATGACATCATGAGTAAATTATCAGTAGTGCTTCCTGCGTATAATGAAGAACTGATGGTGGGGAAAACCTGCCGTGTGCTTGCGCAGATTCTTACAGAAGCGAAAATTCCTTATGAACTGGTGGTTGTGAACGATGGTTCCAGTGACCGGACATGGGAAGAGATTCAGAAGGCCGGGGAGAAAGACTCGAATGTGACGGGGGTCCTTTTTTCAAGAAATTTCGGGAAAGAGGCTGCGATTTTTGCGGGACTTGCTCAGGCAGAGGGAGACGTTATAGCTGTTATGGACTGCGATCTGCAGCATCCTCCACAGACATTGATCGAGATGTACAGATTGTGGCAGAGCGGTTATGAAGTGATTGAGGGTGTGAAATCGGACAGAGGAAAAGAGGGCTTTTTACATAAAGAGTGTGCCGGCTTTTTCTATGATATCATGTCTAAGGCGACGAAGGTTAATATGAAGGATGCTTCGGACTTTAAGATGATGGACCGGAAGGCTGTGGAGAGTATTCTGTCCATGCCGGAAAGAAATATGTTCTTTCGTGCGACTTCTTCCTGGGTGGGATTTAAGACGACCAGTGTGGAATTTGAGGTGCAGGAGAGAGAAGCCGGAGTTTCCAAATGGTCACCGTGGTCACTGGTGAAGTATGCGTTTACAAATATTGTGGCGTTTACGACGTTTCCTTTGCAGTTTGTTACAATTACCGGGCTGATCTGTTTTATCTGTTCGTTGATCCTTATGATCTATTCACTGGTTCAGTATTTTGCAGGATCGGCAGTGGAAGGATATACCACACTGCTGATGGTTCTTCTGTTGATCGGCAGTGCCATGATGATCAGTCTGGGAATTATCGGATATTATATTTCGAAGATTTATGAAGAGGTCAAGCGCAGACCAAGATATATTATCTCTAAAGTTATTAAGAACGGAGAGAATCAGAAATAATCGGGCAAGTGTATTAAGGGTGAGATATAAAAGAACAGAAATAAAAGGATAAACAAATCATGAAACAATGGATCAAAAAAATGTATGAAAATTCAGTGATCCGTTACATCTTTTTCGGAGGATGTACGACGATGGTCAATCTGGTCAGTTTTTTTGTACTGCGAAAACTGAAGGTGGAACTGAATGTTGCAAATATTATTTCAATTATACTGGCAATTTTGTTTGCCTATGTGGTAAACTCTAAATATGTGTTTCAGGATAAATGCGAGACTTTAAGAGACCATATTCAGCCATTCTGTAAGTTTATCAGTGCCCGTCTGGTTACGATGGTAATTGAAGTGGGCGGTGTCTGGCTTCTGGTATCTGTGATGGGACTGAATGATATGATCGGAAAGTTTCTGACACAGTTTATTGTGTTGATATTAAATTATGTGTTCAGCAAATTTTTTGTATTTACTACCGGGAAGAAGAATGCAGAATAAGGAATGGAAATGCAAAAAAAGGAACATGGTGCAGGAGAGGGACAAAGTAAAAAGAAAAATTAAGAAAATCAAAATCCCGAGACATACAGCGCGAATTTATGCGATTAGCATAAATTCTGTGCATCGCGAAGCGTGTTACTGAGAACGGAGTGAACCGTAACAAAAATAAATTGAGAAAAGAGGTAGAAACTCATGAAACTGGAAGAGGCGATTGGAAAGATTGGACCGCTGGATCAGGCGGCGATGGAGATTGCACAGAAGAGATGGGACAGTATTGCGAAACCATTGCATTCTCTTGGAAAGCTGGAGACTTTACTGATTCAGATTGCGGGAATTACGGGAAGTGCGGAGATTGATCTTTCGAAGAGAGGTCTGGTTGCGATGTGCGCGGATAATGGTGTTGTGGAAGAGGGCGTGACCCAGACCGGTCAGGAGGTTACTGCGATCGTGGCAGAGAATTTCCTGAGATATGATACTTCTGTCGGTGTGATGTGCAGGCAGAATCACGCGGAGATTTTTCCGGTGGATATGGGAATGGTGACAGATACAAAAGTTCGTACGGATCATAAAGTTGCCTATGGTACCAAGAATATGACCAAGGGTCCTGCCATGACCAGGGAGCAGGCAGTCAAAGGAATCGAAGCCGGAATTGCGATGGTGGAGGAACTTAAGGAGAAAGGATATCAGATTCTTGCAACCGGGGAAATGGGAATCGGAAATACGACTACCAGCAGTGCAGTGGCTTCTGTTTTACTGAAACAGTCTGTGGAATCCATGACCGGACGTGGAGCGGGACTGACGAGTGAGGGTCTTGTGAGAAAGATTGCGGCGATCCGGAAGGCGATTGAGGTGAACCAGCCGGATCCGGAAGATGCGGTTGATGTTCTGGCGAAGGTCGGAGGGCTGGATATTGCCGGAATGACAGGAGTGTTCCTGGGTGGTGCAGTGTATCATATTCCGGTTGTGATGGATGGTTTTATTTCCTGCGTCGCGGCACTGATCGCCATGGAAATCTGTCCGGCAGCAGGGGATTATATCATTGCCTCTCATGTGTCTAAGGAGCCTGCTGCACATCTGATCCTGGAGCATATGAAGAAAGAAGCGATTTTGCATGCAGATATGTGCCTGGGTGAAGGTACCGGTGCGGTGGCGTTGTTCCCGATCCTTGACCTTGCGGCTGCGGTTTATAGTTCTATGAGCACATTTGATGAGATTCATGTAGAACAGTATGAGGAACTGAAGTAGGAAATCACAGTATGAGGGAATAAGGTATGCTGACACTTGTGACTGGAGGAAGCGGAAGCGGGAAATCTGCTTTTGCGGAAGACAGAGTGCTTTCCTTTGGGGAGGCGAAGAGGATTTACATAGCAACGATGCATCCGTTTGATGAGGAGAGTCATAAAAGGATTGAACGGCATCGTAAGATGCGCGCAGGAAAAGGCTTTGAAACTGTGGAATGCTATACGGGACTTAAGAAAGTACGTCTGCCTGAGAGTGATAAGGACCGCGTGGTACTGCTGGAATGTATGTCGAATCTGGCAGCGAATGAGATGTTTGAGGAACAGGGAGCACATGAGCGGACTGTGGAAGAGATTCTTTCGGGACTTGAGAATCTGATGGAACAGGCAGCCCATGTGGTGATCGTGACCAATGAGATTTTTTCAGATGCTGTTGTGTTTGACGGAGAGATGGATTCTTATCTGGAGTATCTGGGAAAAATCAATCAGGAGATTGCGAAGAAAGCAGATGAAGTGACAGAAGTGGTCTATGGGATTCCGGTGTATCATAAGTCGGTGCAGAAGGGCGCAGAAGAGAGAAGCAGCAGTAAGTAAGCTGTAAAGCTGTATCCGGTGCAGATACCGGAGAGTGATGAATTATAGGAAAAAGAGGAAGAAAAAATGAAATCTCTGTGGAATAATTTTAAGGTGGCATTTGCCATGTTTTCCAAGATTCCCATGCCGCGTGCGGACTGGACAAAGGAAAATATGAAGTATATGTTCTGCTTTTTTCCGTTTATCGGAACGGTGATCGGGGCACTGACCATGGCAGTGGCATATGTGGGACTGCGGTTTGGATATCAGCCGGGATTTGTGACAGCAGTGTTGGTTCTTATGCCTGTATTTGTGACTGGCGGGATTCATGTGGATGGGCTGCTGGACACTTCGGATGCGCTTAGTTCCTGGCAGGAAAGAGAGCGAAGACTGGAGATTCTGAAGGATTCTCATGCAGGAGCATTTGCGGTGATCACTGCTGCGGTATATTTTGTTACATGGTACGGAGCATACTCTCAATTGTATGGTTCTGAGAATATGAAAGCGATTGAAATCCTGAGTCTGGGATTTATGGTTTCCCGATGTCTGTCCGGAATTGGCGTGCTCACATTTCCGAAGGCGAAGTCTGACGGTACAGTGGCAGAATTTTCCAGAAATTCTTCAGATATGACTTCAAGAAATATTCTGGTTGTGTATCTGATTCTTCTGGCTGCTGCAATGATCCGGATCCAGCCGGTGTGGGGAATTGCCGCTTTTGCTGGGTCACTGTTGATCTTTGCATATTATCATCATATGGCCATGAAATATTTTGGCGGGACAACCGGTGATCTTTCGGGATTTTTTCTGTGCATCTGTGAAGTGGGTATGGCAGTGCTCCTTGCGGTTGTTTCTAATCTGATCGTAAGGTGACTGTGCCTGCTGCTGTTCGCTGGCAGTATCCCGTGAGGTGCTTTTTGCGTTTACGGCAGTTCTGAAAAATGCTTTATAAAATTCTGAAAAATTCTGTATAGTTAAGAGGAAAAAGAGATGGAAATGATAATTGGCGGTGCGTATCAGGGAAAAACAGCATATGCGAGACAAAGATATCCGGAGCTGGAGTGGGTGGATGGTGCTTCGGTGTCAGAGACGGAACTTATGTCTGCGCAGGGAGTGCTGAATTTTCAGGATTATATCCGCAGAGAATTAAAAGAGGACAGAGAGGTTTCGAACCTGGCAGAGAGGCTGATAAACGGGAATCCTGGACTTGTGATTGTTTCTCAGGAAGTCGGGTATGGAGTGGTTCCTGTGGATGCGTTTGACAGAAAATACAGAGAGGCTGTGGGACGTGTGTGCACAAAGCTGGCAGCTTACAGTCAGAGGGTAACGCGGGTAGCCTGCGGGATTGGAATGGTGATCAAAGGTGATTAAGTTGTGGCTGATCAGGCATGGAAAGACGGAAGGAAATAAACTTGCCCGCTATATCGGAACGACAGATGAGCCGTTATGCCAGGAGGGCACTGACTTTCTGAAAAAGATGGATTATCCGGAGGTGCAGGATATTTATGTAAGCCCTCTGAAACGATGTGTGCAGACAGCAGAAATTCTTTTTCCGGGAAAACCGGTACATATCATCGAGGAACTGGCAGAATGTGATTTTGGTGAGTTTGAAAACAAAAATTACAAAGAGCTGGAAGGGAATGCGAAGTATCAGGCATGGATAGACAGCAATGGCACGCTGCCGTTTCCGGGCGGAGAGAGCAGAGAAGCGTTTAAGAGCAGGAATCTGCGGGGATTCGACAGAGCAGTGACCGGATGTATCCGGAATCATGTTTCAGAGGCGGCGCTGGTAGTTCATGGCGGTACGATCATGAATATCATGGAAGAATATGCGGACATCCGGAAACCGTTCTATGAGTGGCACGTTAAAAATGGAGGCGGCTATGAGGTGGAACTGGATGAACGTATGTGGCAGAAGGGAAGAAAGCAGTTAAAGACAGTGTCTTCCATTATGGAAGGATAAGGTTAGAGCTGGTATCAAAAAGAATATGGCAGAGACCGGAGAAGATAAAAAATCCGGGTATGAGAGAGAACAGGGTAGTTCCTATGTATGTGGATGCCCTGTTCTCTTTTTTTACATCATACAATTTATAAAGGAACTTTTTGACAAGATATCTGAATAAATGAGGAAAATTCTCTTCAAAACCGAAAAAACTTTGACGAATTAATGCTATAAAACCTAAAAAAAATTTGAAAAACCAAAAAGATTTTGTAATTTCACTTGCATTATGCAGAGAAGTATGATACATTATTTATATAAAATTCCTAAACAATAGGTGAAAAGCAATAGTGAATTGGTAATTTTTAACAAGTAAAAGGAGGAACTATATGCTGGTAATTGGTAATGGAAGAATGATCACACGGGACGCATCCAACGCATTCGTAGAGAATGGTGCTGTAGCAATGGATGGTAACACCATAGTAATGGTGGGGGTAACTGAAGAAGTAAAGAAGGCTTATCCAGATGCTGAGTTTATTGATGCGAAGGGTGGGGTTATCATGCCGGCATTTATTAATGCCCATGAGCATATCTACAGCTCCTTCGCACGAGGATTAAGCATTAACGGATATAATCCACAGGGATTTCTGGATATCCTGGATGGATTATGGTGGACAGTTGACCGTCATCTGACATTAGAGCAGACAAAGCTTTCCGCATATGCGACTTACATTGATTCTATCAAGAACGGTGTAACAACAGTATTTGACCATCATGCAAGTTTTGGACATATTACAGGTTCCCTCAATGCTATCGAAGAAGCAGCGAAGGATCTGGGTGTGCGTACCTGCCTCTGCTATGAGATTTCTGACCGTGATGGTATGGAGAAATCAAGAGAATCTGTAATGGAGAACGTGAATTTTATCAAACATGCGCTTGCAGATGACAGCGACATGATCGCCGGAATGATGGGTATGCATGCATCCTTCACAATCTCTGATGAGACAATGGCTCTGTGCAATGAGCTGAAACCGGAAGGCGTTGGATATCACATCCACGTAGCGGAAGGTATCTATGATCTTCATCAGTGCCTGAAAGAGCATGGCAAACGTATCGTTGACCGTCTTCATGACTGGAATATCCTTGGACCGAAGACTTTACTCGGCCACTGCATCTATGTAAATGAACATGAGATGGATCTGATCAAAGATACAGATACCATGGTTGTACATAATCCGGAATCCAACATGGGTAATGCATGCGGATGTCCTCCGACCATGAGAATGGTTCAGAAGGGAATCCTTACAGGTCTTGGCACCGACGGATACACTCATGACATGATGGAATCCTGGAAAGTTGCAAATGTTCTTCACAAACACAGTCTCTGCGATCCGAACGCTGCATGGGGTGAGGTTCCGCAGATGCTCTTCGAGGGAAATGCGAAGATCGCAAACAGATACTTCAAGAAACAGCTTGGCGTTCTGAAAGAAGGCGCAGCAGCAGACGTGATCGTGATCGATTATGATCCGCTGACACCAATGAACGAGAACAACATCAACGGACATCTGATGTTTGGTGTAAACGGAAGCATGGTTCAGACTACTGTATGTAACGGTAAAGTCCTGATGAAAGACCGTGAAGTTCTTGTATGTGACGAAGCGAAAGTTATGGCAGACTGCCGTCAGGCTGCAAAAGAACTTGCAGATGACATTAACGGCTGATCTGTAAGAAGATAAGCGGGTAGAAGAAGAAAAAGTGTAAAGACAGGCCAGGCAGAGAAAGCCATAAATTTTCTGCCTGGCTGAAATAAACGTAAATAAAAAAATAGAACGGATGGGGAGAAACCATACCGTATAAAATAATGGAGGATCGGATTATGAGTGAAGTCATGACCTGTATGCCCTTTGAACAGTTAATGAACTGGGTATTGGAAGAAAAGAAAACAAAAGGAACCGTATTCGGACAGCACAGAGCTTATGTGGCAGACGCTGACAAGAAGCTGAATATTTTTGAGAGAGATTTAGAGACACCGATCGGACCTGCAGCAGGACCGCACACACAGTTAACACAGAATATCGTAGCTTCCTATTATGCAGGAGCACGTTTCTTCGAACTGAAAACAGTTCAGAAGATGGATGGTGCAGAGCTGGCAGCCTGTATTAACAGACCGTGTATTCTTGCAGAGGACGAAGGATACAACTGCGAATGGTCTACAGAGCTTTATGTTCCTCAGGCAATGGGTGAATATATCAAAGCATGGTTTATTCTCCATGTGATCGCAAAAGAATTCGGACTTGGCGCACAGGACGGATTCCAGTTCAATATTTCTGTAGGATATGACCTTGCAGGGATCAAAGAACCAAAAGTGGATACTTTCATCAACAGCATGATGGAAGCAAAAGACACAGAAATTTTCAAAGAATGTAAACAGTGGCTGTTAGACAATATCGACAGATTCGAGAAAGTTACAAAAGAAGACATCGAAGCAATTCCGTCCAACATCTGTAACTCCGCAACCATCTCTACTCTCCACGGATGCCCTCCAAACGAGATCGAGAGCATTGCAAATCATCTCTTCAAAGAGAAACACCTGAATACATTTATCAAATGTAATCCAACCCTTCTCGGATATGAATTTGCGAGAAAGACCATGGATGACATGGGATATGATTACATGATGTTCAGTGATTTCCATTTCAAGGATGACTTACAGTATGAAGATGCAATCCCGATGTTCAAGAGACTGCAGGCACTTGCAGATGAACTGAACCTTGCATTTGGTGTGAAGATCACCAACACATTCCCTGTAGACGTTACAAGAAATGAGCTTCCAAGCGAAGAAATGTATATGTCCGGAAAATCTCTTTTCCCATTATCCATTTCCCTGGCAGCAAAACTTTCCAGAGAATTTGACGGAAAACTCCGTATCGCTTATTCAGGCGGTGCTGATTACTATAATATCGACCGTATCGTCGGATGTGGTGTATGGCCTGTAACAGTGGCAACTACACTTCTGAAACCGGGCGGATACCAGAGATTCACTCAGATGGCAGAGAAAGTGATGGCTGATGGTGCCAAAGAGTGGACAGGCATTGATGTAGCTGCACTTGAGCAGTTAGCTGAGGATGCAAAGAAAGACGCTCATCATGTAAAGAGCATCAAACCGCTTCCTAAGAGAAAAACAGATTCCGAAGTACCGCTTCTTGACTGTTTCTTTGCTCCATGTGAAGAAGGATGTCCGATCCACCAGGATATCACAACTTATGTGAAACTGGCAGGAGACGGAGATTATGCACAGGCATTAAGAGTCATCCTTGAGAAGAATGCGCTTCCGTTTATCACAGGTACTCTCTGTGCACACAACTGTATGTACAAATGTACACGTAACTTCTATGAAGAACCTGTAAATATCCGTAATACCAAGCTCATCGCAGCTCAGAACGGATATGATACCGTAATTAATGAGATCAAAGCAGGCACAGCAGACGGTAAGAAAGTAGCCGTTGTAGGTGCAGGCCCTGCAGGTATCGCTTCTGCATACTTCCTTGCAAGAGCAGGCGCTTCCGTAACTGTATTTGAGAAAGAAGAGAAAGCCGGCGGTGTGATCCGCTATGTGATCCCGGGATTCCGTATCTCCAATGAAGCAATCGACAAAGATGTTTCTTTCATCGAGAAGATGGGCGTTGAGATCAAGACTGGTACAGAGATCACATCTGTTCAGGAATTAAAAGCACAGGGTTATGATGCAGTGATCGTAGCAGTAGGTGCAAACAAACCGGGTACTCTGAAACTTGAAAAAGGTGAGACAGTCAATGCTCTGAAATTCTTAAGAGATTTCAAGGCAGCAGACGGAAAAGTTGCACTTGGCAAGAATGTAGTTGTAATCGGCGGCGGTAACACTGCCATGGATACAGCAAGAGCAGCGAAACGTACAGAAGGTGTAGAACACGTTTATCTGGTATACAGAAGAACAAAACGTTACATGCCTGCAGCAGAAGACGAGTTACTGGAAGTTCTGGAAGAGGGTGTAGAGTTCAAAGAACTCCTTTCCCCTGTATCTCTGGAAAACGGCAAACTTCTCTGCAAGAAGATGGAACTTGGAAACATGGATGCTTCCGGACGTGCCAGCGTAACAGAAACAGGCGAAACAGAAGAAGTTCCGGCTGACACAGTGATCGTTGCAGTGGGTGAGAAAGTTCCGACTGAGTTCTATGAAACAAACGGTATTGCTGTCAATGAGCGCGGAAAAGCCCGCATCAATGACAAGACAATGGAGACAAGTGTAGAAGGCGTTTATGTTGCCGGTGACGGCGCTAAGGGTGCTGCTACGATCGTAGAAGCAATCCGTGATGCTCAGGTTGCAGTAAAAGCAATCCTTGGACATGATATTGTAAAAGGACAGCCTGTACCTGGAACAGAAGAAGACTGCTACGCGAAAAAAGCAATCCTCAAAGAGAGCAAAGAGGCTGCAAACGAAAGCGAACGCTGCCTGACATGTAATAAAGTATGTGAGAACTGTGTAGACGCATGTCCGAATAGAGCAAACATCTCCATCAAAGTTCCTGGAATGGCAATGAACCAGGTGATCCATGTGGATTACATGTGTAACGAATGTGTAAGGGGAAGCGGTCTCCAAAAACCAGCACCGGCTGGTCAATGCTTGCAAAAAGCTCCTGGAATTCCAAATCCAGCGCCTCCAGCTCCCCGGCGTAGCTTCCTGCGTTCTCCTGATAGGTCTCGGCGTTAGCTGCATCCAGCTCCACCAGCACATCCGAAATGGCCATGGTAATGGAGCTGGCATTGCGGGGTGAGGTCCAGACATGCTCATCCATCTCCATCACCTCTCCCAGGCCATAACCATCACTGTGATCATGGCCCTCATGGTCGTGGCCTGGAGTCTCCTGCATCCCCTCCACGGTTGTCTCTTCCAGAAGCTCCACGCACTGGGTCATCCGCAGTGTCTCCCCCTGCGGCTCCACAGCGGAGAGAATCGTATCCACCCAGGCGTCACTCTCACCGCCAAGGCAGATGAACAGATCGCACTCCTGCACCGCCAGAATGTCCGCGGGTGTTGGCTCATAGGAGTGGCTCTCCATCCCCGGCGGAAGCAGCAGCGTCACATCCGCCAAGTCCCCAGCTACAGCCCTGGCAAAATCATAGGCTGGAAATACGGTGGTCACAATTTGCAATTTTGCTCTCTCCGGTTCCTGCATTGGCTGGGCACAGCCGGAGAGCAGCGTCAGTCCCAGCAACAGGGGCAGTATTTTTTTCACAGTATGGTCCTCCTGTCTGTCTTTGCCAGACGCCAGTGTATCATGCTCTGCGGCTTTTAACAAGATTGGAAGATCCACAATGCTGATTTTTTGCCGCATACCGTACTCCACTGTAAACCGGTGTCCGCCGGCAGCACCG
>ENA-USUG01005582-USUG01005582.1-human-gut-metagenome-genome-assembly--contig:-NODE-5582-length-14167-cov-7.153300_pt1 | contig 14167 bp, 12 predicted proteins | sample MGYA00250059_ERZ773394 | MGnify/ENA primary metagenome ERZ773394 (study PRJEB29103, sample SAMN06111957) | human gut metagenome | biome: human gut; feature: ankylosing spondylitis patient; material... | reverse complement strand
TCCATGACGGCCTGCTCGTCATAGGCCGCCGCCTCCCGCTCCACAAAGGTGATGGCCCCGGTGGGGCAGGTGGGCAGACAGTCGCCCAAGCCGTCGCAGTAATCGTCCCGCATGAGTTTTGCCTTGCCGTCCACCATGGCGATGGCGCCCTCGTGACAGGCGGCAGCGCAGGCGCCGCAGCCGTTGCATTTATCCTGATCGATTTCAATGATCCGTCGTTTCATTGCAATGCCTCCTTGCTTTTGTGGCTTGATTATACTAAAATCAAATCAGCAAGTCGGTTGAATTTTCAACGAAAGAGGATTGTTTATGAAAGAATTTTTCCCGATGCTCCATACGGCGGCGCTTTTCTCCGGCATTTCCGACGAGGAACTTGCCGCCATGCTCTCCTGCCTTGGTGCGAGAATCGATGCCTTTCCCAAAGGCTCCCGCCTGCTCCGCGCCGGAGACGCGGTGGATGAAGTGGGGCTTGTGCTGGCAGGCAGCGCCCTTATTGTGCAGGAGGACATCTGGGGGAACCGCAACATTCTCTCCAAGTCTGGACCGGGGCAGACCTTCGCGGAGGTGTTCGCCTGCGCGCCGGGGGCGGTGCTGAATGTGAGCGTGGAGGCGGCGAGCACGGTGACGGTGATGTTTCTGCATATAAGACGCGTTTTGAGCGTGTGCCCCTCCGCCTGCTCCCACCATAGCCGGATCATCCGCAACCTGCTGGGCGAACTGGCGGAGAAGAACCTGCGGCTCAACGAAAAGCTCACCCACATGGGCCAGCGCACGACGCGCGCAAAGCTGCTGTCCTATTTTTCCGCAGAGTCGCAGCGCCGGGACAGCTATGAGTTCGACATTCCGTTCTCTCGTCAGCAGCTTGCGGATTATCTCGGCGTGGAGCGCAGCGGACTGTCTATGGAACTTGGCAAAATGCGGGATGAGGGCCTGCTTGACTTTCATAAAAGCCACTTTGTTTTGAAGGTGTGACAGTTTTATCCAAACAGGCGCCTCAAAATGGCAAGGTCTACATCGTATAGCTGCTTGTGCGGCATTTAGGCTACCGTTTGGATACGATTCGGATTACCATGCGAATGATATCTCAGTGACCTTGTAGATGTCTGCCATGCAGAACTGACGCACCCTTACCATATCTGCTTTGCTGCGAGCATAGTTCTCATTCCGTAAAATATCTCGGTCTGCCGATCATAGTAAAGCCGATCTTTCCAGTCTCCACCACATTATCGGAGCTGCTGGCGCAGTGGATGATGAGGATATTTCCGCTGCTGTCGAAGCCGCAGACGATCCCCACATGACTGTCGCCAGGATAAAAGACGAGGTCGCCTGGCTTGGCATTGTTCCAACTGATGGGTGTGCAGTAGCTGTGCTGGGCAGACGCCCCTCCACCATGGCCGATGATGTACTGCCCTCCGCTCTGGTTGTAGAATACCCAATCGACAAACCCCGAACAATCTAAGCCGAACGGACGCACGGTACCGCTGCCTGCACGGTCTTCTGCACCGCGGTTTGCTCCGCCTTTGCCGTTTGCTGATATCGTGCCGCCTGCGCGGCGGCTTCCTTGACGCTCTGCACTGCGCCTCGCGCTGCGGCGGACTGTGCGGCAGCCCGGGTCGTCTGATCGGTCAAGCGTCCGATGCCCCGGCCAGCCTCACGGGTCTTCTGCACGGAATATTCAGCCTGCCCGTCTTTCTTCAAAAGCGCGTTTTGAGAAGCTTTCGGAAACGGAATACTGGTCTTCTCTTTAATACTTTTGTGTGAAAGATCCTCCGCATTTTGCGCTGTACCAATCGTTTCCGAAGTGCCGAGACCTGGTGATGTATTCCGAAGCCGTCTGTTCTGCTCCGTCTGCCGAAGCCTCGTCTGCCGCATCGTCTGGCATCCCTGTTCCCGGACGAATGCCCGCTGTCCTTGCCGCTGTGGCTCCGGTGCTTCTGTGACACTGGTTTTCACCTGTGTTTCGATATAGGTGTCCTTCGTCTTGACGGCTGCCGCTTTCTGCATCGCAGCGCGACGCGCTTGTGCCTGGGGCGTCGCAGCAGGCGTTTGGGTTTCTGCAAACTCTGTATCTTTGGTTCGGATGATGGGACTTTCATTCCTGTGTGCATCTGGTGCTAACGCGCCATTCCGGGTAGGATCGCTCGGCTGCTCTGTGGCTTTCTCCTTGCGCTGCTTCAACAGTTCCGCGGCGGCTCGCTTGGAGCCGCTGACCGCGGTATCCTCGATATCGTCGCCGCCGTACTCATCCCGGCGTCCTTGCTGCGCTATATCCCGGAGCTGGGCCCGCAGGCGTTCAGCACCGTCATCCAGCCCCTTGTGCAGCAATAGTCGCACAGGCTACACTTCTCCACCACTGCAAAGCGGCCATTCGCCGGCTGAGGCAGCACTTCTGTTACCATGCTGTGGCGCTCCAGCTTAGAACTGGACTCATAGATCGTACCATAGCAGAAACAGCAGTAGGAGCCGCCTTTGGTAGTGACGGTGTGGTAGGTGTCATCTGCGTACTCGTATGTTACGCGCTTATCCAGATCTTCCATGAACTCGGCCGCGCAATCGTACAGGTTGTACACATTGCGGCCAAAGCCATAGCCGTTGATGCTGCCATTGCTGTTCATGGTGCCGCAGGTATCACACATTGCCTTGGTCCAGTGGTAGCCGGTGTAGTAGGCATCCTTACCGGGGTGCCATCCAGAATAATACCTTTCCCCTCACCGCCGAGCAGAGTGCCGTCCGAATACATGACATTGCGGGTCAGTGCCGTTTTTCCATCTCTGGTATATTCGGGCGTTCTCCAGGCAACGCCAAAAGCCGCCCTGGGCATCTGATGATCTCAGATGCCCAGGGCGACTTTCTCCATGTGTGATTTGTTTTTTACTTCGGCGTTTGCGGACTTACACGGCGCTCTCTTCTCAGGGGGTGTCCGTATCCGCAGTGTCTGCTTTATCGGCCACACAGGGCGTGACAGGGGGCTACGTGGGGGTATAAAAGGAAGCAGGAAGTCTGTTTCCGAAGAAGCAGGCTTCCTGCCCTATGTGCTGCTTATGACGCGCTGTCCAACGGGTTTGGGCGGTATCCATCCATAAGTTCATCATTTTCCATGATGAAGGAACGTGTCGTATCCTGTCCCCATGCAGTATCGTATTTTTCCATCAGATAATCGCTCAGTTCGGTTCTGTTCTGAATCTTTACCAGGCGGTACGGCTCCTGAAAGGCGACCTTTTCAATGAAGTACAGACTTCCGTCCTCTGCCGGCAGTAATACGCCCACGTGCCCGATGAACAGCGTATTGTCCGTATCCGAAAATCGGTCATGGAGGACAACGGAGATCAGACGGGCAGAGCTGTCTTCAAAGGAAATCCCGCGCTCCGACCAGCCCGCCTGAAGCGCTTTGACCTGATCCGCCACCTCCGTGGTATCTGCGGCAGTTACCGGTGCAAACAATGCGCAGAACTTGGACGTGCTGTCTCCGCAGAGAACGGCGGGATCTGCGGCCAGCGTTTCAAGATCCATAAAGAGGGAGTCCTCGCCCTGCGTTTCCGGCTGATCTACTCCGGCGGTGACGAACTCACCGAACAGACTGAAGGCCGTGACCCGGCAGTTATAGCCGGGGAAGCTGCCGTTCTTCTCCGTCCACAGATCTTGCATCTCATAGGGGTCATATCTGGTATCGGTGGGAGCGGCGCTCTCAAACCTGCCTGTCAGCCATTCGCTCTTGACGCTGGCATTGAACTGATCCACGCGGTCCAGCAGCAGCTTCGTTCGGGTCTCATCCACATTGGCATCTGCAAGCGCTTCGGTGAGCAGCTTGCGCGAGTCCGCGTCCGTCAGATTGGAGTACGTTACGGTTTCCAGTGGCGGCTGCGCTGAATCCGGCTCGGCTTGCTGCCCGCAGCCTGAGAGTGCCATGAGGAGGAAGCTGACCACCAGAAGCGTGGTCAGGGAATTTCTTTTCAGTTTCATAATTGATTTTGCCTTTCCTTTCATCGATCCTTGCGGGACAAAGCTGAACCTGCCGCACGGAACACTTAATATGGTAACCGACTCAGCAGGAAAAGTCCATATCAAGTATAACGTTTTCTTTTCAATTAGGTTATAGAGCCCACTTCAGATTATGTGTCCGACTCCCATCTGATAGGAAAAGCCGCTGCCTCACACGCCAGAAGAGGGGCGGGTGATACAGCGGCTGCTGGTTTTCTTTGTTTTTAAGCCTCGGTGTTCGAGTCACACCAGTCCATAAAAGAGTTCCGCTGCATCTCTGAAATGTCGCCTCTCGCGTGGAAAAACTGATTTTCCGGAAAAAGCGTTTTTTCGAACTTTTCCCTGCATGAAACGGCGTTAAATATGCAAAAACACCGCACTTTCGTGCGGTGTTTTCGGCGCTGCATCTTTCATCAACACATTTTGGAGCTTGTGGCCGGACTCGAACCGGCGACCTGCGCATTACGAATGCGCTGCTCTACCAACTGAGCCACACAAGCAGCTATTTGCTGCCGGAACGAGTCTTTTCTCGTTCACAGTGTTCTCAGTATATCATGCTTTTGAAAGTTCGTCAATATTTTTTTGAAATTTTTCTTGACATTCTCCGTGTATCCGTTATAATGGTATAGTATCCTTGCTCACATCAAAGGATGTGGGCCAAAAGTCCAAAAGGAGGTGCTAAGAATATGGCAAAGATTTCTGGCAAGTACGAGACTATCTTCATCGTTAACCCCAAGCTGGAAGAGGCAGCGGCTACCGCTGTTGTGGACAAGTTCAAGTCTCTCGTTGAGGCGAACGGCACGAACGTAGAGGTCGAGGACTGGGGCAAGCGCCGTCTGGCGTACCCGATCGAGGATCAGACGGAGGGCGTTTACACGCTGGTTCGTTTTGAGTCCAAGCCCGATTTCCCGGCTGAGCTGGACCGTATCTACAAGATCACGGACGGCATCATGCGTTCCATCATCGTCTGCCTGGACGACTAAGGCGGTGAACACCAATGCTCAATAAGGCGATTCTGATGGGTCGTTTGACCCGCGATCCCGAATTGCGCCATACCCAGTCCAACATGGCTGTGTGCTCGTTCTCGCTTGCGATCGACCGTGGTCGCAAGGATCAGAACGGCGAACGCCAGACCGACTTCATCGACTGTGTCGCATGGGGCCGTCAGGCAGAGTTCGTTGCACAGTGGTTCACGAAGGGTTCTATGGCAATCGTAGTCGGCCGTATCCAGTCCCGCCGCTGGCAGGATCAGAACGGCAACAACCGCACTGCAATCGAAGTAAATTGCGACGAGGTTTCCTTCGGTGAAACGAAGAAATCCCGCGATGCCTACAATGCAGGCAATCAGGGCGGTTTTGGCGGCTATGACAACGGATCGCAGATGCGGCCCGAGCCTGCCGCGTCCCAGGTTGCTCCGGCTTTCGATCTCCCTGCAGGAGATTCGGATTTTCAGGAGCTTGCTGATGACGACGGCGATGTCCCATTCTAAACTGAAGGAGGTTACGTGATCATGGAAGAAACCAAGAAGGAATTTACTCCCCGTCCGGAGCGTGCAGAGCGCCCGCAGCGCGGCCGTCGCCGTCGCAAGGTATGCGCATTCTGCGTAGATAAGGTTGCACACGTTGACTATAAAGATGCCGGCAAGCTGAAGAAGTACATGTCCGAGCGCGGCAAGATCCTGCCCCGCCGCATGACCGGTACCTGCGCTGCTCATCAGCGTCAGCTGACCGAGGCTATCAAGCGTGCACGTCACATTGCTCTTCTGCCGTACACCGCAGAGTAAGCAATTCGTTTTTTATAATTAAGGATACGCAAAGCGTCGTTTTCGCAAGAAAGCGGCGCTTTTTTGCACCCTTGTTTCTCGTTTGCGGCAAACAAAAAGGACGCCTGATGCGTCCTTTTTTCGTTATTCCTGTGTTCAGTTCATCAGATCGAGCAGCTTATAGCAGTGTGTTTTGGTGTAGCTCTGCTTAAAGCTGTAGGATGCAAGCTGCTTTGCGGTGTCATCCTCGGTCTCCTTTGCGGCATTTTCCGCACCGGAGTCACGCTCCTGCACCCACTGCTTGTAGCTTGCCTCCTCGGAAGCGTACTGATCGGCGTTGAGCACGGTCGCAAGGTAGTCGTACATCTCACTCAGCAGGTTATCCCATTGCTCGAACGAGCTTGCGGTCATGGCCAGCTCATCCTCCTGATTCTCTGCCGACGAAATTTTCAGATCGTCACTTTCCAGCTCATCCATCTTTTTGCTGAATGCATCGCGCTGCTCGGCCTTTTTCTGGCTGTTCTCTTCCTGCTGCTTTTCCTGCTGCTGTGCATCGGAAAGCTGCTTCTGCAGCTCCTTGACCTGCTTTTTCTGGTCATCGGTCAGCGAATCATCATTTGCCAGGGAATCCAGCTTGCCGCTGGCAGCATCGTACTTTTTATCGTCCAGATAGCTCTGTGCCTCGTCCAGATCGGAGTTGAACTGATCGTCCGACTGGGCAGACTGCGCCTTATCGAGCAAATCCTCGATGGCCTTGTACATCGCGGAATCCGGGTCGGTAACACGGTTCTGCATCTGCTTGAGCGCCGCAATGGCCTCGGTGTACTGGCCGTTGCCCACATAATCCTCGGCAGACTGATAGTCCTTGATCAGCTGAATGGTCGCATCCAGAGCTGCCGGGTCCTTGGCTTCCGCCTGTGCCTTCTGGTAATACTCGAGTGCCTTGTCGAAGTTGCCGCGGTCCATGTACTTTTCGGCCATGATGAGGTTTTCGTCGGTCTTGTGTGAATTTGTAAAATACCACACACCGCCGCCAATCAAAGCCGCCACGATGATGACCACCAGCGCAATGATCAGGCCGCGTTTTCCCTTGGACGGCTTTTTGTAAACGCGGTCCTTCGGATCGGCCTCACCGTTGTAGTAGGTCGTGCGGCGCTCGGGCGTGCCCGCAGCACGGCGGACCGGCGGCGTGTCGATCGGACGCATGGTAGCCTGCGTGGGAATGCTCGGATTCGGAATATTGGGATTGGTGTCTGCCAGCGGATCGGCAGCCGTGTCGTCCACCGGAAGCTGCTGCTTTTCGGCCCGCATAGCCGCGTCAAACGCGCTGGTGTCAATCGGACCGGTCTCAACAGGGTCCTTCATATCATCCGGCAGGGTGGTAAATACAGCTGTTTCGTCGTTGACACCGGTCTGCTCGACAGCTGCGCCGCAGAAGGGGCAGAATTTTCCGGCGATCGGCAGCTCCTTGCCGCAGTTTTTGCAAAGCATGGGTGATTTCCTCCTTTGAAAAAGGGTCGTTTTTATGCTTATTTTATAGTATAACATGCTGTATTCAGATTGTAAAGCGTGGATGACTGTTCCCAGTATTGGGATTCGTCGCCTGCGGACGGCGGGAACGTCGCCGCGCCCCGCGGCGGGGCAAGAGGGTAGACACCAATGGTTTCTACCCTCTTAACTCCCACTTCCTTTTGTTTCTTAGTCTGGCGCAGACCAGAGACCGGCGACCGCTGCAAAATGGGGAACGGCAGTCGGGTTACCGCAGCGTGTCTTTCTCCGCCTTTTCGCATTTCACAGACAGCTTACTGCTACACATATGGTTAAATCTACGCAGGGTGCGGCATGACAGTGCCGCACAAGTCTTTAACGCGTTATATTGTAGGACGGGGTGACCTCACCCCGCCGTTTTTTACGATTTGCTGCCATTTACATACGGCAAGATGGGGTCATCCCGCCCTACAAGATAGATTCTGCAACGGATGAAATCCGCAGGTGCCATGCACAACAACGTGCAAACGAGTTGCGCAACACTGTTATGTTGCGCCTGCGGAAATTGAACCGCCTGTGTAGCAGTACGAATACAGCTTGAGCGATGAAGGTGGAGAAATGGGCGGACACATTGGTCCGCCCCTACGGAAGATGAGCAGTACAGCCGTTCCCCCTGGCGAGTCTCAGTTCTCCGATTTTCGCCGTGCTCTCCCAAGGGAAACGGGAGTCAAGAGGGTAGAAACCGCAGGTGTCTCCCCTCTTGCCCTCTCGGCGTGGGTACGCCGTCCCCAGCGGGCAGCGAAATGTTTCGGAACTGAAACCTTACTCGTCTTGACAAGCTATGGTCAGGAACGTAAAATATAGGTAATGATAATAAGGTAAGGCAGAATGTCCGCATTCTGCAACTGTCAAAAAGGGGATAGTATTTTGAAGTTGACAAAACGCATTTTCAGCGGTCTGCTGGCCGCCATGATGCTGTTCACCACTGCTTTTGCCGTAAATGATTCGGCGACCACCAAGGCTGCAAACGCGCTGACGTTTGCGTTCAAGCCGATCACCGGCAGCGAGTACGACAGCACCGCTCTCCAGACCGATCTGGCAGCAGCGCAGAAGATCATCTCGCAGCGCATGCAGCTTGAGGGTCTGACCGGCGCGTCTGCCGCCGTTTCCGGTGATGTGATCACCGTTTCCATTCCGAAAACAGCTACCAGCAACACTGCCGCTTACTGGGCCGCTCGTCTGGGCGACCGCCGTCTGTGCAGTGTGACCGACTTTCTGAACGAGGAGTGGCAGTTCGACCGTGCAGATTTTGCCTCTGCCAAGGCAACCACCGAGAACGGCGCAGAAGCCGTTGAGATCGACCTGACCGACTCCGGCAAGACCAAGCTGACCGAGGCCCACAACAAGGTAAAGGCATACCTTGCGGACAGCAAGAACGACGCTGACAAGGCGCAGTGGCTCACCTTCCACTGGGGCACCACCACCTTCCGCATGCTGGTGGACGACAGCTTCTCCGACAGCAAGCTGGTGATCGGCGGCGATTCCGATCCGCTGCGTGCCGGTGCGTCCAAGTACATGCCGCAGTATCTGATGCTCGATCCGCTCCCGTTTGCACTGGAGCAGACCGCCGTTCCGACGACCACCAAGCCGACGACTCCGACCACTCCGACCGAGCCCACGACTCCGACTGACCCGACCACACCTTCCGATCCGGCGACCACGGATTTCCCAGATATCGACGGTCACTGGGCTGCCGCTTCGCTGCGCAAGGGTGTTGAGCTGGGTCTTCTGAAGGGCATCAACGGCAAAATTATGCCGAACAACTCGGTCAAGCGTTCCGAGGCTATCGTTATCCTCAACCGTGCGCTTGGCGCAACGCAGGCCGACAGTGTATCCGGTCTGGCTGCCAGCCAGCAGTCCGCATGGTACAGCGAGGATCTGGGCAAGGCCATCCACCTCGGTCTGATTACCGCAAACGACAACCGCAGCTTTGACACTGCAGCTACCCGTGCCGAGGCTTTCGTGCTGATGGCTCGTGCGTTTGCGTACGACCGCGCAGAGACCGCTACCGATGAGCTGAGCAGCTTCACCGATACCTCCTCCATGACCACCGAGCAGAAGCAGGCTGCTGCCGCTCTGATCAGCCAGGGCGTTGTAAACGGTACCTCTGCTGCCAAGCTGTCTCCGTCGAACAAACTGACCCGTGCACAGTTCGTCACCATGATCGTGCGCATTGCAGCTGCCACTAACGCAGACAGCGCACCGACCGAGCTGGCCGGCGGCACCGTACTCACCAATCCGAGCATCGCTCTGACCGGTGCTGTCGCAGACGGCGACTGGATCTTTGCCGCTCCCACGAATGAAATTTCGCTTGATTCCGTCAGCAGCTCGCACCGCATCGTCCTCAAGGGCGAGGAGCGCGCTGTACTGAATGCTACCAAGCAGACCAGCATTTCCACGCTTGCTGTTGATCCGGCAGGCACGGCTGATGTGAAGATGGACAACACTTCGTCCGTAAACACGCTCGTTATCGCGGGCAAGGGCGGCTCCGTTGGCTACAGCGGCGCAGTCTCCAACATCGAGATCACCGCTTCCGGCCGCACGATCGTGCTCGAAGGCATGACCTCGGATGCCATCACCATTACCGGCAGCAACAACACCATCCTGCTCAAGGGCGACGCGGATACCGTTTCCGTACTGCGCGGCTCCGGCAACCGCATCACGCTGTCCGGCACGGTCGGCACGATGGTTCTGGCCGGCAAGAACACCACGGTTGACGGCACCGGCAAGATCGGCACCGTAGACACCCGCATGGTCGGCTGCACGGTAACGGCTAAGGCCGACCACACGATCGACAACATCGATCCCGGTCTGGATGGCGTTCAGATCACGATGACCGTTCCGGATAAGGTTAAGGCCGGCGGCTCGCTGACTGCCAAGGTCAGCTTCTCTGGCGTAAAGGAAGGCGTTACCTGCACTGCAATCTGGTATCAGGACGGCTCCGCGATCAAGGGCTGCACGAACAACAGCTTCGAGCTGACCAACGACAAGACCTCCAGCCACACCAGCACCTTCACCTTCACCAAGAATATGAAGACCAGCACGGCGATTGGCTTCAAGCTACTCTACAACAACCCGTCCACCGGCGAAACCGAGCAGGTTTACGCCCAGAAGACCGTTCCGATCGAGAATTACTCTGCCGAGTGGTATGCACAGCGCGATGCTGCCGCTATCCTCAAGCAGGTATCCTCGGTTTACCGCGGCAACTACACCACGTCCTACGCGGCCAACAACGATTACTCCAAGACCACCAAGGAGGTCTGGATCAACGCCAAGGGCTACTCCAGCAACACCAATTATCTGGTCTGGATCAACCGCGCCTATCAGCATGTAAACGTATTCACCGGCTCCAAGGGCAACTGGAAGCTGACCAAGAGCTTTATCGTCGGCACCGGCGCTGCCTCTACCCCGACTCCGGTCGGCGTGACCACCGTCAGCTACAAGCTGAAGGCAGGCTGGACCACCGGTACTTACACGGTTCGTCCGGTTGTAGGCTTCTACCCGGGCACCGGCTACGCGTTCCACTCCCGCCTGTGCTATCCCGGCACCGACACCGAATATGACTTCAGCAGCGGCTATCCGGTTTCGCACGGCTGTGTACGCATGAAGCACAACGACATCAACTGGATTTACAACAACGTACCGATCGGCTCGACTGTCGTAATCTACTAAACCGCAGCTGCAAACACCGATATTCTCCGTTTTTCCGGAGAGTATCGGTGTTTTTTTGCCGCAAAACAGTGTGTACATCGTCAACACTCTGTTTTGCACTGTAACGATAAATTCTCACTCTGATAATATAATTCGTCATTTTATACGCATTTTTCGCAAATGCAATTGGTTATCGTTGTGACATTTTAATGTTGACACCGACAACATCAAGGACTATAATAAACCCATCACAACAAACAACGAGGTGAGGAAATGGCCGATCAGTATCATCATGGAAATCTGAAAAGCAAGCTGCTGGAGGAAGCGGTCACGCTGATCTCGCAGGACGGCCTCGAAAATCTTTCTCTCCGGCGGTTGGCAACGCAGTGCGGCGTGAGTCACAACGCCATCTACCGCCACTTTGACAGCAAGGAGCGCCTGATCGACGCCTGCCGTGCCTATGTCATGCAGGAGCTGACGCGCACACTCGAGCTGACGCTCAGCGGTCTGGACGAAAGCCTGCCGCAGACCATGGAACAGCTCGGCACCGCCTATCTGGATTTTTACATGCGCAACCCGACGTATTTCAGCGCGTATTTCCGCAATGCGTCCCAGAAGCTGACGTTCTCGCTTGAGCCGATCGAGGGCAACTACCCGCCGTTTTCCGTTTTCCGCCGTGTGGCTGTCGCTATCGCGGAAAAGCAAGGCATTTCGCAGGATGAGGCACGATGGCGGCTTCTGCGCTACTGGACGATGCTCAACGGTATGTTCGCCATGTGGATCTCCTCCAACGTGGAACTGCCCGAAAACTGGAAAACCTGTCTGAAAAACGAATTTTAAGGAGCGTTTACGATATGAAACAGATCATTCTTACGGGCGACCGCCCGACCGGCAACCTGCATGTCGGCCACTACGTCGGCTCACTGGCCGAGCGCGTGAAGCTGCAGAATTCCGGAAAATATGACGAAATTTACATCATGATTGCAGACGCGCAGGCGCTGACCGACAACGCCGAGCACCCGGAGCGCGTGCGCCAGAACATTATGAAGGTCGCGCTGGACTATCTTGCGGTCGGCATTGACCCGGAAAAGACGAATATCTTCATCCAGTCCATGGTGCCGCAGCTGACCGAGCTGACGTTCTACTACATGAACCTTGTCACGGTGTCCCGTGTACAGCGCAACCCTACCGTTAAGGCAGAGATTCAGATGCGCAACTTTGAAGCCAGCATTCCGGTCGGTTTTTTCTGCTATCCGATCAGTCAGGCGGCGGACATCACTGCATTCAACGCTACAGCTGTTCCGGTCGGCGAGGATCAGGAGCCGATGCTCGAGCAGTGCCGCGAAATCGTGCACAAGTTCAACACGATTTACGGCGAAACGCTGACGATGCCGCAGATTGTTCTTCCGTCCAACAACGCCTGCATGCGTCTGCCCGGCACAGACGGCAAGGCGAAGATGAGCAAGTCGCTCGGCAACTGCATCTACCTTGCAGATCCGGAGGAGGTCGTTCGTGAGAAGATCATGTCCATGTACACCGATCCGGACCATATCCGCGTGCAGGATCCCGGCAAGCTGGAGGGCAATACCGTGTTCACCTATCTGGATGCGTTCTGCCAGCCGGAGCACTTCGCAGAATTCCTGCCGGACTACCAGAACCTTGACGAGCTGAAAGCGCACTACCAGCGCGGCGGACTCGGCGATGTGAAGGTGAAGAAGTTCCTGAACAACGTCATGCAGTCTCTGCTGTCGCCCATGCGTGAGCGCCGTGCGCAGTGGGAGGGTCGCCTGCCCGAAGTCTACGAGATTCTCAAGAAGGGCAGCGAAATCGCCGCTGAGACCGCTCAGGGTACGCTCGATCGAGTCCGCCACGCGATGAAGATCGACTATTTTACCGATAACGGCCTGCTCAAGTAAAAATAGCAAAATAAAGGACGAACCGCTTGGTTCGTCCTCTATTTTTACACTTTCGGGATTTGTTGGGTCACGCAGTGGATATTGCCGCCGCCGATCAGAATATCGCGGGCAGCAATCGCAACTACCTTGCGGGTCGGGAAAAGCTCCTGCAGGATGGCCTGCGCCTTTTCATCCATCGGGTCACCGAAGGCAGGCATGACAACAGCCTCGTTCGCAATGTAGAAGTTGACGTAGCTTGCCGCCAGACGCTCTCCCGGGGTACGGGTCGGCTCGCCGTCGCACAGGTCAAGGCCGTCGCACTCCTCTGCGGTGATGGTCACCGGCTTGGGCAGCGGCAGCTTGTGCACTCTGATCCTGCGTCCCTTGGCATCGGTCGCGGCTTCCAGTGCATCCAGACTCGCCTTGGAAAGCGCATACTGCGGGTCGGTCTCGTCGTCCGTCCACGCGAGAACCACCTCGCCCGGTGCGGTGAAGGCGCACACATTGTCCACGTGCTCGTTGGTTTCGTCGTTATAAATGCCGCGCGGCAGCCAGATCACCTTGGAAACGCCCAGATAATCGCACAAAACCTGCTCAATTTCAGTCTTTGTGAGATCAGGATTGCGTCCCGCGCTCAGCAGGCAGGCTTCGGTGACGAGCGCGGTGCCCTCGCCGTCCGAGTGGATGGAGCCGCCCTCGCAAATGAAATCGCGTTTATCGTATACGTCGTTGCTGACCAGGTCGCAGAACTTGCGCGCCACGCGGTTGTCCTTCTCCCACGAGGGATACAGGCCGTCCACATCGCCGCCCCACGCGTTGAAACCCCAGTCGATGCCGCGGCGCTCTCCCCTGCCGTTGATAACAAAGGTCGGGCCAACGTCACGCGCCCACGCATCGTCAGTCTCCATCACGACCAGACGAACGCGGTCGGGCAGCTGCGCACGCGCGTTGTCATACTGCCCTTCCGAGCAGAGCACGGTCATGCTTTCGCTTTCGGAAATCGTCTCGATCACACGCAGAAAGGCTTTCCGGGCCGCATAGGCGCCGTACTGCCAGCTGTCGGCGCGTTCCGGCCAGATCATCAGGCAGCCCTCATGCGGTGCAAACTCCGCAGGCATATAAAACCCGTCCTGCGCGGGTGTAGTGTGCAAAATTTTCATGGTATCTCTCCTGTTCGGTGGTACATCAAGAGTACAACATTTTGATGGAATTTGCAATGGTCTTAGGCGGTTTGGAATGGAAAATTGAGAATGGAGAATGCTATACTATCGCAGCGGAACAATCGGCGGTTGAGGTGGAAAACCATGAACCTTTTGGGGCAAAATGGTCTATG
>ENA-USUG01005581-USUG01005581.1-human-gut-metagenome-genome-assembly--contig:-NODE-5581-length-14171-cov-5.674826_pt1 | contig 14171 bp, 12 predicted proteins | sample MGYA00250059_ERZ773394 | MGnify/ENA primary metagenome ERZ773394 (study PRJEB29103, sample SAMN06111957) | human gut metagenome | biome: human gut; feature: ankylosing spondylitis patient; material... | reverse complement strand
TATAAATCACAAAACAGGCAGCGCCGTCAGGCGATGCCTTCCTGATTAAAATTAAGATTTTAATCAGGAAATAGTATGAAAAATTCTGATTTGAGGTTTTTATGCATCATCGTTACATCGGAGACAAGGCGTTTTACCGCCGGGTCTTTGGGGTAGCCGTCCCCATTATCATCCAGAACGGCATCACCAACTTTGTGTCCCTGCTGGACAACATCATGGTCGGGCAGGTCGGCACCGTTCCCATGAGCGGCGTTTCCATCGTCAACGGCCTGCTGTTCGTATTCAACCTGTGCGTCTTCGGCGCAAGCTCCGGCGCGGGTATCTTCACCGCCCAGTTCTACGGCTCCAAGGATGACGAGGGCATCCGCCACACCTTCCGGTTTAAGTTCCTGATCTGTATCGTCATCTCTTTGGTGGGCGCGGCTATTTTCCTGCTGGGCGGCTCTCAGCTGATCGGGCTTTACCTTACCGGCGAGGGCGATGCCGCCACTGCCGCCGGGGCGCTGGATCACGGCCTTAAATATCTGGCCATCATGCTCTGGGGCTTTTTGCCCTTCGCCCTGACCAACACCTATTCCAGCACCCTCCGGGAGACCGGGGAGACTTTCATCCCCATGCTGGGCGGCATTGCGGCGGTGTTCGTGAATCTGGTGCTGAATTACATCCTGATCTTCGGCAAATTCGGCGCGCCGGAAATGGGCGTGGAGGGCGCGGCCATCGCCACGGTCATTTCCCGGTACGTGGAGCTTGCCATCGTGGCGGGGTGGACACACAGCCACAAAGCCCGCAACGCCTTTATTGTGGGCGCTTACCGTTCCATGTACATCCCCGGCAAGCTGCTGAGATCCATCACCATCAAGGGTATGCCCCTGCTGGTCAACGAATTCCTCTGGTCCAGCGGCATGGCCGTCCTGAACCAGTGCTACTCCACCTGCGGGCTGGACGTGGTGCCTGCCATGAACATTTGCAGCACCCTGTTCAATCTGGGGAGCGTCGTCTATCTTTCCATGGGCAATTCCGTTGGCATTATCATGGGGCAGATGCTGGGCGCGGGGCACTCGGAGGAGGACGTGCGGGACACCAACCGGAAGCTCATCGCCGTGTCCATTGCGTCGGGCGTCGTGTTCGGCGGCCTGATGGCGGCGGTTTCCGAGGCGTTCCCCGGCATCTACAACACCACCGACGCCGTGCGGCATCTGGCGGCGCAGCTGATCTGGATCTCCGCCGTGATGATGCCCTTCGGCTCCTATCTCAACGCCACCTATTTCACCCTCCGCTCCGGCGGACAGACCTTCGTGACGTTCCTGTTTGACAGCTGCTTCATGTGGGTGTTCTGCGTGCCGCTGGCCTTCTGCCTGAGCCGGTTTACGAACCTGCCCATTCTGCCGCTGTATGCTGTCTGTCAGGCTACCGACTTCATCAAGTGCGTCATTGGTACGGTCATGCTGAAACAGGGCAAGTGGATTCAGAACCTGACGGTCTGATACTATTTCCTGATTAAAATCTTTTTTAAAGATTTTAGGGTCTATCTGAAAACCGGGAATATGACCAACAGCGAGGGATTTTTCACCTGCTGAAGCCATTTTTCCGCAGGAATACTTTGTGTATTACAAGGGAAAATGGTGCACAGCAGGCGGAAAAGACCCGCTGTTTGGGCATGTTGACGGTTTTCAGATAGACCCTAATAGGAGTTCAGTATGAGCTATTGATAGACAAAGCCGACAGCGGTTTTCGCTGTCGGCTTTTCCAATATGGGGTTTACTTATGCAGGAAAGAGAACAGGCCCTTTTTTTCGTAAGGCGCGGAGCTGATGCCGCCCACCTGATAGCCGGTGGCGTTGATCGTCTCCCGGAGCTTACCCTCATCCAGCGGCTCGTCGGACAGAATGACGGTCTCGCCCTTCACGTGGGAGGAGGTAACCTTTTTGACGTTCAGCGCGCTGCGGACGGCGTCGTTCACATGGGCTTCGCACATGGAACAGGCCATACCGGATACCTGCACAGTCGTTTGAATCATAATAACCCTTCTTTCTGAAAGTTTAACCATATTATAGCACAGCATTGGGTTAGCGTCAACTAACCTTATGAAAAATGGCCGTGCTTGCACAGTCTGCCGAAATCTGTTATACTGAGCCTGAAAGGAAGTGTTTTCCCGTGCGGTGCGATTGTCATATTCACATGGTTCTGGACGGCGCGGACTGGAAGCGGGCGATCGCCCGGCATTCCGGGGGCGTGGATGAAGTCTGGGTTCGCCGGGTGCTGGAAACTTACCGGAAGCTGGGCTTTGCCTACCTCCGTGACGGCGGCGACCGCTGGGGCGTGGGGGCGAAAGCCCGGTCGCTGGCGGGGGAGTATGGTATCACCTACCGCACGCCGTTGTCTCCGCTGTGCGCGCAGGGTCACTACGGCGGATTCATCGGAGAAAAGTACGAAAATCTCTCCCAATATGCCGCTATGGCTTCCCAAAGGCGGGCGGACGGCGCGGATTTTATCAAGATCATGATATCCGGTCTGATGGATTTTGATCGCTTCGGTGTGCTGACTGAGGACGGCCTTCCCCCGGAAACCATCCGGGAGCTGATCCATATTGCCCACGAGGAGGGCTTTGCCGTAATGGCCCACGCCAACGGCGCCCGGACGGTGGAAGCCGCAGCGCTGGCCGGGGTGGATTCCGTGGAACACGGCGCGTATCTGGACACGGACGCCCTCCGCGCCATGCGCGAAAACGGAACGGTGTGGGTGCCTACGCTGTCCACCATCGGGAATCTGCGGGGAACGAGGCGCTTTGACGAAACCGCTGTGGCGGCGATTCTGGAAAGCGCCATGGAAAATGTGGCCGCCTTTGCGGCCATGGGTGGCCTGATCGCCCCCGGAACCGACGCCGGGGCGTGGGCAGTCCCCCACGGAAGCCTGTCGGAATACGCGCTGCTGAAGCAGGCGCTGGGGGAGAATGCAGAAAATGTGCTGAGCCGCGGCGCGGCGGAGATTCAGCGGAAATTTTGACGAATGGTTATAGGGAGGGGGCCATATGGAGTGCTTTACGTATAACACGTGTAACACGTGGCCTTACTCTTGTTAACAGAAGTCCACAAATTTCCCATAAAATTTTCTGTCCCGGACTGTGCTGTCAGCACGGTCCGGGACGGTTGCTTTTTTACACGCTTTTTTTGCTCCTGCGGGGAATATCTTACGTTTTGGTTGGGTAGTATGATTCTAAATCCCCTACTATGGTGCCGGGGTCTCCGGTGAAGGCGGAAAGAACTTCTATCGGTATCCCGTGCTCTCTGGCAAGCTCCACACTGCGGTCGTGGAGCACCTGCGCGCCATTCTCGATCAGCGTCATCATTTTCGCATAACTGATCTGCCCGAAACGGGTGGCGTCGGAGTAAATTCTGGGGTCCCGGTCATAGACGCCGTCCACGTCTGTGAAGATCTGACAGCGGTCGGCCTTCAGCCATGCCGCCAGAGCTACCGCCGTGGTGTCCGAACCGCCGCGCCCCAACGTGGTGATGTCCCCCTCGGGATCGACGCCCTGAAAGCCTGCCACGACCACGATCTTTCCCGCGTCCAGCTGCCGGCGGATGCGGGCGACGTCGATATTTTGTATCCGGGCGTTGCCGTGGACGCCGTCGGTCCGGATGCCCGCCTGCCAGCCGGTGAGACTGACGGCGCTGTAACCCATAGCCCCGATGGCCATGGTCATCAGCCCTGCCGACATCTGCTCCCCGGCGGCAAGATATGCGTCCATCTCCCGGGCGGAGCCCCGGCGGTTTACCTGAGTTGCCTTTTCGATGAGCATATCCGTGGTATCCCCCTGAGCGGAAACCACCACGACGACCTGATTTCCCTGCCGGGCCAGCCCCGTGACCCTACGAGCCGCGGCGCGCAGGCGCGACATTCCCGCAAGGGACGTTCCTCCATATTTCTGCACGATGAGCATATCGCACCCCTCCCGATTCATCGTATGTCAGGGATGGGCGAAGTGTGACGAAGGCAGCACCGCGCAATTGCGTCTGCGAGTCTCAGCCGTCTTTTTGCCCCACTTCCGCAGTTTCAAAAATGGGAAATACATACAGTATTCCTCCGTTTTTGAAACTTTGAATTGGAACAAAAATCCTGGCTGAGACTTCTTGCCGAATTGCGCGGTGCTGCCTGAAGAAAACCGCCGCAGAAAACAGCGGCGGCGGTTTTACAATTCAGAATATGGGGTTATCCGGCCAGCACGTCGGCCTTCAGCACGCCCTGAATGGCGGAGAGGCGGTTCATCAGTTCCTCCAGCGTCATGGTCAGGTCGATGGTCTCCGCAGAGATGGTCACGACCGCCGTACCGTTTGTGGGGACGATGGAATTGATGGTGCTGATATTGGCGCCGGCGTCGGCAAAGACGCCCAGGATCTCGGACAAGAGTCCCTGCTCATCGTGGAGCAGCAGCTGGAAAGTGATGATGCGGCCGGTCATCATGCTCTGGAAGGGCAGCACGGCGTCCCGGTACTTGTAGAACGCGCTGCGGCTGATGTCGGTCATGCGGGTGGCTTCGTTGACGGTGGACGCTTCACCGGTGGAAAGCAGACGCTTTGCCTCCGCTACCTTCAGGAAAACCTCCGGCAGGGCGGAAGACTCCACAATATAGTATTTGGGTTTGGTCGACATGTCGAACCTCCTTAAAACTGGTTCAATTTGTGTGTGACAGAACAACACCTGTTCCTCCACAATGTATTGTAACATACTTTTCTTAGAATGCAACCCCATATTATCAGAGTTTTTGTCGGAAAGGAGGAATCTTTTTGCGTCCCGCGGTGAAAAAAAGCATATCCGTGCTGGCGGCGTTTTTTGCCGTGTGGCTGGCTGCCCGGTTTCTTCTGCCGCTGTGCTTCCCCTTTCTGCTGGGGGCGCTGCTGGCCTTCGCGGCGGAGCCGATGGTGGGCTTCCTCCAGAAACGGCGGGTTCCCCGGTGCGTGTGCTCCGGCATCGGCGTCAGTATGGCCTTCTGCTTTCTTGCCATGCTGGTGCTGATTCTCTGCGCCTTTGCTCTGCGGGAGCTGCGAAGGGTGGCGGGGGTGCTGCCCGATCTGGAGGATACGGCAAAATCCGGCATCGGCCTGCTGCAAAGCTGGCTGCTGGAGCTGGCGTCCCGTGCGCCCCAGAGCGTGCAGCCCCTGCTCAGCGAGAACGTGACCTCCTTCTTCTCCAATGGAACATCTCTGCTGGACAAGGTCATCCGGTATATTCTGGGGCTGGCGGGAAACATTCTGAGCCACATTCCCGACGGTGCGCTGAGTTTGGGAACGGCGGTGATCTCCTCCTTCCTGATTTCCGCCCGGCTGCCGAAGATCAAAAGCTGGCTGAAAAAACGTCTGCCCGAGGAAAAGCTCAAGCCCGCCGCGGACGCCCTGAAGCGTATGAAAAATGCCGTGGGCGGGTGGCTGACGGCGCAGCTGAAGCTGATGGGCGTGACGTTCACCATTCTGACCCTGGGGTTCGTGGTGCTGCGGATCGCCTATGCCCCGCTGTGGGCGCTGGTGGTCGCGCTGGTGGACGCGCTGCCCGTGCTGGGTACCGGCACCGTGCTGGTGCCATGGGCGGTGATCTGCTTTTTGCAGGGGGAGGGCGCGAGGGCAATCGGCCTGCTGGGCGTTTATGCCGTGGTCACCCTGTCCCGCTCCATGCTGGAGCCAAAGCTGGTGGGGCGGCATCTGGGGCTTGACCCCCTGGTGACGCTGATGGCGCTGTACGTCGGCTACAAGCTCTGGGGCGTGGGCGGCATGATCTTTGCCCCTCTGCTCGCCGTGACCATCATGCAGGTCACGCCGGGGCGGGAGCGGGGAGATACCCCTGAAATCCCTTAAACAAGAAAATTCCCAACTGCCTATTGTACATCCCGTTCATTTTTGCTATAATATAGGGAAAATGTTATTACTGGATGTGCATGAATCGTGAAATACGGAATTTGGAAGGTGTCCCAGCTGGAGGCGGGGGCTGTCAACGCATTGGTTGGCAGCGGCTACGCTCCGCTGGCCGCCATGGTGCTGGCCTCCCGGGGGATCGGGGATGATCGACAGGCCAGAGCTTACTTAGACTGCAACGCGCCCCTGCTTGACCCCTTTTTGATGACGGATATGGACAAGGCTGCCGGACGGGTGGGACTTGCCATGTCCCGGGGTGAGAAGATCGCCGTGTTCGGCGACTACGACGTGGACGGCATCACCGCCACCTGCCTGCTGACGGATTTTCTCCGCCGCCACGGCGCGGATGTGGTGAGCTACATTCCCGGCCGTCTGGAGGAGGGCTACGGCCTGAATCCCATCGCCATTCACCAGCTTCACGCCGAGGGCGTCAAGCTGATCGTCACCGTGGACTGCGGCATCACCGCCGTCAATGAGGCGGAGCTGTGTAAGCAGCTGGGCATTGATCTCGTCATCACCGACCATCATGAGTGCAAGCAGACGCTTCCCGCCGCAGCTGCTGTGGTGGACCCCCACCGCTGCGATGGCGGCTATCCCCATAAGAATCTCTCCGGCGTGGGCGTGGCCTTCAAGCTGGCTTCCGCCCTGTGCGGCTCTCAGGAAACGGTGCTGGAAGAATACGCCGACATGGTATGCCTCGGCACCGTGGCGGATGTGATGCCCCTGCAAGGGGAGAACCGGGTGTTCGTGGCGAGAGGTCTGGAATCTCTGGCGCATACCAAGCGCCCGGGCATCGCGGCGCTGATGGCGGAGTGCGGCTGCGCCCCGGAAACTGTCAGCGCGTCCTCCATCGGCTTCATGCTGGCGCCCCGGATCAACGCCGCCGGGCGCATGGGGCAGATCGACCTGGCAGTGGAGCTGTTTCTCACCGACGACCCGGACAAGGCCGCCGAGGCCGCCCGGGGACTGTGCGAGCTGAACCGGCAGCGGCAGGCCGTGGAGTCGGAAATTTACCGGCAGGCCGTGTCCATGCTGCCCATGGGCAAGCCCCCGGAGGCCATCGTGCTGGCGGATGAAAGCTGGCATCAGGGCGTGGTGGGCATCGTGGCCAGCCGCATTGCCGAGGAATACGCCTGCCCCACCTTCCTGATCTGTCTGGACGGCGAGCACGGCAAAGCCAGCTCCCGCAGCCACGGGGGCTTCAACCTGTTTGCCTCCCTGAGCGCCCTGTCTCCGCTGCTGGAAAGCTACGGCGGCCATGAGCTGGCCGCGGGCTTTACCATTTCCCGCGCCAACATTCCGGAATTCCGCCGCCAGATCTGCGCGCTGGCCGCCCAGTATTACACCGACGACGTGCCGAGGACGGTTCTGGACGTGGACTGCGCCGTTTCCCCGGAGCTGCTGACACTGCACAATGTGGACGCCCTGCAAATGCTGGAACCCTGCGGCAACGGCTGCCCCAAGCCGGTGCTGATGATGAAGAATCTGACCATCGACCGCATCAGCATGGTGGGCGGCGGACGGCATATGCGCCTGCGCCTGTGCAGCGGACATACGTACCTGAACGCCATCTATTTTTCCGCCAATCCCCAGACGGTGTCCATCCAGCCGGGTGACCTGGTGGACGTGGCCTTTACCCCTCAGGTGAACGAATTCCGGGGGACGCGCACCGTGCAGATGAACGTCATCGACATCCGCCCCAGCTGCAGCGCCGAGTGCCTGCCCGACGCCGCGCCTTACCGGGATATGCAGCGGGGAAATCTGACCTCCGGCGAGGCCGCGGCACTGCTGCCTGACCGGAAGATGCTGGCGCTGGTGTGGCGGTATCTGGACGCCGCGAACCCTGTGCAGGAATCACCCATGTGCCTGTGCCGCAAGATCGTCCGCTGGTCGGGACAACCGTTGAATCTGGGGCAGATGCTCACCTGCCTGGATATTTTCCGGGACGTGGGACTGCTCACCGTCCAGCGGCAGCATAAATATGTTTCCATCCGGCTGACCCCCGGAGAAGGAAAGGCCGACCTGAGCCGAAGCCAGACCATGCAGCGGCTGCTGCACGCGAAAGAGAGCTGAATTTGAAATGGAATCCTTTGAAGAACATTACGCGTCTATGTGCGACGCAATCAAAAAGCACCTGCCTGGCGCGGACATGGCGCTCATCGACCGTGCCGTGGATTACGCCAACCAGAAGCACAAGCTGCAAAAACGGAAGGACGGTTCCCCCTACATCATCCACCCGCTGGCGGTCGCCCAGATCGTGGCGGAGATGGGGCTGGACTGCGACGCCATTCTGGGCGCCCTGCTCCACGACTGCATCGAGGACACCGACGCCTCCCATGAGGACATTGAAAAAATCTTCGGCCCCACCGTGGCGGAGCTGGTGGAGGGCGTCACCAAGCTGACCCGGGCAAACTTCTCCTCCTCCGAGCAGGCGCAGATGGAGAATCTGCGCAAGATGTTCATGGCCATGAGCAAGGACATCCGGGTGGTGCTGATCAAAATCGCCGACCGGCTCCACAACATGCGCACCATGCAGTACCAGACGCCGGAAAAGCAGATTCAGAAGTGCCGGGAGACAATGGACGTCTACGCGCCCCTTGCCCACCGCCTTGGTATGCAGAAGATCAAGTGGGAGCTGGAGGATACCGCTCTGCGCTACCTCGCGCCCATGGAGTATAACGAGATCATGTCCTACCTTCAGGCCCACAAGGAGAAGGACGAGGCCTTTATGCGCACCATCCAGGACAAGATCACCCAGCGCCTGACCTCCGTAGGCATCCACAACACCACCTACGGACGGATCAAGCACGTCTACTCCATCTACCGCAAGATGCTCGCCCAGGGCAAGACCATTGACGAGCTGTACGACATTTACGCTTTCCGGGTCATTGTGGACACCATCCCCGACTGCTATAACGTGCTGGGGCATGTCCACGACCTGTTCAGTCTGGTGCCGGGACGGTTCAAGGACTATATCTCCACCCCCAAGCCCAATATGTACCAGTCCCTGCACACCACCGTCATCGGCTCTCAGGGCATTCCCTTCGAGGTGCAGATCCGCACATGGCAGATGCACGAGACCGCCGAATACGGCATCGCCGCCCACTGGAAGTACAAGCAGGGCACCGGTACGGGTACGGAGAAGGACTTCGAGTGGGTGCGCCGTCTGCTGGAAAGCCAGCAGGACTCCGACGCAGAAGAATTCGTCCAGTCCATGAAGATCGACATGTTCGACGACGAGGTGTTCGTCTACACCCCCAAGGGACGGATCGTTTCCCTGCCCGCCGGCTCCACGCCCATCGATTTTGCCTATGCCATCCATTCCGGCGTGGGAAATTCCATGATCGGCGCGAAGGTGAATAACCGCATCGCCAACATCGACACCACCCTGAAAAACGGCGATATTGTGGAGGTGCTGACCTCCAAATCCGCCAAAGGCCCCAGCCGGGACTGGCTGACCATCTGCAAGAGCAATCAGGCCAGAACCAAGATCAAGCAGTGGTTCAAGAAGGAGAAGCGGGAAGAGAACATCGTCCACGGCAAAGCGTCCTTCGAGTCGGAAATGAAGCGGGTGGGGCTGCCCCTCACCGCTGCCACCGACCCGGAGCTGGAAGGGCAGCTGCTGAAAAAGCTGTCCTTCGACACATGGGACGATATGTTCGCCGCCATCGGCTACGGCGGACTGACCGCCGCCAAGGCCGTCGGCCGCATCCGGGACGATATCAACAAGGCGCTGAAGCAGCAGACCGCGGAAAAGCTGCCCCAAAGCCCCCTGCGCTTCCGTCCCGATTCCGAAGCGGTCATCCAGAACCGCCACGCGGTCAACGGCGTCATTGTGGAGGACATCGATTCCTGCATGATCAAGTTCGCCAAATGCTGCACCCCCGTCCCCGGCGACCCCATTGTGGGTTTCATCACCAAGGGCTTCGGTGTCAGCATCCACCGGGCGGACTGTCCCAACGCCCAGAACCGGGAGGATCCCCGCCAGGCCGCCCGCTGGGTGCGCGTCCGCTGGGCGACGCAGGAAGAGCAGCCCTTTGAGACCACGCTGGAGCTGGACTGCATCACCCGTGACGGGCTGATTCTGGACGTGGCCATGGTGCTGTCCACCGCCCGTGTCCGGGTCAAGGAAATGAGCGGCAAAGACCTGCCCGGCGGCCGCAGCGCCATCACCATCCGGTTTGAAGTCAAGGACGTGGCGGAGCTGGAATCCGTGCGGACGAAGCTGCTGAACATCCGGGACGTGGTCGGCTCCCGCAGAGGACAGAATTAAGGAGAGAGACGCTATGCGCGCTGTACTGACAAGAGTCAATTCCGCCTCCGTCGCCATTGACGGCGAGGTGGTGGGAAAAATCGGAAAGGGCTTCCTCATCCTTCTCGGTGTCGGCCCCGACGATACCGAAAAGGAATGCCGGTATCTGGCGGAAAAAGCCCTGGGACTCCGGATTTTTACCGACGAAAACGACAAAATGAATCTGGGACTGGACGCGGTGGGCGGCGAGGTGCTGGTGGTGAGCCAGTTCACTCTCTACGGCAACTGCCGCAAGGGCCGCCGCCCCAGCTTTACCGACGCCGCGAACCCGGAACTGGGGGAGCGGCTGTATGAGCAGTTCCTTGCCGACTGCGCTAGTCTGGGGTATCCCCCTCAGCACGGCCGCTTCGGCGCGGATATGAAGGTGGAGTCCATTAACGACGGCCCCGTGACCCTGATTCTGGACACGGAGCAGCTGATGGATACGCCCAGAAGAAAATGACAAAATTCACACCCGGTAGGTGATAGTATGCTGAACATTCACACGCTGACCCTTGGGGCTTACGGAACCAACTGCTACATCGTCCACGACAGTGCGTCGAAGACCTGCTGTGTCATCGACCCCGGCTACACCCCGGAAAAGGTGCTGAGCGAGGTGAAGGCTCTGGGGCTGACCGTGGAAGCGATCCTGCTGACCCACGGACATTTTGACCATGTGGGCGGCGTAAAGGAGATCGCCGCCGAGACCGGCTGCGACGTCTATCTCTGCGCCGACGAGCTGACCATGCCGCCCCAGATGACGGCGGGGCCGCTCTACTATACCAAAACCTACGACGAGGGGGACACCCTGCACCTCGCGGGGCTGACGATCTCCATTATCCGCACCCCCGGCCACACCCCCGGCTCCGTGTGCCTGCTCATTGACGACACCATGTTCTCCGGGGATACCCTGTTCGCCGGTTCCTGCGGCCGTACCGACCTCCCCGGCGGCGGCGACGCGGCCATGCGGGCTTCTCTGCGCCGTCTGGCGGGGCTTTCCACCGACTACCGGGTCTACCCCGGCCACGGCATGGATACGACGCTGGCGGAGGAAAAGCGGTATAACCCCTATCTACGATAATCGAGGCTCCTATGAAACTGACACTACACGGTCATGACGACCGCTATGCCGTGGAGCAGTTACAGCTGTCCCTGTTTCCCGACAACACGGAAGGGGAGGCGGTTTCGTCCCTCCACCGGGGAAAGGTCTGGCTTACCGCCGTCACGAAAATCACTGTAAACGGCACCACTGCCGCGGCTACCCGGCGGATCAAAGCATCTGACGAAACCGTCCGACTGCGCCGCCGGGCATTGCAGCAGAGCTATTATCTGGCCGCGAAACAGCTGCTGCCCGTTACGCCCCCATGGGGCGCACTGGCGGGAGTCCGCCCCACCAAAATCACCACGAAGCATCTGCTGGAAGGCGGCACGCCCAAGTCCGCAGACGAGCTGCTGCGGGACGTGTATTACGTCACCGATGACCGCCGGAAACTGGCAATCGACTGCTCGGTCTCCACAGTCCGGGCAGTAAACCTCTTGCAGCCCAACGACCTGTCACTGTACGTCGGCATTCCCTTCTGCCCCACCCGCTGCACCTATTGCAGCTTCGTCAGCCGCACCATCGGCAGGAAAACGGAGCTGCTGGAACCCTATCTGCGGGCGCTGGAACAGGAAATTGCGGTCACGGGCAGACTTCTGGCGCAGTCCGGGAGAACTATCCGCACCCTCTACATCGGCGGCGGCACCCCCACGACCCTCTCCGCCCCTCAGATGGAGCGTCTGCTGCGCGTCATCCGGGACAATTTCGATCTGTCCCGGTGCGTGGAATTCACCGTAGAGGGCGGCCGCCCGGATACGCTGGATTTGGAAAAGCTTCAAGTTATCCGTTCCGGCGGCGCTGACCGCATGAGCATCAACCCCCAGACCATGGAGGACGCCGTCTTACGCGCCTGCGGGCGGCCCCACAAGGCGGCGGATGTGCTTCGCGCCTACGGCGAAGCGGCGGATGCAGGTTTCAGTGCCATCAATATGGATTTGATTGCGGGCCTTCCCGCGGACAGCACGGCGGGCTTCCGCCGCAGTCTGGACACGGTGGCAGCGCTGCACCCCGCCAACATCACCGTCCACACCCTCGCCCTGAAAAAGGGCGCCGACCTGTTTGAAAGGCGGGAGAATCTCCCCTCCGCCGGGGACGTCGCCGAAATGGTCGCCTACGCGGAGCAGACCCTCCGGGCGCTGGGCTACAAGCCCTATTACCTCTACCGCCAGAAATACATGTCCGGCAGCTTCGAGAACGTGGGCTGGAGCCGGGACAACCTGGACTGCCTGTACAACATCTACATGATGGAGGAAGTGCATACCATCCTCTCTTTGGGGGGCGGGGGCATGAACAAGGTCAATCTCCCCGACGGCACCCTCCGCCGGTTCCATAACCCAAAATTCCCCGAACAGTACATCGAAATGCTCCCGGGCGTGCTGGAGCAGAAGCAGGAGCTGTTCCGTCTCATGGCGGATGGGGCAAAATAACGCCCACGCTACACGAAAGGAAGTGTGCCAATTTGGACACCCTCATTTCCAATGTTACAGCCGTGACCATGAACCCCCGGATGGAGGTCATTTTTGGCGCTTATATCGGCATCGAGGACGGCAAGATCGTCTCCATCGAGCGAAAGCCCCCGGCTGAAGCGCCCAAGGCCATTGTGGACGGCACCGGCATGGTGGCTATCCCCGGCCTTATCAACTGCCACACCCATCTGGCGACCGCCAGTCTGCGGTGCTTCACCGACGATCTGGGCAACACCGAAGCCCTTCAGGCGCTGCTGCAAAAGGAAGCGAAAATGGACTCCCGCAGCGCCAAAGCGGCGGCATCTCTCGCCATCGCTGAGTGCCTGCGCTTCGGCGTCACCTCGGTTTCCGACTTGTATTACTACCCCAACGCCACCGCCGAGGCCGTGGCGGAGTCCGGCATCAAGGCCAATCTGGCGCTGTCCAGCTACCGCTTCATCGACGAGAACGAGGACTTTGACTTCGAGACCGACGAGCAGTGCCGGGAGCTGGTAAAGGTCACGGAGAAGTGGAACGGCTTTGACGGCGGCCGTATCAAAATTGACGCCGGAATCTACGCCGAGTACATCAGCAACTACAGGCTCTGGGAAGGTCTGGTGGGCTATGCCGCAGAGCAGAATCTGGGAATGCAGCTGCATCTTGCGGAGACCCAGAGCGAAGTGGACTCCTGTCTGGAGCGCACCGGCATGAACCCCGGCGAGCTGTTAAACTGCCACAATGTATTCAGCCGCCCCACCACTGCCGCAGGCTGTACATATTTAACGGAGGACGAGCGTAAACTGCTGGGGAAGAAGGGCGTCTGCGCCGTAGCGACCCCCGTGTCCGCCTACAAAAACGGCCAGTCCTCCACGCCTATCCTGGAATCCGTCAAGGCGGGGATGAACGTAGCCCTCGGCACCGGCGGCGCCATCGAGTGCGGCAATTTGGACATGTTTGAGGTCATGCGCTTTGCCGCCATGTCCGCCCGGAAGGAAAGCGGCAATCCCGCCGCCCTCCCGTCTTCCGCCGCGCTGATGATGGCGACTGTCTCCGGTGCGCATGCGCAGAGACGCGCTAAGGAATGCGGAATGCTTCAGGTTGGCATGGACGCGGATATCGCGCTCATCGACTTTTCCGCCCCCCATCTGATCCCCTGCCACAATGTTCTGAACGGTCTCGTCTGGTCTGCCAAGGGCGGCGACGTGGCCATGACCATGGTGCGGGGCAAAATCCTCTACGAAAACGGCTGCTTCCCCACCATCGACATGAAGAAGGTCGTGGAGGAGCTGACCGAATACGCCATCCCCCGGCTGTTTGAAGAAACGAAGTAGGGAAGCTCTGAGTAAATCGCCTGCGGCTGTGAGCGGATCTTTTCCGCCCACTCTTCGGTATCGAAAACGGGAAATACACAAAGTATTCCTCCGTTTCCGATAC
>ENA-USUG01005577-USUG01005577.1-human-gut-metagenome-genome-assembly--contig:-NODE-5577-length-14175-cov-9.470705_pt1 | contig 14175 bp, 19 predicted proteins | sample MGYA00250059_ERZ773394 | MGnify/ENA primary metagenome ERZ773394 (study PRJEB29103, sample SAMN06111957) | human gut metagenome | biome: human gut; feature: ankylosing spondylitis patient; material... | reverse complement strand
CCGTAGTAATAGCAATACCGGCAGTCCTTCGGCTTGCCGTTTTCGCAGTAATCTGTCATGGCGTTCATCCTCCTGAAAATGGGTACAAAAAAAGCGCGTCTGTCCAGCCGTTATAGGCATTCTCCCCGGAGGGAGAGACAGACGCGCAAGGCGTGTTCATATTCAATTTTGGCAATAAAAAATGGGCTAAGCTTCCATCGCTTACTCCCAGTACAACATCAGCTATTCAGTTTCGGCACTGCCCAAATGCAAGGGCCTATGCCGCAAATTCCTTGATATTACAGGCTTTTTCGGGTGTTAGTCCACAAATAACAGCCTCATTGGAGACGATCAGCTCAAACGGCTCGTCGTCCCAATGCGCGGGGTTGGTCAGCGTATTCTCGCAGGCAATATCGAATTTATCAAATCCGATATCATGCAGAAACATATTGATGCGGCAGAGGTTATAGGTCGTGATGTTGATCTCCTGCCCGTAAAAGCCGTTGCGGATGGCGTCCTTGCCAAGCACTTTTTCGGCTTTCAGCAACAGCGAACCCGATCCGCACGCCGGGTCATAGACCTTATTGATTTCGGTTTTCCCGACCGTGCCAAGCCGCGTCAAAAGCTCGGACACATCGGCAGGCGTGAAAAATTCGCCGCCCGACTTGCCCGCATTGGAGGCGTACATGGTCATCAGATATTCATAAGCATCACCGAATGCGTCAATGTCGTGATCCTTCACGTCACCAAGGTTCATATCTGCCACGCCGATGAGCAGCTTGCAAAGCTTTTCGTTCCGCTTTGCCACCGTTGCACCCAGCTTGTTGCTGTTGACGTCGAAATCGTCGAACAGTCCCGCGAACTGCCCTTCGGATTCGGTGCCTTTCGCGGATTCCTCGATATGGCGGAAAACGGTCTCCAGCGTTTCGTTGAGGTTTTCGTCCGACTGACAACGGGCAAGGACATTGCAAAACAGCTCGCTCGGCAGGATGAAAAAGCCCTTTTCCTGCACCAAGCCCTCCCGCGCCGCTTCCGCCTCCGCATCGGACATTCTGGCGTAGTCAAAGCCTTCATTGCCCGCCTTGATCTCGCCTTCGCTTATGTAATTTGCAAGGTTTTCGGATATGTAACGATAGAACATCGTACCGAGGACGTAATTTTTGAAGTCCCATCCGTCCACAGCGCCGCGCAATTCATCCGCAATCGCCCATATCGCGCGGTGAAGCTCGTCGCGTTCCTGTTCTTTCTTTGTATCAATCATGGTTTTGTCCTCCGTCCTGTTCTCTGTGTTTGATAATCCCGTTCAGCTCGTCTGTATAGATCTCCATGGCGTTCAATAGCTTGTCCGTCTCCTTGTTCTTCGTGAAGATCAGGAGCAGAGCCAGAAACATATTCCATGTCATGGGGCGTTTATGATTTTCGATCGCCGCAAGCGTGCTGCGGCTGACGCCGATCAGCGCGGCAAACTCCGCCTGCGAGATGTCCATCCGCTTGCGCAGGGTGGGTAGGTTGTCGGTCATGTTGCGGATCAGCGTTGCTCTTTGCCGTTCATCCATTGGGTTCCCTCCGGCTTCAATTTTTCTCATTTTATAGTATACCATATCATGGAACATTTTACAAGTCTTTCTGTCCTCTTTTCGGACAATTTGCAACCATTCGACAACCTTTTCCGAAAAACTTTTCCAAAATGTCTTGACAAACGGCAAGAATTGTGGTATTCTATATGTCCTTCATCGGCGCAGACTTCTCCAGTATCAGGATTGCCCGGCAGGGTTAAACATATTCAACCAAATATTTTTTTGCGGGTTCTCCGCTTGTGGCATAAGCCGCTTACATAGGAAGTACAGACCATATGCATGGTTTTGGTATTTCTTTTGTGAGCGGCTTTTTTGCTGTTCTTTCCCCGGCAATACGTGAAACGGAAGCGCTGTGAGAGGCTGTCCGGTTGTTTAGCGAGCATAGGAAAGGTATTGCCGCACGGTGTTGCCACCGTGTATGGCAGGCAATCCCGTTTCCTTGCGTCCTTTTCGGACGATTGGGGCTGTGCCGCCCCTATAACCCCGCCGTTTCGCCCCGCATTTTTTACATCCCACATCAAAAAACAAAGGAGAATGATGATGACAGACAGCAAAAAAGAACAACGGCAAGCTTTGAATCGGTTCCTGCGCGGGCAAGCAAAAGAGACAAAACGGGAACGGGATGTTGGCATCAATGTGCGGGTAACCCCCGAAGAAAAGCGGCATATCACCCTGCTTGCCCATGCGGTCGGGCTGACGGTTTCGGAACTGTTACGCCAACTTTCCTGCGGTGTACAGGTGCGTGCAATCCCGCCGCGTGCCTTCTATGACCTGCGGGACGACCTCTCCATGCTCTGCGCGGAAGTACGCAGAAAGATGCAAAACGGCGCGGATTTTTCCGGTGAACTGACTTCCATAGAAGCGTCCCTGAACACCTTTCGCCAGGTCACGGAAAAGTTCTGCGGCAAGGACGGAGAGCGGGAATATGCCGCCTACCGTGCGGGCGACCTTTGGGAGGATGCGAATGGCAACGACTAAAATGTGGCCGATCAAGGACAGTGTTGCGCGGGTCATTGCGTATGCAGACAATCCGCAAAAAACGGCGGCCGGACTTTCAACCGCCTTGCACTATGCAACCGACGAGGTCAAAACCGAAGCCCCAATGGAGGAAAAGCGACTTTTTATCACGGCACTGAACTGTAACGGCGATCCGACAGAAGCCATGCTCCGGGTACAGCAACACTTCGGAAAAACCGGTGGCAACGTTGCGTACCACGCCTATCAAAGCTTCAAGCCGGGAGAAATCACGCCCGAACAATGCCATGCCATCGGGGTTGCACTTGCCCGTGCAATGTGGGGAGATCGCTATCAGGTCGTGGTTGCAACCCACCTCAACAAAGCCCATTTGCACAACCATTTTGTGTGGAACAGCGTGTCCTTTCTTGACGGAAAAAAGTACGATGACAATAAGGGCGAATATCGGAAACTGCGCCGGATTTCGGATGAACTATGTCAAATGCACCGTCTTTCCGTGATTGAAAATCCCGGTAAAAAGACACCGAGGCAGATTCACTTTGCCGAAAAAGCGGGAAAGGAAACACGCTATTCCCTCATGGCACAAGCCATTCGGGACGCTTTGGAGATCTCTTCGGGATGGGACGATCTCTGCCACCATTTGCACGATATGGGCTATGATTTTCAGCCGAATTTCGGGAGAAAATATGCGACAATTCGCAGACTATCAGAGGCAAAACCGGTTCGCATTTATCACCTTGGAGAAGAATTTACACGCGAACGTATGGATTCCGTTCTGCGCATGAACCGTTGCCGCCGTCGCCCGGACTACGAACATTATTACAAGGGCTACCGCGCATACAACCTGCGAATGCGGGAGCGTCCCGCGCCGCTTCCCTGGTGTTTGGAACAATACCGCAGAAAACCGTCACTGTTGGGACTTGTCTGCGCTTTTGTGGCACTTCTCGGCGGTCCCGACCTCCTCGCGCCGGAAGAACTGCCGGAGCGCTACGAACCTCTGACTCCCGATATGATGGAGGCGCGAAATAAAATGGACCTTTACTCACGGCAGGCGGTGCTGATGGGGCGGGAGCATTTGGAGACAAAGGAAGATTGCGACCGGTTTCTTGACCGAAACGAAGCAAACCTTGCAACGTTGACCCGCAAACGGAGTGATCTTTACAACGGGATCCGTCGCTGCACAAAGGAAGAAACGCGACGTGTGGTGAAAGCCGAAATTCATGCCGCTTCAAAAGAGATTTCGATTATCCGCCGGGAAGGCAAAGATATTCGCGCTCTGCTTACACGCTCCGGTGTCATGGAACAACAGGTAGAAGCCGAGCGAATCGCGCGTATGCGGAAAGCATGGCGGGAATATGACCTGCCCCCTGAGGAGTGCCGTGCCATAGAACGCGACGTTCCGGATTGCTACCGATTGCCGGAGGACAGAACGGTTACGAATGCGTCAAGCATCAGAAAAGACGGGAGGAACGACCGATGAGGACGGGAAGATGGCAATCCGGAGGCTTTTTTCAGGTGGACAATCAAATTTTCAGCATGGGACTCTCCCCGCGCGATCTCGCTGTGTACTGCTGCATTGCAATGCACAGCAACCGGGAAACCGGAGTTGCGTATCCGTCCCGACGCACGATTGCCAAAGAATGCGGCATTCAAAAAGTCGAGACGGTCGACCGCGCCATCAAGGTGCTGTGTGCCAAAGGAATGCTGGAAAAACGGCATCAATACACGGCTTCCGGCGGCAAGACCAGTAATATTTACACCATAACCCCTTCATGGGGGTATGGTCCCCGCGCAAAAGAGGATTCAAACCAGAACAGATAACCAGATTACCTACCGGAAGGTTGCGTAATATAACCGTAAATGTAAAATGATAAAAAAGCAGGAGGAAGCATGGCAAATCATTATAAACGGGCAAACGGCACCTATTGTGTGCGTGTGTCAAACGGCATCGTATGCGGCAGACAGCAACTTGTCTCCGCCACATTCTATCCGCCGGCAGGCGCAAATCAGGCAACGGTGCTTCGTTGCCTCAAAGAATTTGAACTGAAATTTGAAAAAGCAGTGCATGACGGAATATACCGTCCGGGCTACAGGCGACAGATGAACGATCCGTTCTTTTCCGAAATGCCGCTTGGGGATTATATTCGGAACATTTATTTCTCGAGCGTCGGCGAGAGGCTGTCGCCCAACACCCTTCGTTTCTACCGGGCGGTTTGCGAGCAGTTTCTGATTCCGTCTTACGGCAAAGTCAGGCTCTGCGACATCACACACCATCACTTACAGGATTTTATTGATTTTCTCGCTTACCGCACCGAACGCCGAGACGGAACATCTCAAAAAGGACTGAACCCGGCAACGGTAAAGCGCTATGCCACGGTTTTTCGGTCGGTCATGAGCGAAGCCTGCAGGAGAGGTCACACAGAGGAAAATCCCCTGCGACACGATTCCATTGTATATCCGAAAATCAAAGGAACCCGTTTGGATGTGTATACGCCGGAAGAGACGGTAACTTTCTGCCTTGCATTGGAAAAAGAGCCGCCGATGACGCGCTTGCTCCTGTTGACCGCCCTGCTTCTCGGTCTTCGCCGTGCGGAACTGGTGGCATTGACATGGAACGATATTGACTTTTCTGCCGGAAGTCTAACCGTCAACAAAAGCGCTTACAAAGTCAAAGGATGCGAGCAAAAAATGAAAGCGCCGAAATCCCTGCACGGAAACCGCACGGTCTTCTTCCCGGCAGGTTATGAAAAAGCGTTGCGGGAATGGAAATGCGAACAGGATATCCTCAAAGCCAAGCAAGGCGAACGGTGGCGGGAACAGAATTATATTTTTACCACCAATACCGGCGATATGATCAGCGTTTACACGCCGACCGGACTTTGCGCAGAATTTGAAAAAAGGCACGGCTTGCGACATCTGAAACTACACGGACTTCGCCACACCTGCGCATCGCTTCTGGTCGCGGCGGGAACCGATCCCGAAACCGTGCGGGATGTATTGGGACACGACAGTGTAACCACAACCGATATTTATCTGCATCCTTATGACAGGCGAAAAAAAGAAGCTGCCTGCCGTTTGGAAGGTATTCTGAAAGGAGATCCGGCTTGAGACTGAAAACATTGCAACAGACGGTCAATGCCATGAAAGCAGAAGATCCTGACACTGTGCTGAACCGCTCCATGCTCCTGCGATTGATTGCAGACGGCATTCTTCCCTATGAAATGCACGGAAATCGGCATATCGTAGATTATGATCGGGTCAAGCGATGCCTGTGCGACAAGCTGATGCTCCGGGACAGCCGGTTCGGACCGCATTTGCGCACCGTGGAAACCGCGATGCGGGAACTCCGAAAAAAGCAACCCGAACTGGGGCTTGGTGAAGACCGTATCCGCAATCTGATTGCACGTGGGAAAATCCCATCGCTCCGTGTTGGAAACCGCTCCTATATTCCGATGGAGGCATTCTATCCATCCAACCTCGAACGCATCCGAGAGGAGATTGCCAATCAGACCGGCGGGCGCATATGCCGCCCCCGTCACCCTCAACAAAGCTACGCGGATGCCCTTCTGGATGACATTCTCAAACGCGGGGCAAGAACCGTAAAACCGAAAAGAGCATGAAAGCTAGGCAGGCGCAGAACCGAAAACAATTCTGCGCCTGCCTTTTTGAAGTTCAATTTTCTGATATAATTATACCTCATCGGGTATAAAATCATTAAAAGCAATTGTACTATACCTTTTAGGGTATATTTTTGCTATTTTCTATTGATCGTTGCACCAACATTCTTTTAATGCTATGCGATTACCTTTGATAAGGTATTCTAAAATAATCCAGATACTTCCTGAACTTGTCCTGCGCCGAAAGGCAGGTGTCAATCAGATATCCCCGTTCCGTGTTCCATTCGTGTAAGCCGCGATAATAGAACAGTTTCAGGTCTTCGTCGATGATGAACGGAACAATACCGTTCTTTCGGATACACCCATTTTTTTGCGATCTGGGCAACCGATACATATTTCATACACGCCACCTCCGTGTGATATTATCCATAGATATTATACCACATTATCGGCAAGAAATCAAGAATATATTCACGATTATTTTATTGGTTTTTGCCGTTATCGGAATGCGTTTTATTCCCGTTCCTGTCTGTTGCCGTACTCTCTCTGCATGGCATCCATCGACACCAACCACTGCTTTCCAAATTTGCAGACATCCACACCATCGACCAGCTTGCCGTATCGTTCATGCGTGTGATTAAATCAGCCTCGTTCGGGTATAATCAGCTGTACACACAGTATTCTATACCCTATAAGGTATGATTTTATAGAAAAAGCCTTGACAATATACCCGTTAGGGTGTATAATAGTATTACTATGAATCAAATTGCAACGTTTATCAAACAAAAAAGAAAAGAAGCAGGACTCACGCAAGAGGAATTTGCAATCCGTTCGGGGCTTGGGCTTCGCTTTGTCAGAGAACTGGAACAAGGAAAGGAAACAGTCAGAATGGACAAAGTGAATCAGGCGCTTGCCATGTTCGGCGCGGTCGCGATTCCCGACAAACTGTCCGTAAATGAGAAGGAGGAAGTCTGATGGAATCGAATTACCGTTCGGCGCAAATTTTTGTGCGCGACCGTCTTGCGGGAATCCTTTCCGAAACCGATGCGGGCTACGTGTTTGCCTATGATGCGGACTACCTTGCCGATCCGTCCGCGCAGGCAGTCAGCCTGACGCTCCCGAAGCAATCGGAAACCTACATTTCCAAAACCCTCTTTGCCTTTTTTGACGGACTGATTCCGGAGGGGTGGCTTTTGAACATCGTCACGCAGAACTGGAAGCTTGACGCAAAAGATCGTTTCGGCTTGTTGCTCGTTGCCTGTCAGGATTGCATCGGCGCTGTTTCGGTACGGGAGGTGGTCGCATGATCTGCCTTTGCTGCGGAAAACCGATAAAAGACCCACAAAAAGCAAATAATGGTTGGCATAATACCTGCGTCAGGCGCTTTTTCGGAACAAAAGAACTACCGGAACTGAACCTTTCCGCCGATACCATCGAAAGCATAGCAAACGAATGCACCCGACGCGGTTTTACCGTTCCGGGTGTGCAGAAAAAGCTGTCGCTTCATTTATCAAACGAAAAAAATGATAAAGTGCGTCTGACGCTTGTCGGTTATCCTGCCGGATATATTCTCAAACCGCAGACTGCCGATTATCCCGCCCTCCCCGAGACGGAATATCTTGTCATGCAGATGGCGAAAACGACGGGCATCAAGACCGTTCCCTTTGCGCTCATCCGACTTGCGGAAACCGGCGAATTTGCCTACATTACCAAGCGTATCGACCGCACGGCAAGCGGCGAAAAGATTGCCATGGAGGACTTTTGCCAGCTCGATTTGCGCGTTACAGCGGACAAATACAAAGGTTCTTATGAGCGCTGCGGCAAAATCGTAAAAGAGTACGCCGAAAATCCGGGACTTGACATGACCGAACTGTTTTTGCGGATTGTATTCTCTTTTGCCGTGGGCAACTCGGATATGCACCTCAAAAACTTTTCTCTGATTGAAACAGCGCCTGGCAACGGCATCTACCGACTGTCCGAAGCATACGATATGCTTCCCGTCAACATCATTCTGCCCGCCGACAAAGATCAGATGGCACTCACGCTGAACGGCAAAAACCGCAATCTTCACCGTAGCGACTTTCTCGCTTTAGCAGAAAACTGCGGTCTGAATCGTAAATCCGCCGAAAAGATGTTGAATGGAATCGTAGCCATGAAAGGCGCTTATCTCACCCTCTGTAAGGATTCCTTCCTGCCGGGGGACTATCAAGAGGCACTGTGCAACCTGATTGATACACGCATCCGGGCATTGCAATAGAGAGGAATTTTCCCAAGACATCAAGAAACATTCTCCGAATCGGTTGACAGACAACGAAAAAAATGATATAATATGTACCGGAGAGGCAAAAAGAGCTTGGTGCGCGATTTTTTTGGTGCAAAAAGCCGGTGCGAACGGTTTGAAAATTCGCACCAAGCCGGGAGAATCCGTTCACTTCAAGCCAAATGCCCAGTACATAGTTCAGAGCAGAAGATAATTCAAAATCCAAGCAAAATAAGGGTAAACAGCCGAAAATAATCAAAAATAGCATACGATTTTCGTAGATACTTCTGGTATATATTGCCAGTTGGGGTGGTAGAGGCCGCAAGTTCAAGTCTTGTCACTCAGACCAAAAATCGGGAGTCGTAAGATTCCCGATTTTTCTTTTATTTTCTCGCAAATCCTCGCGAAATCTCGCGTTTTCGTGATATAATCAATGGGCTTGTTCTTCCCTGCTTTCGGGGTTGAACAAGCCCATTTTTCGCACTTGACCACATGTTTGACCACACATGGTGACCACATACGAAAATAATCGCCGAAAAAAGGCTTCGGAGGGAGGAGAAGAACCTATTTCCGAACCTGGTTTCTTTGCTTCCTGCGGTTCAAATTTTGATGGTCTAGTCTATTTTTATTGATTGTTATTGGATTTATTTCTTAAACAATTTAGTAACACAATATCCTCTCCCTTTTTTATGCCACTTCTGCCGACATAAAAATCTATTTCAAGGAGCATCAAATTCTCCTCGACTTTATAACCCTCATTCATCTCAAAAAATAGTATGATGTTTATAGTGGTCCAGCGTGAAGCTCGCCTTGCTATGTCCAACGATCTCGGACAAGGTCTTGGGCGCGATGCCAGAATTGGCAGCGTGGGATGTGAAGGTGTGACGCAGATCGTGGAATCGGATGTCGGGCAGATTCCCCTTTTTGAGGATTGCTTTGAGCTGGCGATAGGCTTTGCTCGGATCCAACGGTAACTCCGGCTTGAGGAGATTCGGGAAGATCCATTCACTGAAAGATTTCTTTTTCCGTTCAGAAAGGAGCCGCCACAAACTATCGGGCAAGTAAATAGTTCGTTTGCCATCCTCTGTTTTTGTTTCACCGATGACGAGCTCCTTATGCACGAAATCCACCGAGCGAACCACGCGAAGCGTTCGGTCGTCCTCATCGAAGTCTTCCCATCGCACTCCGCATATCTCACCTGCTCGCATGCCTGTAAGGATCTCGGTGTAGAAGAAATCGTATCTTCGGTTCAGATCATCCGTACGAGAGAACAGCCACAAATTCTCGTCGTAAAGGTCATCGCCATTATTTTGAGTCAAACGAATATGCTCGGCAATAGTATCATCAAATAGGCGCGATGTTACAATTTCCTTACCGTATAAGCCGAGCACATTTTCAAATTCAAATTCAATGTTTTTTAGCTTTGATAAAAATAACAGCGGAAACGACAAATTCCTTAATTTATCAGAAATATCTCTATATGCTTCCTCTGCATTGCGTTCCGGGTGGTCGAACGGAAAAACAAACAGCGTTTCCTCTGCCTTTCTTTCGTTAATATCGCCCTCAAGAAGTGACGGTAGGGCATACAGGTGATATGTCTTGCTTTTATGCCTTTCAGCCGCAAAAGTGCCGCGAGAAGAATTGCCAGTCCGCTACAATTCGCCTTTCCGTTGTGTTCCTCGCAGAAACGGATCTGCCCCTCTATCGTTCTGCTCTTTCCGAGTCCGCTGCAACCGTCATGTCCGAAATGATCGCAGACAAAGGCAAGCACGGCAAAGGCAATTTCATCGCTGTCGGGCGAAATACCCTCAAAATACGAATCAAAATCGTATTTTTTCAGAATATCCGGTGCCTTTGCGCAAAGCTCGTATGATGACTCACCGATTTTCTCGCCGCCGGGCTGATAATCCGCATGTTCGCGGAGAATTTCCAATCTCGTCTTTTCGGATTTCGGAACAAATATTTCCGTCGGCATATGCCGATATTTCCCGTCCTCCGGCACATCGGAAATGCGTACATATTTTACGTCGGTTTTCTTGCCGAACTGCGTGTAATATCCGCAAAGACTATCGTCACCATCCTCATAATGGACATGATACACCATACGGTAATGCTCGTCATTAATCTCGAAGCACAGCTCCTCCCCGTCCTCATAAACACAGTTCGGCTCAAAATTATAGTATCCGGAAGATGAAAAGGACATTTTCATCCTTGGCGGCTTCTCTCCGAAAATGTTGAGGGTTTCTCCGAGCTCTTCTTTATACCATTTTCCGATTAGATGTTTGTCCATTATATACCCTCCTTATATCTTACCTCTTTTATATCGCCCCACAGCTTATCTGCCGCCTGTTCTATATGGCTTTTTTCGGTTTGTGACAAACTGCGGAAGCACTTGATTTCGAGCTTCCCGTTTTTGTTTTTCCATATCCCCGCCACATCACCGTCGATGAGTAGGGGCGGCATAACTATACCTGCAAGATTGAATACGCCGCGCAAATATTCGGGCTTCAGATAGATGCTTTCCTTTTTCTGATATCCGAGCATAAGCTGGTCAAATCCCGCAAGGAAAATGCAATGCGGAATGTCCCTGGCGTATGTTTTCCCGTTCGGTATGTAATAATATGTCCTGCCGCCGAAGTCAAACGACTCGACGTGCAAGTTCCGAAGCCAATTCTTGACCTCTGCCTGTTTTGCACCCGTATAATACATAGCGTCGTGTATCGTAGCGGGTGCAATATTCGTAAAATACCGCCGCGCTATCTCAAATTTTGCTTCTTCCTCGGGAATCGGAGAAAACTCGGGCGAAGCGATATACTGCTTTTTCTCCTGCACGGTGTAGTTCATAAAGCCGCGCACGCAAAGCTCCCTTATACCGCCGCCCCATGACTCAAACATACAATCCTCTTCAATTTTTGTCATCCCGTTTGCGCGGCAAAGCTCCTTCAGCTCGTCGCGCGTGTATGCCCTCTCCGAAACCGCCGCGAGAATGATATCCGCAAGACATTTCTGCCGTTCGGGTGTCAAAGCCCAGCACGGGCGCTGATTTTTCATATAGGAATATCCCTGCCACTCGTTTTTGCGATAATCCGCGCCGTTATTGCACCGGATAAACAGTGGCAAATCGCTTTCGGCAAACACGTGAACCGTGCCGCGCACAGACCAGTTTTTCACAAGCCCATCGGCTACGGTCTGCTCGTTATAGTCGTTTGTACGGATTTTCAGTGAGTGCAAAGCGTTCGTCATAAACTGCGCCTGCACTCCGCAAAGGTCGCACATCACTGTCAGCTTGTCCGCAGGCGCGAGCAGATATTGATTTGTCAGCTGACGGATTTTCAGTTCTTCAAGGGTCATATTTTTCCTTTCAGTCAAATGCAGTTGTTCATTTTTTGGTTGCTACGATATCATATTTTTTAAGCCACTGATAAACGGAGGCAATGCGCTTTGGTCGGCTTCAAAAGCGAAAGTCAAGGACTGCTTCATCGCGTTATCAAAAATTAAACCCTCTACTTTTACATGACCTGTCCTATCCATAGACAACGTAACATTGCTGCCATAACATATTTCAGACAGCACAACACGGTCGCGCTGAAAAGCATAGAGCTCACAAAGCTGATCTAAGAAAATGCGAAAGTCCTTTATGTCATATTCGCACGATGCATACCCCTGAAATGCTCCGGAGATTACTTTCATTCCAAATGTGGTGTTGTACGGATTTCCTGCATCGGCATCATCCTTATGGAAATTAAAATATTCAATTGCCACAAGGTTTTCCCCATATCTCAGCTCTGCCGGCGGGTATTCTGATTGTTTCATAAATGACTCCTTTGTGCCTTTCAGACGATATCTTTGATGACCTTCAGCGCCACGCCCTGAATCGTCAGTTCTTTCGGGTGGATGACGCGTTGCTTTTCGGTGTAGCTGCTGTTTTCGGCATACAGCACAGGCTTGCCGTTTTCGTAATGCAGGCGTTTGAGTGTGTTTCCTTCTTCCGTAAGCGCGACAATCACTTGCCCGTCATTTGCGACGTTTGTCTTCTTGACCAGCACAAGGTCGCCCGCATGAACGCCGATGTCCGCCATGGAATCGCCGTATGCTTCCAGCAGAAAACATTCACCGTCGAGCCATTCTTCCGGAATGGCAAGGTATCTTGAAATATGCTCCTCTTGCTCGTCGGGCGTGCCGCACACGATCATTCCGACCACGGGAATGCGGCGGGACATCACGTGCATTTTTTTCTGCAAGGGTGTTTCCAACGTATTTTTCCCCGAATAGGAAATGATACCGCGCTTTTCAAGCTCTAAGATATGGCGGTACGCTGTCGACTTGACCATGCCCATATATTCCATAATATCCGCAAGGCTCGGGGACTCCCCGTTGTTGTCCCGCGCATACTGCTTGATAAACTCCGCGAGCTTTTGCAGTTTTTCTTCACTCATGACTCTCATAAGTACACCTCAAACAATTTCAGAACTCATTGTTCTGCTATTATATCATAGCAAAGACGCTTTGTCAATAGGTTTGCAGAACTTTTTGTTTCGCTATGGCTTTTCTTTGTTTCCTGTGGCGCAGTTTCTGATGCCCCACATTGCTTCCAAAACGGTCGCACGCGCGATTTATACGTTTGCTTGTAATTACCCTTCTTTTGCATTCAAATGCGAAAGCGGGGCTGACAGTCCCGCTAACGCCTATCCTTGTTCAGTTATGCCGTATGGCTTTCTTGACTTCTTCGAGAATGCGAAGAAGGCTCAACATTTCGTCATTCGTGCAGTCGGCAAGCAACTCTCCGATTTTCTCGTTCGCCACGGCGTATGTGCCGGGTGTATTTGCCCGCAGAATCCAGTCGGTTGCCACATCGAGCGCCTCTGCAATGCGGATGAGTGTGGACAACCCCGGCGTTTTCTTGCCGAGTTCAATGTTGGAGAGATGCACCACCGAAATATCCGCTTTTTCCGCCAGCTCTCCTTGTGTAAGCCCGACTTCACGGCGCAAGTCGGCAATGCGCCTGCCGATGGCGGAGGGACTGCAGTTTCTATTCATTGCTTTTCACCCCTTCGCCTGTAACACAAACGGAGACTGTACCTCCGGGTTTGCCCACGGGAATACAGTCTCCGTTTTTTTTCATTTGCCTTACCGCAATATATTCGTTTGTTGTAATCCGTGCCATTGTGCGCACCTCCTTTGTAAGCACACACAATACCACAAAGGCGGCATGAAGTCCAGCGAAAGCGGGAAAGTTAGCAATTAAGTATCAATCGTATTGCAGACTATATCAAAACCCCGTTACAATGATCCACCTCGTGCTGAATGATCTGCGCCGTCCAGCCGGTATAGGTTTTCAGCCTTGTCTGCATTGTGACAGTCTGATACTGCACTTTGATGGTTTTATACCGCTTGCATTTGCGGGGATCTCCGAGAAGCGACAGACAGCCTTCTTCGGTGTCATACGCATCATCCTTCTTAATGATTTCGGGATTGAGCATCACGGTGTATACCGGAGCTCGTCCGCTCTCATCGAGAAACGCGATGATGCGTTTTTTCACGCCGATCATATTCGCCGCCATACCGACACAGGTTTCTTTGTGTGCCATCAATGTGTCGAGCAGGTCCTGCGCGATGGGTAAATCTTCTTTGGTCGCAATCTCCGACTTCCCGGCAAGGAAAATCGGATCGTGCATCAGTTCTTTAATCATTTGCAGACCTCAATGATTTTCTTCAATATCTCCTCATCCGCCGGGCAGAAAGCATAATTCGGAATTTCACTCGGCAT
>ENA-USUG01005566-USUG01005566.1-human-gut-metagenome-genome-assembly--contig:-NODE-5566-length-14201-cov-5.684367_pt1 | contig 14201 bp, 12 predicted proteins | sample MGYA00250059_ERZ773394 | MGnify/ENA primary metagenome ERZ773394 (study PRJEB29103, sample SAMN06111957) | human gut metagenome | biome: human gut; feature: ankylosing spondylitis patient; material... | reverse complement strand
TAGTAGACATACTAAGATGGAGGACAAATGGATTCATACCGATCAGATGGTTGTAACTCCATACGAAGAATTCTCTAACGCTTGATAAAGTGGGAGGAAAGGGTCTGTTCGTAAAGGAACTGGACAGAGCTCTGCTGGATGGCAGAAGCAATCTTTCCGTGCACAGTCTGAAAGATATGCCGATGGAGGTTCCGGAAGAACTTCCTCTGCTGGCGTTTTCAAAGAGAGAAGATCCGAGGGATGTACTGGTACTTCCGGAAGGAGTGACAGAACCGGACCCGAAGAAGCCGCTGGGGTGTTCCAGCTTAAGAAGAACGCTGCAGTTAAAGAAACTGTATCCGGAGATGGAAGTAAAGAGTATTCGTGGAAATCTGCAGACAAGACTGCGCAAGCTGGATGAGGGAGAATATTCCGGACTGATCCTGGCGGCAGCAGGTCTGAAACGTCTGGGACTGGAAAAGAGGATCAGCAGGTATTTTACACCAGATGAAATGATCCCGGCAGCAGGTCAGGGGATTCTGGCAGTGCAGGGGCGGAAGGATCAGGATTATTCTTATCTGGATGGATACTGTGACAGAGATGCATGGCTGGCAGGAAGTGCGGAGCGTGCCTATGTGAAATATCTGGACGGTGGATGTTCTTCTCCTGTGGCAGCATATGCGGAAGTGAACGGAGAAGAAATTTTCATCCGTGGTTTATATTACAGTGAGACGAATGGAAAATGGCTCACAGGACAGATCAGAGGCGCTGCTTCAGATGGTGTAAAGCTGGGCGTGGATCTGGCAAAGCAGTTGAAAGAAAGCTGTGAGAGGGGAGAATAAAAAATGGCAGTTGGTAAAGTTTGGCTGGTTGGTGCAGGACCGGGAGATATCGGACTTTTTACATTAAAAGGCGAAGCGGTTCTGCAGCAGGCAGACGTAGTGGTGTATGACAGCCTGGTAGGGGAAGGAGTTCTTGCAAGGATTCCGGAACATGCAAGACTGATCAATGTGGGAAAAAGAGCAAGCCATCATACAATGGTGCAGGAGGATATCAATAAGGTTCTTCTGGAAGAAGCTCAGAAAGGAAATAAAGTAGTAAGACTCAAAGGCGGTGATCCGTTTCTTTTCGGACGGGGCGGCGAGGAGCTGGAGCTTCTTTCCGAAAACGGGATTCCGTATGAGATCGTGCCGGGAGTGACTTCTCCGATTTCGGTTCCGGCTTATAACGGGATTCCGGTGACACACAGAGATTTCTGTTCTTCCCTGCATATTATTACAGGGCATAAACGTGCAGGACAGGAGTATGATATTGATTTTAAGGCACTTACCCAGACAAAGGGTACGCTGGTGTTTCTGATGGGAATTGCAGCACTGGAGGATATCTGTAAGGGACTTCTGGATGGAGGAATGGACCCGGATATGCCGGCAGCAGTTCTTCAGAAGGGAACAACTGCGGGACAGAAGCGGGTGGTGGCGACAGTCAGTACTCTGAAAGTGGAAGTGGACAGACAGGGGATTGAAACGCCTGCCATTATCGTGGTGGGAAAGGTGTGTTCTCTGGCTGAGAAGTTTGCGTGGTATGAGAAATTACCGCTGGCAGGTTGGAAGGTGCTGGTTACCAGACCGCGTCAGCATATCTCAAAGACCGCAGATCTGCTTCGGAAAAAGGGAGCGGAGGTGTTGGAACTTCCATCTATCTGTACGGTGCCGGTAGAAGATAACAGCAGGTTGTATGAGGTATTTGAACATCTGGATACTTATCAGTGGATCATTTTTACAAGTCCGGCAGGCGTGGAAATCTTTTTCGAGGAAATGGACAGAAAAGAGATGGATGTACGCAGTCTGGGACAGGCAAAGATCGCAGTGATCGGTGAGGGCACGAAGAAGAAACTGAAAGAGCATCATCTGTTTGCAGATTTTATACCGAGTGTCTATGACGGAGATACACTGGGAGCAGAGCTTGCGAAAGAGCTTCACGGGGATGAGAAGATCCTGATCCCGAGAGCGGCGGCAGGAAATCAGAAGCTGGCAGAGCTGCTGGAGCAGGCAGGTGCGAACGTGGATGATGTTGCAACTTACACTACGAAGTATGAGAAGAGCAGACTGATCGATGAGAAGAAAGAATTTGAGACCGGAAGTGTAGACTGTGTGGTATTTACCAGTGCTTCTACTGTGAAAGGTTTTGTGGAGGGAACTCCGGGGCTTGATTATACGGCTGTGAAAGCTGCATGTATCGGAAAGCAGACGAAAGCTGCGGCAGATGCATATGGGATGAAGACACGGATGGCGAAGAAGGCTACCATCGAGAGTCTGATTGAATTAGTGGAAGAAATGAAACAGGAAGATTGTTGATCAATCAAAATAAAAGGAGCGCGAAAGATATGGACTTAATTCAGAGACCAAGAAGATTAAGAGGCAGTGAAAACTTAAGAAAGATGGTAAGAGAGACAAGAATGGACAAGTCTTCTCTTATCTATCCGTTATTTGTAAAAGAAGGAACAGGAATTGAAGAGGAAATTCCGTCTATGGAAGGTCAGTACCGTTACAGTGTGGACCGTCTTCCGTTTGAACTGGAGCGTCTGCAGAAGGCGGGGGTAAATAATGTGATGCTGTTTGGTATCCCGGATCACAAAGATGAAGTGGGAAGCGGTGCGTATGACCCGAACGGAATTGTGCAGAAGGCTCTGAGAGAGGCGAAGAAGCAGTTTCCGGATATGTATTATATTACAGATGTATGTATGTGTGAGTATACTTCTCATGGACACTGTGGAGTGCTCTGCGGTCATGATGTGAACAATGATGCCACGCTGGAACTGCTTGCAAAGACTGCTGTTTCTCATGTGGAGGCAGGTGCGGATATGGTTGCTCCGTCTGATATGATGGACGGACGTGTGCGTGCGATCCGTGAGGCTCTGGATGCGAACGGTCATTATGAGGCACCAATCATGTCCTATGCAGTAAAATATGCGTCTGCTTTTTACGGACCATTCCGTGATGCGGCAGGTTCTGCTCCGTCTTTTGGTGACAGAAAGAGTTATCAGATGGATTTCCACAACAGAAGAGAGGGTATGAAAGAGGCTCTGACTGATGTGGAGGAAGGTGCTGATATTATTATGGTGAAACCTGCCATGTCTTATCTGGATATGGTTTCTGAGGTTTCCAAGGCAGTGAATGTGCCGGTTGCTACTTACAGTGTAAGTGGTGAGTATGCGATGGTGAAGGCTGCTGCAAAGATGGGATGGATCGAGGAAGAGCGTATCATGTGTGAGATGGCAGTCAGTGCTTATCGTGCAGGTGCGCAGATTTATCTGACTTATTATGCAAAAGAACTTGCGAAATGCATGGATGAAGGGAGAATCGGATAATGGGTTTATCAGAGGAATTATTTGACAGAGCAGTGAAGGTGATCCCGGGTGGTGTGAACAGTCCGGTTCGTGCTTATGGTCCGATCGGGATGGCTCCGAGATTTATTGACCGTGCGGATGGATGTTATATTTATGATGTTGAGGGAAATGAGTATGTGGATTATATCGATTCCTGGGGACCGATGATCCTGGGACATAATTTCCCGGAAGTAAAAGAGAGTGTGCTGAAAGCCTGCGAAAAGGGTCTGAGTTTTGGATGTGCCACTGCGATCGAGGTGGAGATGGCGGAGTTTATCTGTGACCATATTCCGCATGTGGATATGGTGCGTATGGTCAATTCCGGTACGGAAGCGGTTATGAGTGCTGTCCGTGTTGCCAGAGGATTTACGGGAAAGAATAAGATTATCAAGTTTGCAGGCTGTTATCATGGACACAGTGATGCCATGCTGGTAAGTGCGGGATCTGGTGTGATGACGAGCGGTGTGCCGGACAGTGCGGGTGTTCCGAAGGGATGCACAGAGGATACGATGACTGCGGTTTATAATGATCTGGACAGTGTGCGTGCGCTGATGGAGCAGGCAGATGGCAAGACTGCGGCGGTTATTGTTGAGGCCGTTGGTGCAAATATGGGTGTGGTTCCTCCAAAGAAGGGATTTCTGGAAGGGCTGAGAAAGCTTTGTGATGAGTTTGGGGCGCTTCTGATCTTTGATGAGGTTATTACTGGTTTCCGTCTGGCTTTTGGTGGTGCTGCGGAGTATTTCGGGGTGACACCGGATCTGGTTACTTATGGTAAGATCATTGGTGCAGGTATGCCGGTTGGTGCTTATGGCGGAAGAAGGGAGATCATGGAGCTGGTTTCTCCGGTTGGTAAGGTTTATCAGGCGGGTACGCTCAGTGGTAATCCGATCGCTATGGCTGCGGGGCTGACGCAGTTGAAGTATCTGTATGAGCACCCGGAAGTTTATACGGAGCTGGAGAAGAAGGGGGAGAAGCTTTATGGCGGAATGGAGAAGATTCTGGCTGAGAAGGGGCTTCCTTATCATGTGAATCATGTGGCTTCTCTGGGTAGTCTGTTCTTTACTGAGCAGGAGGTTGTGGATTATACTTCTGCGAAGAGTGCGGATATTAAGGCGTTTTCTGAGTATTTTAAGGGAATGCTGGCTCAGGGGATTCATCTGGCACCGTCTCAGTTTGAGGCTATGTTCCTTTCGGCGGCGCATACGGATGAAGTGATTGAGAGGACGCTTGAGGCTGTTGGGAAGTGTTTCTGATTTTTGGATTTATGCAAGGAACAGAATATATGAGTTGAAATAAATGAAAAAGGGGCTGCTGTTTCGTGGAGGGACAGTGGCCTTTTTTGGAAGAGAGCTGAGGTAAAATCAAAAGAGGAGGGACGCCCGGAAAATATCTAAGACCCCTGCAAATGCACACGAAATACAATATTTTCCCGGGCTGTTAATTGGCTGAGAACTATATAATGGATATTACCAGTGAACAGTAAACCTGTTTTTAGAGAAATACATAAATAAGGGTCTGTCTGCTTGTGGTTATTGGCAGAATATGCTATAATAAGTCCATTATATGGCACAGTCGGCCAGAATAACAGACAAAATAGGCTGTTGGAAAGAATGGATTGCCAGCAGCATACTACAAGGACAGCAGGAGGCAAGAAGCATTATGAGTGAGAAAAAATATGTGGCTTATGTGGGCTCTTATACCCATGGCCCTTCCAGACAGGGAATCCATGTTTATGATGTTGATGTGGAGAACGGATTTCTTACAGAGCGCAGCAGCGTGGAAGTAAGTAACGCATCCCACACGGCTGTTTCTAAAAATGGAAAATATCTGTATTCCATTGAAGATGAAGGTGTAGCAGTATTTGAACGTGATAAGAATGGAGATCTTTCACGTATCAACAGCGTAGGGATCGATGGAATGAGAGGCTGTTTTCTTGCTACAGATGTAGATGGTACATATCTTTATGTTGCCGGATATCATGACGGTAAAGTGACCGTTGTACATACTCATAGAGACGGAAGACTTGGAAGCCTGATGGATGGTGTTTTTCATACAGGACTCGGCAGTGTTGCAGAGCGTAACTTCCGTCCGCATGTAAACTGTGTCCGCCCGACACCGGATAACAAGTATCTCTGCGCAGTAGATAACGGACTGGATCAGGTGAAGATTTATCGTATCAACAAGCAGAGAAATAAGCTGGAGCTGGTTGATATTTTAAGATGCCCGAGAGAGAGTGGCCCGCGTATCATTCGTTTCAGTGATGATGGTAAATTTGCTTATATTCTTTTTGAACTCAGTAATGAGATCAAGGCGTATAAGTATGATGGAAGTGGAAAGACACCGGAGTTTGAGCTAATCCAGAGTGTTGAGACAAGTAAGAAGAAAGACGCGCATGACACACACAGCGCTGCTTCCGGACTGACTCTGGCTAATGACGGAAAGCATCTGTTCTGCACAACAGCAGGAGAAGATACGGTTTCCATGTTTGAAAGAGATGAAGAAACCGGTATGCTCACCAGAAAGTTTACACTTCCGATCAGTGGTGAGTATCCGAAAGATATCGTGCTTTTCCCTGATGATAAGCATCTGGCTGTTACGAACCATGCAAGCAATACAATTACAATTTTCTCTGTAGATTATGAGAAAAATATTATTGTGATGAACGGAAAACCTCTGAAGGTTACGGAACCGAACTCTATTCAGATCTGGCCTGTACCGGAGGAATAAAACAGTTAATAAAATCCCCTTCTCAAATGCCACGAGAAGGGGATTTTTTAGCAAATAAGCAAGTAGCGAAGCGGGCTGCAAATATCCATTTTATATATTTTTATAGAAATCCCGGACTTTGTCCATCTGGGAGCTCATGTTTGCAAAGAGGGCGTCTGCCAGGGTGATAGCTGCCATGGATTCTACGACTACGACAGCTCTTGGGACGATGACAGGGTCGTGGCGGCCGTGGATTTCCAGGGAGAGTGGTTCTTTGTTTTTGGTGACGGTCTTCTGTGGCTGGCTGATGGATGGGGTTGGCTTGATGTGGGCGCGGAGGATGATTTCGCTGCCGTCGCTGATTCCTCCCATGATGCCGCCTGCGTGGTTGGATGTTTTGATGATTTTATTATTCTGGATGGTGAAGCCGTCGTTGTCTGTGGAGCCGTTTAAGGAGGTTACGGCGATTCCGTCGCCGATTTCGACTGCTTTGACGGCACCAATGGACATGAGGGCGTGGGCGAGTACTGCGCTGAGTTTGTCGAAGACCGGGTCGCCAAGTCCGGCTGGTACTCCGCTGATGCGGCATTCGATCACACCGCCTGCACTGTCCTGATTTTTCATGCACTGTTCCAGATATTCGCCTGCCTGAGTTGCTGCCTTAGCGTCTGGCATATAGAAGGCGTTGTTGTTGATTTCTTCCGGGTCAAAGGTATCAATCTGTACCGGGCCGATGGATTTGGTGTAGGTGCAGAGGGAAATGTTCAGTTCGCTGAGAATTTTGGAGGCAATGGCTCCGGCTGCGACTCTTCCGATGGTTTCGCGTCCGGAGGAGCGTCCGCCGCCTCTGTAATCGCGGAATCCGTATTTCTGGTCGAAGGTGTAGTCTGCGTGGCCTGGACGGTAGGAGTAGGCGATGTTTCCGTAGTCTCTGGAACGCTGGTCTGTGTTTCGGACCATGAGGGAGATTGGAGTCCCGGTTGTTTTGCCTTCGAATACGCCGGAGAGGATTTCAACGAGGTCGCCTTCTTTGCGGGCGGTAGTGTATCTGCTCTGTCCCGGTTTCCTTCGGTCGAGGAAGATCTGAATGTCTTCTTCGCAGAGGGGCAGTCCTGCCGGACAGCCGTCAACAACTGCTCCGAGGGCTTTTCCATGGGATTCGCCCCAGGTGGTGACTTTGAATTTATTTCCGAATGATGACTGGCTCATACTGATAAAGTCCTTTCTTGTCTTACTTTCTTACTTTCACAACTTTATTATAGCGAAGTGTAAAAGTTTTGTAAACCGAAAGCATTGGAATTGACAAAAATTCATGTACAAATTATAATGAATGTTGTGTCTTGACTGAGAAGAAAACTGTGACAGCGCAGGAATGTGACTGTGCCGGACAGTGAGGCAGGACATGATTTTGTGTGAGGGGAAATCGAGAGAAGAAGGGAAGTGTGAATCGTGGTAAGGATTTTTAAGACAATCGATGGCTCTATCCATGAAATACAGGAACCACAGGAGGGATGCTGGATTGCGCTGACGAATCCTACAGCAACAGAGATTTTTGAAATTTCCGAGCAGTTTGGGATTGAGGTGGACGATTTGCGCGCACCTTTGGATGAGGAAGAACGTTCCCGTATTGAAGTGGAGGACAATTACACCCTTATCCTTGCAGATGTACCTACGATTGAAGAGAGAAATGAGAAGGACTGGTATGTGACCATTCCTCTTGGCATTATTGTAACGCAGAAGATGATTTTTACTGTCTGTCTGGAAGATACACAGGTTCTTACCAGATTTATGGAGGGCAGGGTAAGAAATTTCTTTACTTATATGAAAACCCGTTTTATTCTTCAGATTCTGTACCGCAATGCCAGCATGTATCTGAGATATCTGCGTATTATTGATAAGAAGAGCGAGCAGATTGAGGAAAAACTTCATCTGTCTACGAGAAATCAGGAGTTAATGGAGCTTCTGGAACTGGAGAAATCACTGGTATATTTTACAACTTCTCTGCGATCGAATGAAATGGTTCTGGAGAAGCTGCTGAAGGTGGAGAGTATTAAGAAGTATCCGGAGGATACGGAGCTTCTGGAAGATGTTATTATTGAGAATAAGCAGGCGATTGAGATGGCGAATATCTACAGCGGAATTTTGAGCAGTATGATGGGAACCTTTGCCTCTGTTATTTCCAATAACCTGAACATTGTCATGAAGGCTCTGGCTCTCATCACGATTGTTATGAGTATACCGACGATTGTGTTCAGTGCTTACGGAATGAACGTAAGTGCAGCAGGAATGCCGTTTTCCAAGACGCCGTGGGGATTTTTGATCATTATTATTCTTTCCATTGTGGCGAGTATCATTGCAGCGGTATTTCTTTCCAAGAAGAAGTTTTTCTGATTTCGGTGCAGGATGTGTTTCTCTTTGTACTCTTTCATGGGAGATAACAGGAGAGTAAATGGTTGAGGGACAGAAACTGAATTTGAAATGACAATCATTATTTGTCGGGATTAGAAAAGGAGACTTATGAAATTTATTGACAAGCTGGAACGAAAGTTTAGGGGCCGGGGAATTGAGAATCTGACGATTTATATTATCGTGAGTTATGTGCTGGGATATGCACTGATGATTTTGAACCCTGGTTTATTATCCATGCTTAGCCTGAATGTTTCCAAGATTCTGCAGGGACAGATATGGAGACTGGTTACATGGGTAATCTATCCACCGAGCAGTTCATCTACTCTGTGGTTTGTGATCGCGATTTTGTTCTTTTATTATCCGATCAGTGCATCGCTGGAGCGTACCTGGGGATCTTTCAGATTCACGTTATATATTTTATCCGGAATGGTATTTACCATAATTTCTGCCTTTATTTTGTATTTTATGACGGGCGGAGTATTGGATCTGATGTATAATGGCGGGCTGTTTTCCACTTATTATATCAGTTTATCTATTTTTCTGGCTTATGCGCTGACATATCCGGAGATGAGAGTGATGCTGTATTTTGTGATTCCGATCAAGATGAAGTGGATGGCAGTCTTTTATGTGCTGATTGTCGGGCAGAATATTATAAGCTGCTTTATGAATGGCACATGGTATGTGGCTGTGCCGATTATCGCATCTTTACTGAACTTTATTATTTTCTTCCTTAGTACGAGAAATCTCAGCAGATATAATCCGAAAGAAATTCACAGGAAGAATCAGTTTAAGAGAGCAACGGGGGGAAGTAAGACGGTTCCTTTTCCTGGAAGTGGGAATGCAGGGGGAGTAACGAAGCATAAATGTGCAGTCTGTGGACGTACGGAAAAAGATGATCCGAATCTGGAATTCCGTTTCTGTTCTAAATGTAACGGAAACTATGAGTACTGTCAGGATCATTTATATACACATATACACAAGAAGTAAGAAGCAAGAGGAGAGATTATTATGAAGAAAGTACCATTTGTCACTCTGGATAAGCTCCAGGAGATTACCGCACAGTTTCCGACTCCGTTTCACCTTTATGATGAGAAGGGAATCCGTGAGAATGCGAAAGCAGTAAAAGAAGCATTTGCATGGAATAAAGGATTTAAAGAGTTTTTTGCAGTAAAGGCAACTCCGAACCCGTTTCTGATCAAAATTCTTCAGGAATATGGCTGTGGCTGTGACTGTTCTTCCATGACAGAGCTGATGATGTCCAAAGCAATCGGCTGCAAGGAAGGGGATATTATGTTTTCTTCCAATGATACACCGGAGGAAGAGTTTAAGTATGCCAATGAGATCGGTGGAATTATTAACCTGGATGATATCACTCATATTGAGAGTGTGGAGAAAGCAGTCGGATATATTCCGAAAGTGATCAGCTGCCGTTATAATCCGGGCGGAGTGTTTAAGATCAGCAATGATATCATGGACAATCCCGGGGATGCCAAATATGGTATGACTACTGAGCAGATTTTTGAGGCATTCAAGATTCTGAAGGAAAAAGGTGCTGAGGAATTTGGTATCCATGCTTTCCTTGCAAGTAATACTGTGACAAATGAGTACTATCCGATGCTGGCAAAAGAGATGTTTGAGTTGGCAGTGAAACTTCAGAAAGAGACTGGAGCTCATGTGAAATTTATCAATCTTTCCGGCGGTGTGGGAATTGCCTACAAACCAGACCAGACTCCGAATGATATCAGAGAGATCGGTGAAGGTGTGCGTAAAGTATATGAGGAAGTGCTTGTTCCGGCCGGAATGGGTGATGTGGCAATCTATACAGAAATGGGCCGTTTCATGATGGGACCGTATGGCTGCCTGGTAACAAAGGCAATTCATGAGAAACATACACATAAAGAATATATTGGTGTGGATGCGTGTGCGGTAAACCTGATGCGTCCTGCAATGTATGGTGCTTACCATCATATCACAGTAATGGGAAAAGAAGACCAGCCGTGCGATCATATGTATGATGTAACCGGTTCTCTTTGTGAAAACAATGATAAATTTGCCATTGACCGTTATCTTCCGAAGGTTGATATGGGAGACCTGCTTGTGATCCATGACACAGGTGCACATGGTTTTGCGATGGGTTATAACTACAATGGTAAACTGAAATCTTCTGAAATCCTTCTTCATGAGGATGGAAGCTTTGAGATGATCCGCCGTGCAGAAACACCGAAAGATTATTTCGCAACTTTTGACTGCTTCCCGATTTATGAGAAATTACTGGAAGACATGAAATAAAACGGATACGGATAACGAAAGTGAAATTGTGGAGTGCAGGTCTGTACAGAATTTTCTGTGGACCTGTGCTTCTTGTTTTTGGGGAAAAGTCTGATGGAGTTTTCCTGATATATGATATTCTGAGAAATTTCGGATGCAAAACTGCCGGGTGAAGAGTGTTTTATCCGGGACAATTTTCTGTTGTCGATAAATATAGAAAGGAAAGAATGATATATGGTTAAATATGAATATGAACCGGGTGCCTGTAAGCTGCTGCATTATAATGGATTGTGGAGTGTGCAGTATGAGGGAGTGTCCGGACATTTTAAGAAAGTGAAAATGGTCTGTCCATGTATTAAGGATGACTGTGATAAGGACTGCGAGGTGTTTAAGAGTCTGCCGGATATAAAGGCTGTGGATGAAGAGTGGCATATGAGGGATGAACTGTAGAAAGGACAAAAATAAAAAAGACCGGATTCAACAGAATCCGATCTGAATGATCTTATAAATGCCGGCAGTGGGACTTGAACCCACACGTGGTTGCCCACAACAGATTTTGAGTCTGCCTCGTCTGCCATTCCGACATGCCGGCGCTTGAACGTTTATTATAATAGCATGAATTGAGTGTTATGGCAAGCAAAATTTGGAATTTTAGTAAAGTTTGGAATTTCAGTAAAGTTTTGTATGGCAGAGTTATGGTTTCGCGGATAGCAAATGGAAGAAAATTCTGATATAATAAAAGAAGAGTTATGCGACGACTGTGATCAAAACAATCCGGACCTATGATAAAAAGAATATTATTCTGGTGGGAACTCCGGTGTGGTCGCAGGATGTGGATGTGGCAGCGGACAGCCCGATCAAAGGCTATTCCAATCTGATGTATACGTTTCATTTTTATGCGGCAACTCATAAGGAGATGTACAGGGAGAAAGTGAAGGCTGCTGTGAAAAAGGGACTGCCTGTTTTTGTCAGTGAGTTTGGCATTTCGGAAAGTTCCGGAAATGGCAGTATTGACAAAAAAGAAGCGAATACCTGGATACAGTTTCTGAAAAAGAATAAGATCAGTTATGTGTGCTGGAGTCTGAGCAATAAGGATGAAAGCTGTTCGCTGCTTAAAAGCAGCAGTACACGCACCGGGAATTTCCGGAAAACAGATCTTTCTGCAGCAGGACGCTGGTATCAGGCTGTGAAATAGCGGGAAGTGTATCTTACAGATGGAGGGATGGAATCTGTTATTCTGTTGATACTTTGGCAGGAGAGAAAAAGATACGAAGCGGATGTTTTGATCCGCCTGACGGGGATGTAAGAACGACAGAGAAAGAGAGGAAGTTTTATATGTGCGGTTTTGCCGGGTTTTATGGGCAGGGAGAAAACAGAAATGAAATTCTTGGAGAGATGCTGGAGACGATCATACATAGAGGACCTGACAGTGAGGGCAGATATCTGGATGAGAAAGTAGCTCTTGGTTTTCGCAGGCTGAGTATTGTGGATTTAAGTGAGCATGGAAATCAGCCGATGTTCAATGAGGATGAGAGTCTGGTGCTGACGTTTAATGGAGAAATTTATAACTATAAGGAACTTCTTCTGGAGCTGCTTGCGGCAGGACATACCTTTCATTCTCACACGGATTCGGAAGTTTTGCTTCATGGATATGAGGAATGGGGAACAGAACTGGTAACGAAGCTGAGAGGAATGTTTGCTTTTGTCATATGGGATAAGAAGAAGGAACAGCTTTTTGGTGCCAGAGATATGTTCGGGATCAAGCCGTTTTATTACAGCAAAATGGAAAATGTTTTCCTGTTCGGTTCGGAGATCAAGTCACTGCTGATGCATCCACAGTTTCATAAGGAATTAAATGAGGATGCCCTGCGGCTGTATCTTTCTTTTCAGTTTGTGCCTACAGATGAAACATTTTTTAAAAATGTGTTCTGCCTTCCTCCGGCGCATTATTTTATTTATGATGGAAAAGAATGCAAAAAGGTCTGCTATTATCGTTTTGACTTTCAGGCAGACAGTTCCAGAAGTCATTCACAGATGCTGAAAAAGATGGAAGAGACACTGGAGGAGTCCGTGCAGGCGCATAAGACAGGAGATGTGGAAATTGGTTCCTATCTGTCCAGCGGTGTGGATTCCAGTTATCTTGCGTTTGCGGGAAAGGTGGATCGTACTTACACAGTTGGATTTGAGGGAAGCAGCAATTGTGAAACGGAAGAGGCACAGAATTTTGCACAGAATGTCGGGATGCACAATAAAGGGAAGATAATTTCGGCAAAGGAATACTGGGATTCTTTATCTGATATTCAGTATTATATGGATGAGCCGGTGGCGGACCCTTCTATCGTAGGACTGTATTTTCTGAGCAAAGAGGCTGCGAAGGAAGTGAAGGTTGTCTTTTCCGGTGAGGGAAGTGATGAGCTGTTCGGCGGATATAATATTTACTGTGAACCGCTGCAGTATACCGGGTTTGATAAAATCCCCCTGCCTGTGAGACGGATGGCAGGAAATTTTGCAGAAAAAGTGCTTCCGCAGGGGCTTCCGGGACGAGGGTTTCTGATCCGCCATGGAAAGACTCTGGAGGAGAGATATTATTCCAATGCCACAAATGTATTTTCTGAGCGTCAGGCGGATAAGATATTAAAGAAAAGATCCGGGAAAAGGGTCACAGAAGTGACAGCACCGGTATATGCGGAAGTTGCAGATAAAGATCCTGTGACAAAAATGCAGTATGTAGATCTGCATTTCTGGCTGGTTCACGACATTCTTATGAAAGGTGACAAGATGGGAATGGCGAATTCAGTGGAAGTCAGAGTTCCGTTTCTGGATAAAAAAATGTGGGAGTTTGCCAGAACCCTGCCTTTGGAGAAAAAGGTAAACCCGCCGCGGACCAAGGTGCTTTTCAGGGAAGCAGCGCAGAAGCGGATTTCAAAGGATACCGCGCAGAAGAAGAAACTGGGATTTCCGGTGCCGATCCGTACCTGGATCCGGCAGGAACCATATTACAGTATGATCGAGGAGCAGTTCTCTTCCGCAGCGGCAGAACAGTTTTTCCATACAGACCGTCTGTTAAAGATGCTTCGCCGCTATAAGAAGGCAGAAGCGCGCAATCTGAAAACGGATGACAGCCGCAGGATATGGACGGTATTTACCTTCCTGTTGTGGTATGAGAGGTTTTTCGGAGAGAACGGGAAGGAAAATCATGATCGGATGCGAAGTGGACAGCAGTGAAATTCTTAAATGTTTATGAAATTTGCAGAGACTTTCTTGAAATGCGTGTAAATAAGTGTTATGGTACATTCTAATAGAAAATCCGATGAAAGTTTAAGTACAAAAAAGGCTGTTCGAATCTTACTGAGCATGAAGGAAACAGAAAGTATTTTTGGTTACTGTTCACTGGTAATATCCCGCGAGGTGTTTTTTGTGAGCGAAGGTCACAGAAAACCCGAGACATATGGCG
>ENA-USUG01005565-USUG01005565.1-human-gut-metagenome-genome-assembly--contig:-NODE-5565-length-14202-cov-7.308814_pt1 | contig 14202 bp, 15 predicted proteins | sample MGYA00250059_ERZ773394 | MGnify/ENA primary metagenome ERZ773394 (study PRJEB29103, sample SAMN06111957) | human gut metagenome | biome: human gut; feature: ankylosing spondylitis patient; material... | reverse complement strand
GCTGGTTACCCTACTTTTAAGATGTACTATCATCCTGTGTTTAAAGGTTAATTAGATTCGTCAGAACAGGCTCCACTTTGGACTGGTTTTCCAGAATTTCAACCTGTTTCCCCAATATACGGCGCTGGAAAATATCATGCTTGCGCCAAGCCTCCTGAAAAAGGGGACCCCGGCGCAGATTCGGGAGACTGCCATGTCCCTGCTGGGCCGGGTGGGACTGTCTCACAAGGCGGATTCTTATCCCTACCAGCTGTCCGGCGGTCAGCAGCAGCGGGTTGCCATTGCCCGTGCGCTGGCCTTGCAGCCGGAGGTGCTGTGCTTTGACGAGCCGACCAGCGCTCTCGACCCGGAACTGACGGGCGAGGTATTGAAGGTCATCCGGAGTCTGAAGGGCAGGGACAACACCATGGTGGTAGTGACCCACGAAATGGAGTTCGCCCGTTCCGTGGCGGACGTGGTGATCTACATGGCCGATGGCGTGATCGAGGAATTCGGCACGCCGGAGGAGGTTTTCGGCAATCCCAGAAGCGAAAAAACCCGGAATTTCCTGCAAGGTGCCCAGAACGCCCGTGACGGTCTGGCATAGACGATTCCATTTTCTTCCTGCCATACAAAAGACGCACTCTGCCACAAGGGTAGAGTGCGTCTTATACTATTTCCCGATTAAAATCAAAAAAGCGGATTTTTCCCCGAATAAGCTCTTGCAAATACCCGAATTGTCTGGTAAAATTATTGTGTATAAGTAAAAATAGGAATCGAGGCGATCGATCAAAACAACAAAGGAGGCTTTTACACATGAAGGGAAGAATAATCGTATCAACGCTCCTTGCGCTGCTGCTTCTCGTCAGCATGCCCATGTCGGCGCTTGCGGCGACCTGGGACATCGGCAAGGGCGACATCACCGTAAACGCCGAGAGCGGCGGGCAGACGGTCACGCAGGGAGGCGGAGCCGCTATACCGGACAGCGCGCCCGTCATTACGGGAACCTCTAAGGAAAACAACGTCACCATCAACGCGGATAGCGGTCAGACCGCAAGCGTCACCCTCTCCGGTGTGAACATCGACGTGCGCGATAAGGGCAAGGCCGCCGTTTCCACCACCGGCGAGGGCAATGTCAGCATCGAGCTGAACGGCGGAAGCACGCTCAGGAGTGGCTATGAGCATGCCGGCCTTGAAAAGAACAACGGCGGCAGCCTGACCATTGCGGACGAGGACAAGAACGGCAAGCTGACCGCCTGGGGCGGCCAACAAGGTGCGGGCATCGGCGGCGGAAGCGGAAAGGACGGCAGCAACATCTTCATCACCGGCGGCGGGGTCAACGCCATCGGCGGCCTCGCCGCCGCAGGCATCGGCGGCGGCCTCGGCGGCAACGGCAGCAACATCACCATTTCCGGCGGCAAGGTCGGGGCCACCAACGGCCTCAACGGCGCAGGCATCGGCGGCGGACAGCACGGCAGCGGCAGCAACATCACTATCTCCGGCGGCGAGGTCAACGCCATCGGCGGCAAGAGCGGTGCGGGCATCGGCGGCGGCCACACAGGAGATGGCAGCGACATCATCATCTCCGGCGGCGAGGTCAGTGCCAGCGGCGGCGAGAACGGTGCGGGCATCGGCGGCGGAGTATATGGCAAGGGAGAAGGCATCACCGTTTCCGGCAATGCACAGTTGAAGGTGCGGGGCGGCAGTGTCCACGGAGATTACGGAACGGGCGCAGGCATCGGCGGCGGCGGCAGCTATGGCACCGACGGCGCAGAGGTGGAGCCGGATATTTGCGCGCTGAACCCCGGCGGAAAAATCGAATATTACGCGCCCCGCAAACCCATGTCGGGAACTCCCAACAAAACGGTCACCAACCCCACCGGAGACTTTGTATGGGACAGCGGCACGGTGACGACGCCCGCCACCTGCACGGGAAAGGGGGTCAGGACTTACACCTGCACCAGCTCCTCCCATACAAAAACCGAGGATATCCCCGCCCTGAACCACAGCTTTGCAGGGCAGGAGTATGTTTCCGACAACAACGCCACCTGCGAACAGGACGGCACCAAGACGGCAAAGTGCGCGCGCTACGGCACGGGCGGCTGCACGGAAACGGACACGGTAACGGACACGGGCAGCAAGCTCGGGCATCTATTTGAGGACTATGTTTCCAACAACGATGCGACCTGCGAGCAGGACGGAACAAAGACGGCAAGGTGCGTGCGCTACGGCACGGGCGGCTGTATGGCAACAGACACGGTAACGGACACGGACAGCAAGCTCGGGCATCTCTTTGAGGACTATGTTTCCAACAACGATGCGACCTATGCGCACGACGGCACCAAGACGGCAAAGTGCGTGCGGTATGACCAGTGCGGGGAGACCCACACCATGCCGGATGAGGGAAGCCGGTTAATAGCTCCTCCCCTCTACCGCGTGACCGATAAGGACGGCAGGGACATTGCCTACACGGCCGAGCAAAAGGGCGGCGTGCTGACCGTCACCGTTGACGAGGACCTCGCCATTCTCACGGGCAGACTCAGCGGCATCCGCACTCTCAAGGCGCAGGGCGTGGAGAAGATCGTCTTTGTCACCAAGGGCGCAACGTCAGCGTTCCTGCTCTCCGATTTGCTGGACAAGGGCGAGAGCGGCGAAGCCTACCGGCTCACCCACAACGGCAAGGCCGTCACGTTCACGCTCGGCGAAAGCATGGCGGATGTGAGCGCCATTCTCATCAAGCCGTAAGCGAAATCTCAGAATCCATGCAGGCGGGCAGGCACAAGCTGTGCTTGCCCGCCTTGTCTGCCAAATAGCGCGGCGGGCGGCGGCAGTCAATGGCGCGAAGCGTTCATCTTGACCATTGACGGCTGCCGGCTGCTGCGCTACCGCCCTTGCCAATCTACAAGCCACAGAATAATTTCGGTAGCTGCTGCCAAAATTACGCTGTCAGCCGCTCCGTCTCATGGTATTTACGGGTAGCCTTGACACTGCTATAATAAAAGCACAATTTCAGACACAGGACGCCATGCAGACACCGCAAGCCTTGCTTGACAGCGTGTCTGCTTTTCATTTCAAAAGAGAGCGATCATGCTCGGAAAGGAGAAGAAGCGAACCGATGCAGGCATTCAGCGGCAATGATACGAAAATACCCAACCATGCCATTGAAAGAATAGCACGCTGCCTGCTGCCTATGATTCGGGCGTATTATGAAAGCGCCGAAGGGCAGGCGGAGCTGGCGGCGTGGAATGAAAAGAAAGACGCTGAAGACGCAAGAGAACACGACAGACAGACGGCATGAAAAAGTGAGGGAGTGCGCCGGGCGCACTCCCTTTTGCGTATTCAGTTTTCGTAGGGCTTGTACTCCGTGACGGCGTTCAAGTATGCCTCAACGTCGCCATTCAGAATAAGTTCGGCATAAGCCAGCGGGTCGTTGTAGATGAGGTAATCCAGCTCCGACCGCCGGAAGCGATTGTCCGCCGCCTCGTTCTCCACGGCGGTGCAATTTATGGAGTAAATACTCCCATCCGTGAAGTGAAGCTCCACGCAGGCGGTATCCATATTGAACGCACAGCTTATGGGCTTTTTCATGGGTATATCCTCCTGAATTTGATGTTATTCTATCCCGAAACTAAACTTCAATATCCTTGATAAAAACAATAAATCCGAACCCATGACCGATTGGTCTAAGGTTCGGATTATATTGCATTGGTGGAGCTGAGGGGAATCGAACCCCTGTCCGAAAACAACTTGACAGGACTTTCTTCGGGCGCAGTTTGTTATTTGCATTCCCTTACCGAAGCGGGAACAAACACCCTCATCGGTTTGGTAGAGTCATCATGCATGGGCGAGTCAACTCTTTCCCGCCGCACGGTCACCACTCAGATCACACCCTAGCCCGGCTCGTGGTCCTTCCGGGGAGGATGGGCGCCTAATTAGGCAGCCAGAGCAACAGTATTGTTGTCAGTTAATTTAAAAAAATTGCCCGGTTTAAGGAGGTCAGACACCTCCGCCCGCTTATCCTGCCTCACTGCCCCCGTCGAAACCAGTGCAGCCCCATAGGATTGGTTATGGGTTTTGTGCGTGGCTTCGCCACGCACAAAACCATAATCGGTTCGGTATGAAAATAACTGACAAATACGAAACGATTGGTTCGGCGTAAAATGACTGACAATACTATAAATCAGAATCTGCCATACGGGTCGCGGAGCTTGTCGGGTTCGGGATATTCCTCGCCCTTCGTGTCGACGCGGATCGTTGCGATTTTCTGATCGGTCATTGGGCGGTCGTTGCCGTCGGTTTTCACGGCCGCGATCTTGTCGACCACATCCATCCCTTCGAGCACCTTGCCGAACGCCGCGTACTGGCCGTCCAGGAACTCGCCGTCCTCGTGCATGATGAAGAACTGGCTGCCTGCGGAGTTGGGTGACTGCGCACGCGCCATCGACAGAACGCCGCGCTTATGGCTCAGGTTGTTCTTCACGCCGTTGAGCTTGAACTCGCCCTTGATGCAGTAGCCCGGGCCACCCATGCCGGTTCCCTGCGGGCAGCCGCCCTGGATCATGAAGCCGGAGATGACGCGGTGAAAAATCAAGCCGTCGTAGAAGCCCTTGTTGGCAAGGCTGATGAAGTTGCGCACCGACTGCGGCGCTTTTTCGGGGTAGAGCTCGGCGACGATCTTGCCGCCGTCTTCCATGGTGAGCGTCATAATGGGATTTTCCATGCTTATCTTCCTTTCATGGCGCGGTCAATCTGGCGCTTTGCGTCCTTCTTTGCCGCGTCGTCGCGTTTATCATAGAGCTTTTTGCCCTTGGCCAGCGCAATTTCAACCTTTACAAGCGAGCCCTTGAAGTAGACCGAAATTGGAACGAGCGCGTAGCCGTCCTGCTTGACCTTGCCGAACAGGCGCGCGATCTCCCGCTTGTGCATCAGAAGCCGCCGCGGGCGCAGGGGGTCTTTGTTGAAAATATTACCCTGCTCGTAGGGTGCAATGTGCATCTGGCGGATGAAAAGCTCGCCGTCTTTGATCTGGCACCACGCCTCCTTGAGGCTGAGGTTTCCCAGACGGATGGACTTGACCTCGGTGCCGGAGAGCTCGATGCCGGTTTCAAATTTTTCCTCGATGAAATACTCGTGGTACGCCTTCTGGTTCTTTGCCACGATTTTGACACCGGTTGCAGCCACACTGGCACCTCCTTCCATCCCTTGTTTTCTTATTATATCACGTCTGTCAAGTCGTCACACGCCGCATCCGGAACATTCCGCCATTTTTACAAAAGGGCTTGCAGGTTTCCGCTTGGCATGCTATAATAAAACATATGTTTTAGAAAGGAGACGAACGCCGTGGCCAATCGAAATCTTCCCGTGCAGGTGCTTTCCAGCTGCAATACAGACGGCCAGCTCCAGCCGCTGCGCTTCCGCTTTGAAGACAGCGAGCACCAGCTCCACACCGTCCACATCACCGAGATCATCGACAGCCGCTTTGTCGAATATGTCGGCATTGAGACGTTCGTCTTTCTGTGCAAGGCGCTGTTAGAGGGCGCGGAAAAGCTCTACGAGCTGCGCTACACCGTCCGGACCCACCGCTGGACGCTCTTTCGGGAGGTCTACTGATGGCAGAGCCTGTCTGGTTCCACATTGACGTGAACAGTGCGTTTTTGTCCTGGACCGCTGCGTACCGAACGCTCGTCGAGGGAAGAAGCCCAGACCTGCGGGATATCCCATCGGTCATTGCGAACGACAAAAACCTCCGCACGAGCATTGTGCTCGCCAAAAGCACGCCCGCGAAAAAATATGGCGTCAAGACCGGAGAGCCGCTCGGCATGGCGCGCGACAAGTGCCCGAATCTTGTCGTGGCCGAGCCCGATTACGCGCTGTATGTCGCCTCCTCGCGGCGGCTGATGGCGCTTTTGCGGGAGGTTTCGCCCGTGGTCGAGCAGTATTCGATCGACGAAGCGTGGGTCGATATGACAGGCATGGCCGGACTCTATGGCCCGCCGGTTCTGGCCGCGCAGCATCTGAAGGACCGGATTTACAAAACGCTCGGCTTCACGGTCAACATCGGCGTTTCGTGCAACAAGCTGCTGGCCAAGATGGCGGGAGAGCTCGAAAAGCCGAACAAGGTCATTACGCTCTTTCCACAGGAGTTCGAGCGAAAGCTTTGGCCGCTTCCGATTGGGGAGCTCTTCATGGTTGGGCGCGCGACGGCTCAGAAACTCACCGCGATGGGCATCCGCACAATTGGAGACCTTGCCAAGGCGGATCCCGCGTTTCTGATCCGAAAGCTCGGAAAGCAGGGCAGCGTGCTCTGGCAGTTTGCAAACGGCAAGGACGCGGGCGTTATCTCGAGCACCCCCGCGCCCAACAAGGGCTACAGCAACGCCGTGACCACGCCGCGCGATGTGACGGACTTTTCCTATGCCGATCAGGTTCTGCTGTCACTGTGCGAGACGGTCGGTACGCGATTGCGGCGAGACGAGCAGGCGGGCTCGTGCCTGACCATCCATCTGCGCACGAGCGCGTTTGAAAACTGGTCGCACCAGCGGCAGCTTTCAAACGCGACAAATGTGACGCAGGAGCTCTATGCCGGGGCGCGGGAGCTTCTGCGCGCTGCGTGGGATGGGAAAACACCGCTTCGGCAGATCGGCATCCAGATCACACGTCTTTCCGATACCAGCGTCCGGCAGGCGAGCCTTTTTGATGCGGCAGACTATGAAAAGCTCTCGAAGCTTGATAAGACTGTCGATGCGCTGCGCGAAAAATACGGCGAGCAGGCGCTTTTCCGCGCGGCCTTTTTATCGGGCGATACCCCCAATATGGCGGGCGGGCTCAGCAAGCACCGCAGAACCGGCATCACCAAGCCCGTCGACGAGCCCGAGCAGTACGTGCTCGCGCACTTAAAAGAAGGAAAGATCAAGCTTTAAGACGTTTTTCTTTCGAGGAACGTCTGTAGGGGCGGATGCGGCTTCTGCCCGCGAAAAAAGTCCGTTTTTTACGAAGAACTATGGCAAATTCGCAACTTCCCTTGGGCAGGCAGAGACGTACGCACCTACGAACCACGTTGCGGCACATGGCCGTTACTTCGCGATATTCCAGAGAATTGTTGCAAGCAGCTTCGTGATTTTCTCCATGTCCTCGACCGGGACATACTCGAACCGTCCATGGAAGTTTTCGCCGCCCGCGCAGAGGTTCGGGCAGGGAAGCCCCTCGAACGAGAGCCGCGCGCCGTCCGTTCCGCCGCGAATTGGCTGCACCTTCGGGGCAATACCGAGCTCCAGCATGGCGCTTTTCGCCTGATCGACGAGGAACATGCAGGGCTCGATCTTTTCCTTCATGTTATAGTAGCTGTCGCGGATGGTGAGCTTCACCGTGCCGCCTCCGTACCGGCGGTTCATTTCCTTCGCCGCCTTTTCGAAAACAGCCTTGCGCGCTTCAAATTTCTCCCGGTCGTGGTCGCGGATGATATAGGAGAGCTTCGCGTGCTCCACCGAACCCTCCATATCGGTCAGATGGAAAAAGCCCTCGTAGCCGTCTGTAAAATACGGCGTTTCCAATGCGGGAAGCAACGAGGCAAATTCCATTGCAACTAAGCTCGCGTTTACCATCTTGCCGCAGGCCGAGCCCGGATGGATGGAAAGGCCGGCAATTTCGACGAGTGCAGAGGCTGCGTTGAAATTCTCGTACTCGAGCTCGCCGATTGCGCCGCCGTCGACCGTATAGGCGTACTCCGCGCCGAAGCCCGCCACGTCAAAATGGTCTGCGCCCTCGCCGATCTCCTCGTCGGGGGTAAAGGCGATTTTCACCGTGCCGTGCGGAAGATTGGAGGCCAGAAGCAGCTCCGCCGCCGAGAGAATTTCCGCCACGCCCGCCTTGTCGTCCGCTCCGAGAAGCGTGGTGCCATCGGTCACGATCAGGCGCTTTCCTGTATGGTTCAAAAGGGATTCATACTCGCGCGGGGAAAGAACGATCCCTTGCTCCTCGTTCAGGACGATATCGCCGCCCTCGTAGGTTTCCGTGATTCTCGCGCGAATCGGGCCGCCCGGCGCGTCCGGCGAGGTGTCCATGTGGGCGATCAGGCCGTAGACCGGAAGGTTTTTTTCACAGTTGGCGGGAATTGTGCCGTAGACGTAGCCAAATGCATCCATGCGCGCGTCCTGGATGCCGAGCTCCTGCATCTGGCGCACAAGCTCCGCGCCGAGCACCTTCTGATTGGGTGTCGACGGATACTGACCACTTTCCTCGCTGGAGGTCGTGTCAAAACTCACGAGCTTCAAAAATCGTTCAATGACTGTCATAAAAACGCTCCTTTTTGTTTTACTTCTGCTCCTATCTTACTATCCGGTTTTGCAAAAAGCAAGGAAAACCCGGTACGGCCTGTAAAGCTGTACCGGGTTTGCTCGTCTGAACTTACGATTCCTTTGGCTTTTCAAATTCTGCCGCGACCTGCTCGAGCAGTTCACGGATGGGAAGATGCTGGGGACAGACCTCTTCGCACGCGCCGCACTTGACGCAGTCAGAGGCTTTGCCGCCGTGGAGCGCATGGACATTGTAATAGAACGCTGCGTTCCAGCCCGGGGTAACCTTCTTTGCGTTCAGCGTCGCAAAGTAATCCGGGATCGGGATCTGCTGCGGACATCCGTCCGTGCAGTACCGGCAGGCTGTACAGGGGATCAGGTGCATGCTGTGAAAAATTTCCTGTACCTTTGCGATAGCAGTCAGCTCCGTCTCGTTCAGAGGCTTGAAATCCTGCATGTAGCTGATGTTATCCTGCATCTGCTCGAGCGTGCTCATGCCGGAGAGCACCATCAGAATCCCGGGAAGACTGGCCGCGAAACGAATCGCGTAGCTTGCAACGCTGCCGCCGTGGAGGTCTTCCAGGACCTTCTTTGCTGATTCCGGGAGATTGACAAGGTTTCCGCCCTTGACGGGTTCCATGACAATGACGGGCTTGCCGTGCTTGCGGCAGACCTCGTAGCACTTGCGGCTCTGGACGGCAGGGTCGTCAAAGTCGGCGTAGTTGAGCTGAATTTGCACGACCTCGATCTGCGGGTACTCGGTCAGGATCTCTTCAAGCACCTCCGCCCGGTCGTGGAACGAAATGCCGAAGTGGCGGATCTTGCCCTCTTTTTTGAGCTCCAGCACCGTCTCATATGCGCGGCGCTCCTTGAAATACTTGAAAATTTCGGCATTCTGCGAGTGCATCAGATAGAAGTCGAAGTAGTCCACGCCGCAGATTTCCAGCTGGCTTTCAAAAAATGGCCGGATGTCCTCCTTCTTTTTAAAATACGCCATCGTCAGCTTGTCTGTCAGAACGTAGGCCTCGCGCGGATAACGGCTCGACAGGCAGGACTTGATGCATTCTTCGCTTTTGCCCTGCAAATAGCCGTGCGCAGTATCAAAATAGTTAAAGCCCGCGTCCAGAAACGTATCTACCATTTTACGGGTCTGCTCCAGATCGACCTCTTCCCCCTGCATGGGAAGGCGCATGTAACCGAAGCCAAAGTTCCGTTTGATTTTCTCCATAGTATACTCCTTTCGCGTAAACCCGAATCTGTTTTTATCTTGCGAGATAGCCTTCGCAGACGCGCTGCGCGTCAAGGGCTGTTTTCTCTTCGTCGATGGTGGCAAGGCGGCCCTGCTTGACGGTGACGTTGCCGTGCACCACGGTGTAGTCGACAGGACCACGGACGCCGACGGTCGCCAGAACGGACTTGGGATCATAGCAGGCGCCGGTGAGCTCCATTCTGCGGCTGTCGATCAGGAACAGATCGCAGCACTTGCCGGTGGCAAGGCTTCCGATGTCATCGCGGCCGAGAAGCTTTGCGCTGCCGCACGTGGCCATCTTCAGGAAATCGTAGCCGGAGGGCGCTTCGCGGCTGGAATTGAGCCGGTGCAGCAGGAATGCCACGCGGAGCTCTTCCATCAGGCTCGAGCCATCGTTGGATGCGGAGCCGTCCACACCGAGGCCAACGGGTACACCGAGTTTCAGCATCTCCGGGACGCGCGCAATGCCGGACGCAAGCTTCATATTGGAAATTGGGCAGTGGCACACGCCGGTCCCGGTATCCGCCAGGAGCTTTAGTTCTTCGCCATTAAAGTGGATCCCGTGCGCGTACCACACGTCCGGGCCCACCCAGCCGAGCGTTTCCATGAACGCCAGCGGCCGCATGCCCTCGCGATCTAACATATAGGTTTCCTCGTCCTTGGTCTCGCAAAGATGCGTATGCAGCCGCACGTGGTACTGCCGCGCGAGAATCGCACTCTGCCGGAGAAGCTCTGCTGAGACTGAGAACGGCGAGCACGGCGCCAGCGCCACCTGCCGCATGGAGCCGAACGACGCGTCGTGGTACGTTTCAATGAGCCGCGCGGAGTCTTTCATAATTTCGTCCACCGTCTGCACCACAGAATCGGGTGGCAGACCGCCATCTTTGACGGACAGGTCCATCGAGCCGCGCGAGCAGTGCATGCGGATTCCGAGCTCCGACGCGGCAGCAAACTGCGTGCCGATGAGGTCCCCCGCACCCGCCGGGAACACATAGTGATGGTCGAAGCAGGTCGTGCAGCCGTGCTTCATGAGTTCTCCCATGCCCGTCAGGCTTGACAGGCGGATGACATTTTCATCTAGGTTTTTCCAAATCTCATAGAGCGTCTTCAGCCAGTCGAACAGCTCCATGTTTTGCACCTGCGGCAGATTGCGGGAAAACTGCTGATAGAGATGGTGGTGCGTATTGATAAGGCCCGGATAGCAGAGCATATGGCTTGCGTCGATGGTCTCATCGGCGGCTTTGTCGAGATTTTGCCCGATGGCGCGGATGACGCCGTTCTCCGCGTAGAGGTCGACATTTTCATACACGCGGTCTTCGTCGTCGCACGAGACAAGGCTTGCGATCTGTTTGATGAGAAGTGTTTTCATGGCTGCATCCCCTGTCGATTGAATATACACGTTTATTATACCGGATGCGGCAGGAAATGCAAGCACACAAAAAATGCGGCGTCCAATGGATGCTGGAGCTCCAAAATGTACGCCAGCACGGGACACTTTTTTACTCTGAAGCAGAAAAGCGCTTTACTTTTATGGTTTAGTATGTTAAAATGGAGGAACAAAAAGATATGAAAAGGAGTCCTGCGACTTGAATAACCGAAACAAGCAGTCCGATCCGGGGAGCGAGCTGTACAAAGCCATTTTGAAGCTGACGAGCGTGGAGGAGTGCTATGACTTTTTTGCCGATCTTTGCACCGTCCCCGAGCTCAAGGCCATGGAGCAGCGCTTTGAGGTGGCAAAGCTTTTAAACGACGGATTGATCTATAACGACATTCTGGAAAAGACCGGCGCGTCGAGCGCAACCATCAGCCGCGTCAACCGCAGCCTCAACTATGGTACCGGCGCTTACCGCGAGATTTTTGCGCGTCTGAAGGATGAGGATGCGGAGGAAACGCCGTGAGCTGCTACGAGGCGCTGGCCGCATCCTACGACGGGCTCACGCGCGATATTCCGTATGAAAAATATCTGCGCTTTTTTAAGACGCTTCTGCGCCGCCATGGGGTAACGGCCGCAACCGTTCTCGATCTGGCCTGCGGCACGGGCTCACTTTCCGTGCTGCTGGCAAAGCATGGCTACAGGGTGCTGGGCGTCGACCGGTCGGAGGAGATGCTGACCGTGGCGGCGGAAAAGGCGATGGAGCTGGAGGAAAACCAGCCCTTTTTTGTTGCGCAGCCGATGCAGCGGCTCAAAATTCCCGAGCCGGTAGACGCGTGCGTGTGCGCGCTTGACAGCATCAACTACGTGACAAAGCCGCAGGACGTGCAAAAGGCATTCCGGCGCGTCTATGAAAGCCTCCGCCCGGGCGGGCTTTTTGTGTTCGATATCAACACGCCCTACAAGCTGGAAAGCCTTGACGGACAGGTGTTTCTCGATGAGACGGAGGACAGCTACTGCGTCTGGCGTGCGGTCTATGAGAAGCGGCACAGCCTCTGCCGATACGGGATGGATCTTTTTCAGCGGCTGGAGGATGATACGTGGGAGCGTTCGTTCGAGGAGCACGTAGAGCGGGCCTATACGCCGGAGGAGCTTTCCGGTTGGCTCACAGACGCAGGCTTTGCGCAAATCGAGCAATTTGGAAACCTTCGATTGGAAGCGCCGGAAAACACGGAACTTCGTATCTTTTTTGCGGCGAAGAAAGGATAGAATTATGCAAGATCAGATTACCCGCGCGATGACAAAAGACGGCCTTGTGAACGCCGCTGCGATTACCTCTGCCGGTATCGTCGAGCGCGCGCGGCAGATTCATAAGCTGCTTCCCACGGCAACGGCAGCGCTCGGGAGGCTCCTGAGCGCGGCTTCCATGATGGGCAACATGCAAAAAACGGAGGACGGCTCGATCACCCTGCAGATAAAGGGCGGCGGCCCCTTGGGAACGCTTCTGGCCGTCTCCGACGCAGAGGGCAACGTGCGCGGCTATGTCGATAACCCGCAGATCAGCCTTCTTGAAAAGCACCGAGGAAAGCTCGATGTGGGCGCAGCCGTTGGCAATGACGGCATGCTCACCGTCATCCGGGACCTTCGGATGAAAGAGCCGTATGTAGGAAGTGTCGAGCTTGTTTCGGGCGAGATTGCCGAGGATATCACGCAGTATTTTGTCCAGAGCGAGCAGATCCCGACAGCCTGCGCGCTGGGTGTTCTCATCGATACCGACCAGAGCGTGCGCGCCGCGGGCGGATATCTCATCCAGCTCATGCCCGGCGCGACCGACGATATGATCGACAAGATCGAAGCCGGCATCCAGAAGGCCGGCGCGGTCAGTAAGCTTCTGGACGAGGGCATGGACGGCAGAGGGCTTCTCGAGACGGTTCTGTCCGAATTTGAGCTTGAAATTCTCGAGCAAACGCCGGTCGCGTACCGCTGCTATTGCAGCCGCGAGCGCGTGACCCGGACGCTCATCAGCCTCGGCAGAAAAGAGCTTCAGGACATCGTGGACGAAGGAAAGCCCATCGACATCGACTGCCAGTTCTGCGATGAAATTTACCACTATACGCCCGAGGATATCGCGGACATTCTCAAGGAGTTATAAAAACAGCCCGCCGGAGATGTGCTTCTTCGGCGGGTTTTTGTATGCGGTTTACACTCGGACGCGGCCGTCCTTCCCGTTTTTGACGAGCAGAAGCTGCGCCAGAATCCCGACCGCCAGCTCCTGCGGCGTTTCTCCGCCGAGGTCCAGCCCGATCGGCGTGTGGACAAAGTCCAGCGCTTCCTGCGTCACGCCGCGTTCTTTGAGCTTGGCAAACAGCGACTGGATCTTCCGGCGGCTGGCAAGCATGCCGATATAGCGGGGCGATTTTTGCAGCGCCGCGGCCAGCGCCTCGCCATCTACCGCGTGGTCATGCCCGCAGAGCACGAAGAACGCGCCTGCCGGAAGTTCGGCAGTCAGAATGTCGTGTTCGATATGTTCTACGCGGACAAAGCGATCGGCAAGGGAAACTGCCTCCGGAATCTGGTCTTCTGCGCGGTCATCGAACAATAGCGCACGAAAGCCCGTCGGTTTTGCAAGGCGCAGAAGGCTGGTCCCCACGTGTCCGCCGCCGAAGACAACAAGCAGCGGCTTTGGCTGGAAGACTTCAACAAGAAGGCTTAACCGGCTGGAGCACGACGCGCCGTCCGGGGACGGAAAGTTGTAGTGCAGGAACCGGTTTTCCCCCGCATCTATCGCGGCCAGCGTGTCCCGCTTTGCCATCCGCTCGGCAGGCCCTCCGCCGACGGTTCCAAGCGTGCGACCGTCGGAAAACACGAGCATCTTTCCGTTTTTGCGCGGCACACTGCCCGACGCCTCCGCAATGGTTACGACCGCATATGGTTCTCCCGCGCGCTGCGCGTCCAGCTGCGCTTGCAAAAGCTCCTCCATGCGCCCACCTCCCCGCTTCTTTTCTTCATCATACCAGCCGCAAAGAAAAATTGCAAGAGACGCAGCGCTTTCAAACTTCGCACTTGACAAACGCGCGCCTTGCCGCTATAATAAATATGCTTTTGAGCGAGGCTGGTCTCGTCAAAAAGAATATGGGCCTGTAGCTCAGCTGGGAGCGCAAGCGGTACGGTTTTAGCTATCGTGTTGTATCTCATGCGGGAGCCACGCGGTTCACCCTCAAAAAGTTCATAAAAATGGGCCTGTAGCTCAGCTGGGAGAGCGTTCGGTTCGCATCCGAGAGGTCGAGAGTTCGAGTCTCTTCAGGTCCACC
>ENA-USUG01005552-USUG01005552.1-human-gut-metagenome-genome-assembly--contig:-NODE-5552-length-14229-cov-5.261023_pt1 | contig 14229 bp, 13 predicted proteins | sample MGYA00250059_ERZ773394 | MGnify/ENA primary metagenome ERZ773394 (study PRJEB29103, sample SAMN06111957) | human gut metagenome | biome: human gut; feature: ankylosing spondylitis patient; material... | reverse complement strand
GTAAATACATCCTAGCGATTGTCATATCATGCTACATAATATCCTGCAGGAAACTCTTCCCAATACCACAAATGTGATGTCTTCTACATCTACAAACTTTACAATGGACTGCACTGCCCAGTAAAAGAATGGGCGCTCATGAATCTGGATCAAAGGTTTAGGAAAATCAAATCCTTTATTTTTAAATCTGGATCCTTTTCCTCCCATTGGCATAATCAAATGTATTTTTTTCATTTTATTTTCCGCCTTCCCAGTTTCTTCGTATCTCAAAACTTGCTTTCATAATTTTTATACTCTGACGTATTCGGGAATAAAATCCAGTATTCCAGGATGACTCTCCCTTTTCCCGGTCTTTCATATTGACTCGGATATGAATGGTTCGATATCCTGCCCGACGAGCTTTTACATATGTATAGATATCATGTGCAAAATCTTTCGGCCACTGATCCAGATTATTTATCATTTCTGCCGGAACGATGAATGGCATGGACATCACTTCACACATTTTTGTTCTGAACAGCAGTGTCTCAAATACTCCCATTCCATAAGAAAATGCATATTCTACCATCTTGCGATTTCTGCGATATCCCTTTAAAAACAGCTTTTCTTCTTTTCCATAAGATTCCAGATAGTCAAAAAACTTTGTCAGGTCATGTGGATTCATCTGCATATCCGCATGAATCCATCCCACATAGTCTCCCTCAGCCACTTTTAATCCCTGCTGAATTCCATATCCATATCCCTGATTCTGGTCTACCCATACAAACTGTATCTTTGGCATGACCTGATCTTCTATAGATTTCATATAGTTTCTGCTCCCATCAGCAGAACCATTTTCTACTAAAATAAATTGAACATTATATTTTTCTGGAAAACTTTTCAGCGAATCAATCAGATCCGGAAGATTTTTTTCTTCATTATAGCACGGAATTACAATCGAATACTTCATTTTCTTTTCCTGTTACCCTTTCTTCTCTGTTACTGCAGACCATTGCCAAAAGTAATGGTAAAGTCACAACTGTGTTAAATGAAAAGAATCGAAAATCTGAACCACATAACAATAAAGCAGTTCCAAAATCATAACATATGATTGGTATCCATAGAAGAATCCATTTCCAGCCTTTTCTTATTGTAGATACACCCCAGAACAGTAGCAGCAACACATAGAATCCTATATGCCAACCCAATGTTAACAAAACTCCTCCATTCACAGACCATTCATAACTATAATCTAATATGTTTTGAAGCCAGCTGATTCCTTCCAGCTTGTATCCATAGGAGTTTCCATCATACACAACAATATTAAACCCCCATGAGACATGCTCTCCTGCCGGTTTTAATACCAGTTCAAAGAGCTTTACTACTGCACGATAAGAAAGATATGGCCGTTTCTGAATTGCATGCCATGTATATCTTAATACATTTTCTGCCCCTTCTTCTTCAATAATATCATCAGAAATATCATCTCCCATATATTTTGCACTGTTCCAGCTTCCTTCCGTATAAGAACTTTTCCACATTTCCTGATCACCGATCTTATAGAGGAATGCACGTGCTTCCTCATCCAATGCCTCTGGATCATTCACCAGTACATTTCCAAGTATCGTCATCGGAACACCAAGCATCTCTGCAGACACCTGCGGATGATTCTGTACATGCAACACTTGATACACCGGTCCCTTAATACCGCCCATCAGCAACAGCATTAACACAAATGAAACCACACATTTATATCCAATTTTTTTAACAAACAGAAGTATCACTAAAACCATCAACGGTCCTGTCAGTAAAATGGCATTATGGCGCATCAGGGAAGCCAATGCATTCCACAATGCAAACACGAAAATGTGTAACCAGCTATCCAGCCATCTGCCATCAGAAAACACAATTTCAATTAACTGCGCCACAATAATAATCATGAATATGGTCAGAGCAGTATCTTTCCAGCAGAAGGAATTTACAATAACCGAAGCTGGGGTCAGAATACTCACCCCCAGTATCAGGCTGCACCATCTCTTTCTGATTCCCCAACTTTCCAGTACCATTCCAAGATAGCCCATAGCAAGACACAGCCAAATCATATCCATAAAGTTTACAAATGCAAGGCTGTTAATTATCATAGATGGCAATTTCAGGAATAAAAGTGTATGGATCGCAGGATGCCAGTCAACATAATATCCTTTTTCAACCTGATACCATTGGTTAAATGTGTCTGTAAGCAAGCCACCCGGATAATAAGCCAAGTAATAAATTCCCATAACAATGAATGTCAGTCCAAACATTGCCAGTCCAAACTTCCAGTTCTTTTTATCTGATTCCACCTTTATCTCAATTTTTATTTTCCGGATCCACTTGCAGATCAACTGTACACATATATATATACCAATCAATCGTACAGGTGTCGTCCATGATAATGGTACTGACAAAGTATAAAAATAACTGATAAAATACAAATATAATGTCAGTAAAATCTTTCCCACCTCATACAATATCTCCAGCATATCTTTCTTCTCTTTTAATTGCACTTTTACTCTTTCTCCGCTTTTTCCTTATCATTAAATACAAAAAAACGCTGTCCAATATAGTTTACGGTCATCCCACAGATTGTTGCCATCACAAAAGCCAACAATTTGAGTCCGGTTTTACTATAGACAAAATAATTCGTTCCCAGATTGACCATAAAATTAGCACCAAAGGTCAGATAAAATTTCATCAAGTATGCCAACGTCGTCTTTTCCTTATTTGCAAACGTGTACTGTTTATTTGCAAAATACGAAAATACCGATGCTGAAATCATGGAAATTCCCTTTGATATCGTAATAGGTATCTGCATCGACAACAGCACATAAATGACAAAATCAATACCTGTTGAGCAGCCGCCAACCAATACAAACCTGACAATCTTGCTCGAAAGTAATTTATCCTTTAATTCTGCTATTCTCATTACAGTCTGTATACCCCATCCAGGAAGCAGATATGTCTGGTGTCCAGTACAACCTTTCCTTTCAGTTCGTCCATATGCTCCTTGATCTCATCATGTCCCACCAGCAGAACGACCATGTCCACATCGTTCAAGAAGCTGTCCAGATCATGGTACTGGTTCGGAACAAGATCTCTGGTCACATACGGATCATAGACCTTGATCTGTCCGCCGCACAGATGACGCTCCATACTCTCCAGCATCTGAAGTGTCGGGCTCTCTCTGGTATCATCTACATTTTCCTTATAAGTCAGACCGTAGAGACCCACGCGTCCTACATCGGTCAGGCCATTCTCTTTCATAATGTTGTGGATCCGCTCCAGCACAAAGTCCGGCATAGAGTCATTGATCTTACGTGCTGCCAGAATGATGTTGGACAGTCCCGGATAATCTCCCACCAGGAACCATGGATCCACAGAGATACAATGTCCGCCAACGCCTGGTCCCGGAGTCAGAATATTGACACGGGGATGCTTGTTTGCAATGCGAATGATCTCATACACGTCCATGTTATCTGAGCGGCAGATCTTGGCCAGCTCATTGGCAAATGCAATATTGATATCACGGAAGGTGTTCTCTACTACCTTGGTCATCTCTGCAGTACGGATATCTGTTACAACGATCTCGCCCTCACAGAAAGAGCTGTACAGAGCTTTTACCTTTTCACCGATCTCCCTGCTGTCTGCACCAATAGTACGGGAATTGTGTTTCAGCTCATATACCATATTTCCCGGGATAATACGCTCCGGTGCATGGACCAGATTGATATCCTCGCCGATGACAAATCCTCTCTCCTCTACTACCGGACGCACATATTTATTGATGGTTCCCGGAGATACGGTAGACTCTACCACTACGGTTGCTCCCTTGGGGCAGACCTCCATCACATCTTTCACTGCCTCTGCCACGTAGCTTGCATCTACTTTTTTGCTTGCCTTGTCATAAGGGGTCGGCACTGCGATAATGTACATATCCGTGCTCTGATACTCATGAGAAAAACGGATGCCTTTTTTCACTGCCTCGTTGAACAGCTCATCAAGCCCGTCCTCCTCAAAGGTCGGCTTTCCTGACTGAAGAGTGTCCACCAGTCCCTTATTATAGTCTGTTCCTACTACTTCCACGCCATGTGCCGCAAACATCAATGCGGTGGGAAGTCCAATATAACCAAGTCCTACTACGTTAATCATGTTTTCTCTCCTTTGTGTAATGATTACCAATTGATCTGTATCTCATGTTCTGACCCATCACCTTCCCAGGCGATCTCCAGAACCTGTATCTTCATTATCTGACCAAACTCCGGTGCATAAGAGCAGATTTCTCCATCCCGGTGGATCTTTATCTGATCTGACAACTCCGGTATGATCCGGCAGATTACGTTGCCGTCCACTGCTTTCACAAGCACCTGTCCGTCCTGTTGTTCATATTCATAATCCGGTGCCAGGTGCAGATACCCCTGTGCATTTCCTGTTACCTGATCCTTTACGATCACTTTCTGATCGTCCACCAGAATCATCCGCTTCTGCTGTCTGCCTGTGGCAGTGACCAGCTCTCCGTGGATCCAGTCTGCACCGCAGTCGCCGGATACCTGACTGATCCGTCTCGCCACCCGGTGTTCGCCCCAGCATTCCGACTGTTCTTCCCCTTCGATCACCACCGTATTGTGTGCCCGGGTACTTCGAAAATACCCTCGCAGACTTCCCTGATACTGTCCGGTTCCGGAGTTGACAAAGACAGGATGCTGATCCACAGACAACTCAAAGCTCAGGCCATCGCAATGTCCATGCCCCGGCATGTAATCCGGTGCGATCTCTCCTGCATCCATCAGGATCTTCAGTCCCTGATGTCTCAGACAGTAATATCCTGCGTCAGGAAATGCGTTCTTATTGACTGGTGCAATGGAAAATTCTTCCCGAAGCGCCGCCAGAAGACTCAACATGGATCTGGCCACATTATCTCCCGAATCGTTGAATAATGGAGTATGTCCCATGCCCGCTTCCAGGGAATACATGGCATCTGTCATGGGCTGCAGCAACGCACTCAATTCATGATAGAACAACTGATCTGCATCCTTCACGCCCTTTGCTGCCCGCATGACATCTTCCAGAACGATCTTATGATACATAATACTTCTCTCATAATGTACCCCATCTGGCAGGATCTGTTCTTTTAATTCTTCCTGTAATCTGGACTTATACTCCGCATAGATGCCTGGCTCCTTAAAATACAGGGCTCCCAGCATGACTGCTTTCAGATTTTCCAGATAATGATTTCCCAGCAAATGTAATTCCAGTTTTTTCTGCAGATGCAGATACTGGGCATACATGCTGTCTGTCAGTTTCAGAAAAAATACCTGATCTTCCTGCACCCGACCTTCAAATCCATCCAGGCAGATCCACAGATTCGTTAATCTTAGCGAAATGGTATAAGGATGCCAGCCATCTCCTTTTCCGTCCGCATTGTCACTGATCCAACGTTCACAGTAATCACGGAAACAGGTGTAGTATTTCTCATTCTTCGTCTCCCGATAAGCTGCCACCAGCGGAATCAGGAACTCCAGATACTGAAGGTTAAAGTTCCACAGATGAGATTTCTCCGGGTGTTTCCAGTCATTTCCACTGGGTGTTCCGCTCTCATGAAGAAGCGTCACATGCCCATTCAGCAGTTCTTCCAGTGAAAACCGCTTTAAGTAGTCTGGATGTTCATCCAGTCTTGGCATCCATAATGCAAGTTCTCCCTTAACCGGTGCTTTTGCCTCTGTTACCGCCGCTTTTCCTCTGGTCAGGCGGTTCTTGATCAGATATCTGATCTGACTTTTTTTCAAATATTTTAATGTCTCACAGTATTTTTTAATATCCACGCTTATTTCTGCTCCACACTCTCGATCACATGATACAACCGCTCTGTCAGCACGGAGAAATCAAAGTCTTTGGCTCCCTCCTGTGCATTGTGCGCCATCTGCGCATAAGTCTCGGCAGGCATATCATGAATCTTCAGAATCTGCTCTGCCAGTGCCTGCGGAGTGCACTCCTCCAGAGACAGACCACACTGATATTTATCCAGAATACAATATCCCATCTTTACCGTAGAGATGATGGGCTTACCGCTTGCCATGTACTCGAACAGCTTGTTGGAGCTGTTTCCGCGGGACCAGTTATAGTTGCTCTGGGAATAATTCAATACATTCACTGATGATCTGCTCAAAATATACGGAATATATTTTTTCTCTACAAAGCCTTTGAAGATCACATTGTCAATGTGCTCGTCCTTCACCCGCTGCTGCAATTTCTCCAGTTCGCTGCCACCGCCGAAGATCAGGAACTGAATATCCTTCTTGTCCTTCAGAAGCTTCGCAGTATCCAGCAGATTTCCCACATTGTTGACCGGGCGGACCGTTCCTGTATAGACAACCTTGAAGGTATCCGATGTCAGATCTGGATCATCCAGCACATTTTTCTCGATACTTTCATAGTAATCTGACAGCTTGACACCATTATTCACATAATGGCATTTTTTCAGGTCGATCTTTCCACCATGCGCTGTATCCCATCCCATCTCCTTAATGTGGTCCACATCTCCTTCTTTGGTAAACACAATGGCATCCGCATGGACATACATCCATTTTTCACCGGCACTCAGCATCCTTCCTGGCAGACTGTTCATCTTCACCTTACCCACAGAAAAGATCGCCTCCGGCCACAGATCCCGCACCTCCACGATGGCAGGCACATGGAATCTTCTTGCGATCAGAATGCCTGCAATACTGGTCAGCGGATGGGCACTGGATCCCATGATCACATCCGGCTTTCCATATTCTTTTGCATACTTCCTGCTGATCTTCATAAGTCCTGTAAAGAACGAGATCATATTCTTTACACGGGACAATCCATTCCCCTGATATTTGCTGGTCTTTACAAACACAAAGGGAACCCCTTCCTCTTCGGTCCGAAGATAAGGCTTCCCATGTGTGTCCACGCACCCGCCGGTCTGATGAAGCTCATTGGCCGCAAATACCGTGGTCTCTATTCCTTTTTCCTTTAAATACTCTGCAAAATAAAAATGACGAAGCAACGGTCCGGTAAGCGGGGTCGTTGCATAATGATTAAAAATCCAGAATCTTCGCATGACTTCTGTTGTCCTCCACAGCTTCTGTTAAAATCCATAGTTCTAATTATTTTAACACTTCTTTGGAGTATTTACAATATTTGAAGCTTATAGACTGTAAATCCAGCTATTTTATCCACCTCTTCACAGCTTACATTCTCATAAAGCTCTGTCAGATATTCTGTTCCCCGGTCAAAACTGCTGATCAGATAGACATTGTCTGCACCATATAATGCCTCTTTCACACTGCTGATTCCATTCTGCTTAAGCTTTCTCTCCCAGACCGGGCTGTATGCGATCCAGTCTCCCAGGGACATATAGTTCATCACATACGGATCCTTCTGCCACAGATGTACATTGTAGGTGGTCATTGCCATAGATGTCACATCGTTAAAATAAAAGTTATCCGGATGATCCATGCAATAGGCTTTTAGTTTTTCTACATTCTCATTCCATTTTGCAGTCTCCAGATTCTGTGTACGCACAGTCGTGACCTTCCATACTGCCCCGACGACCATAGCTGCCAGCAAAAGTGCCAGGCTTGCTTTTCTGCATGCCTCCCTCACTGCTGACCGGCTCACGCTGCCTGCATCATCCATCACATACTCACGAGCCAGCAGTAATAACGGCACCATCAGCATCAGATTCATACTAATCAATACCCGTTCCGGCATTCTACCCCGGTAGATCAGATAGAGCCAGAGTACGATCTGCATACCTGGAATACAGATGGTCTCCAGCACACGCTTCCAATCCTTTCGGAAGATCCATCCCAGAAGCAGTATCGCATAACCTGACATGGCTGCCAGATGAAGATACTCATATTTTCCAGCAAGTGTTCCCTTTATATAAGTTTTTACTGTCTGACGCAGCTTCTGTACCACATTGGTCTGTCCGCTGATCTCGTCACTTCGCTTTTCAAAATAGTCCAGGAAGAAAGACTGATCCACACAATCATCCGCTGTATAATTATAGTAATACAGATTCTTTGCTCTGGCTTTGCTGTCAACCCCCACACTGTGATAGAGTGCCTGTTCATCCTCATATCTTGGAAACATGTATTCCTCGTAATCATAGATCAGGGAACGGGTGTTATTAAATGCATTGTAAAACTGCCAGCCCTCGCTGCCGTATCCAATAAATAATCCTGCCACATACAGCAAAGCTGCCATCACCGGTGCTGCCGGGATCCACAGATTCTTCTTATCCGCACCTTTGTTCTCCCATACCCTCAACAGCCACAACAGACCACAGACCGGAAGGATCATGCAAAACACTGAAAATCTCAACTCAATGCTCAGAAAACAAAGAACTGTCAGCAGCACCAGATCTCTGATCTGAATCTCTTCCGCCGTCATATACCAGAAGATCACGGTCACTGCCACAACTGCCGCCGTAGTCGTAAAGGAAAGCTGTGTCATGGGCTTGATATCCAGGATCATCCATAGTACGATCAGCGCCAATGGCCAGATATGAATCTTTCTTTCCGGTCTTCCAGCCAGTCTGTCACGATCTTCCCGCCGTTCCTGCAGTTCTGTCAGCCTCCATGCCATCAGTCCCATACAGCATACCTGCAGAAAAATGTATCCAAGTGCATACCAGTCCACGTTCCGCACTGCACGGTAGAATCCCGCTACCAGCAGCGGATACCAGTAACCAGTGAAGAAGCCATGGGCATCCGGTGTCCCCAGGTACTGGCCGGATATCACCTCCATCATGGTCCGGTCATCCACAATTCCGTAGACAAAAGGCACAGCTGCCAGTAATATCAATATATATATCATCGGACAGACAACTGCCCAAAAACATCTTTTCTTCCAGATCATCTTCGATACCTCACCTTCATTCTTTTAGCATATCGTCCTTTTACCTGATGTTCAACTTAATTTTTCTTAAATTTCAACGAAAAAACAAGTAAATATTTTCCATTGGTTGACGCAATTTTTCTTATGGCTTATAATTAATTTTGATTTACAAAAGATCTAAAGGAGTTTGTTATGGTAAAGGAATACGGGGGATATCTGCCGCTGGAGCTGTCCAAAGGCAGACCATATTATACAGGAGAAGATGTGATCGCCTTAAATGCCGGACGATATGCGATCACTTACGCTATCGAAGATGCCGGCTGGAAGAAGATCTATCTTCCTTACTGGCTCTGTGACACGGTTAAAGATGCCATTCATGTCTGTCTTCCCAATGTGGAAATTGGTTATTACCACATTGATGATCAGCTTTTGCCGACAGATGTCACTTTATATGATCAGGAGGGGATTCTCTGGGTCAATTATTTCGGGCTTCAGTCAGAACTGATCATTGAACATCTGGTGCAGCAGTTCCACGGGCAGATTATCATTGATAACACACAATCCTTTTTTACAAAACCACATCCCCAGGCATGGCAGGTCTATTCCTGCAGAAAATTCTTCGGTGTCAGTGACGGAAGCTATGTAATCCACCATAACATCAGACATCGGGAAATTGCCGAACGGTATTCCAGCATCTATTCGATCCATTTGCTGCATAGTCTGGAAAGAGGAACTAACTATTCCTATTCCTTAAATAAAGAGAATGAAACCCGTCTTGGTTTTTGCGGTCCTTCCGCCATGTCCCGCCTGACTTCCGGGATTCTGTCTTCTGTCAACTACGAACAGGTGCAGGAGACCAGAAATAAGAACCTGGCTACTCTTCATCGGATCTTATCTCCATATAATGAGTTCCCGGTCTTTCGATCTGCCCCTGCCATGTCCTATCCATTCTTGTGGAAAGAGAAACAGTTGAAAAATGCGTTGATTCAGAGTAAAATCTACGTACCGACGCTTTGGACAGAGACATTGGAGAATCCCGGATCCAGTTCCTGGGAACGTTATCTATCCGAGCATCTGTGCATTCTGCCCATTGATCAGCGCTATGATACTTCTGATATGGAATATATCGGAAATACCGTACTGAACCTGATCAATGAAACATCATTGTAATTTAGAAGAAGGTTATACATTATGAAACTCAGCTTTGTCATTCCCTGCTACCGCAGCGAAAAAACAATCATCCCGGTTCTGGAAGAGATCCAGGACAAGATGAGAGAAAGATCAGAATACGATTACGAAGTGATCACTGTCAATGATTATTCACCGGATCATGTACTGGACGTATTAACTGCTTATGCAGATACTCACTCTTTCCTGAAAGTAGTGGATCTGACCCGGAATTTTGGTCAGCACGCTGCCATGATGGCCGGACTTTCCTATACCTCTGGTGACTGGATCGTATTCCTGGATGATGACGGACAATGTCCCATGGATCACCTGTGGGAGCTTCTGGCTCCACTCCATGAGGGATATGATGTTTCCCTCGCAAAATACAAGTTTGAGGAACGAAAGGAATCGTTCTTCCGTGTTCTCGGCAGCCGTCTCAATGATGCGATGGTATGTTCTCTTCTGGACAAACCAAAGGATCTGACCGTGTCTAATTTTATCGCCATGCGGTCTTTTATCGCTGATGAGATCCTCCGATACAAAAATCCGTACCCTTACATCGATGGTCTGATCTTGCGATCCACAAGAAAGATCGCCAGTGTTCCTATGGCAGACAGGGAACGGTTAAGCGGGCATTCCACCTATACACTGGGAAAGCTGATCTCGCTGTTTTCCAATGGGTTTACTGCATTTTCCATTAAGCCTCTGCGGATTGCTACCTTTACCGGTGCTTTTTGCTCTGTGATCGGTTTTATTCTTGGTCTGGTCATCATCGTTGAAAAGATTCTGCACCCGGCCGGCATCCTGCCTGGCTACAGTTCTCTGATGGCTGTGAATCTGTTTATCGGCGGTATGATCATGATCATGCTGGGAATCTGCGGTGAATACATTGGCCGCATCTATATCAGTCTGAACAGCAGTCCGCAGTATGTGATCCGTGATACTTATCATCTGGACCGCCATCCGCTGCGCGGCCGTGAGACCGCTTATCTTGACAAGGAGTAGCCTTTATGTATTACTTTGGACTTATCTTATCCATTATCACTGTCTGCTATAATGCCAAGGAAGACCTGGCACAGACGGTGGACAGCGTCCTGTCACAGACGTGGAGAAATTTTGAATATATTGTGGTCGATGGCGATTCTACCGATGGAACAAAAGAATATCTGGAACAGCTCAGGCCGTCTTTTAAAGAAAAGAACATTACTTTACGTTATGTTTCCGAGAAAGATGAAGGAATCTACGATGCCATGAACAAAGGAACCCTTATGGCAACCGGTCACTGGGTCATGTATCTCAATGCCGGTGACCTCTTTGTCAATGCATCGGTTCTTCGTAATATTTTCGCTGATGATCCTGATACACAGATTCTCTACGGAGATACTCTCTGCACCTATCAGGGACAAGTAAAGCGATATCCGGCAAAACCTTTATCCACGCTACCAAGACAGATGGCCTTCTGTCACCAGTCTGCATTGATCGAGCGGGATGTAGCTCTGCGTTTTCCTTATGACACCAGCTATAAGATCTGTGCAGACCATCACTTTTTCTTAAAAGCCTATTCCAAAGGACTTGCCTTTGAATACTGTGGGCTTCCCATCGCGGTCTATGAGATCTCCGGTGTCTCTGATCGAAACAAATGGCAGGCACACAAAGAGCAGCTGCGGATGCAGAAAGAGCTCGGGGAGCTTTCTATCACCCCAAAATGGATCCTGCTGGAACTGGTATTCTTCATCAAATTGGGATTAAAAACCATCCTTGGACAAGCATTTATTGATAAAGTCAGAAAAAAGCGGCTGAGCTGATCAGCCGCTTTTTATTACTCATTTTTTGATTTTAAGATGCTCGCCAGGAATATGAGTCCTGCAAACAGGGTAAGAACCTGATTTCTGTACGTATACCAGTAATGAATCTGGGAATGATTGGACATGACCAGATACCAGATATACGGATATGCTGCCACCAGCAGCATGGGCAGATAAGCCAGGATCGTCTTCATATCCTTTGCTTTCTTCCAGATCAGCAAAATCAACGCGATAACTGCGATTACAATTACTACCTTACTCCAGCTGATCATTCCATTGTCACGGATATTGAGCCACGCCTTCAGATTCTTCTGAAGAGTTCCGATCCGATCCAGCGGCTCCTCCTCACTTCCGTTCAGACGATATTCAATCACGCTCAGATTTCTGATAAAATACCTTACACCAAGAACGACTGTCGTAATCCCCCATTTCGCGATCCAGGTCAGTGCATAACCAACTCCCCAGGAGATGGATGACCAGATGGTGAACAACAGATTATCCTTCAGATCAGCCTTTTCATCCCGTACCCGCATCCACAACAGCAGGATCAGCGGAATTCCCAACGTAATGATCGGATAAGTCAGAAAATCAAAGAAATTCTCCATCATCCCAACTACAAAGAAGAACAGGAAAAATCCCAGCTCTTTCGTTCGCAGCTTCTCATACCTGCTCATCAGAACTCCGATGGACACGAATAATACCAGAAATGTAGATAAGAACTGCAGACATACAGACGACAGCGCCGCATTTCCTGTGGCAATTGACAGTACATACAGTACTGCATAGGCTGGTCTGGTCTTCTTCGCGATCATCCACGCACTCCAGAACAGCAGAATCTGAAATGCCAGCATGCCAAGATACCGGATCTCCGTGATCTGGAACAACACACTCAACGGCCGCAGATACAACATATATCCATGCCAGTATCTGGGATACTGATTGATACTCACCGATGCCTGAATGGGATTATAATCCCTGTTTGGGATCAATCCATTATACATAACTCCTTCTGTATGCACATCCATGATGGAGTTGTGACGATAGAAGAAATACATAGGATAAGATCCCTCTCCATCCATGATCTCTATGGAGCTGTTCACATTGTCCTGGATCCATGAATCCGGAATGCAAAACACCAGTGCCATGGAGACAAAAAATGCAAGGATCAGTCCCACATATACCTTAACGAACGGTTTTAATTGCTTTACTCTTCCCATTTTTTCGTATTCTGTCCTTCCTCATAATCTGTGTCTACGAATATGGTAAATTCATCTGTATGACCATACTCTTTATAGCCATAAGCCTCCCAGGCATCACTGTACGTACGGCTGTTGGAAAATACCAGAAATGTGCATCCTTCTTCTTTTGCCAGTGGAGCCAGTGCCGGTACATCAATCTCTTCCTTCTGTGCTTCTGCATAAAGGATCTGATTTCCTGTCGGATTCTCAATCCCATTATACGCCAGTGCATTCCGCCCGAATTCCAGTGTGATAGACGGATCATACAACCGAATATAAGGCATCAGGCGATTGGATACCAGTGCATGAACATTGCCTGGAAGCAGATTACAGACTTCCACCACGTTCTGCGGAATCTTATAATCATTGGTCGATGCCTGAAACTCCTCTGATTTGAACAGCGGTGTCCCACACAGTACGATCACTACCATCCCGATTAGAAACGCTCCCTGCCGCAGCCAGCCTTTCAGATGACCGATCAGCAGACAGAATCCATAGGGAATCAGTACAGCTATCAGGATCAGCCACAGAATCCGCCAGTATACGTTCTCTCCCAGCAGCTTCATGAACAGCATCCCAGTCAGCGGACACCAGTAGATAAATAAAAACAACAGCGGCAGCACACCCAGTAGCAGTCTTCGCATGTCATCTTTCTCTTTCCAGAAAATAAAAACCAATACGATCAATAACAGCGGAAAGGTCCAGGTTGATTCGTCAATATGCCAATGGGCTGTATCATGTCTTGACTGTGGGTGTTGTCTGCAAATTATTAGCACATGTTCCCTCCGTGCTTTTTGTCACATGCGCAATTTGTAAAAAAATCCTGCATCTTATATCCTTTCAAAATTCTTTTCTGTCAGCATCAATGGGTCAGATAAATATAATAAACTCCTAAAATAATACACGAAATACAAGCCGCGATTCCATGCGCCAGACAGGAAATACTTTTCTTCTTTAACGAAACCACCAGGATCGTCAATCCTACAAATACCGGTGTCAGCATAATTCCCATGGAAGACAGCAGACACCCTGCAAGCCCTGTCACACCAAGCATCCACCAGTCTGCCCTTACTTTTTCCCGCAGAGCGATCCGAAGCATCCAGTAAAACAGCAATGGGATAAGAACTGTAGCC
>ENA-USUG01005525-USUG01005525.1-human-gut-metagenome-genome-assembly--contig:-NODE-5525-length-14299-cov-28.157854_pt1 | contig 14299 bp, 10 predicted proteins | sample MGYA00250059_ERZ773394 | MGnify/ENA primary metagenome ERZ773394 (study PRJEB29103, sample SAMN06111957) | human gut metagenome | biome: human gut; feature: ankylosing spondylitis patient; material... | reverse complement strand
CCGGAACAAAAATTGTTTGAGCAGTCTCCTTTTTTATATGGATTAAAACTATGATCTCGCGACGCGACACATTAAAGATCTCTCTAGCCCTTTCAGCAATGGGCCTTTCTGCCGCTCCGGCTTTTGCTTGGAGAACCGGCGAGCCTGAAGAAAAAACCTCTTGCGACATTCTCGTCATTGGTTCCGGTATTGCCGGAACCGTTGCAGCACTCCAGGCCGTAGAAGATGGAGCTAATGTCTTAATGATCGATAAAGTCTCAGAAAACCAACGAGGCGACAATTCTAGAGTTTGCCTTGGCTCATTTTTGATGCCGAAAAATAACACTCCGGAAGCTAAGAAAGCTTTTATTGAGGATGTAAAGAAGAAGTTTCTTGGCGGCGGAAGAACCGAACTATATGAAGTATTAGCAGATAACATCTTGGATTCTGTTAAATGGGCCGAGTCCAATGGAGCCGCATTCGAACCCTGGCTTCAACAAGCGCCATGGAACGTTGGAGTAAGAATCGCATCTCCCCGCCAATAGAGAGGAATGCCGAAATTATTGAAGACACTCTTTGATAAATACATCGAGAAGGGAGGCAAAGTCTTAATTAAGACAAAAGCAAAACAGCTTTTAGTTAATAAGAAAGGCGTTGTGGACGGAAACGGATAAAGGTCTTCTTCAAATTAACGCTAAAGCTGTCATCTTGGGAACAGGCGGATATTCTGCCAATAGAGAAACGTTAGAAGGCGCCCATCCGGGCGGAGCCAACATTCTTATTCGAGGAAACAAATTTATCACGGGCGACGGAATTCGTCTGGCTCAGGAAGTTGGTGCAGGAACTATGGGCATGGCAGGTGTTGAGTCTTTGCATCTTCCCGTTGTATTTAATGGTCCTCAGGGAAGAGGATCTCCTACCAGAGCCTTACCTTACTGTTTAGGTATCAATGCCGAAGGAAAAAGATTCGTCGACGAATCCCTCGGTTATGCTTCTTTCGGTAAAGCCACTCTGCAGCAAATCGGTCAAAAGGTTGTATTGATTTTCGAAGAGGCGATGCTTCAGAAAGAAAAGAGAATAGGAATGTCCGTTGAGTTATTCAAACGAGCAAAAGGCGACCTGATTGAGGCAAACGGCTATGAGCAGCTCGCTAAAGAAATAGGAGTCTAGCCGGCTGTATTAAAAGAAATTTAACGCTTCCGTAAAAGACGGAAAAGCCTTAAGCGCTGAACCACCGAAGTCTAATTTGGCGGAAAAGGTCAATCTCAACGGCAAGCTGTATGCTTTTTATCCGTTAACTCCGTCCATCACCATGGTTTATGGAGGCCTAATGATTAACAAGGATGCTCAAGTTACTGAAGCAGACGGTACTCCGATTAAAGGTCTCTATGCGGCCGGTGAAACAGTGAAGCTTTATTACCATGACTACCATGGTGGCGGTTTCCTTTCACAGAGCTTAGTATTTGGAAGGATTGCTGCAAATCAAGCTGCTAAATATATCAAGCAATAAAATCCATTTAATCATTAAAATCCCCAGCCTTGGATAGGAGCTTGGGGCAGAGTATTTCGACGCTTTTTTATATTTACGGTGTTTGTTTTAACGGCTTACCGGACTAACTGTGCTTAGTCCGGCAAAGGCGTAATCACATTTCTTGAAGTGAAAAGCGTCAAGTTGTTAACTCAATCGAACGCAACACTATTTAGACAAAATATCCTTTACCGCGATCTTTGCAAAAGTTAGATGTCTTTAAGGATGGTATATTCTAAAGATTTATTATTTATTTGATTTGAATTAATTATTTAATTTAAGGAAAGATTTTATGATAATTTAAAGGGTAACAATAAATTAAATGATCTTGATTTAAAAAAATAAATGAAACGCATCAAAATAACTTTTTATTAGAGTCGATAATAACCTTTGTTAAATTATAATTTTTACCTTTAGATTAATAAAATGTAGTGATCAGAAAGCGTTGGTTAATTTATTGATTCGAACATTGATCGATTACAGAAAGTATTTTTTCTAATTGAATTTAAGTTGCAAGAATCGCAAAAAATAGAATAATATTTGTTATTTATAAATGCAATCATTGAAATTTATTGTCAGAGCATTTAAATAGTTTTTTTTGTCTAGGGGTACTTTTGGATGAAAAAAAAACTTATTTTACTTATTGAAATAATATTTTAAAAGTATTATGAAATTTCATGAATCATCTCTAACTTTTTATTTATGAAACAGTATTCAAGAAGTTCAACTAATAGTTTTTTTCAAAAGAATAGGTTGATTATTCTTATGAATGGAGGTATCCCTAAAAATTAATAATTTGCTTAATAATACAAATTGACTTCAAGATATTGATACTTAAAAAAAATCTTATATATTTTATTCAATGTTCGGGTAAGCGTAACTTAGTTCATTAAACTATATTGTTTATAGAACGCTCTGTAAGTTTTTTGATAATTAAATAAATACAAACCATAAGATTGTCTATTAACAATTCAAATCTATTATATTCTATACGGATAGGCATAAGGGGTGGAGGAGTTAAGACACACTCATCCAGTATGACTGTTATTCCATTTTCTTCGGATGAAACAAAGCAATTGATATATTCTTTCAATTTCTCACATATTTTGCCGTTATTGAAAGTTCCGGAATCTTTTGCGACTTTTAGTATAAATTCATTTTTATCTGATAAATATCCTCTCTTGTGAACAATGATATGTCGTAATTTTTCGACAAAAATGATTCTTTGTTTTAAGGATAAACCTTCCCATTTTATATTGCATTCCAAATAATCTATTAATTGCATGCCAATTTTAATCGCACCTCCTTTTCTTTGATTTGCTTTTCTGCAAAAATATTTGAAATCCTTTTGTATGATTTCTTCATTTGATATATTCTTTATCTCATTTGGCCAAATATTTCTATCATTAATCATTGTATAGGCATATAACTCTTCCAAAGTATCTTCGAATATCTCATAGGCCTCCATTAACAAGAACTGATATTCTCTGTTCTTTTGATTATTTATGAGTAATAATTTGTCGTCAAGATACATTGATTCATGGTTATAAAAAAATCTTTCCCCAGATGTAGGGTCAATGAAGCTCATATTGTGAGCGCTCATCGGAAATTTTTTTATTAATTCTTTGCGTTGTTTATTTTGAGAAATAGATTTAAGCTCTGAAATCCGTTTGTTATAAATATCTTTAATATCTCTCTTTAGCAAAACGACATGACCAATCCTCTTTGAATATGTCTCCCAAATCCTAACAATATCCATAAATAAAATTCTCTTTATTCACATAGATAATAATTTCTTAATAACTAGTATAAAATATTATCCAAAAAGAATTGGACATTTTATTTGCTTCCTTAATTGAAAAGTTATAATATGCTGGATTGTAGATCCAGTCTAGAAGTTTTGATGGGTTACTTACACTGACGGCTTGCCATCATTTCTGTAAAACTCTGGCGTATCAACGAACAACTTCTTAAAACAGGGGACGCATTCTTGCTACTTATCTAAGACTCTTTCAAATACCATCCATTCCGATTTTGGTTGCCTTTGAATGAACTTCTTAAAAGAGACTTATCCGATTACTATTTCATAGACGGAGATAGATAGGAGTTTGAAATAGATACATTCAAAAATTTCGAGCTAGTCAACCGTAACTTCTTGATGGCAAGATCCATCAGAGTCATTCATGACAAAGCAATCACGAAACTAATTCGACGATAAACGTAAGTCTTATTCTCACTTGTATCAGCAAAGAGAAGTCCAAGAAATGACAAAAGATGGAGAGTCTTGGTACAAGGAACAAATTTTGGATCAAAAATAAAATTATTAAATTTTTATTAGAGAATTACTAGAAAGACCGTTAGCAAAATCCATAATTTAGTCGATCAAGTCAATTAAGACTTTAATTAGGAGGGCCGACTAGATCCTCCAATAATATTAAAATCTCAGGATTCCATTGATACGGAATCCTGAGCCAAACATAAACTTCAAAATCGACTAATCTAGTTAGTCACTAAGACTGACCTTATCCTTGTTTACTCATGTGAAGCGGTGGCCGAATAACCAAAGACGGCTTAGTCGTACTGCTGGAGGGAAGGGGAGCAATGTCAGCATTGTCGCCGTACTTCTTACGAAGCTCCGAGATTTCTCCGAATTCGATAGCACGCTGAGGGCAAGCTTCAACGCAAATCGGAAGAAGTCCTTGAGCAACACGATCAGCACACGCATCGCATTTATGCATTTTATGCGCGGTTTCATCTAATACCGGTGCACCGTAAGGACAAGCTTGGGCGCAGGCGCCGCAACCGATGCACTTCTTCTCGTCAATCAAAACGAGTCCGTCAGATTCACGTTTGAAATGTGCCTTTGTCGGGCAAACCTTGACACAGGCCGGGTCAGCGCATTCGTTGCAGGCGATCGGGACATAATAGCCGCGAACATCCTGCAACCAGGCACCGTTGGCATCCTTCTTCCAATCGCCTTCTACAAACTCGATGACTTTTCTGTAATTCGCTCCGACCGGTAAAGAGTGTGCATCTTTGCAAGCAATAACGCAGGTCTTGCAGCCGGTACATTTCACCAAATCAATATAAAAACCATACTGTGACATATCAGCTCCTTAGGCAAGACTTACTTCAACGAGGTTGGTATGCATGGGAGAGCCCTTGGAAATCGGGGAAACGATAGAGCTCGTCAATGTATTCATGCAGGCACCTTCGTCAACACCGGAGTTCGGGTTGGGCTGATACCATGCACCCTGCGGCAAAGCTACGACACCTGGGATGATTCTCGGCGTGACTTTCGCTTTGATGTGTAAAGAACCTCTGTCATTTTTAACTAAAACTCGATCGCCCGATTTAATGCCTCTGTGTTGGGCATCAACCGGATTGATAAGTAAAAGGTCGGGCTGCAGTTCCTGGATCCATGGCAGATTGGCATAAGAGGAGTGGACATGGCCTTGACCGTGGTAACCGTAGCATTCAAGCGGATATTTCTTCTCAAGAGGATCCTGATGTCCGCGCATTTCCTGACAAACAATGTAGGCAGGAATCGGCAGAATGACTTGACCTTGGCCTTTGGGAAGCTCCTGTTCTTTTGCTAACTTGGCAAGACGTTCGGAATAAATCTCAATCTTTCCGGAAGGAGTCTTGATCGGATATTTTTCCGGATCTTTACGGAAGTTTTCCATCGTAATGCCGCTGTCGCCATTAACTTTGTATTTAACAATGCCTTGGCGAACGAAGTCGTCATAAGAGGCCGGAAGCTCGGGAACATTCTTACGAGTTTTTTCGTAAAGTTCCATGAGCCACTGATCGTAAGTCTTGCCTTCCGTGTATTTGTCTTCTACGCCGAAACGCTTAGCCATTTCGCGCATGATGTCCCAGTTTCTCATCTGGCCGTGCTGTGGGTTGACTGCTTTTTCCATGGCAATCAGATAGCAGTGGCCGCCGACGGAGTAGGAGTCGCCGGAGAAGTCGTTGTTTTCCTGGCCTGCGACATCAGGAAGCAAATAGTCTGCAAACTTCGCGGTTGGCGTCATTTGAGTGTCAACGACCACGAAGCATTCAACCAGTTTCGGATCCTTCAGCAGCTTAGCCATTAAGTTGCTGCCGGTATGTTGGTTAATAACGTTGTTGCCCTGCGTCTCCCACATAAACTTAATGTTCTGTTTGAGCTTGTCGCAGCCTCTGACCAATCCTTTCTTAGCGGTTAATTGGTCAGCCTCGTAAATAGCTCGATGCCAAACGTTCAAGCAAACCGAAGCTTTGACGGGATTGGGAGGAACCGGGAGAGATGCAGCAAAACCGTTTTGATCGGCTTCCCTGGCACCGTTGTTTGTGCCGGGAAGGCCAAGTTGACCGGTAAGAATCGGAAGCATTGCGATCGCAATAGAAAGGCTGTCGCCGTTTCCTCTTCTCTGGGGACCCCAGCCCTGGGCAACGAACAAGGGTTTCGTTGTTCCGATTTCACGCGCAAGACGAATAATCGTTTCTTTAGGAATTCCTGTTTCTTTAGAAGCCCATTCGGGTGTCTTGGCAATGCCGTCGGGACCTTTTCCTAAGATATGGCTCTTGTAGTCCGAGTTCTTGGGAGCTGATTTCGGCAAAGTAGTTTCGTCGTAGCCGATGCAGTATTTATCCAAGAACGGCTTATCGATTAAATTCTCTGTGATTAAGACGTAGGCAATGCCTTCAACCAGAGCAGCGTCTGTACCCGGGTTAATAGGTATCCATTCATCTTCTCGTCCCATCATCGAATCGGAATAAATCGGGTCGATCATTATGACTTTTGGACGGCCTTTTTCTAATGAACAGTTAAAGCCAAAGGCTTGGCCTCCGCCGGAGGCACGAGTAACAGCCGGGTTGTTACCGAAACCGACATAGAGTTTGGCGTTGGCAATCTGTTCCATATAAGAGCCGACGTTGGTGTCTTGGCTCATAATGGCACTTGTGTAACCGGAGCGGTCAAATGAACCCATCAGATACGGCCAAGCGTTCTGGAATTGCCCAGCTGAATAATCAGAGAAGAAGTTTAAGTTTCCTCCGATAAGGTTAAAGAATCGCTGGGCGCACTTGCGCGAGTTCATGGCAATGCCGTTGTTGCCTGAGCCGTGGTTGATAAATACAGCTTCGTTACCGTATTTTTGAATCACGTCTTTTAATTTTCCGGCGATTTCATCAAACGCCTGATCCCACGTGATTCTTTCAAACTTACCTTCGCCTCGTTCACCGACGCGTTTCATGGGGTATTTCAAGCGTTCGGCAGAGTAGAGACGTTGGCGAATCGAGCGGCCTCGGATACAGGCGCGGACTTGTGGAAAATCTTTTCCGAAGGCGCAGGAGCAGGGATTTCCTGTGTTATCCGTTTCGATACGGATGACTTGGCCGTTTTTACTGACGACACGAACCGGACAGCGGCTTCCGCAGTTGACGGTGCAGGCTGACCAAGTGATTTTTTCAATATCATTTGCTGCAGCATTAACGGCAGCGACAACGTCTTTTAATGGGAAAAGAGATGTTGCAGACAAGGACGCTAATCCCGTAAGCAGGCTTCTTCTTTTCATTTGAGGTATCAACATAGCTTCTCCATTGGGGTTGAAGAAAAATTTGCTGAATTACTCAGCTTGAAAAAATTCTAATTTTGAATGTCTTAGGGATGTTTCGAGAAAAGGACACCCTTCAAGAGAAAAAGACATCTCTGAAGAATTAGCAGCGTCCCAATACTTGTTTTCTATATTCTTGCGGTGAAAGCCCAATCTCTCTTCTAAACATTGCAGAAAAGGCGCTTGTACTTCCGTAACCCAGCTCTGAGGCGATCCAGCCGATATTCTTGTCCTTAGACATAAGCTCAATGGCGTTCACGACGAGTAGTTGATTCTTCCATTGCTGGAATGTAACTCCCGTCTCTTTAACTACAAGACGATTAAAAGTCTTACTGCTTATGTGAAAGAAGTCGGCCCAATCTTGAAGAGATACTTTCTCAGAAGGATTCTCCAAAATATAGGAATTTACGTGCTTTAACCTTTCGTCTTTCGGAACTGCCAGACCGAACATAGGACGGGCATGACTGTTCATCATTTCTTCTATGATCAGTTTTAATAATTTTTCTTTCTGATTTGGCAGAGGCTTAGTTTGATCACTTTCAGCGATGTACATTAATCCATGGAGAGCGTACATAGGAAGCTCGACGGAACACACCTGATTAAAGCCAGACCAAGTATCGCAATCCAAATAGAGATAACCGGACGAAGCACCCTCGGAATGGAAAATTCGATGAGGAACACCGGCAGGCATCCAAAAAGCTTGGTCTGGCATAAGAGTCCAAACCTTATCTTTCGTATAACAAATACAGCTGCCGCTGATGGGGAAAGCAAGTTGTCCGCGCTTATGCTTATGAAAACAGCTGTCTAATGACTTCGGAGAATCCTGATTAACTAATGACTGGACGTGAGCAGTTGCAAGCGCTTCCATCGCATCGGTGTCAAAACTAAAGTCTTGTGCCGGACTCGTCTTCATTTTTGTTGGGGTATTTGAAGCAATAAGAGGATTATATTTTTCTCATGGAAAATAAATAATTCGAATTTTTACGGATAAATATTTTTTGAAAATGCTTGACGATTTTAATGTTTAACTTGTTGTATTCAAAGCAATTGGTCTTAGGCATGTAAGTCTGCAAATCTGCCCCCTCATAAGGTTTGGAGTTAACGCCTTATTGACTAACTTGTTAATTCTATTTATAAAAACCTCATCTTCCTGACTTTGTTTTGTTGCAATTGAGTGGATTGGTAAACTCAATTAAGAGATCGTTATTTTGAAAGGTTTGTCTTTCCTACCTCCGACAAGAAGGCAGAGATAGTAATCGAATGTGACCTTTATCCGGCTATTAGGTTTTTAGAATTTCTTAATCTTGCTGACGGTTTGATGATAAGTCGCGAACATCAAAAATCACCGATTTTTGATTGTTGGAAACACAGTCATTGCGCAGCTTTGTTGCTTTTGTTGCTGATATCGAACTGTTTCATCCGCTATTGCGTGGAATAGGTACTTTGTTTCTCGGGTTTGATCAAAAGAATAAGAGACAACAAAATCAGCACAATTCCGGAGAGGGTTGTGAGGGTGCAGGGTTCGTGCAAAAGGGTTATTCCCCATAAAGCTGCTCCGAGCGGTTCGGCCATGCCTAAGGTGGAAGCAACGGCAGCAGGAGTGGTCTTTGTACCTCCAAAAAACAGCGCAAACGCCATGGACGCTGTCACAAGGCCTAGCCCAAGACAAACCAAAATACCTCTGGATGTGAAGGCCCAAGATAACTCATTGAAGAATAACGATGGAAGATTGAAAAGGGCGACAAGCGCCATAACAATCATCATGCACACTTCGGAAGAAGAGCCTTGCATAGCCTCTTTTGCAAAAACAATTTCCAATGCATAGGCAAGCCCGGCCAACAAGGGGAGGAAGGTATAGAGAATATTTACTTGCCCCGAAAAGTTCTGAAGATTTAACAGGATTATTCCGACGACGGCGATTGTTGTGGCGATGAACCAAACACTGCGGGGAGATTTATTAAAAAAAGTTTTTTCTATGATCGCCGTCCAAATAGGTGTAGAGCCTATGGCAACCACGGTTCCGACCGCAACGCCTGTTTTCAGGACCGACGAAAAGAAAAGCAGTTGAAAGGAAAGTAAGCTCACGGCCATGAGAACGAGATATTTCCACCTCAAACTGCCGAAAGAAACACTGAATTTTCCTGATAAAAGGCACCAAAATAGTAATCCCGCTGCGCCGAGCAGCATCCTTGCTTCGGTAATGGTAAAGGGCGTCGCACCACTAGGTGCAAATTGCTGAAAGGTTCCGGAAAAACTAAAACAAACCGAACCGAGAAGAATTAAGAGCGGGCCTTTGTTGATCATAACAATCAAAATAATTTCGTACGAACAACATTGTTATTGGGAATACAGCGCGGTCGAACAAAAAACACTTCAGCTCATGTTAATCATGAGCAAAACTCAGGATTTATCTTTCTTCGGCTTTTTTACCTGTCATATCAACCATCACACCGCTTGTAGGATCAAGAACAAAAATATCCTGTTCCAACCAGGGGGCAATTTTTATTAATTCGGGGGCAACTGATTCTTTGAGAATGGAGCAGGCTAACTGCGTGAATTCCTGCATCAAAGCCGAAGGTTCATTTTGACGAGTGAGCACATAAACTTTTCTGACCAGCAGAGGTTCGGGCATGGGTAAATACAAAATTTCATTCATCAGCCCTTTGTTTTGGAGGATCGTAGATGCCCTTGAAATCGTCCATCCGGCCCCCTGGGCAATTAAAGAAAGCATCGTGCTGTTGCTGTCAACTTCTATTTGATTAGCCACTGAGATTCCTGCGGTTCGCATAAAAACATCATTTAATTTGCCTCCTCCGGAAGCATGGTGATATTTGATAAAGGGCAAACCGCAGAATTGAAGGCCTTTCCAAGATTTCCAGCAATTGGAGTCTTTTAATGATTTTGGCAGTACGAGGAGGCTGCCTTCCTGAAGAATCAATGTCCTATTCAAGCCGGAAAGTTCCGCTGTGGAGTCCGAGGAGATAATGATGTCAAGTTTTCCCTCAAGCAGCTCGCGGTGCAGTGAATTGGAAGTGGCCAAAATCGTTACGATTTGACGTGTTTTATCTCTGAGCCGCAGGATAAGTTTAGGCAGGAGGTCCACGCTCAAACTCTCGACACAGCCGACTCTAACGACCGGCTTCAAGTTGCTCTCTTTTCGAATCGAATCTGCTAAATCAAGAAAAGATTTCAAATGCTTTTGAAGTTCCTGATTAATAATTCTTCCTTCAGCCGTTAATGATATCGGCCGAGAACTTCGATCAAAAAGGGGACATCCCCAGCTTTTTTCCCATTCCCTCATGGATCGGGAAACTGCGCTCTGAGTGATTCTAAAAAATTTGGCCGTTTCACTGAAATTCCGTGTTTCCGATGCCTTTAAGAAAATTAAAGCCGAATGACTTAGAAACAGGTTCGAGAAGTCTTTTTTCTGTTCCATAGAGTCCTCCGCGGTAAAGGTGGGTTTATTAATTTTTTCACGGAATTACCGTCCGGATATCCAACCTGAGTTTAACGCATACTAAATATTAATTTAAGTTGGGATTGTCTCAGTCTATCCGAGTTCGGCTCAAAGATAAAAAAGATCCTTTCGGATCAATCCTTAAATTCCTGGAGAAATCTTATGATCTGGATTCAAGCCCTGATTATTCTGGCCTGTATCATGCTAGGCGCCAGAAAGAGCGGTGTGGCTATGGGTTTTGCCGGAGGTGTCGGACTATTTATTTTGGTCTTTGTCTTCGGATTAAAACCGGCTTCTCCGCCTGTCAACGTTCTGCTTATCATCATCGCAGTCTCTTCCATGGCGGCGACGCTTCAGGTCGCCGGCGGGTTGGATTTGCTCGTCCATCTTGCAGAAAAAGTTCTTCGCAGTCGCCCTGACAGAATTACTTTCATGGCGCCTATCGTCACATTTTTGTTTACAGTCTTCACCGGTACGAGTTATGTGGCACTGGCCGTCTATCCCGTTATCTGCGAAGTTGCTCTGGAAGCAAAGATAAGAGTGGAAAGACCAATGTCAATCGCGCTGGTGGCAAGTCAGCATGGAATTTCCGCGAGTCCGGTTTCTGCCTCCACGGCAGCTCTGCTGGCTGTTTTAGCCGCTCACGGGGTAAGCCTCGGACAAATTATGATGGTTCTGTTCCCGGCTATTTTCCTGGGAATTATTGTCGGAGCTTTGAGTGTTTATAAAAAAGGACTAGAACTCGAAAAAGATCCTGAGTTCTTAAAGCTCGTCAAAAACGGTGATATTACCTTTGGTTCCGGGGAATCTAAAAATTACAAACCGACGAAGGAAGCCGTCCTTTCCGTAACGTTATTCGCATTAGGCGTCTTCTTCATTGTCCTTTTGGGAAGCGTCAAGGCATTGATGCCTAGTTGGAACGTCGGAGGAAAAGTCTCTTATCTGTCAATTCCCAATGCGATTGAAATCATTGCCTTTCTAACATCCTTCATCATGGTATTTACCTGCAAATTACAGCCTGGAAAAATCGCTAAGAGCAGCGTTTTCTCCGCCGGTATGACAGGCGTAATCGCAATTTTCGGTATCGCATGGATGACGGATACGTTTTTCTTAGCACACAAGGCTTTTGTTATTGACAGTCTCGGCGGAATTGTAAGAGAGTACCCAATCCTCTTTGCAGTGATGATTTTCGTGATGTCCGCTCTTCTTCTTAGCCAAGGTGCGACAACCAGATCCATCATGCCGATCGGTGTTTCCTTAGGGCTGCCGCTGGGCTCCTTGGTGGCATTTGCGCCCGCCGTAAACGGATTGTTCTTCTTTCCGGCAACGGGCAGTGCTATTTCTGCCATCACTTTTGATAGATCCGGAACCACAAAAATCGGCCGCTATGTCTTGAACCACAGCTTCCAGTTGCCCGGTTTTGTGACATGTATCAGCTCGATCCTGTTCGGTCTTGTTATTTCCTATTTCGTGTTCTAAGGAGTTAATTCATGCGTATAGAAAAAGACGCCTTAGGCGAACTTCCTGTTCCGGAAGAAGCCTACTACGGTATTCAAACTGTTAGATGCGCTCAAAACTATGATGTGACGGATCATACTTTCAACGAACTTCCTCACGTGATTCGAGCGGTTGCTGAAGTAAAAAAAGCCGCGGCGCTTGCCAATAAAGAAATCAAGGCTCTCGAAGCTCATAAAGCCGATGCAATCGCTCAAGCCTGTGATGAGATCATTGCAGGAAAATTCTCCGATCAATTTCCCGTCAATATTTGGCGCAGCCATGGGACAGGGGTCAATATGAACGTTAACGAAGTCATCGCGAACAGAGCTAACGAAATTTTGACGGGCCGCAAAGGTTACGATGAAGTTCATCCGAACACGCACGTCAACATGTGCCAATCTTCCAACGATACCTATCCGGCTGCAGAAGCGATCGTCCTTTACCGGATGATTAAGAAGACAGTGGAATCCGTTAAGTATTTCGAGGATGCGCTTAAAGAAAAGGCGATCGAATTTAAAGACCTCCCGCGTCTGGGCAGAACATGTATGCAAGATGCTGTTCCCATGACTTTCGGTCAAGTTTTTGCTGCTTGGCAGTCTCTGATCCAAAGAAATCGTAAAAGGCTGGAGAAATTATTGCCGGAATATCAGGAAACAATCCTTGGGGCAACGGTTCTCGGCAGCGGTATGGGTGAAATGCCCGGATACAACGAAGCCGTCTACAAGCACCTCAGTGATATTGTCGGCTTTGAAATGCGTCAGGCTAAGAATAAGGACGAAGTAATCGAAGATTCAGCTTTGTTTGACGGCTCTCAAAACAATGACTCATTTATTTACCTTCTTGGGGTTTTGAAATGTATCGCCTGTGCGGGAGGCAGAATTGGAAATGATTTGTACATTTTCAGCTCCGGCCCGAGAACTGGATTAGGAGAGTTTATCCTTCCGTCGATTGCTCCGGGCTCCTCCATCATGCCCGGAAAGATCAACCCCTACATGCCGGAAATGCTTCTGCAGATCATGCAGCAAGTCATCTCCCACGACATGATGGCCACTCTTACGGTAAATGAATCTGATTTGGACCTTTGCTCGAGTACTTGCGGTAGTTTCCTTGGCGCTATGGAATCTCTCGAATTAATTGAAAAGGGATTCAGACTGGTCGCGGATCTTTGCATCAAGGGGATCGAGGTTAACGCCGAATTAGCTAGAAAGAACGCTGAAATGAGTACCTCTCTGGCAACGATGGTTTCTGCCTTATACGGATACCCCATCGGTACAAAAATTGCCCATAAGGCATTCAATGAAGGGAAATCCTGTAAAGAAGTCGCCCTTGAGGAGGGGCTTATTGATCCGAAGATTGCAGAAGAGTTATTTGATGTCAGAAAGCTGGCCGATAGAAAAGAAACTATCGAGATGTTCCGCAAATATTCTTCTTTAAGAAAAATTGATTAATAGGTGCAATATGAGATTAGAACATGATGGTTTGGGCCAGATGGAGCTTCCTGAGGAGGCCTATTGGGGTATTGTCTCGGAAAGGAACAGAAAAGCATTCGATGTGGGTCCTCTGACATTGGATAACTATCCTTCATATATCCGTGCAATTGCATTGTGCAAGATCGCCTGTGCTCGTGCTAATGCAGAAATCGGGGCCTTAGATCCGGAGAAAGCCAAATTTATTGAAAAAGCAGCTTGGGAGGTTGCCGAGGGAAAATTCAAAGGAAACTTTGTCGTCAACATTTACAGAGGATCCGGCACTCCTGCCAACATGATCGTCAACGAAGTTATCGCACACCGCGCTAACGAATTGATGACAGGAGATAAGGCGAAGGGAACGATCCACCCGAACACTCACGTGAACATGTGCCAGTCAACCAATGACCTTATTCCGAGTGCCAAGGAAATGGTTGTTTATGACGAAATGGGTAAAGTCATCAAAGCTGCGGAGTATTTTGCCGAAGTTTTAAGAAACAAGGCAGACGAATTCGCAGACGTTATAAAAATGGGAAGAACCTGTTTGCAGGACGCGGTTCCGATGACGCTCGGGCAAGAGTTCGGCGCCTTTGCCCATGCCGCCGAACGATTAGTCAAACGGCTTAAAACAGAGCAAGCCAGATGGAATCAATCCTGTATCGGCGGAACCTGTGTAGGCACGGGTATGGGCTGTATGCCCGGATTCAGAGCCGTGATTGATAAACACTTATCTGAGGTTTGCGGCCGTCCGATTCATACAGAAGAAGATCTG
>ENA-USUG01005524-USUG01005524.1-human-gut-metagenome-genome-assembly--contig:-NODE-5524-length-14301-cov-5.420557_pt1 | contig 14301 bp, 15 predicted proteins | sample MGYA00250059_ERZ773394 | MGnify/ENA primary metagenome ERZ773394 (study PRJEB29103, sample SAMN06111957) | human gut metagenome | biome: human gut; feature: ankylosing spondylitis patient; material... | reverse complement strand
ACGTTGCGCATCTCACCGGAGGGCAGACGAACCAGAGCGTAGCCATTCTCCTCCAATCATCATCTAGATGTCGTTTGTTTTGGTCATACACATAATCCAACTTATTATAAAAAAGAAAACACAATTTTTATCAATCCAGGAAGTATGACTTTTCCTCGCGGTCAGTACCCTCATCCTACTTATTGTGTATTTGAAACCACAAACCAAGAAGTCACATTTTATGATTTAAAGACCGACTCTCCTTGTAATCCTTTTGAAGTAAAGAAAAAAGAATCCTTTTTTAAAAGATTCTTTAAATAATTATTTTTCCATAATGATTGAAGTTGGTAAAATGCCTTTATAAAGTTTGATACTTAATAAATAGCTTATAAATAAAGGAACAATTTGTATAATTAAGATAATTAAAAATAAATAAAACGTAATTTTAGCTCTTAGAAGTAAATTACATAAGATAATGATTTGATAGGATAATGGAAGTAAAAGAATAACACCATAGAAACAAATCATTTCTTTTTTTATGATTCTTTTTAATTGTTCAAGAGAAAAACCTAAACGACAAAGATTTTCAAAATTACCTTTTCTTTTAGAAAGCTCCATTCCTATTTTAAAAACAATCGTCAATGACATTAAGATCATCACTGAAACATAAGACATTAAAGCAACCATTGAAACAAGTGGTTGTTTTATTGTATAAACGATAATACAAGTAAGTAAAACAGAGGAAAGCAACGAAATCAGCAATAATCCAAAGATTTTTTGAATATCACTATGAAAAAATCCTAATGAAATTAAATCTTCTGAATTCTCTAATGAATTATTTCTTTGTCTTTTTCGAATAAACTCTGGTAATACTTTTTTAATAAGCCCTGATATTCCTATTAAACCAAATAAAGCTATAAACATATAAGAAGTTGAATCTTTCACAAATAAGAATAAAACCATTGGCACAAAATAAAGAATAATAAAAACTTTACTCGTAATTTGTGGACCTTTTAAACCACTTAAATCTATTTTATTTTTATCATGAATCATAGAATTAATCGTGCTTCTAACACAATACCCCAAATTCAACATAGAACACCACATAACTTCAAAAGCAAGAATCATAAATGTTGCTGGAAAAGTTTGGCTTGATAAATAGAAAAGCTGTCCGCTATATTTAAAAGTCATCATAAATAATGAATTGATCGATGGAATGAGTAAATAACCTAAAACAAGACCTAAAGGAATCGCACAAAGCATAATCGTAAAGACTTGTAAGAATAAGTAGAAGCCTAATTGATAAATACTTGCTCCTGACATCAAAATAATTGAAATTTCTTTTCCTTTATTAGAAACATAAAAGTTATTTGCGAGAAAAACACAAAGCATAGCAATAACAATAACAAAGACTGCAATGGGCGTCACAAAGGTTGTATCATCTTTTCCCAAATGAATGCCTGAATAAGGATTAAACGTAAGATTAAAAAAAGAGAATATAAAAATAGTTGTAAGAAGAAAGGTCAAAAAGTAAAAGATACTTTTTGACAAATCTTTCTTTAAAGAAACAAATGCAAGTTTAATGATACCCATTATTCAAAAAGTTCTTGTGATTCACTTGAATTAATATCAACTATTTTATAAAAATATTCTTTTTGTGATAATCCTTCTCTTTCAATCGTACGATCAATAATGCCATCTTTAATATATAATAGTTTAGAAGAATAAGAAGCAATCTTACTATCATGTGTTACCATTAAAATAGAGACACCTTCTTTTTCATTAAGTTCTTTAAATAAAGAAAGAATTTCATGAGAGTTTTTACTATCAAGATTTCCAGTTGGTTCATCAGCAACAATCAATTTAGGACTAGTAACCAAAGCACGACAAATAGCTACTCTTTGTCTTTGACCACCTGAACATTCATTAGGATATTTATCAAGAGTTTGCGCTACATCAAGTTTTTTAGCAACTTCTTCGACTCTTTTGGTAATTTCCTTTTTATCCACATTTGCAAGAGTTAGTGGTACAGCGATATTTTCAAAAATAGTTAAACTATCTAAGAGGTTAAATTCTTGGAAAATAAAACCTAAATTTTCATATCTAAACTTACCAATTTCCCCTTCTGACATAACACGTACTTCTTTACCATTAATAAAGACTTTTCCTTTTGTAGGAATATCAATAGTTGAAAGGTTATTAATGAAGGTCGATTTACCAGCCCCAGAAGGTCCCATAATACACACAAATTCACCTTCATACATTGTTAGTGAAACTTCATGTAAAGCTTCATAAAGTGTTTTTGTTCCAATTCCATAAATTTTTGTAATTTTATCAGCAACAAGTATTTCTTTTCTTTCCATTTTATTTTCCTCCTTTGATTGGTTTAACTACTGCATTGATATATTGAACATAAGTAATAAATCCTGAAATAATAATTGGTATAACATAAGATAAAACATAGATAAATGCAAATTGAAGTGACATATCTCCATAATAAATAAAACGTCCTGATATAAAAACAATATAAACAAGCGGAATTAAAATCAAAACAAAATAATAACTAATAACTTCTTGTCGTACTATTTTATTAAGTTCTTTTTTGGTATAACCGATTTTCCATAAATTCAAGAAAAGTGTTTTTCTAGTCATAGCTTCCATCGATAACTTATAAATAATCGAAACAACTAGTAAAACAATAACGACCACATAACCAATAACTCCTGTCGTAAATTCACGTGGTGAATGAATATTAGAAGCAAGAATGGCAAGCATTCCTGTAACAGCTACCGTCATTAAAGAAAATAAAAGAAGTGATCTTTGAATTGAATAATTTAAATTAGAAATTGAAATAAGAATATATCTTTTTGTAAGAAAAATTCCTCTTTTTAAATTCCTTACAATATCTGGTAATACATATCGAATCACCCCTACTGCCCCCGATAACCCTACAAGCGTTGGTGCAATATAAGCAGTTGGTTCATGGAGATTCATAAACATCATAACAATTCCAAAAATATAGATTCCAAAAAAAGTAAGTGAAACACTTTTTTTTGTATTTTTTTTAACTTTCATTTCTTTTTCTTGACTTAAAAGAGTTTGAATATCATTTTTATGTAAAAAGCCTGCCGTTAAAACACAAATCATTGATAAAACAATGGCAACTAAGATAAAGGAATAAAGATAAGCTTCACTTGGTATAATGGATGGATCTTTAGAAACGCCTAACATTTGATACATGTAATCATTTGAAAAAGGAACCACACATCTCCCAATTAAAATTCCTAAAGGCGTAGCAAGAATCAACAAAGTAAATGTTTGATATAAAACATACATCGTTGAATTAATGTACCCTGAACCAGACATAGCCATAATAGCAAGTTCTGTTGTCTTTCTTGATAAAAAGAAATTATTTGCGAAGAAAATCATAAAACAACAAAAACAAATAATTAAAAATGACAAAACTGAAGAAAAAGGCATTTGTACATCATTCCATGTACCACCACTTCTAGCAATCGCTTGATCAGCTAAATCTGGATTATTAATAATATTGAAAAATACAAAACATACTGCTACTGCAAAGATTAACGTAATCCCATAAAAAAGACTCTTTTTATAGTCTTTAACAAGCATTCTCATTGAAAACTTAAACGTTCCCATAATAACCTCCTATTTAAACAATTCTTTAATTTGATCAACAGATTGAATAATCGTACTCATTTCTTCATCAGAAATAATCACTTTCATCTTTCCTATGATTTCTTGATAGATATCTTCTGTCTCTTGAATCAATTGTTTTCCCTTTTCTGTAATTGTAACATTCGTATGTCTTTTATCCACACGACTATTACCAATTAAAAGATAACCTAAATCATCTAAGCGAAAAACAATTCCCACTACTGTTGAATGAGAAAGCTGAAATTCTTGGCAAATTGTTTTTTGATAAACTGGACCATCCGCCTTTTCAATAAAACGAATAATATTCAATTCATTAAACTTGATTCCATAAGGTTTTAGTTTTCTACTTGCAAATTTGTTCATTTGTGTCACCAACAAATCTAACACAACAAGAACTTGATATTCTTGATTCATTGATATCTCCCCTATTCCCTTTTTCCATTATAATAGCGCTTTCATTAAATAACAACAAAAAATATGTCGAGTTCGACATATTTAAGCAAAATTGGATAAGACTTGATTATTTTATCATGTTAACCCTTTTATTTTGATTTTTTTCATAAAATAAAAAAATATTTTAGAATATGCTCTAAAATGTCTTAAATAATTTCTCCTACTCCTCTTAAATAATAAGTTACAACTGTAATCAATTCTTTAGCTACTTCTTCTACATACTTATCAGATGTTTCCTTATTTCCTTGAACTATAAAAAAGATATCTTCACTTTCATTTGTGACTTTAGTTTTATCAACTTGTCTTATTTCACTAAAACAAATAATATCATTAGCATCATCTATATAACTATAAATACCTGCTTTAACAACTTTTGCTTCTTCGCTACCTAAAGGAATATAGTTTTCATTCCCTGTTATTAACTTTAAACTAATATTTCCTTCAGTTTTTGCTAAATCATGCGCCCCTAATGCAAGTTTAGTATCCATTGAAATTAGATTATAGATATCTACTAATGGGTTAATTTTATGAAATTCTTGTTTTTTTAATAAATTCTTTAATAGATTTTCACTTGCAGGTAAATTCTTTCTTTTAGGAATTCCTACTTCTTTATGTAAATCATAAAAACCTTTAATAATTTGATTTTCTTTTAACGTATCCAGTGTATTATTTTCTAAAAGACGTTTAACATGAACATCAATATAATCATTTAAAGATGAAAAATACACAGTATTATTAATACCATGTATTCTTACACCTTTTATTTTTACCCCTAAATCTAATACTTCTTGTTGTATCTTGAATTGAAAATTTTTCATCCCTATATCCTCCTTTTAAAAAAAGGGAAAATAATTTCCCTAATCTTGAATTAAAGGTGTTGATAAATAACGATCTCCACCATCTGGTAATAAGACGACAATTGTCTTCCCTGCATTCTCTTCTCTCTTGGCTAGTTCTTTAGCTGCATATAATGCTGCTCCTGATGATATCCCTACTAAGATTCCTTCTGTCTTTGCCATTTCTTTCCCTGTCGCAAATGCATCTTCATTTTCTACTGTAATGATTTCATCATAGATCTTTGTATCCAATGTCTCTGGTACAAATCCTGCCCCGATCCCTTGGATCTTATGTGCTCCACCTTTCCCTGTTGATAATACTGGTGAGCTTGCTGGTTCTACTGCCACGACTTTTACTTCTGGATTCTTTTCTTTCAAGTATTTCCCAATCCCTGAAATTGTTCCTCCTGTTCCTACTCCGGCTACAAAGATATCTACTTTTCCTTCTGTTTGTTCATAGATTTCTGGTCCTGTTGTTTTATAGTGTGCTGTTGGATTCGCTGGATTTTCAAACTGTCCTGGAATGAAGCTGTTTTCGATTTGTGATGCCAATTCTTTTGCTTTGGCGATTGCTCCTTTAATTCCTTCACTTCCTGGTGTTAAGACTAATTCAGCTCCATAAGCTTTCATAAAATTTCTTCTTTCTACCGACATTGTTTCTGGCATTGTAATAATGATCTTTAGATTCAATGCTGTTGCTACAGCTGATAATCCAATTCCTGTATTTCCACTTGTTGGTTCAATCAATGTTGTATTTTCATTGATCAATCCTTTTTCTAGTGCATCTAGGATCATTTCCTTAGCAATTCTGTCTTTGACTGATCCTGCGGGATTGAAGTATTCTAGTTTTGCTAGAACATCCGCTTTCAATTCATCTTTCTTGATTAAGTTGTTTACTCTTACTAGTGGTGTATTCCCTACTAGGTCTAAAAAACTGTTTTTTACTTTGCTCATATTTACTTCTCCTTATTCCTATGGATTTAGTATGATTTAACTATATACTATCATTTCTTCTTTGTCAATAAAGATTGTATACATTTTTATATTTTATTATTCAATAATTTGAACATAATCCTATTTTTTGATACTATATTTATAATAAAAATGGAGGTTAATTATGAAGTTAGATACTGTTATTGATGATATTGTTGAAAGTTATCAAAAACACAATGATATTTCTAAGGTCGATACAATTAGACAGCCTGATAAAACAATTATCATTGATATTCTTGAACGTTTACAAGATATTATTTTTCCAGGCTTCTTTGGAAGAAAAGGTCTTAAAAGTGATTATGTTAAATATTATTTAGGTGATCAAATTCAAATCATTTATAATGATTTAAAAAATCAAATCTTACTTGCCTTTGACTATTGTGAAAACTGTAAAGATGCTTGTAAAGAAGAGGAAGCAAGAGATAAAACATTAGCTTTTTTGAAGACAATTCCCCAAATAAGAGAATACCTTGCTACAGATGCACAAGCAACATTTGATGGCGATCCAGCCGCTATTTCTATTTCAGAAATCGTACTTTCTTATCCAGGATATTATGCAATTATGGTCAATCGTATTGCTCATGAATTATATAAATTGAATATTCCACTAATTCCTCGTATTATGACAGAACATGCGCATAGTTTAACAGGAATTGATATTCATCCAGGAGCAACACTCGGTAAATATTTAATGATTGATCATGGAACTGGTATTGTTATCGGTGAAACTACTGTTATTGGTGAACATGTTCAAATTTATCAAGGGGTTACTTTAGGAGCTCTTTCTACTCATGGTGGACAAAGTTTAAAGAATGTAAAAAGACATCCTACAATTGAAGATAATGTTACTATTTATTCTAATGCTAGTGTATTAGGCGGAGATACTGTTGTGGGTGAAGGATCTGTTATTGGAGGAAATACTTTTATTATTAAATCTGTACCAAGTGGTACAATTGTCAATAATAAAGCAGTTATGAGATTTAAGTATTCAAAAACATCTGAAGATTTTAATCAAAATGAATTCGAATAAAAAAACAGGTTGTCAATTGACAACCTGTTTAAATGATCTTTTCATATAAACTTGCAATAACTGGTTTTCCATAATCCATTATTTGATGACCTTGTAATAAAAAACTACATTTTTCATAAAGACAAATAGCTGGCTTATTAGATGATACTACATCTAAACGGATGGATTTTTGTCCATCTTTTTTTGCTATTTTTATAATTTGTTTTAATAAATATTTTCCACATCCTCTATAATCTGGATGAATACAAAAGCGATGTATAATTGTTACTTCTTCATCTTCAGCATAAATTTGCCAATAAATATTTTGATAACATTCTTCATATTCATGATTTAAAACAATTGCACCAATAATTTTTTCATTTTTTTCTAAAACGTAAAGTGTTTGTTGTTCTATATCTAAAAGAACAATTTCTTTGGTTGGATAAACATCTTTACGCCAGCCTATATCATATGCACTATCTTCCATCATATCACTAACAAGATGATATAATTCCATAATTTCATTTAAGTCATCAACACATGCAAGTCTTACTTTCATTTTAAACTCCTATATAATTCCATTTATAAAAACAAAAATAACAATGATTGGTAAGATTATTGTAACATAAAATTTAACCCAATGTGGAACTTTTAATCCTTTACCTATGTTTGCTTCTTTTTGATAGTTTTCAAATCCCCAACCATATTTAGAAGTACAGAATAATAAATAAACAAGTGATCCTAACGGTAATAAGAACTGACTAACAATAAGGTCTTCTAAATCTAAAATTGTAGAACCTGTTCCTAATGGTTGAATACCACTTAAAACATTAAATCCTAATGCACAAGGTAATGATAAAATACTAATCACTATAAAATTAATAACAACCGCTTTTTTTCTTTCTATATTTAATAATTCCATTGTACATGCAATAATATTTTCAAATACTGCTATTACAGTAGAGAGTGAAGCAAAAGACATAAATAAGAAAAATAAAGCACCCCATATTTGTCCTCCAGCCATCGAAACAAATACATTAGGTAAAGTAATAAAAATTAAACTAGGCCCACTATCTGGATTAATACCAAATGAAAAACATGCAGGAAAAATAATTAATCCAGCCATAATAGCTACAAAAGTATCTAGTACTGCAACATTCGTTGCTTCTTTTAAAAGCGTTTGTTCTTTATTTAAATAACTTCCAAAAATAGCCATTGATCCAATTCCAATACTTAGTGTAAAAAATGCTTGATTCATTGCTGAAACAATGACATTCATTAAACCAAGTTCAGAAATTTTTTGAAAATCAGGATATAAATAAAACTTAACACCTGCCATACCACCATCTAATAAAACACCATGAATTGCTAATACAACAATTAATCCTAATAAACCTATCATCATAACTTTAGTAATACGTTCTACTCCATTTTGAAGTCCCTTAGAACAAATAAACATACCTAAAGCAACTACAACAATCATCCAAAAAACATTTGTTGAAGGACTAGCTAAAACTTGTGAAAAAACATTTTGAACATCTGCTGTTGATAATCCATTAAATTGACCTGTTAAAAAATTATAAAAATATTTTAACATCCATCCTGAAACTGTCGTATAAAAAATCATTAAACAAATATTTCCTAGTAAAGACATATAACCATGTAAATGCCATTTTTGATTTGTTTTTTCTAATACTTTAAAAGATTTTACAGGACTTTTTTTACTTGCCCTTCCAACAGAAAATTCCATACTTAAAATAGGTACTCCAATTAAAAGAAGAAAAATAAGATAAAATAAAACAAATATTCCTCCACCATTTTCTCCTACAACATAAGGAAATCTCCAAACATTTCCTATACCTATTGCACATCCTGCAGAAAGCAGAATAAATCCAATTCTTGATTTAAATTGTTCTCTTTCTTTCATAAAAACCTACCTTTTCTAACAATACAATCATCATATCATATTGACGAAAAAATAGATAATAAAAAATACTTCAAAATGAAGTATTTTTTAAGCATCTTTTAAGAAAGCTTTGTAAGCTTGATATGTTTCATAAACATCTACTTTACTTACAATTTCCATTGGTGCATGCATATTTAAAACAGCAATTCCAGCATCAATAACATCCATATTATAATTACCTAAGATATAAGCGATTGTTCCGCCTCCACCTTGGTCAACACGTCCAAGTTCAGCAGTTTGATAGTGAATATTAGCATTATCCATCACTGTTCGCACTTGTGCTACATATTCTGCAGAAGCGTCATTACTACCACTTTTTCCTCTAGAACCAGTATACTTATTAAAAACAATACCATTTCCTAAATAAGCAGCATTTTTCTTATCATTTACACTTACAAATAATGGATCTACACCAGCAGAAACATCACTTGATAACATTTTAGAACGAGACATTGTAAGTCTTGTTTGTACAAAACTATCAATTCCCATTTTAAGTAACATTTCAGCAACTGTATTTTCAAAGAATAAAGAATGTGCTCCAGTAGCTCCTACTGAACCAATTTCTTCTTTATCTACTAAAATAGCACAACTTGTATATTCACTGACATCACTATCTAAAATAGCTGTAAGTGAAGTATAAGCACAAACACGATCATCATGACCATATCCAGCAACCATTGAACGATCTAATCCATAATCTCTTGCTTTACCACTTGGTACAACTTCAATTTCAGCAGACACGAAATTTTCTTCTTCAATATCATATTTTTCTTTTAATAATTTTAAAACATTCGCTTTAACAGCATCTTTTTCTTCACCAAATAATGGCATATTTCCTAATGTTACATCTAAGTTTTCTCCTTCAATAACTTTAGCTGCTTTTTTATCTAATTGATCTGCAGATAAATGAATTAATAAATCACTAATTCCTACAACTGGATCATTTTCATCTTCACCAATGACAACATCAACAACTGTTCCATCTTTTTTACAAACCACACCATATAAAGATAAAGGAATTGTTACCCATTGGTATTTTTTAATTCCACCATAATAATGTGTATCAGCTAAAGTAAAACCTTCTGATTCATATAATGGATTTTGTTTTAAATCCATTCTTGGTGAATCAATATGAGCCCCTAAAATTCTCATACCTTCAGTAAGAGGTTTTTTACCAATAATAAATAAAGCAATATTTTTTCCTCTATTTGTTACATAAACCTTGTCCCCTGATTTTAAGGTATCAAATGATTCTAATGGTTTAAAACCTTTTTCTTCAGCTAATTTAATAGAATCTTTAACACAGGCACGTTCAGTTTTATTTTTTGAAATATAATGTTTATAACCTTCATTATAATCAAATACTTCATTTAATTGATCTTTATACTTTTCCCAAGTATTTTTAGCGTACATAATCTCCATCCTCTCTTTAATACTCAAAAATTATAACACTTATTTATTCAAAATGTTCAATTATTTTTATTTTTAATAGATGCAGATTTTGATCCGTTATCATTTGATAATGACAATCAAATTCATAATCACGGTTCACAATCTCTTTTACTTGATTTTCATCAATAAAATCATATTCTGCACTTATTTGTATAAGTTTAACAAAACCATCTTCTTTTATTAATAAACTTACATCTTTTGATTCAATCAAATCTAACAATGATAAAACAAATTCAATAAATTGAATATGATTATAAAATTCATCTTTACTAATCATAATACACATATTGACTTTAGATGACATTTGACTCAAATGCGTTGTAAGTGATAAATCAAATAAATCATTTCCTGTATAAATGACAATATTCACATTAGATACGCGTTCAATATACGAATCAATGATTTTATATACTTCATCTTGATTTTGTGTCTCTAAATATTTTTTTATAGATAACATATAATAAGTTAATGAATGTTCTAAACGATAGAGTTCTTCTTTTGTCCTTTTCATCATATCATATGTAATATTTTGATATTTACGTTCTTCTAACTGTTTTGTAACTTTTTCTTTTTCATTATTAGATTCTTCTAAAAAAGCAAAAAATGTTAATGATAAAAAAACAACAAATATACACAAGAAAATATTCATAATTGTTTTAAATGTATAACTGCCTTCCATGATTATTCTACCCTGTAAATTTAAAATTAATAAACAAGCTGTCAAATTCATCATCACTAAAACCCAATATTTATTAATAAAATAACGATATCTCTTTTGATATCTTATAAAAAGAACAGATAATAATAAATGATAGATTTTAGCTTCTACGGCCGCTAATAATAGATAATAATGACTTATAAACATCAAGGGTAACAATGCACTCAAGGTAATTAAGAGTTCATTAAATATACACATAAATAAATTATATATATTCTTTTCGAGTAAAAAATAATAATAAAATATTCCAACATATAATATAAGCAATGGCTAATGGTGCATAATTCGCATCAAAATAGTCACTTATTATTTCTATAGAAAAGGTCATTAATGTATTCAAAACAAAATAGAGTTTTTGTTTTTTAACATAACATAATCGACTTAAAGAATAAGAAACAATAAGTGCTTCTACTAAATTAATTATAAACTTAATTAGCATTTTTATAAAAAAAGCAATTCATTTTTTATGAATTGCTTTTCTTTCATTTTCTATTCACCAATAATTTCCATCATTGCTTTATGGAATACTTCTGTTTTACTAGCGGCATCATCAGCATCGCTGCCTTTGATTGAGAAATAGAATTTACATTTAGGTTCTGTACCTGATGGTCTTGCTGCAATCCATGAGCCATCTTCTAAGTAATATTTTAATACGTTAGATTTTGGTAATTGAATAGTTGTTCCATCAGAACAAGTACTATTTCCATAGTCTTCAACTTTTACAACTTTAACACCACCAATTTCTTGAGGTGCATCTTTTCTTAAATTATCCATGATTTCTTTAATACGTGCAGCTCCTGCAGCTCCTGCTTTAGATAAAGCAATTTGAGTTTCTTTAAATGTACCATGTTTAGCATATAATTCATTTAAAACATCAACTAAATCTTTACCTTGTTTTTTATAGAAGTTACCTGCTTCTGCAGCAGTTAAAACAGCTTGCACTGCATCTTTATCTCTAACGAAATCTTTAATAACACATCCATAAGATTCTTCATAACCAAATACAAATGTTTTTTCATGAGTTTGTTCATATTTACGAATCTTATCACCAATAAATTTAAATCCAGTTAATGTTTTTTCTACATCAACACCATAACTTCTGGCTACTAATTCACCTAAATCAGAAGTTACGATTGTATTATACATAACTGCATTATCAGGTAATGTTCCTTTTTCTTTCATTTGGCTTAAAATATATTCCAAATAAACAGCTGCAGATTGGTTACCTGACATTAAAACATATTCACCATTATGTTTAGCAACAACACCTAATCTATCACCATCTGGATCAGTAATAACTACTACATCAGCATCAACTTCTTTTGCTTTTTTAATCGCTAATTCATAAGAAGCTGGTACTTCAGGATTTGGAGATTTTGTATTAGAGAAATCTGGATCTGGTGCACATTGAGCTAAAACTGGTACAAGATCATATCCAAGTCTTGTTAGACATGTTCTAACTGCAATATTTGATGTTCCATGTTGTGGAGAGAAAACAATTTTAAAATCACTTTTATCCATTCCTGGATTAACTTCAATTGCCATAACTTCTTTATAATAAGCTTCATCTACTTCTTCACCAATCCATGTCATATATGGATAAGCTTCTTCATCAGAGAACACTTTAATATTTAATTCATCTTCTACTTCATTTACATATTGTACAACTTGATCAGCTGCTTCTGGTAATAATTGGCATCCTGTATCATCATATACTTTATATCCATTATGTTCTTTTGGATTATGACTTGCTGTAATCATGATACCACCAGCACATTTTAAATAACGCACTGCAAATGATAATTCTGGTGTTGGACGTAATGATTCAAAGATATATGATTTAATACCATATGTTGCTAATACTTTTGCTGATTCAATCGCAAATTTATAAGACATATGTCTATTATCATATCCAATAGCTACACCTCTTTCTTTACCTTCTGGTAAAGATGCAATGTATTTAGCAAAACCAACATTTGCTTTTTGAATAACATAGATATTTAATCTATTTGTACCTGCACCTAAGATACCTCTCATCCCTGCTGTTCCGAATTCAACATCTGTATAAAATGCATCTTCCTTTGCAGTTTCATCCATTGATAATAATTCTGCTTTTAAAGCAGGATCCAAATCTTCTTTACTAACCCATTTTTGATACTTTTCGTTATAATTCATTTTTACCACCTCTTAATATAAGTATATCAAAGCTCTTTGTCAAAAACCATAGAAAAATGTAACCGTTTTCAAATTATTTTCGTATAATATCTCCCATTTCGACATTTAAGTATGCCAAAATATCTTGAACCCTAACAATCATTTGAAAACCACGCTTTCCTGCTGAAAAAGCAACTTCATCGACATTTAAAATACTTTCATCCATATACGTTGGAAATTGTTTTTTCATTCCTACTGGAGAACATCCTCCTCGCATATAACCTGTTACAGGTAATAAGTCCTTTTGATGGATCATTTCTACGTTTTTTCTACCTGCTAATTTAGCAAGCTTTTTTAAATCAATTTCTTCTAAAACAGGAACACAACATACAAGATATTCATTATGGTTATCATGTAAAACAAGTGTTTTAAAAATAGCTTCTGGCACCATATCTACCTGACTTGCTACATGTCTTCCATCTAAATGATCTTCATCATATTCATATTCCTTTATCGAATAAGCAATCTTTGCTTTATCCAACATTCTAAGCGCATTTGTTTTAAACTTCTTAGCCATGATTTACACCTCTGAATTCATTATAGCATAAAAAAAGGGAATCATGTTGATTCCCTTTTCATTAATGCTATTATTCAGCAACTTTTTGTTCTTTGATTACTTTAGCAATTGAAGCAATTACATCTTCTTCGTCATCACCTTCAGCTACGATAGTAACTGTAGCTTTAGTAGGAACACCTAAAGACATAACTCCCATGATAGATTTTAAGTTTACTTCTTTATCATTATAAACTAATTTAATATTGCTAGTGAATTTGCTAGCTTGGTTTACTAAGATAGTAGCTGGTCTAGCATGTAATCCAACTGGATCAGATACTACGAAAGATAATTCTTTTGCCATTATATGACTCCTCCTTAAAAATTTCTATGATACAATTATAGCATCATATTTTTAGAATTTCTAGAGATTCAGAAGTGCTTTTTTTGTTTTCCACAGGCAGAAAGCCCATTACTTCTTCTTGATCGTTTACTGCAATATACCATTGA
>ENA-USUG01005514-USUG01005514.1-human-gut-metagenome-genome-assembly--contig:-NODE-5514-length-14335-cov-7.247931_pt1 | contig 14335 bp, 9 predicted proteins | sample MGYA00250059_ERZ773394 | MGnify/ENA primary metagenome ERZ773394 (study PRJEB29103, sample SAMN06111957) | human gut metagenome | biome: human gut; feature: ankylosing spondylitis patient; material... | reverse complement strand
CGCGGGAAGGCTGGAAACCGGATCATGCCGAACTGGTGGAACAGTATATCCGTTCGCGGCCCTTCGCGCCGGGGACGCGGCATCTTTTCCGGCACATCGGCCCGTATGTGGAGGCCGTGCCCGACGCCCTGCTGTTCGCGGCGCGGGACTGTGAAGGCGCGTTGCAGGGCTTCGCCGTGGGCGATTACACGGCGCTCGGAACCGTTTTCCACCTGTTCGCCTTCCGCGCCCCGGAAAGCCCGCCCGGTACGGCGGACGCCCTTTTGGACGCCCTCGCCGCAGAAGGCATCCGGCGCGGGCATACGCTCCTGAACCTTGGCCTCGGCATCAATCCGGGCATCGTGTTCTTCAAACGCAAGTGGAACGCGACGATCCTCCGGCCCCACGTGGAAACGTCATGGGCGGTGCAACGGCCCCAGGAAGCCGGCCTGCTCGGGTCCCTGAAAAAACTGTTCGGCATGTAGGAGAACCCCATGGCAAAAGACGGCGGCGCGGCCGATCCGCTGCGCAACCCCCGTTTTCAGGAACCTTCGGTTTGGCAGCTGTTCCGGGAAAGCCTGTTCGGCAAACCCCGCCTGCTTGACTGCATACAGGTGGAAGTCACCTCCGTTTGCCCGGGGCGCTGCGTCTATTGCCCGCATACCACGCAGGCCGGATATTGGCGCTCGCGGCACATGGAAGCCGCGACCTTCGCCCGCCTGTGGCCGCTCATGCAGGAGAGCGGGCGCGTGCACCTGCAAGGCTGGGGCGAACCGTTCCTGCACCCGCGGTTCATGGATTTCGCGGCGCTGGCGCGCAAGGCGGGCTGCCGGGTCTCCACAACCACCTGCGGGCTGCGCATGGACGAAACGCTTGCCGGGCAAATCGTGGGGAGCGGCATCGACATTGTGGCCTTTTCCCTCGTGGGCACCGACGAGGCCAGCAATGCCCCGCGCGCGGGCGTGCCGTTCAGCCGCGTCCGTGAGGCCGTGCGCACGCTCCAGCGCGTCCGCAAAGCCAAAATGGGCGTGCATCTTGAGCTGCATTTCGCCTACCTCATGCTCGCCTCGCAGATGGAAGCCGTGGAAGGCCTGCCCGATCTTATGGACGAACTGGACGTACACGCGGCGGTGATCAGCACGCTGGACTATATCGCGGCGCCGGGGCTGGAGGCGGAAGCCTTTTCCCCGCACGAGGCCGGGAAACTGGACGCCGCCCGGGACATACTCGAACGCGTCGCCGAAGAAACCGCCAAACGCGGGCGCGGCCTCTACTACAGCCTGCCCTCCCCTCGGCCCGATGACGGTTGCGGCCTGTTCCCCTGCCGGGAAAACGCAGCCCGGACGCTCTACATGGACGCGGAAGGGCGCATGTCCCCCTGCATCTACCTGAACCTTCCGGTGGATGCGCCCGCCTCTTCGCCCGAGGCCGTGAACCGCCGCGTGTTCGGGTCCGCCGTAGAGGAAGACCCCCTCGGCATCTGGCAAAGCGGCCCTTTCCGCATGTTCCGCGATGCGCTGCAAAGCCCGCTTCCGGATATCCCCTGCCGCACCTGCCCCAAACGTTTCGAAACGGGGAACTGACGCCTACCCCCTCCCGGTAAAACGATGCCCCGGAAACTTTAAATTCCGGGGTTCTTCTTTTGGGCTTTCAGGCGGGTAACGCACATCCATGACATCGTGGAGACAGGCCATAGCTTCGCTTAAATTCGGGCCCCCGATTTGTTATTGAACGCCCTACCCTACCGCAATCCGTATGAGCCATAGGCAGGAAGAAGGCTCGATAGCGCGTCCCCCCTATTGATAGTGAGGACCCCGTAAAAGATCGGGAAGGGCTTGAAGGAATGTTTCCTTCACACAGCGTCGCATAGAAACGACGTGCTTTGGGAAAGCCTTTTGGGGATGTGTTTACTTGAAATAGGGAACAGCTTGAAGCGTTTTTTTCTGTTTTGAAATCAAGAACAGAAAGATCTGACTTTTTCTTTCTTTCTATCATGTAGGATAAAACGGAAAAAAGGCCGTCCAATATGGACGCGCAGAATATCCGTCCATTTCGTCCTCTCTTGGATGTATATATTGTTTTTATTATCTATTTTTGAATACGGACATTTCTTTTCGTCATAAATATGATTGTCCGCGAAGAGCGGCCATTCTGTCCTTGCATGTTGGACAGGCATACTGTCCCGGGACACGCTGGGCGTCCAGAATGCAAGGACAGCGTGTCCTGACATGCTATCCCCGCTCATTGGACTTCCAAAATGTCCCTACTTCCCGGCGATCTGCATGTCCTTTCAGTGTGTCCGATCTGAATATCCTCACAAAAAGGACATACGTTTTGTCCGGACAGTTTGTTTGAGCATAATGGCCGATCAAAATATGCATAGCCGTTTTTCCGGTCAAAATATCCTGCCATACTAGACGCTCGAAAAGGACTCTCATATGTCCCACTCAAAATGGACACTCATAATGTCCATGCAAACCATATATGGTTGCCTGTCTCCGTCAGAGCGATTGGGAATGCTCCGGTGGGGAGCAACAGCTCTGGACCTGCAGTGATACCTTCCGTTTCTGAGGGAGGAACGATGGTTGGGGAAAGGAGCATATGGGGAAAACGGTCCCTCAGGCCTCTTCTTTTGGTGGCCGGTGGAGGATAGCCGATTGTTGTAAGGACGGTGGCCAACCGGAGAGGCGGGGGGACGTTCCTGATGATGGGGCGGCTTATGGATAATGTGGGTGTCCACTAAGGGAGTCCATATTGGATGCTTTCAGGGCGACGGGCGGATACTCAAAAGATTTGCAGTTCCTCCCTGTATGTTGGAAGAATGCAATATGATATGAGCGTGTCCATTTGAGCATCCATTTTGATAGTCCGTTTTGAGTGGATATTTTGCTGTAAAAATTCAGTTTTTTCATGTTTAAAGAATGAGAAAAAACATTCATCTTATAAAGATGCTATCAGAATATCTCTGCGTGTTTTTTGAAATATAAGAATATGGACATGCAAAATGGACACTCAAAAAAATGGATCAACATGTACTCTCAAAATGGCCTTTCAGAAAGTCCTCGCAGAAAGGAGGGGATGCAACAACGCTACGTAGAGAAGAATACCATAAGCTCGGGTACGTGGTTACATGTGGGGAATAATCAGGTTCGTCATGGCCTCACGAACTTGGGGCTAAAATGAATACGCATTGGAGCATGTCGGCATCAGCAATGGTACTGGTGCAATAGGGGAGGGTAGATGTTCCGCCGTAGAGTTTGTTTTCCTGCGCCGTTGAAACGTTCGTTTTGTCCAGGGATGGGCCCATGCTGACATCGTTCAATCTTTTTGAAATCGTGTTTCGCCCTATGGTGAATAAAGGCATGGCTCGTGGAGTAAGCGCTATCCTCCAACGGGCTCCGGGGCTGAAAGATTTTTGAGTGGGCGGTCTAAGGGCTGGGAGGATGGCCCCCCTGAAGGCAATGGAAAAGGAATATGATAACAGCCGATGATTTCCGTGTGGCGTATCCCTGAGTGGGTGGATACTCGCAAAAACATATTTGATATACGAATTTTTTCGGGTAACCATCCGTCCTTCAAGCATTCTTTTTTTGTATGTCCGCTTGTCTGAAAAATAACAGGTATGGATTTGTAATATGCTGAAATAAAATGATTTTATCTCAAACAAAAAATCCATCAAGGGAACCGCTCTTGATGCGCGAGCCCATCCGCTGCGTAAGGGCGAACATTCATCGAAAGAAATATAGAAAAAAAATAGACTAAAAATGTTGTGCTTCAACGTTTTTTATTCTATCTGAAAACCAAGTCGTTCACTAAAAGGAGATTCCGATGGGCAAGATCATTTCGGTCGTCAACAACAAGGGTGGTGTGGGGAAGACGACGATCACCGTCAATCTCGCACATGCCCTGGCCATGCAAGGGAAAAAGGTGTTGATCGTCGATGTGGACAGCCAGTGCAACTCCACTTCCTTTTTCAACCTCGCTCCCGGCTGTGCTTCGCTTTACGAGCTGCTTGCCTCGGTTTATGACGAAGAAGCCCCCGAAATCAAACCTGAATCTTGCATCTATCCCACAGAGATCGGTTGCAGCATCCTTCCGAACGTTGAGGAGATGGCCTTCATCGAAGCCGAATTCTATAAGAACGAGTCATACATCGTCGCCCTCCGTGAACGGCTGAGAGAGTATGCGACCAAAGAGTTTGACATCACCCTCATCGACTGCCCGCCTTCAATGGGGGCTTTCGTGTATATGGCGATGATCGCCTCCGACTTTATCATTGTGCCCATCCGTGCGGGGTCGCGTTTCTCGCTCGACGGTATCACGAAAACCATCAATGCTATCAACCAGATCCGCCGCACGAAGCTGAACGAAGGGCTTGTCCTGCTTAAGTTCCTGTACAATATGGCTGACTTGCGGCGGCTTGCGGACAAGCACTCGCTGACCATCCTGAACAACCGCTATCCCGGACAGGTCCTCACCGAGTACATCAGTGAGGCGACCATGCTCCGATCCTCCGAGATGCTTTCCGAAACGGTGTTCCAATCTTCACCCCGCAGTAAGGTGGCGGCGAAATTCCGCTCCGTCGCCCGTGAAATCCTCGCCGCCCTCGGCATGTAAACAGGAGCCTCTGATGACCCCCGGACAGACGCATCCCCGCAGACGCGGCCTCAACGAACTGATGGAATCCGTCGCGGCCAAGCTGGCAGAGCGCCCAGATCACATCGCGGCGGCCAGAGTCCTTGAGGAGATGCAGGCTGACGCCGCGAAAATCTCGCATAAGGCGGATGGTGTGGACGTGCAGAATGGACAGCCTGAAGTGTCCTCCTCCTCCTCCTCCTCCTCCTCCTCCTCCTCCTCCTCTGTGGACGCGCAAATTGATTCTCCTGAGTGTTCTGCCAAAGTGGACGATCAGAACGGACTTGCAAGTGGACTCGCCACGGAGGTACGATCTGGCGTCTCTGTGAAGACAGAAGCTGAGGACATGCAAAATGGACAGCCTGATCTTGCTGTCAAAGTGGACGCTCAGGCGTCTCAGCACTCCCCTTCGCAACGAGAAACAACGGGAAAATATTCTGAAACTTCAAGCCTTGAGTCCCTGAGCGCGCCCTCTACGTGGACGCCGATAGTGGACACTCTACATGGACATTCAAAGGCATCTCCGGCTGTTTCCCGTCCCGATGGACGGAAACGTCCTTATCAAGTGTATGTCCAGAATGGACACTCAGAATATCCTGACAAAAGATCCTCTCACCATGAAGAGCTGCCTGAGCGGAATCCAGAGCTACCGGTGGAGAACAGACAAGAGGCGGGGGCTTCCACGGAGCAGGGGACGTCTGCCTCTCGTAAGCATGATCAGGAAGAAGCCGTACCTGTCCAGGCCGCTGCGATGACATTGTGTTCGCCCACATCAGACGCTCTGAATGGCCGCTCACGCCGGACAGCCAAAGTTGACGTGCAGGCAGGGGCCCGGTGCAAACCCAAGAGGGTCGGAGAAGGGCAGATCAGCCTCCTCAGGCCTCTGGCTCCAGTGCATGGGGCCAATCCGACGAAGCTCTTCAAGTGGCTTTACGGGATCGGCAAGAAAGAAACCATCGACCTGACCCTCCCCATCATTGAGGAGACCATCGGTATCGATGCGCGCACCTGCCGTCGGATCATCGCTACATGGGCGGAAACGGGCGTGTGCGAGAAAACGGTCCATCGGCGGGGGATGCGTATCAGGCTTCTTATGGATGAAAAGGAGGCACTCGGCGCGCCGCGTGCCGCTTCCCCTTCCGTGTCGGCTTCTCCGGCGGATGAGCTGGAGAGGGCGCTGCCCGAGCTGTGCCCGAGGCTGATGGAGGTCGGTTTCACCGCCAAGCACCTGCGCCGGATCAAAGAGCTCCTCGCCGTGCAGAACATTGACCCCGGTTCCCTCACGGACGCCCTCCGGTATGCGGAGTACGAGCTGGAACACGGCCAGATGGTGGACAGCAAGGGCCAGCCCGTTTCGCGTCCGGTGGATTGGGTCTTTCGCTGCCTGTCCAAAGACGGGACCTACCGTATCCCCACGGGGTATGTTTCTCCGGCGGAATTACGCCGCCGGGAACGCGAAGAGGCCGTGCGCCGGGAACGCGAGGCATTGGAGGCCGAGCGGAGGCTGCTCGAAGAAGAGGCCGCCCTTGCCCTTGAAAAAGAGGTCGAAGCGATGTTCCGTCAGATGCTCGCTGAACCCGACGGCCCGTTTGCCGCACAGATCCTGGAGAAGGTTCCCGCCGTCCTGCGTTCGCGCGGGGGGTTGGAAAACCCGCTGGTGCAGAAGGCCTGCCGGATGCAGATCAGCTATATGCTCCAGGACGCCGTCGGAGCGGGGCAGTAGGGCTATTCTGTGTGTCCATTCTGTAAGGATACGCAGCATGGACATTTTGGGCGGATAATGTGCCCGTCCGGGATGCGTGCGGTTGCGCATGGACAGGCAGCCCGTCCGGAAGGCCCGGACAGCGTGTCAGGGCAGGATGTCCGGACATGCTGGACACCCAATCCGTCCGAGGATGTTGTGAGCGGCCTGTGAGGCAGGACAGAATGGCCGCACACGCCGGACAGTCTTCTTGGCGATGTCCCGGACACTCTGACAGGAAAAAAAGGCTGTAAAAACAGTGTAGACTCTCGTGAAGGGACAACTTGATCGTCCATTTTGATCGGATAATCTGATCGGACATTCCTTTCGCCTATAGAAAGAGAGAAAGAAAAACTCTTTCTCTCCCCCAACGATTCAAGACAGAAGGTGCTGCTGCGAATGGCTTCCAAATCGACCAAAAAAGATCTTGTCCAACACATAGCGAAGGCTCTGGAAGTGAGCCCTGTGGAAGCCGAACGGGTTATGCTCGTGGTTATGCGGTACGTCCGGCGGCAATTGCTTGAAGATACGTCGGTGATCCTGCCGGGCATCGGGACGCTGGCCGTGACGGAAACCGCGGCCCGTCTGGGGCGCAATCCCCACACGGGGCAGCCGGTGCCCATTCCCCCGCGCAAGACGATCAAGCTCAAGGTGTCCAAAGACCTCAAGGAAGCGATGGAGCCTTCCGAAACCGTGCGCACGGGCGGGGCCGATTTTGACGCCCAATAGCTCCGCCGTTCCGGAGCACGCCTGAAGGCGGGGCCTGGCCGGAAGGGGCTTATCCCTCGAAAAGGACGATCCGGTTTCTGCCGGACGTCTTGGCTTCATACAGCGCCTGATCCGCATGGGTCAGCACTTCGCAGATGTCCGCATCTTCCCCGAACGAGCGGTGCGCAATGCCGATGCTGACCGTCAGCTTGCCCGTCCGGGAATCGGGATGGACAAGGTCCAGTGCGGCCACTTCTTCCAAGATGCGCTGTGCCACGGTCATGGCCGAATACTGTCCGGCCCCGGCCAGAATGATGGTGAATTCTTCGCCGCCGTACCGGAATATCCTGTCCGAATCCCGCAGGAGCGCTTTTTGCGTGGCCTGCGCCACGGCTTTCAGGGCGGCGTCCCCGGCCTGATGCCCGAACCGGTCATTGTAGTTCTTGAAGAAGTCGAGGTCGAGCATCAGCAGGGCGAGCGGCGTGCGCGCCGGGATGCGCTCCATCGTTTCCTCAAGCGCCCGGCGGTTGTATACGCCGGTCAGCGCATCCCGGAAGCTGAGGTCAGCATACTGGTCCCGTTCCTGCGCGAGCTGGCCGGAACGGGTGTTCAGTTCGTCCATATGGCGGCTGATGTCGGGCAAAACGTCGAGTACGTCCTGCAATTCCCGGATGCGTACCCGGGGAAGTTCCGAGATGGAGTGCCCGGAACGGATGGTCCGCAGCGCCTGAGAGAGCAGGGACAGGGGGCGGAGGATCTGAAGGTGGATGAGCAGCAGCGTGGCCAGCAGCCCCGCGAGCAACGCGGTCCCCATGATCGGGAACAGTTCCTTGATGCGTGAAACTTCCTCGTTGATGTGGGACATGCTCCGGTAAATCCATTCGGCCTCGTGGGTCGAAACGGCGTCGCTGAGCTCGCGCAGTTTGCCGTCGAGGGTGTTCCAGAGCTGTTTGGCTTCCACGTGGCCTCTCGCGAGCTGCGTCCAATTGGACACGATGCCGTCCCAGTTCGTCCGGAATTCCCCGCAGTCCTTGAGCAGCGTCCGTTCAGGGGGGTCGGCCTGTTCCGCCTTGGCGCACATGTCCATCAGCGGGCGCAGGCTTTCCTGCAGGCCCTGCTTGTTGGCCGTGTTTCTGGAGAAATCCTTGTCCAGGTGCCGCGCACTGTGCCTGAGGGGATAGCTGTATTCCATCCCCGCCCGCATAAGCAGCCGCCCGAGCACGTTCGAAAAAAAGATTTCCGCATGATGGAGCCGATCCTCGGCCAGATAGCTCTGCTGCCTCAGCTCAATGAGACGGAGGAGTTGCGGCCTGATCTCATCCATTTTGCTGGAGAAGTCCACCGACGTCTCCTCAAAGACCGATTCCGCGATCAGCGCCTGGGCGGTGATGCCCGCGTTCCGGCTGATGGTGGGGTCGGACGCGCTGTACACCAGCGCGATGTTGCGGCGCATGTTTTCGACGTTGAGGAGCATCTGCTGCTTGGCAAGGATCTGCGGCAGATGGCTGTTGCTGGTGGAGAGCGCCAGATTTTTGATCCGTTGAAGGTCATTGGTGAAGATAAAAGAGACGAAGGCCAGCAGCGCCAGCAGGGGCACTGAGACGAGCACGGGGAAAAGGTTGATGCCGAGTTGTCGTTTCCGCTTCGGCTCCGCGTTTCGGGAAGGCTTGCAGTACATGAACGCGCTCAATAAATGCTGAAGGGGAAATATTTGCGTACGATGCGGTCGTACTCGCCGTTCAGTTTGATATGGACGATGGCTTCGTTGATCGCCTCGATCAGTTCGGAATTGTTTTTCCGGACGCCGATGTGGGCATAGGCGAGGTCTTCGTCGGGCGGGAGGGGATCATCCAGTATGGCGAAAGGCTGGCCGCGCTCGCTCTGGAGGAATTCGTACCCGGACAGCCCGTCCACGAGGATGGCGTCCAGCTGTCCGGCGCAGAAGGCGTCGATCAGTTGCCCATAGGTAGGAAAACGGATGATTTCAGCCACGTTGACCCAGTGACTCCGGAGGAAGATCTCCTGCTGCGTATGATCCTGGACGCCAACGCGTTTCCCTTTCAGGCCTTCGGCGCTGACGGCCACGCTGCCCGGAAGCCCCAGATAGATGGAACGGGAGTGGTAGTAGCTGTTGGTGAAATCCATATACGCCAGCCGTTGTTCGTTTTTGGCAAGCCCGGCAACGATCATGTCCAGCTCGCCCCGGCGCATTTTTTCGAGCAGCGTGCCGAAAGCAAGGGGCTCGACCGTGCAGGAACGGCGCATGGCCTTGCACAACGCCTCAGCGATCTCCGGGTCGAATCCGGCCTGCGTGCCCTCGGCGGGAAAGGAGAAGGGCGCATAATCGTCTTCCACGCCGATGCGGAGGATTTCCTCGGCTCCGCTGCGGGGCGGGAACCCCGCGAACAGCAGCGCGAGGAGGAACCCAGCCAGAAGAACGGGCCGGAGTGAAGAAAAAGACGGTATCGTGATTCTCAAGGGAAACTCTCTCGGGGGGCAACCCGCAGCCCCTGCGCCGTTTTCGGCGGGGCTCGCGGGACGCTTCAATGTGATGTCGTTTTCAAGGAGGAAAAAGCGTTCCTCAGGCCTTAACGTCGGGAAGTTCCCCAACAACCAAATCGGGAAAACGACGGAGCGGTGGGAACCCCGGAGGAGCCGGGATAAAGCCGTACGGCGGAACTGGCGGCGGGTAGCGTCAGTTCCCGAAACCGCTCGATACGCGGCGTCGGGACCGGACAGCCGGATGGGGTTGGCCGCTTTTCCTGAGGTGCGACCTGTCCTTTTCTAAAGGATATTTCGGCCCGTTGCAATCAGTGTTTGGGGAGGAATAACGCTTTATTATGATAAATTGCCCCGCTTTATGGCGAAGTGGGGGATGGACGTGAAAGCGGCCCCGGGCCTGAGGGGAACGCCTCCGGATGCCGCGGTTTTCGGAACAAAGGACCGGTGCGGGCAAGGTATCTGCACATAATCATATGGAATGGCTATAAAATTGCGGGGAAGGCCCCTTCCCCGCTGGGGATACCACAGCGGCGAATGCCGGGGAGAAGCGGGCGGGGGAGAGCGGGCACGGGAGCAATCATGCGGGGGAGAGGCTGGCGTGCTGTATTTTGTTTTTTCTCCGCAATCCTGTGGCGTGTTCCCCGTTTTTTTTTGGGCGATCGGTTCTCCGTTCCGCACGGAGACTCTGTCCGGCATCCGTTTGGGATACGGGGCCGGGCGGAGCCCGCCGGTGCCTGCGCTCCGCCAACAGGCGGGGAGGGTACTATTTTATCGCATAATCTTTTAAATTATGTCAATTTTATACCACGGAAGGTAGTTGCGAAATCCTTCCCCCCAATGCCCGGCATATGCGCGATCCGCTGCAACCGAGTGCCGCGCATTCGTAATCAAAAAAGATTATAACACAGTAGAATTATAAAACAAATCCATCCCCGTTTCTGGACGAGGCGGGATTTGGAGCCAAAGGCGCTCACAAAAGGGGAAAAGGGAGGGGCCGCTGTCTATTCCGCGAAAGACTTCCGGCGCAATCGGAGAAAAGCGTAGCCACCCCTCGTAATGAGAAATACCTGTTTATAAATACATGATAGTCTGTTAGAGATCTACAATTTGTTGGCTTTCAAATCTGTCAGAGGCGAAAAAAAGGACGTTTTCAGGGAAGCCCTACCGCGTTTCCGGCGTGAAAAACCCAAGTTTCCGCAGGAACCCGCTTGCGGCACCCTCCCGGGGCTTCGGGAGGCGCGGCTGCCTGCCTTATACATAAATCCCTTATTTTTCCGGAAGGATAATGTCGAGGTAGGCGATATACAGTTCCTTCACGTCGAGCGGGGCCTTGTCCTTGAACATCCCTTGCCAGAGCAGCCCCTGCATGATCGGCGAGACGAGAAGCTGCGGGAACCGCTGGAGCGCCGGGTGCGGGTGCTCATGCGCGGCGAGGCGCAGGTTCTCCCGGTGCAGCTCGAGGATCGGGGCGACGAGCCCGTGGTAGAACGGCGCGACGAGCTTGGGGTTGTGCAGCCCTTCTGCCCACACCAGCCTGATGATCCGCGCCGTCCTTGAGCAGCCTTGTTCATCCAGCATCGGCCCGCAGAAACGGAGCAGCTTTTCGCGCAGGGTCGGCGTCTTGTCGTCGAGGATCTCCTTGGCCAGCGCGTGCATGGGCGCGAACGCAGACTCCGCGAGGCCGTTGAACAGCCCCTCCTTATCCCCGAAATGCAGATACAGCGTGCCCTTGGCTACCCCGGCCCGCCGGGCGATGTCTTCCATACGCGCTCCGGCGTACCCCTTTGCGGCGAATTCTTCCAGTGCGGCGTCAAGGATGGCCTCCCGGCGCGCTTCCGTCTTTTTCCGGCATTTCGTTTGTTGTGCCATGCGTCCGCCTACCGGATTTTCTTGTTGATGGGTGTGGACAGCCAGACCAGCCCGGCCAGCCCGATGAAGGCTATGGACGCCAGCCAGAACAGCTCGTTGAACCCGAGCAGGAACCCTTGCCGCGTGATTTCGTTGGCGACCCAGACCTTGGCCTGTTCCGGCGAGAGGCCCATCTGCGTGAGCTGGTTGAGCCCGTGCTGCGCCGCCGGGTTGAACGGGTTGATGGACTCGGTGAGCCGGACGTGGTGCAGGGCTTCCTGCCGTTCCCACATGGTGGTGGCGAGGGACGACCCGATGGAGCCCGCCAGCACGCGGGTGCAGTTGGAGAGGCTGGAGGCGTTGGCGATGTCCTTGGCGTCGAGCCCCGAAATGATGATGCTCGTAAGCGGCATGAAGAACATGGCCACGCCGATCCCCTGTACGACCTGCGGCCAGAGGACGAAGGCGAAATCGACGTCCGGCGAGAACAGGGTGCGCAGGTAGAAGGCCGCCGAGAAAACCAGAAAGCTCATGGTGACGATGACCCGCATGTCGATGCGCTGCGCGAACCGCCCGATGAGCGGCGAGAGGAAGACCGGGAAAATCCCGATGGGCGCGAGGGAGAGCCCGGCCCACATGGAGGTGTAGCCGAGCCGCGTCTGGAGCATCATGGGCATCATGACCACCCCGGCGAAATAAAACAGGAACCCGAGGCTGATGCAGATTGTGCCCACGGTGAAGTTACGGTGCCGGAACAACGAGAGGTCGACCACGGGATGCTCTTCGGTGAGCTCCCACGCCACAAGGAGCACCAGCCCCACGACCGTGAGGACGCCGAGGATCACGATGTAGCCGGAGGCGAACCAGTCCTTGTCCTTGCCCTCGTCGAGCATGAGCTGGAGGCAGCCCACGCCGATGATGAGGAGGATCAGCCCCACGGTGTCGATGGGGTTCTTGGCGGTGGCCGTCTCGCGCCCGGCCATGGGGATGCGCAGCGCGACGAGGCACACGGCCCCCACGGGTACGTTGACGAAAAAGATCCAGTTCCACGTATAGTTGTCGCAGATATACCCGCCGAGGATCGGCCCGAGGATGGGCGCGAGCACGATGGTCATGGACCACAGGGAAAGGGCGATGCCGCGTTTCTCGCGGGGATAGCAGGCCAGCAGGAGGCTTTGGGAAAGCGGGATGAGCGGCCCGGCGGCGGCCCCCTGCAAAATGCGGCAGATGATGAGCATCCCGAGGCTGCTGGATATGCCGCACAGGAACGAGGCCACGACGAACAGGAACGTGGACCAGAAATACAGCCGCACCTCGCCCATGCGCCGGGCGAGCCAGCCGGTGAGCGGGATGGCGATGGCGTTGGCGACCCCGAAGAAGGTGATGACCCACGTCCCCTGCGAAGACGCCACGCCGAGGTTGCCCGCGATGGTGGGCAGGGCGACGTTGGCGATGGTGGAGTCGAGCACGGTCATGGCCGTGACTACCGAAATCCCGATGGTGGCGATGACGAGCATCCCGCCCTGAAGCGGCGGCAGGGGCTGGGCGCGTCCGCTCATGGCTTGCCCTGGACGGGGCAGACGCCGGGCAGGGCGTTGTCCCGGATGATGCCGGAGATGGTCGCCTCGACGGGGGCGAAATCGACGGCGGGGGCCTGCGAGACGAGATCGCCGGGCACGGGTTCGGTGCGGGCCGAGGCGGCGAGGAGCCGCCCCGATGTATCGGACGTGTCGACCTTCACCACGGCGGACAGGCCCACCAGCAGGGGGTGTTCCCTGAGGTCGGCGGGGTCGATTTCAATGCGCACGGGCACGCGCTGGACGATCTTGATCCAGTTGCCGGTGGCGTTCTGGGGCGGCAGGAGGGAGAAGGCGCTGCCCGTCCCGGCGGAGAAGCCGGTCACGCGGCCATGATAGGTGACGTCGCCGCCGTACATGTCCACGCGGATCACGGCGGGCTGGCCGATGCGCATCTTGTGGAGCTGGACTTCCTTGAAATTGGCGTCGATCCACAGGCGGTGCAGGGGGATCACGGTCATGAGCGGGGTGCCGGGCGATACGACTTCGCCAGCCTGCACGCCGCGTTTGGCGATCTGCCCGGCGGCGGGGCTCAGGACGGTGGTGCGCTGGAGCGCGAGCCAGCAGTCGCGCACGTTGGCGGCGGCCTGGCGCACGGCGGGCTGCTCGGCGAGCCCGGTATCCAGCAGCACGGCGGCAAGCGCGTTGCGTTCCTCTTCGGCGGCGGCGAGCGCCACGGCGGCATTCTCGCGGTCGTCGCGGGCGTGCTTCAATTCTTCCGCGCCAATGGCTTTGGCCTTGCCCAGCGCCTCGCGCCGGGTCAGGTTGTCGGCTTTCTGGCGCAGATCCACCCGGCGCATCCGGATGGCGGCCTCGGTTTCCCGGAGCTGAGCCTGAAGGCGGCAGTTGTCGCGCACGGCGGAAGCCAGCGCCACGAGGGAGCGCTCATAGGCAAGGCGGGCGTCCACGGGATCAAGGCGTACGAGCGTCTGCCCGGCGGCGACCATGTCGTTGTCGTCCACATCCACGGCGACGACCTTGCCGCTCACCTGCGGCATGATGCGCAGCACATTGCCGGCGACATAGGCGTCGTCCGTGCTTTCCTCAAAACGCAGAAACAGATACCACCACGCGCCCGCGCCTATCCCCGCGAGCAGGAACAGCAAAAGCAGGAAGCCGACGATCGGGCCCTTGCGGGGGCGTTTGCGCCGCTGCGGAGCCTTGTCGTTGTCCGGGGTCATGGAAAGATTTTCGTCTGTCGTCATGAGAGGCTCCCGCGTGGTGCATGGTTCCCTGAACTGCCACTATTTTCACATGTTATGTGGAAGTAAAATTCCATGGAGGACCGAACCGACCTCCGTTGAAAAGGCGGCGGATGAACTGTGGGTATCGCCGCAAGCGAAAT
>ENA-USUG01005480-USUG01005480.1-human-gut-metagenome-genome-assembly--contig:-NODE-5480-length-14416-cov-4.278681_pt1 | contig 14416 bp, 12 predicted proteins | sample MGYA00250059_ERZ773394 | MGnify/ENA primary metagenome ERZ773394 (study PRJEB29103, sample SAMN06111957) | human gut metagenome | biome: human gut; feature: ankylosing spondylitis patient; material... | reverse complement strand
ATCATCCTCGCGTACCAGATACAGCGGGCGGATGAGCTCCATGCCCTCGAAGTTGGTACTGTGGAGCTTCGGCATCATGGTCTGAACCTGGGCGCCGTAGAGCATGCCCATGAGGATGGTCTCGATCACATCATCATAATGATGGCCCAGGGCGATTTTGTTACAGCCCAGCTGCTTCGCGAAGGTGTAAAGATGTCCGCGGCGCATGCGGGCACAGAGATAGCACGGGGATTTCTCGATAGTGTATACCGCATCGAAAATGTCGGACTCGAAAATCTGAATCGGAATTTTTAACTTCCGGGCATTCTCCTCGATGACCTGGCGATTCTCCGGACTGTAGCCCGGATCCATAACCAGGAACTTCACCTCAAACGGGAATTTGTTGTGCTTCTTTAACTCCTGAAACAGCTTGGCCATCAGCATGGAATCTTTGCCGCCGGAGATGCAGACCGCAATGCGGTCGCCTTCCTTCACCAGTTCATACTGATTGATGGCTTTCGCGAATTTGCTGAAAATGTTCTTGTGGAATTTCTTGCGCAGGCTTTTTTCCACGGAATCGCAGATCTCGTCTGCCTCCTGCTTTTTGATCTCGGCCATGAGCCAGGCAATGTAGCCGCCCTTTAAGCTGACTGCGTCATAGCCCTGCTCGCAGAGATTCTCTGCCACATCGCGGCTCACGCGGCCGCGGCTGCAGCAGATGATGATTTTTTTGCCTTTCTCTTCCGGCGGATTTTCTTCCAGTTCTTCCGCGGAACTGGCGATAGCTCCCTTGATGGCACCATGATTGATCTCATCCGTGCTTCGGATATCATAAAGCACATAGGTGTCCGTGGAAAGGGCGTCAAATTCTTCTATGGTTAATTCATTCATATGATTCACTCCTGTAGCGTGTCAAATCCTGTCCATGCCGCATCTTCCCGCGTTCCATGGACAAAATATTTTCCGTTTCCTGCTTCTGCATCGAAAAAACAGACGGCCACATCTACAGCCGTCTGTTTTCTTCGCTGCGCACATCCATCATACAGGAAACACACGCAAAACTCAATATCCTATTTGCAATCTGGTTTTACTCTGTCCCGGCATTGACCACATCCGATCTGTTTTCCTCGTTTTCCGCTGCGGCCACTGTCCATATCTCTGAGGTCACCCACTCACTCTTGTTGTGGCTGCTCTGGCGCACGGTACAGACACGGAAGCAGTACTCCCCCGGCTCTGTCATCTGGGATGAAAAATCATAATGGTTTTTGTATACCGAACGCATGATGCCGGTATCAATGCCGTTTCTGACCAGCTGGATCTGGTAATAGCGTGCGGATTCCTCCGCATTCCAGGATGCGGTTCCCGGATGTGCGCTGTCCCAGCCAAAACCGGCCGGGGAAGCGACATCATTCTGCGCAAGGGAAATGGCGGAACGATTATCAAGCTTTGACTTCTTATCATAGATCAGCTTTACCCGCAGTGTCAGCATCGCGTTTTTTTCCGAGCGTTTTGCGCTGATAAACTGAACCTTGTCGTAGCGGTTCTTTGACGAAGCTGCCAGGTTTAAGCGGAACGCATCGGAAGAAGCACCGGCAAAATACCACCGGTCCTCATCTGCCACCACCAGAGTCACCTCGATCTCCGGCGGATTGCTGTCGCTGAAATCATCCGAATCCTCGTTTACAACCTCTGTGTCACTGATATAGTAGCGGTCCGTATTTGCTCCCTCCGCAGTGACGGAAAGGGAACTGCCCTCTATACCAATACCCAGGTTGGAATCAAACACAAGATCCATTTTACCGACCTTACGCTTATCCGATGCCGCATAGCTGGTGCAGACCGCTCCAACGGATAAGATGAGAGCGGCCAGGCTTACCAGAAGCCGTTTCGTTGTCTGTTTCATCACTCTTTTGCAGCTCCTTCCTGTTTCCGTTCATAAAGACTGCAGATCAGATCCACACAGGTGTCCAGGCCAAGCTCCGCACTGTTTAAGGTGACATCATAGCTGGCACCGGCACCCCAGCGTTTCCCGGTATAACATTCATAGTAATTCCGACGACTCTTGTCAGTCTTTTTGATCAGCGTAATGGCCTCATCCCGGGTGATCCTGCGTCTTTCCATAAGACACGCGATCCGGGCATTCATATCTGCATAGATAAATACGGAAGTCACGCCCGGCTGCTCCCGCAGCACATAATCGGCACAGCGGCCAATGATCACACAAGACTCCTTCTCTGCCAGCCGCCGGATAACCTCCGACTGCAGATTAAATACCATGTCATTGATGGCAATGCCTCTTCCGGTCTTATCATTCTGCATCTGACGCGGCACAGAGTAGAGAAATGGATTCGGCCGCTTCTCCTCCGCTTCCGCAAGAATATCCTGATCCAGTTCTCCGTAATCGCAGGCCATCTCGATCAGCTGCCTGTCATAGCATTGAATTCCAAGGCGTTTTGCCACCTCCATGCCAATCTCACTGCCGCCGCTTCCGATCTGACGACCTATGGTTATGATTCGGTTTCCTTTCATATGCTTCTAAACCCCCTGTCCAATTTTCCCTTTATCCACAGTTTTTCTATCTGTTCCGGAAGATTTCCACAAATGCTTTCCACATCTTCACGATCACGATCCAGATCCGGCGCAGCGGGCTCTGGCTTGCTGCCTCAGTCTCCGCATCCAGAACCTCGTCATCATCATCCAGGCTAATCTCTGCGGTGCGCAGAATGATCTGTACGGATTCCGGCTCCTGATTCTCATCGGATGTGAAGGATACCTTCTCCGCCTTCGGATCCATGTTCAGGAAACGGGTATCTCCATCTAAGTCATCCCATTCCTTATCGATGGCCTCCTTCATGGTCACGCCTGCATGGCGGATGGAAGCGGTGCTGTCCAGCACGCTTAAGCTCTTATCCAGAAGCTCCAGGGTACCGCGGATACTGTCGCGGGTAGCCGCATCCAGGTTATCACTGCTGTTTTTTAAGGTATTCTGTACGATCGCCGCCGTACTGATACTGGTATTCATGGCTTCGGTGGTACGGTTTAACAGCTCCTCTGAATCATCCAGAGATGCCTGCAGATCCGGATAGTAGCTGTCCATCGAATCATACAGGGCTGCTGTGTCCTCCGTCAGCATCTCCAGGCTGTCCGTCCGCGCAGAGGTGTATTTGGCTGCATCTGCCACATCATCCAAAAGGCCGGAAAGCTCAGAAGCCAGTTTGCTGCTGGCTGCGGACAATTTCTCCAGTGCTGCTTTCTTCGCCATCAGAGTCTGCAAAAGCTCCAGCTGATTCAGGGTGATGCCGCCTGCCGCACCAGATACACTGCCGGTGCTTCCGGCATTGCTCGGGGAGGCAGAGCGGTCATCGTAAAGATCGACCTCCCAGTCCTCGTCCATATAATAGTCATCATCCACATTCTGAAGGCTGACACCCATGGTTCCAAGAGCCGTTACATAAGCCTGCTCGCTGGCCTGCAGCGTTGCGTCCAGCGCAATGATCTGCTGCATCAGCTGATTCAGCGGAGAAACCTGGCCGGACATATCTTCCGACCCACTCTTGATTCCCTTCAGTGCACTGTGCAGCTTATTTAACGGATCCTGCATCTCGCGCACCGTGTTTACGATATCGCCCAGGCTGTCATGCGCTACATCTGCCGCCTCTTTGGCGGTCTCGATATGCGGGATCATCGCTTCCAGCTGATCCGAGACAGCGCTTAAGGTCTCAATCACACGGTCATTGCCTGCCAGAATACTGTCTTTTGAACCACTCCAGGCCTGTCTTGCGCCCTCCGCAGAGTTCATGCCGCTCTGTAAAGAATGAATGCCGTCCCGCATGGCCTCAACAGACAAAGCCATCTGCTGCATGCTGTCGTGCATCTGATCGCCGCTCTCTTTCCAGGTATCCTTTGCTTCCTTTAAGTCGGTCACGTGCTCTAGATCACTGCCGGTTAACGGAGTCATGGCCATGAACACGCCGCTGGTCTCAAAGCTGTCGGTGCCGATGCGGACGGTGAAGTCTCCATCCTCGCCCGGAAGCGCCGTAAACACAACGGCGCTGTTGCCGCCGATGGTCTGTTTCTGAGCACCGTCTGCTTCCAGGCTGTAACAGTCATTGGTATCCACCATAACTGCTACAGCCAGAACAAAGTTGTTCTTATAATATTCATTCACATCCGCACTGTCGTTAAACTTCGCGTCGATATGGATCTCAATGAGTCCGGAAGCACCCGCCAGCTCGTCTGCATTTTTCGGCACGCCATTCAGCTTATAGGAAACATCAAAGTTCCATGGGAGTGCCACCTTCTTCGCATCCAGCTCTCCTTTATAATAGAAGCGCCCCTTGTAATCCGGAGACACGTTCCAGGTTACCTTGTTTCCCTCAATGACCGGCTCCGTATAATCGGACATGTTGGTCACCGCTGTGTAATTGCCATAATCGGTGAAGGTGGTCTGGCCATTCAGATCACAGCCCTTCACCACATTGACCCGGTCTACGTTTCCATAGTAATCCAGGTTTACATACATATTTTCATCTACAGCCACAGATGCCTGGCCGGCAAGCACCGGCAGAACCGTGCCGGTACATGCCATGACTGCCGCCAGTCCCATGACACCCAGTCTCTGATATCTTTTCTTCATGACATTCTCCTCCTGCTGCCCTTATTTCTCTTTCCTGTGTTCTTCCAGCTTCGTCCGGATCTGCTCTGCCCGCTCATGGAACTGCTGCCTTCTGGTCACATAGCGCTCGCGGATTCTTCTTCTGGAGCCTTTCCATTTTTTCTCAATGACCAGTCCGTCAGTCAGCACCAGAAGTGCCGGAAGCAGAGTCAGTACCAGGACCAGACTCAGGAAGCCTCCTCGTCCGATCAGATGTCCCAGATCTCCAATGGCCGCCGTCGTAGAAATCAGATATACAATATATCCTGCCAGGGTGATGATGCCGCCGGATGTAAAAACAGAGGAACAGGACCGGGTCACCGCCTCAATGCAGGCCTCCTTCTTCGGAAGTGTTGCACGCTTCGCGATATAATTGTTGGTAAGCAGGATCGAGTAGTCTACCGTCGCACCCATCTGGATACTGCTGACAATAATGTAACCCATGTAGATCATATCCACGCCCTGCACATACGGAACTGCCATGTTGATGAAGATGGCAACTTCAATCGGGATCATAACCACGATCGGGATCAAAACGGACTTAAAGCTGAAAGCTACAACCAGGAATACACCCAGCAGCGTCAGCAGATTTACCCGCGCGTTATCGTCCGTAATTGTTTCCTTTATATCCTGGGTAGACGGAGTCTCTCCGACCACGTACGAATGCTCCGGATAATATTTCTTCATGAGATCCCGGATCTGATCCGTATATTCGAAGGATTTGTCACTCTCGCCCTTGGTTCTTATGTATAAAAGCATCCGTGCCGTGTCCTTCGTGTGAAGCTGGCTGACGGTAGAATCCGGAAGGAAATCCTCCGGTATGCCCTCCGGCAGTGTGTTGGCCATGGAAGTTACATTCTTGACATATGGAAGAGCTTCCAGATCATCGGACAGCCTCTTTTCTGCCACCGGATCCGTGTTCGGATAGATCAGAAGCATCATATTGCTTCGGCCGAACTTTGCGGTGATCTCCTGATCATCCGCGTATACCTGAGTTCCCGGAGCACCGCCCACAGCGCTGTTTCCGTACTGGAAATTGTTCATCTGCTGAGCCACATAAGCAGGCGGGGTAATGAGAAGCACCGCCGCCAGAACAAAATACCGGATATGGTACACACCCTTTCCCAATCTGGTAAAGTCCGGGAAAAAGGAACGGTGCTTGGTCTTATCGTTCCATCTGGTAAATTTCAGGATCATGGCCGGCATGAACAGCACCACCGTCAGAAGACTGAAGATGATACCCTTTGCCAGAACCAGTCCCATATCAAAGCCAATGTTGAATTTCATGGTAACTAACGCCAGGAAGCCGACTACGGTAGTCAGGCTACTGGCAAAAATGGAGTTGATGGCTTCCTCAACTGCCTTGACGATGGCTTCCTCCTCCGAAAGTCCGGTATCACGCCAGTTCATATAGGCATCCAGCAGGAAAATGGAATAGTCCATGGAGGTTGCCAGCTGTAAAATGATGGCTACATTATCGGTCAGAAAGGAAATCGTACCGATGAATATATTGGTTCCCTTATTCAAAAGTACCGCCACACCCATGACCAGCAAAAACAGGATCGGCTCTGTCCATGCGGTGGTCGCCAGACAAAGTACCACAAAAATCATGATGACCGCGACCACCAGGATCTTGTTCATCTCCTCATGGGTAGTCTGGATCAGGGATTTGTTCTGCACTGCCATACCGACATAGCAGCCCTTGTCTCCGGTGATGGCTTTCATCTCATCGATAGCTGCCTCGGTCTTCGGGGAATCTGATTCCTCATCAAAAGTGATATCCATAACCGCACAGCGGTCTTTGTAGTAGTCTTTGATATCATCCATATTGATGAAATCTTCTCCTGCGTAGACATTAACCGTGGTGTCGCACCAGAGGACCTGATCCACACCATCAATGGCCTGGATCTTATCTTTATATTGCTTTGCCTCGTACAGGCTTACATCCTTTAGCATCAGCCGGGCTGTTCCCGGATATCCAAATTCCTTCTTCATCACATCCAGTCCCATGCTGGACTGGGCCGTGGAAGGAACATATTTGGTCAGGTCGTAGTTTACATTCACAAACAGCATGGCAATTGCGCAGAAAATACAGCCTGCAACGAACACCGACTCGATCCAGGCACGCTTTTCAATGATAAAACGTGCCAGGCGAATGGTAAAGCCGGTATCCTCCGCGCCTTTTTTCTGCTTCTCTTCCGCTCCCCTTTTGTGGGGCAGATGCGCTTTTAATTTATCTTTCAGGGATTTTTTGTCTTCCATAACTGATCTCTGCTCCTCTTTCCCTTTTTCTTTTCATTTCTACCGCATCAGGATCACCATAAAATAGTGTTCTCCGTCTTTCTCTGCATGGGCCATGCCGATACGTCGGTAATAATCCAGGGAATCTTTCCGTTTTCCGCTGGAATCGTATTTGTCCTGGGTCTTGCCGATGAGCCTGTCAAAGGCGTCATCCGCATCCTCCCGCCCCCGCAGGTAAAGCTCCCTGCAGCTGGAATTTTTCCGGTAGGAAATTTTTCCCAGGTAATCCTTTAAGGTTCCCTCACCGGGAATCGCGTCACCGCTGTAGCCATTGACCAGAGCCGCTTCCAGGCGGTAAGCTGCTGCCTGATTCAGCTTCTCGTCCATGAGGAATCCGGCATAACGGTCGTACTGTGTCTTTTCATCACCACTGTAGTCTTCTTCCCGGTCCGGGTATTCCTCAAAATACAGATCCCGTTTCTCATCATTTAGCTGATCGAACAGGAACTGTGTTTCCTCATCATAACAGAACACCGGATAAGCACCGCCTCCGGTATTCGGTACCCATTGGGCGGTCTTTAAAGAGCCGTTCCAGTTAAATTTATAAAGGGCATTGTCAAACTGCAGATCCTGCCGGTTCCTGCTGCCGTCCGGCAGGAGATAATACCAGTCGTCGCCCTCCTTTACCCAGTTTGCCCGGGCCGTTTCTGTTTCTTCTGAATCGATTACTTTTGTCGTTCCATATACAGACGCCGGCTTTGTCTCTGCCACAGCACCGCTTCCTGCCTCAATGGTGAACGCAGCCGCCAGAGCCGGAACCGGGTAAGACAGCAGCATGAGTCCTGCCGCCAAAAATGTGACACATATGGGAGTCGTTAAGAACCCCTTGTTTTTGTGCAATTTATCTCGATAATCCATAAAAACCTCCAGAATTCCTCTTCATTTTATTGCATTATTATCTATGTATATGTTAAAATACACAAGTATCAGTTTTATTTGGAATGTTCATAATGAGACACTTATTTTAGATTTGTCCAGTTTTATACATTGTGAACCTGTGCTGTTTTTCATGCGCAAATTCATCGATCACGGAGGTTATTATGGCACAGTCTACATCCCGGAAAACCAGTATTACCGCCCGCCGCACCTACGCGCTTTTGAAGGGTGCTCTCTTTTCCCAGCTTGCAGCCCTGCCCTTTGAGCAGCTCACACTAACCGACATCTGCAATACCGCGCTGATTTCCCGGTCTACGTTTTACCGCTATTTTGAGGATAAATATGACCTGCTCCATTACTGCCTTGGCTCCATGCTAGATGAGCTTGGCCTGAATGAAGATGTCATGTATTTCACCAACCGCACTTCCGTGCGGGACTTCCTGCTGATCCTGCTGCGTCTTATCGGCGAGAACCGGATTCTGTACCAGAAAATCTACCATGCCAATCAGGACGGTGACCTGATGCGCATCATCCGCACCGGCCTCATCCGCATTATGAATGATAAAATTCAGGCTGCTGAACAAAAGGGCTATCGCTTGAAGCTTCCTGCCCCTATATTCACCAGCCTGATGACAGATTTTTATTTTAATATTGTACAGTGCTATCTCGATCAGGAAGAACCATGTGACCCGGACAGCTTTGTCGACAATGTCTGCCTGTTTATTGAACGTGACTTTTTTGCACCGCCGAAGTCCTGAGCCTTATGCCCAGCGCTCCGGTGTTTTTTACCGCTAGACTGCACTTCCGACAGCCTGATCCGATTGTGACACTCAGCGTTCCCGCGCCCAGCCGTATGCGTAGCGCACCGCCTTTTCCCACCCGCGGACCATGGTCCTGCGGGTCTTTTCGTCCAGTTCCGGCGTAAAGATCCGGTCTGTCTCCTGATTTTCCTTGACTTCTTCCTGATTCTTCCAGTATCCCACTGCAAGTCCCGCCAGATAGGCCGCGCCCATGGCGGTTGTCTCTACACAAGAGGGCCGCTTCACCGGTGCCTGGATAAAGTCTGCCTGGGTCTGCATCAGGAAATTGTTGGCACTGGCTCCGCCATCTACCTTCAGGGAAGTCAGGTCAATACCGGAATCCGCTTTCATGGCCACCAGTACGTCATGTACCTGGTAGGCAATAGACTCCAGTGTAGCCCGGATGATGTGGTATTTGTTCACACCCCGGGTAATACCCACAATAGTTCCTCTGGCGTACTGATCCCAATGCGGAGCGCCAAGACCGGTGAAGGCCGGAACCACGTAGCAGCCGTTGGTATCCTTCACTTTTTTTGCCATATACTCGGAATCCTCTGCCGAATCGATCAGACGCAGCTCATCCCGCAGCCACTGAACCGCCGCCCCGGCCACGAAGATGGAACCCTCCAGCGCATAATTCACCTTTCCGTCCAGTCCCCAGGCAATGGTGGTGACCAGCCCGTTTCGGGAGAATACCGGCTTTTCTCCGGTGTTCATAAGCAGGAAACAGCCTGTTCCATAGGTATTCTTCGCTTCACCCGCCTCAAAACAGGTCTGACCGAACAGCGCCGCCTGCTGGTCACCTGCTGCCCCGGCAATAGGAATGGCTCCGCCCAGATAAGAAGGATCTGTCTCCCCGTATACGCAGCTTGACGGCTTCGGCTCCGGCAGCATGCATTTTGGAATATCCAGGATCTTTAAGATTTCATCATCCCACTGCAGAGTATTGATATTGAACAGCATCGTGCGGGAAGCATTGGAGTAATCGGTTACGTGCACCGCGCCCTTGGTCAGCTTCCAGATCAGCCAGGTTTCCACAGTGCCAAACAAAAGCTCGCCCTTCTCCGCCCGCTCCCTTGCTCCCGGCACATGGTCTAACAGCCATTTGATCTTGGTAGCGGAAAAATACGCGTCAATGACAAGTCCCGTTTTCTTCCGGAAGCTGTCCATATAGCCCTGTTCCTTCAGGGAATCGCAGTAGGCTGCGGTACGGCGGCACTGCCAGACAATGGCGTGGGCAATGGGTTCACCGGTCTCCTTATCCCATACAATGGTGGTTTCTCTCTGATTGGTGATACCGATTGCCGCAATGTCTGCTGCTTCTGCGCCAATGCGGCTCATAGCCTCCACGGCCACTCCCAGCATGCTGGCCCAGATCTCATCTGCGTCATGCTCCACCCAGCCAGGTTGTGGAAAATACTGGTGAAATTCCCGCTGCGCCATGCTGCAGATCTCGCCTTTTTTATTGAAAAGAATACAGCGGTTGCTGGTTGTCCCCGCGTCCAGTGCCATAATATAATCTGCCATGATTGGTTCCCCCTTTATATAAGATTTTGTCTGATCATTACTCTATTATCCTAAAAACTCAACGATAAAGCTGTTTTCCCAGTTTATTTTCTTTCTTGCATCATACCATTTTTTTCCGCACTCGTACAGTTGATTTGTTGCAAAATATTTCTTTTTTTCTCATTTTATCAGAATTTTATTGTTTTTATGAACATTTTGTGAATTTAACGCTTTGTTCTTTATACTGGGCACATCAAACAAAGATCAGGACGGACAGAATGAAAACAATAACGGAAATGGCGCGCCAGATGGCAAAGAAGCGCCGGACGGCAAGGGCGGACCGGATGACAACGGCGGTGAAGGCAGCGCAAACGCCACCATCAAAAAGAGGGACGGAACGGTAATAAAAAAAGGAAGCAACTGCTATACCATTACGGTAGATTCCTACAGTGCTTCCTGAAGCATATAATGTTATTTGGCAGATCTGAACATTCACTGTACAGACCTGCCAAATACTTCCCTCTTAATCTACTTTTTCAACAGAAAGGATTTTTCCGGTGAAGGCATCCACGGTATTTACCGTACCGGTATAGGTTACCATCACGGTATCACCATCCTTCACACTGTCTAACCCCTGTGGCTTCTCATTCTGATCAAAGCTGAAGCCGTAATCCTGACCATCAAATGTGATGGTAAACATGAAATCCTTGATATCGCTGATCGTGCCTGTCATGCTTGCTTCTTCCTGATCTGCGGCAGAATCTGCCTTAGATTCCTCTGAATCCTTTGCTTCATCTGTGTTCAGACTCTCAGCAGAGGCTGTGCTTTCTGCCTTTGTGGTCTCCTGCTGTGTTGTCTCTGCCACTGCAGCCGTTGTCTCACCTGCTGTAGCAGACGGGGTATTTTTTGAAGAACAAGCTGCTGCAAATACCATGATCATTGCGGTGCTCATCATAATCAATGCTCTTTTTTTCATTTTAACCAACCTTTCTTTTTTGAGCAGACGGAATCTGTTTTTCCTCGATCTGAAAGCATTTCCGGCTGCTGATGCATATGCGATTTGTAACTGTGTCTATCTCTACAGCCACTCCTATTGAACAATAAAATTGTGTCCAAATTGTCATCGTTTTATGAAGAAAGGAAACTTTTTTCTTAAGATTCCAAATGCAGATATGGGACAGCAACCGGACGCTGGCTTTTACAAGCACGCAAAAAGTCCACGGACCAGCACATTTACTGGCCCGTGGACTTTTTATTCACTTTCTCTCATGCGGTTCTGCTGCCATCTCAGCCTGCTTACGCATCAGCCTTCAATGGTAACATATTTCTTGGTTTCTACAGCCGGTTTTGCTTCCTTCTTCGGAACAAACAGCTTCAGCATACCATGCTTGAACTCTGCCTTGATGTCCTGCTCGGTCACATCTTCACCAACGTAGAAGGAACGCTGGCACGCACCGGCATAACGTTCACGGCGGATATACTTACCGGTTTCTTTCTCCTGCTCATCCTTATCAAGTCCCTTAGCGGCACTGATGGTTAAATAGCCATCCTTCAGTTCTGCGGTGACTTCCTCTTTCGTGAATCCCGGAAGATCGATCTCCAGCTCATAGCCGCCTTCCAGCTCTTTGATATCGGTTTTCATAACGTTCTTGGCGTTGTGACCATATAGTTTCTTCTCAACGTTGTTCTCTGCGCTGTTATCGAAGAACGGGAAACCTCTCATAAATTCATCAAACATATCCTCACCAAAAATACTCGGCATTAACATAAGTCATCTCTCCTTTATCTATCTAAAATTTACTTATGATCAAATTGTATTATCCTTCAATGGCTACATACTTTTTATTCTCTACCTTCGGCTGTGCTTCCTTCTTCGGAACGAACAGTTTCAGGATACCATGCTTGAACTCTGCCTTAATGTCCTGTTCGGTGATATCTTCACCTACATAGAAGGAACGCTGGCACGCACCCGCGTAACGTTCACGGCGGATATACTTACCGGTTTCTTTCTCCTGCTCGTCCTTATCAAGTCCCTTGGATGCGCTGATGGTTAAGTAACCATCTTTCAGCTCTGCGGTAATCTCGTCTTTTGTGAATCCCGGAAGATCCATCTCCAGCTCGTAGCCGTCTTCCTGTTCCTTGATATCGGTCTTCATCATATTCTTTGCATGACGTCCGTAAAGTTTCTTCTCTATTTTATTACCTGCATTCTCATCGAAGAATGGAAAATCTCTCATAAAGTCATCAAACATATCCTCACCAAAAATACTCGGCATTAACATAAGTCATCTCTCCTTTTCTATCTATGCTCAACCTTGTTTCTTTGGAACCAGGATCTTTCAGAGACCTCCGGGAACCTCTTTCTTTGTTCCCTCTGTATCCCCTTCCTTTGTTCTACATGTACTATAGCACGCATTATTAGCACTGTCAAGAGGTGAGTGCTAATTTTTTGTGAACTTTTTGTGAACTCTTAAAATAGATTTCACGTTGCAGAAAAAGAGAATATTCGATATGCTGTAAAGAAAAGGAGGTGCGAAACGATGGCAAAGATTGATCACGCAGGACTTATTACAGAATCCTATGAAGATGCGCAGCGTTTTTTCGAAGAAGTATTCGGAATGAGAAAATGGAGAGAGGATGGCGAAAAACCGGCCCGCAGATGCTGGTATATGGAAGGAATCCAGTTAAATGAGACTGCTGAGAAGATTGATACAGAAGCACAGAACGGATATGGTCACATTTCCATCGCAGTGGAATCCGTTTCAGAAACGATGGAGAAGCTTACTGGATACCCAGTAAAAGTGATGAATGATCACTGGTTCCAGCTTCCCAACGGCACAAAAATTGAGCTGAAGCCTCTGGATAAGTGGAAAGTGAACAGCTAAGAAAGAAAAGAGAACCGCAGGTTCATGGATGAAATAACCATGAACCTGCGGTTTTTTATGCTTCTTCGTATCCAAGATGAAGGGAGATTTCGTTAGTAGCGGCACGGAGCAGTGGAGCGATTTCTGAGTGAATTCGTTCCTGTGTCATTTTATCGGAATCTCCGAAGACACTCAGTCCGGCAATAATGGAACCGGAGTAGGTGTATAACGGCATGGAAACGCAGACCAGACCCAATTCGCATTCCTGATTATCCATGCCCATTTTGGTTTCCCGGACTTTTTTCAGCTCGGCGAGAAAATCATCCTGAGAAGTAATGGTATAGTCCGTGAATTTGGGAAGTCCCCGGAGCACCAGATAGTCGGAAAGCTGGGATGGGGTTTTCTGGGAGAGGAGCAGTTTGCCAGATCCGGTGGCATGCATGGGTGCCCGCTTTCCAATTCGCTGGAAAGTATGCTGAAATGATGGGGAAGCATCCACACAGTCCAGATAGACACAATCATGATCCTGTTCAATAACCAGACAAACTCCCAGATTCAGTTTATTTACCAGTTCTGTAATATACGGAGCAGTGATGCTCCGAAGTCCAAGATTAGAATTTAAATGTTCGCTCAAGCCGCAGATTTTCCAGGTCAGTGCATAACGGGAGGTTGATTCCTCCTGATAGACATAGTTGGCACTCTGAAGAGCATTCAGATAGCGAAGCACTGTTGACTGGGACATATTTACCTGTGCACTGAGATCCTGAAGCCGGACAGGCAGGCGTTCTTTTGCCAGAGCTTCCATAATTTGAAGCAGTTTATCAGAGGACTGGTTGGAATTTTTCTCATTGCCTCCATTAGAAGTTGTTCTCATAGTATTACCTTTCTGATTCGATCTTACTTATTATAATACTATGAAAATGGCAAAAAAATCAATAGAAAACTAAAATACAAAATTATAGTTCATATAATGAAATTAAATTTAGAAAATAGAAAAATAATATTGACTTTGAAAACGGAAAGTGATATATATAAATTACATTCGAAATTGGAACACGCAAAATGAAATAATGGCTTGCAAAATTGGAGGAGAAATCATGGGTGTAGAAAGAAAAAAATATTGTGTAAACGGAGAGTGGAAAGAGTCTAAGACAACGAAATGGATGGAAGTAACCAACTCCAGTACCGGTGAAGTGATGGCAGAAGTTCCGTGCTGTACTGCAGAGGAAGTAGAAGAGGCAATCGCTTCTGCACAGGCTGCTTTCCCGGAGTGGTCTCAGAAATCTTTAAGTGCAAGAACACAGATGATGTTTAAATGGAGAAATGTACTGGTAGAGCATCTGGATGAACTGACACTTCTCTGTTCCAAAGAGCTTGGAAAAACTCTTGGAGAGGCAAGAGGTGATGTGCTGAAGGCTATTGAGCCGACAGAGCAT
>ENA-USUG01005471-USUG01005471.1-human-gut-metagenome-genome-assembly--contig:-NODE-5471-length-14444-cov-93.059929_pt1 | contig 14444 bp, 19 predicted proteins | sample MGYA00250059_ERZ773394 | MGnify/ENA primary metagenome ERZ773394 (study PRJEB29103, sample SAMN06111957) | human gut metagenome | biome: human gut; feature: ankylosing spondylitis patient; material... | reverse complement strand
AGTAACGGGAAATTAAGACCATTGGGTATACCAACTATGAAAGACCGGGCTATGCAGGCATTGTATCTGATGGCACTGGCTCCCGTAGCTGAAACAACGGCTGATGCCAATTCTTATGGTTTCAGAAAAGAAAGGAGCACGGCAGATGCCGTTCAACAATGCTTCAATGACCTGGCAAGGACGACATCCCCACAATGGATCTTAGAAGGTGATATCAAAGGTTGTTTCGACCATATCAGTCATGAATGGTTGCTTGACAATATCCCTATGGATAAAGTTTTGCTCCGTAAATGGTTGAAAAGTGGATTTATTTTCAACAAGCAACTTTTTCCGACAGAGGAGGGAACTCCTCAAGGCGGCATCATCTCCCCAACTCTTGCAAATATGACTTTGGACGGACTGGAAAAACTGCTTGCCGATAGCTTTCCGATAAACCGCTCGAAGAAAAATTACTATACTCCTATGATAAATCTTGTTCGCTACGCGGATGATTTTATTATCACAGGAGAGAGTAAGGAGTTGTTGGAGAACCATGTTAAACCATTAGTCATTGAGTTTCTTCAAGCAAGAGGGCTTACCTTATCAGAAGAAAAGACTAAGATAACTCATATAGAAGAAGGGTTTGATTTTCTTGGGTTCAATATCAGAAAATATAAAGGCAAGTTTATCACAAAACCATCCAAGAAGAGTCGAAAGAGATTTTTAGATAAGGTTCGTGAAATAGTGGACAAGAACAAGTCTTCTAAGCAACAATCTTTGATACGATTGCTAAACCCAGTCATTAGAGGATGGGCGAACTACTACAAGGGGTGTTCTGCATCGGAAACTTTCCGTAAAACAGATGCACAAATTTTCAACAAACTATGGCGATGGTCTCGCAGAAGACATCCCAAAAAAGGTAAACGATGGATTGCCAACAAGTATTATCACACTGTAAGAGGTAGAAGCTGGACTTTTGCCGTACCGCTTGAAAACAGGAAAGTGGATAAATACCACACTCTTGTGAGATTGTCGGATACGAAAATAAAGCGACATATCAAAATCCGCAGTGAGGCCAACCCATATGATGCCGATTGGAAAGATTTCTTCGATCAATACAAGACCCGAAGAATGCTTGCACACTTAGACGGCAAGCAATATATCTATCGCCTGTGGAATCAGCAAATGCAATGTTGCCCTGTGTGTGGCAAGCACATCACACGGGAAACTCCCTGGAAAATTACTGAAATGACAGGGAGCAGTAGAAAGGCGAAAGTCCTAATACATGATCATTGCAGCCGAATTACTAACAGAAATAAATGGAAGTTACTATGAGCCGGCTTTTAGTTACAAATAAAAGTTTTGAATTGCTTGAGCCGTATGAGGGGAAACTCTCACGTACGGTTCTTAGAGGGGAAAGCTCCCGTAAGGGGGCTGACCTACTCGACATCGAAATGTATCTCAATGAGGCGCACTCGCAGGGGTTGCGCTCCGTAAGGTGCCACTGCAACGTCATGGCATGGGCCGAGAGCGAATCGGAGTTGAAGCGCATCCGCAACGACGTAGGGTCGCAGCTGGCCCTTATGAGCTGCACGCCGCGTCATAACACGGTGGACGTTCCGGTGCTGTTCTGGGCGGCGATTCCCGGCAACGAGGCCGACTTTCCCGCCGAGGAGAGTTTCTACACCTTCCTCGATCAGGCCCTCTGCCTTTTCAACGGGGAGACCAACTACCGCTCGTCGCTCTCGCCCTTCGGAATCAAGATGTCCGACCGCCTGTCGGGCATACCCCTCCATCTGGACATCTCGGACCTTCCGATGAAGCGCGGCGTCATCACGAATCGGAATAAATTTATCCTCGGACCGTCGGGCTCGGGCAAGAGTTATCTGACGAACCATCTGGTTCGTCAGTACTGGGAGCAGGGTTCGCATATCCTGCTGGTCGACACGGGCAACTCCTACCAAGGGCTCTGCTCGCTGATTCACGCCAAGACCAAGGGCCGCGACGGGGTGTATTTCACCTACACCGAGGAGGCGCCCATCGCCTTCAATCCCTTCTATGTCGAGGACGGAGTGTACGACGTGGAGAAGCGCGAGTCGCTCAAGACGCTGCTGCTGACCCTTTGGAAACGCGAATCCGAGGAGCCGACGCGCTCGGAGGAGGTGGCGCTCTCGAACGCCGTGAACCTCTACCTCTCGAAGCTCCGCACCGACCGCTCCATCGTCCCCTCGTTCGATACCTTTTACGAGTTCGTCGAAACCGACTACCGGCGGCTTCTGGAGCAGAAGCGCGTGCGGGAGAAGGATTTCGACCTCGAAAACTTCCTGAACGTGCTGGAACCTTACTATAAGGGCGGCGAGTACGACTACCTGCTGAACTCCGACAGGCAGCTGGATTTGCTGGACAAGCGCTTCATCGTCTTCGAGCTGGACAACATCTCCTCGAACCGGACGCTGCTGCCGGTGGTGACGCTCATCATCATGGAGACCTTCATCTCGAAGATGCGACGGCTGAAAGGCGTCCGCAAGATGATCCTGATCGAGGAGTGCTGGAAGGCCCTCACCTCGGCCAATATGAGTGCATATATTAGGTATTTGTTTAAAACCGTTCGCAAGTATTTCGGCGAGGCGGTCGTGGTGACGCAGGAGGTGGACGACATCATCTCGTCGCCCATCGTCAAGGAGTCGATCATCAACAACGCCGACTGCAAAATCCTTTTGGACCAGCGCAAATACCTCTCGAAATTCGACGGCATACAACGTCTGCTGGGGCTGACGGACAAGGAGCGGGCGCAGATTCTCTCTATCAACCTCTCGAACGATCCTAAACGCCGCTATAAAGAGGTCTGGATCGGACTCGGAGGCGTGCAGTCGGCGGTCTATGCCACGGAAACCTCGGTCGAAGAATATTTGACCTATACCACTGAGGAGTCGGAGAAGATGCAGGTCATGGAACTCTCCGGGAAGCTCGGCGGCGACATCGAAGCCGCCATCCGGCAGTTGGCACGCGAACGCGAAACAAAAACCGAATCTTAATGCCCGCTGCCATGAAACAGTTGCTTTGGATATGCGCCGGCATCCTGCTGACGTTTACCGCCATGCTCGGAGCGTTTCACCTCTTCTACGATTACGAATACCACAAAATCGGTCCGTTGTGCGGAGCATGGCATTCGACACTCGACGATACGCGGCTGATAATCGAGCTGTGCGGCGATGAATTTCGAATCATTCTTACGCACTGCGGCGCCGGCACGGGGCGAAGCACGTCCGAAACGCATGTTCTGCACTACAAGGATTGCGTCTATTACACGGCCTACGGCGGACGCCGGGTCGACCTCTTTTACACGCCTTCGGCCGATGCGCTGCTCCTCGTGCCGGGCGGCGCTTTCAAACGAACCTCAAAATCGCAAGACAATGAACAGTAATCAATCGACACCTGCGTCGGCCGTAGCGGCCCTTCAGCAGGAGATCAGAACCCGCACCGAAGTTATCCGCACTTTGGCGGACCTTCGGGAACAGCTCGACGCCGACCGCATCTGCGGGGCGTGGCTCTCGGCGGAAAACAACCTCTCGGCCTCGATACGCCGTATCGGCGAGGGGACGTGGCGCATCCTCGTCTTCGACCATGCGCTCTGCTACAGACGGCTCGTGCAGGACGGCATCATCGCGCTGCGCCGCCACCGTCTCTGGCTCGGGGCCGACGACGGCAACCGCGTAATCTACGACGCGGCCGCCGAAACGCTCACCATCGGCTGTTACGGACGCTTCGTCGCCGAAGACAGCATCCGCTGCCGGGACGACGACGAAATCGTCGCCGCAGAACCTTTCAACGAACCGGCCGAATAATGGAGCGTCATTCAGGATTTCCGGGCTGCCCCTGCAATCAGGGGCGGCCCTTCGGCAGACGCTGCCCGCAGTCACACATTTCTAAATCCGACGGCTATGGAATGGAAAGATAAGATCGCGCGGCTATTCCGCCGCAAGCCGGACTGGAAAAAGGAGCATCGACGCACGCTCATTGCACGTCATGCTGAAAACCTGCTCCGGGAACGGGATATACGCAGTATGACGGATCTCGTGCGACGGCACCGGAAATCGGATCTGACCATTGCCGGAATCGGGCTGACAATGAATACAGCGACAGACTGCTTTCTCAGGACGCCCGAAGATGCGGCAGGAAAAGATATGCTGGAACTGATGGAGGCCCTGCGCAGGACGCCGCTTGCGAAAAAGATCGGGCGGCGCCTCGCGGACGTTCCGGCTGACACCGCCCACTCCCTGCACGGCCTGCTGGCCATGCACACCTTTCTCTTGGATGCTTATTTGGAGCAGCATCCCGACAGCGGGCTCCGGCAGCCTCCGATGGACGAGGTGCAGGCCGCAGCGCATATCATCGACCGGCAGTTCCGCGCCGAGACGTTCCGCGAGCTGCGCCATCTGGCAGAAACAAGTGGGCATTATATGCCCTCCTGTTACGTCGTGCGACTCTACGATTGGGATACCGATATGGGCCGGTTGCAGGAGATGCGCGGGCGGCTGGACGGCCCGGCATGTCCGGAAGCTCCGCAGCAGGTTCAGCAGCTTCGGGAGCGAATCTGGAAGACCGAGAACCGTATGGTGCGGGAAGCCGAAAAGGTGCTGGAGAGCGATCCGGAAATTCCCCTGCGGCAAACCTACATCGAGAAACTCGATGCCGAGTTGCAGACCTTAGGATGGTTAGCACGCTTCCCGGAAAAAGTCGATAGCCCTTATATCAACCGGCAGCTGCTCGACAAATACGGTATCGAGCCGGGCATCCCCCGCGAAGAGCAGTCCCGGCAGGCCGAAAAAGCCTTCCGCGAGCTGGACGCACGGCTCGTACGCATGACCGGACGGCAGTCCTACGCCGACGATCTGTTCGAGTCCCTGCGACGGAAAGGGCCGAAGCCGGAGAAACATGCCTCCGGAGTGCGGCAGAAAGAGATCGATTCTACAAGGAAAGAGCAAACCGGACAACCGGCTTCGGGTCGGCGGATAAAGCGGTGATGCCCGTCTTCGGGTGAATATCCTCAATAACACAATCAATTCAAGCATGAAACAGAAAATTATCCTGCTGTGTCTGTGCCTCTTCTGCACGGGCCGCAGCACATACGCCCAGTGGGTCGTCTCGGATCCCACGAACCTCGCGCAGGGCATCGTCAACTCCACCAAGCAGGTCGTCGAAGCCGCCAAGAACGGCCAGACCATGTTGCAGAGCTTCCAGGAAACCGTGAAGATTTATGAGCAGGGAAAGCGATACTACGACGCCCTGAAAAGCGTCAGCAACCTCGTCCGCTCGGCCCGCAAGGTGCAGCAGTGCATCCTTTTGGTCGGCGAAATCTCGGACATCTATGTCGATGGTTATAAACGTATGGTTTCCGACGAGAACTTCACGCCCGCGGAGCTGGCGGCCATCGCCGCAGGCTACGCCCGCATCATCGAGGAGTCGGCCGGGGAATTGAAGGAGCTGCAGAACATCGTGAACCCTACGGACATGTCCCTGACGGACAAGGATCGTATCGACGTGGTGCAGCGCGTCTACGGCGTCCTGCGGCGCCACCGCGATCTGGCACGCTACTACACGCGCAAGAACATCTCCATATCCCTGCTGCGGGCCGCCCGGAAGCGGGACATGGAGGGTGTACTCTCGCTCTACGGAACCGACGAACAACGCTACTGGTAGTATGGTACGCATGCTTTCCCTCACGGAGAACCTGCATACGATTCTCCGGGTGTTATACGACGATATGATGGCGCTGTGCTATCCGATATCGCAGGTCGCAATGGCCATCGCAGGGATCGGGGCGCTGCTCTACATCGCTTACCGCGTCTGGCAGTCGATAGCCCAAGCCGAACCTATCGACCTCTTTCCCCTCATGCGGCCCTTCGCCATCGGCATCTGCATCCTGTTCTTCCCGACGCTCGTGCTGGGAAGCCTGAACGGCATTCTCTCGCCGCTGGTAAAGGCCACGCATTCGCTTATGGCCGGGCAGACGCTCGACATGGAACAATGGCAGGAGCGGCGCGAGCGGCTCGAACTCGAAGGCTGCGACCAGATGCCCCCGGACAGCTATTACGCCGAAGACGAGGAGATGGAACGCGAACTCAGCGAACTGGGCGTGGACGACCAGACGCAACAGACACTCGACCGCATGAACGAGGAACGCTCCTCATGGTCGGTGAAGGGGCTCATCTTCAAAGGCTTGGCATGGATACTCGAACTGCTCTTCGCGGCGGCGAGCGTCATACTCGACGTGCTGAGAACTTTCTATCTGGTCGTGCTGTCGCTGCTGGGGCCGATCGCCTTCGCAATCTCCGTGTTCGACGGATTTCAGTCCACGCTGACGCAATGGCTCACGAAATATGTCTCGATTTACCTGTGGCTGCCCATCTCGGATCTTTTCTCGGCGATCATCGCACGTCTGCAAACCCTTTCGATGCGCCACGACGCCGACCTGATGGCCGAAGGCTACAACTGGTATGTGGACTGGTCGAACAGCCTGAACCTGATCTTCATGCTCGTGGCCGTGTGCGGATACCTCTGCATCCCCTCGATCGCCTCGTGGGTCGTGCAGGCGAACGGATTCGCCGCCTACAACAAGACCGTCTCGAAGATGACCTCGCTCGTAAGCGCCGGAGCCGGATGGACGGCCGGCAAAGCATGGGCCGGGGCCAAAGGCGCCGGCTCGGCGGCATTATCGGGCGGTAAGGCCGTGGGACGCGGCATCATGAACGGCGCCCGGCTTATTTTCAGAAAATAAAATAACCCGTTATTATGGAATTCAAGTGTTTAACGAACATCGAAACATCGTTTCGGCAGCTGCGCATGTACGCGCTCGTCTTCGCCGGAGTCTGCGCCGTCGTTACCGTGGCGGCGGTCTGGATGTCCTACTCTTTCGCCGAACGGCAGCGGCAGAAGATCTACGTGCTGGACAACGGACGCTCGCTGATGGTGGCGCTCTCGCAGGACCTCGCACAGAACCGTCCCGTAGAGGCCCGTGAACATGTGCGGCGCTTCCACGAGCTCTTCTTCACCCTCTCGCCCGACAAGGCGGCCATCGAGTCCAACGTCGGACGCGCCCTGCAGATGGCCGACAAAAGCGCCTTGTCCTACTACAAGGTCCTGCAGGAGAAAGGATTCTTCAACCGCCTGATCGCGGGCAACGTCTCGCAGATGGTCAAAGTGGACAGCATCCGCTGCGACTTCGACCGCTATCCCTACGAGGTTACGACCTTTGCCCGGCAGCGCATCCTGCGCGAAAGCACCGTCACGGAGCGGTCGCTCGTCACGACGTGCCGTCTGGTGAACGTCTCCCGCTCGGACAACAACCCGCAGGGCTTTATGGTCGAGGCGCTGAACATCGTCGAGAACAAAGACATTGCGACCTATGACCGCTAAACCGCATTCCCTGCGCTGCCGCATCCGTTGGGTGCGGCGGTCGCTGCGGCGCCGGCACGACACGCTCGCGCCCTGCATCCGGGAACGGATCGTACTCGCGGCGCTCGTCCTGCTTCTCTTCCTTTACCTTTGGCTCCTGTTCGCAGCGGACATGGGATCGGAGTTAGAGATCGGACATCCCGAATTATTACATCTTAAACCGTAAACCATTATGACAGAAAACAAGAATCCATGCAGCGACCCTTCGGCGGAGTTCGAACGGCAGCGCAAGCGCAAGGTGCTGCTCTTTGCGGCGATCCTCGGATGCATCTTCCTCGTTGTGCTGTGGTTCATATTCCGGCCTGCGCCCGTCAAGCCTCAAGAGGGGGCCGCGGGGATCAATACGTCGGTTCCGGACGGCAAAGCGCAGGCCACCGTCGGAGACAAACGCAAAGCCGCGGAACAGCTCCGCAGCGAGGAGCAGCAGCAGAAACGCATGATGACACTCGGCGACAACTCGTTCTCGCTGCTGGACGACGGGCTCAAACCTGCCGAGGAGCCTGCACCGGCGGACAACCCCGCACTGCGGGCCTCCGAGGCCAACCGGGCCATGCAGCGGCAGGTGCAGGGCTTCTACGCCGCTCCGCAGCGCAATGCCGAGGTCGAAGCCCTGAAAGAGCAGGTCGCAGCCCTGCAATCCCAGCTCGACGCCGAGCGGCAGCAGCCCGATCCGCTGGAACTGGCCGAGGAGCAGTACAAGCTCGCCCGGAAGTATCTCGGCGGCGGAGTGGCCGTAGATGAAGAAACTGTTGAGCCGACGAAGCAGCGGAAGGATTCGCGCCTGTCGGTCATGCGGCCCGTTCGGGAAGGTGAGGTCGAAGCCTCGACACTCGACACGCGGGCGGATTTCACCATCGAACGTAACTTGGGATTTCTCACGGCGGCAGGTGATGTCGCGCATGCCGACATTCCGACTGTCAGGGCTTGTGTCGCTCAGACGCAAATCATACGTGCCGGAAGCACCGTGCAACTGCGGTTGCTGGAAGCCGTGCGTATCGACGGAGTGACCATTCCCCGTTATACGCCGCTATACGGTCTTGCGACGATCTCCGGAATGCGGCTGCAAGTCACGGTGTCGTCCGTCGAATACGGCGGACGGATCTTCGCCGTCGAAGCCGTGGCTTACGACCTCGACGGCCAGCCGGGGCTCAACGTCCCGAACTCCCGCGAGCGGACGGCCCTCAAAGAGGCGCTGGCGTCTGTCGGGCAGACAGCCGGCACGAGCGTAAACGTCACCCGTTCGGCCGGGCAGCAGGTGTTGTCCGAGCTGGCCCGCGGAGGATTGCAGGCTTCGTCGCAGTATGTCGCCGGGAAGCTCCGCGAGGTGAAGATTACCCTCAAAGCCAACCATCAGCTATTATTGATTTCAAAACAACAGTAAAATGAAAAGAGACCTTATTTATCTGTTCCTGATTGTCGCAGCAATCGCCGCGGCAAAAGTCACGGCACAGACGACACAGGAAACGCCGGCGGAAATTCGTCCCCAGCATATCGAAGCGGGATTCACCAAGACCGTACACATCCTCTTCCCGTCGCCTGTCACGTATATCGACATCGGCTCGATGGACATCATCGCCGGCAAGGCCGACGGAGCCGAGAACGTCGTGCGCGTGAAAGCCGCCGTGCGGAATTTCGCAGCAGAAACCAACCTGACGGTCATCACCGAAGACGGCGGATTTTTCACTTTCGATGTCTATTATGCCGAGAATCCGGCTGTCTCGACCCTCAATCTTACAGTGCAGGATCAGCAGACGGAAGGTGTGAAGAAACCGGATGCCGCGGGCGATCCGCAGCCGGCGCCCCCGGCATCCGAAGGCCGGGTGCTGCTGCGCGAGGTAGGCCGCGAGAAGCCTGCGACCGTAAAGCGTATGTTGAGCGACATATACCGGCAGAACCGTACAGATGTAAAGGGCATTCGCACGAAGAAGTACGGCATCGGGGTCGAAGTGCTGGGGATTTACGTGTTCAATGACGTGATATACATTCACACCTGCATCTCGAACGACACGAACATCTCCTTCGAGGTGGATGCGCGGCGGTTCATCGTAGCGGATCGCAAACTCGCCAAGCGTACGGCACAACAGCAGACATCGCTCGAAATCCTGCGCGTATGCAACGATCCGGCAGTTGTAAGGGGGCACCAGCGTCAGCGGACGGTATTCGCGCTGCCCAAGCTCACGATCCCCGACGACAAGGTGCTTTTGCTGGAAATCGTCGAGAAAAACGGAGCCCGCCATCAGACGGTGGAGATACCCGCAGGGGAATTGTTGGATGCGAAACTCCTGTAAAGAGACAGGCGGTCGAACCCGATGCGGAAGTTTTTATGCAGCAGTGGGAATGTTTCGAATCCGTGCGGCGATCTTACAGGAGCACTTTGCAAGAGGATATTCAGACGTGGTTCCGCACGCTGCGGCTCTGAAAGGCTGTTCGTTTCCGAACAATCAGACACCCCGGTACGGTTTTCAGACCGTACCGGGGTGTCTTTCATGCAGCTTGAGGAAACTCAATATTCATCTTCGTTGAAGAAGAAATCGTCCTTGGAGGGGTAGTCGGGCCAGATGTCTTCGATAGATTCGTAGATTTCACCCTCGTCTTCTATCTCCTGCAGGTTTTCGAGCACTTCGAGCGGCGCACCCGAACGTACTGCATAGTCGATGAGTTCATCTTTCGTTGCGGGCCAGGGGGCATCTTCGAGTTTCGATGCCAGTTCAAGTGTCCAATACATGATTCGGTAAAGTTTTATCTCTCTGAATTTTCCGGAAAAACAAGGCTTTTCCTTACAGGGATGCAAAGGTAAAGCAAAAAAACGATGCCCGCAAACGGAACGATCCCCACGGCCTACATTCCGGACGTTCGAATGTCCTAACATCCGATTTCTACGGATGTGTCCGGCGTATAGGACTATGCGGTATCCCGGGGAGAAGAACCGAAAATCGCAACGAGAATTCCGATCCCCGCAAAGGTTCGTGAATCCGAACCGGAGATATGTCGCCGCCCGAGGTATCCGGGAAGACAGCATGCCGCCGTACAGCCGCCGACGGACTTTTTCCAGACACTGACAGCGTCGTAAAGAATTTCCGCAATGTAAAATCGGATATTATCCGGTATAACCTATATGGAATTTTCGTATCTTTATGGAAACCTAAAACCTATCGAACCATGAAATTCTTCATCGACACAGCCAATTTGGAGCAGATTCGCAAGGCGCACGAACTGGGCGTTCTGGACGGCGTGACGACCAACCCATCGCTGATGGCCAAAGAGAACATCCGGGGTACGGAGAACTGCAACCGTCATTACGTTGAAATCTGTAACATCGTCGAAGGGGACGTGAGCGCCGAGGTCATAGCCACCGACTTCGAAGGAATGGTGCGCGAAGGCGAGGCGCTGGCGGCGCTGCATCCCCGCATCGTCGTGAAACTGCCCTGCACGGCAGCAGGAATACGGGCCGTGAAATATTTTGCCGCCAAGGATATCCGGACGAACTGCACGCTGGTATTCTCCATAGGGCAGGCGTTGTTGGCGGCAAAGGCCGGAGCGACCTATGTATCTCCGTTCGTGGGACGTCTCGACGACATCTCCGAAGACGGCGTGGCATTGGTAGCCCACATCGTGAAGGTCTACCGCACCTATGGTTACAAAACGCAGGTGCTGGCCGCTTCGATCCGTCATACGCAGCATATTATCCAGTGTCTCGATGCGGGTGCCGATGTGGCGACATGCCCCCTTGCGGCAATCGAAGGGCTGCTCAGACATCCGCTGACGGACAGCGGGCTGGAGAAGTTCCTCGCAGACCATGCACGCCTGAATGCCTGACGGGTCACCGGCAGCGATAAAACGGCAACGCCCCGATTCGAACATCCGAATCGGGGCGTTGTGGCAATCATTTCTTTCCCAAAAGCCGCTGGAAGGCGGGAGAAGGCTTAAATGCAGGAATATCGTGCGCCGGAATTTTGATCGTCGTATTCTTCGTAATGTTACGCGCCGTCTTTTCTTTGCGATGCTTAATCAGGAACGTACCAAAACCGCGGAGGAAAACGTTTTCCTTGCGGATCTGTGCGGCTCGCACCTCTTCCATGAAACCTTCCACGACGGCTAAAACGGTCACGGCTTCGACGCCCGTTTCCTGGGCGATCTGCTTTACGATATCTGCTTTGGTCATTTTTGTAAGTTTTTGTCCGACAAAGATAAACAAACTTCCGAACTGAAAAAAGCCCATCGACAATCCGATGATTATACCAACAGGTTTATTGTATTGCCGCAGAACGGCGCATCGTGATATTAGAAAATAAAAATCCGGGTTCGGACATTTTTAACATGGATACGGATTCATCTCTTCCGACCCCGTTTCATAGAGGTCATATCCTTGTCCTCCGCTACGGGACGTTTCTGTTCTTTTAACGGCCACTGCGAAAAAATATGCTCTTGGCGGACTGTCATCTCTTTCAGTCGTCGGGCGATCTGTTTCCAGTCGTATTCGAAATTCAGCATGACGATATCCTCACCGAAATCGATGTCATCGAAATATGTGAGTGCCTTGAACGGGCGGATGACATTTGCCTGCGGAAATTTTCGTTCGTAGCATTTGAGCATCTCATAAAACGGGATGCGGGTGGACAGACAGGCGATATCCACGAAATCTTTGAGCCGCGAACCGTCGTCGGCTATCGCAGACAGCTTCATGGCGACGATATCCTCGATGCTGTATAAACGGATTCCGGATTCCGCATAGGGCTGCCGGAGATATGCATATTTGTGAGCTATGCAGTCGATCTTAACGCCGTCGATCATGCCTTTCAGCGTGTCGGGGCGCCTGAAGGCCGTTTGGAATCCGTATCGCTGCGAAAGAAACGCTTCGAGTTCCCCGGCGTCGAACGACTCCGGAGTGAACAGATCCAGATCGACACTCACACGATGCCCCAGATATAAGGCCAAAGCCGTACCTCCGGCCAGATTGAACGCCGCAAGCCGGGGCTCGGCCTCCAACTGTTTCAACAACCCAAGTGTCTGCGGCGCAACTGTCTGCGTGTGTAACATCTCAATTCCTCTTTTTTAAGGCCGAAAGCCGTACATACGAAATTCATATCCTGCGCCGAGAGTGTCGGAACCTCTTTGATAATTTCCCGGAAGCCTTCGATGCCTCCGTAGAGGTCGAACGCCGCGAAGTAGTCCCGGAGCCATCCCCGTTCTATGATGCGCTGCACGACGACCTTACGCGAACGCTGCCAGTCGAACTGCGTCAAGTCATAGTCCCAAAGTAATGTCTTTGAGACCTTGCAGCAGCCTTTATTTCGGATATAGTCATCGAATATGGTCATGGGCCGGAGTTCGTTTCGCTTTACAAATATACGAATTATCCTGATGATATGCAATTTCCGTGCTTTGTCCGGCATACGCCTTCAAGAGTTGTGTCTTATCGCTCGTCATTCGCCGCAGCAAACATGGGACAAATCGGATATACACTCCCCGACGAAGGTCGGATACGGTGGTACGGACATCTCCGAACCGATTGTCCCTGTCTGCAGCATAGCGCAAAATTTTCATACGCATAAATAACCGGTTTTTCAGGTGTGGGTCGCCCAGCCGTGAAAGGGACGGTCGATAAAACAGCACGACCGATCCGGACATCCATGATAAACCAATCCGCCGACAACGCCCAGACTCCCGTCGGGATAGCGTTCCTTGAAGAGGAACGAATAGGGCGCGAAGTCCCTGTAAAGTTCGATCTGGCACGGATGATGGGGATTTTGCTCACGGCGTTCGAGGCGCTCCAAACATTCCCGAAGCGTGCTGTCGCCGATGCTTTCGGCGTATTGCACTACCTTATCGTAGTGCTCCTGACACATGATTTTCATAAGGCTTGATTTTTAGGTCTATTTCCCCATTCCGGGGTGTTGTTCCAGAAAGAGCATCCGCTGCCGGATATAATGCAGCAGCGGTTCTCCGTCGCCGACAGATTCCATAATGTTGTTCGTTCCGCCAATATCCTTCAGCACTTTCAATGAGAAAGAGTTGTGTATCTGCCCCGAATCGAACTGCAAATCGTGTCCGGACTCGGTAAAGGTGATGCAGACAGGTCTTCCCCGCTTTGTTCTGCCGAAAACCGTGATAGCACCACGCAGGTCTATCGGATAAAACTCGTCGTTATTCTCCCAGTCGATCTCAGGAGTCAGGCGGACGATCTCCGCCATGACCGGACGGAGCAGCCCTTCCGTCCAATGCGGATCATTCAACCGCTCCCGTTCTTGCTTCAGATGTTCAATCTCCCGATCGATCTCCTTGCGGCGCTTGTCGCACTGCGTTTTATGCAGGCGGTAGCGCGTAATGATATTCTCAATAGCATTATATTATGCATACCAACTGCACCGCAGGGGCTGCCCGTCCCATTTCCACGCAGTACGGTATGAGTCGATGCGGATATAATTTTTCGACAGACGGTGCGTATGGGTCTTGCCCTTGAAAACATCGGGCAGCGGGACGGTCGTTCCGCACATATAGCCGTCTTCGGTAGTTCGCTGGTCGAGCTGCCGCAGGTCTACCGCGCTGCCGCGGATCGCTATGACCTGATAGAAGTCGATATTGGTCTGCTCCCAGCCCCACGACGAGTAGAGGATGTCGCCGACGCGCAGCGAACGTCGGAACTCCTCACTCGACCGCGCTACGGCTTCGTCATGGCGCCGGAAGCGCTCGGCCTCCTGCCGGATACGCTCCATAGCCTTGTCGTATTCTTCCGGGGTGTGGGCCTTGTAGACATACCGGGGGGCGCTTCATCCCCGGTGTCCATGCCGCGATACAGCGGCCGTTACGGCCCTGAAACCGGACAAGCGAGATGTTATAGATCAATTCGGGAGCGAAGCCCGTCCCCTGCGCGAGACGCGCGGCGTTCTTGTTGATGCGATAGGTTTTCATTGTATTTCGGATTTAGGGTTCGTTTCTTCTTCGACGATTTGGAACTTGTCGGGATTCCAGCCCTTTGCGAACAGCGCGGCCTGCGCGTCGAGGACGCTCGG
>ENA-USUG01005469-USUG01005469.1-human-gut-metagenome-genome-assembly--contig:-NODE-5469-length-14447-cov-4.474809_pt1 | contig 14447 bp, 9 predicted proteins | sample MGYA00250059_ERZ773394 | MGnify/ENA primary metagenome ERZ773394 (study PRJEB29103, sample SAMN06111957) | human gut metagenome | biome: human gut; feature: ankylosing spondylitis patient; material... | reverse complement strand
ATGGAGTAAAAGGAATGGTTCAGGATATCCGTCAGAATGAAATCGGAGTAATCCTTTTCCTTCGCCCTGCTGCCTCTGGTGGCGCTGGGAACGGTGTGCCTGCTGAAGGAGAAAAAGTTTTTCCTCTATACGATCACGCTGTTTCTGTCCGTCTATTCCAATTATTATATCGGGTTCTTTACCTGCATTTTCGTTTTCCTGCTGTTTCTTGTATACGAAATTTGCCGCTGGGGCGGGTGGAAGAAGCTGTTTGCGGATCTTGGGAGAATCGCCCTGTTTTCCCTGCTGGCGCTGGGAATGACTGCCATTCTGACTTTCCCGGCGCTGTCGGCCCTGCAGACTACCCAGTCCAGCGTGAACAATTTCCCCACCGGTTTCCGGCTGAACATCGCCAAGGAGAACACCATCAAGGGGCTTCTGGACGCCATGCGGCAGGTGGCGGGGAACATGGGCGGCAGCATCGAGCCGACCTTCAAGGAAGGACTGCCCAATCTTTACTGCGGCATTTTCAGCATCCTGCTGATGTTCCTGTACCTGATGGCGAAGGACATCAAGCGCAGGGACAAGTGCTGTGCCGTGATCCTGCTGCTGTTTTTCAACGTGAGCTTCATCATCCGGCAGCTGGATTTCATCTGGCACGGCTTCCATTTTACCAATATGATCCCCTATCGGTTCAGCTTCCTGTACAGCTTCGTGGTGCTGTACATGGCCTACCGCGCATGGCTGATGCGCAGGAAGTTCCGCCCGGTGCAGATCGTGATCGCCGGGGCGCTGACTGCGGGGGTGCTGGCCTGCTCCAATGAGCTGTTCGAGACCGTGCCGCTGGAGCTGGGCAGCCTGACGCTGCAAATCCCTCTCTACTTTATATATAATCTGATTTTTCTGGTGCTGTATCTCACCGTCATGCTCTACGGTCAGCTGGAAGTGCCGGAGGGAACCACGGAGCGTCAGAAAATCCGTGCCCGCGCCAAGCGGAACCGTCAGCGTGCCCGGATTCGGATATTGGCGCTGTCCGTCATGGGCGTGGAGCTGACCTCCACGCTGGTGTGCTTTGGACTGTATTTCACGGGTACGGGTGTGTCCAATTATCCAAAGGGAACCACCTACACTGCCTCCGTCATCCGCTATATGTACGAGCGGGAGGACGATAACCTCTTTTTCCGGGCGGAGACCACCCATTCCCAGACCCTGAACGACGGTGCCCTCAACGGCTACAACGGCATTTCCGCCTTTACCAGTTCCGCCAATGTCAAAGTCACGGAGTTCATGCGGGCGCTGGGCTACGGTGCGAAGAACACCTATAACCGCTACTGCTTCGAGGAAAGCTCCCCGGTGGCGAACCTGTTTCTGGGCATCAAGTATATGATCGAGCGGGACGGGAAGGACAAGTCCAGCACCTATTTTGACGAGGTGAACCGCTTCGGCGTGGCGTCCCTGCTGGTCAATACCGCGTATCTGCCGCTGGGCTTCCTGACGGAGCCGGCGCTGGCGGAACTGGACTTTTCCGCCAGCAGCGGAACGTTCCAGTTCCAGAACGACCTGTTCACTGCCGCCACGGGCATTGACGAGGAGGTCTGGCACAAGCTTCAGGGCGAGAATCTGACCATCACCGGTAACGGTGCGAACATCACGGAAAGCAATTCCACCGGCTACTGCAAGTATTCCGACTGTGTTTCCGGTGCCAACGTGACCTATACCTACACCGCTGACCGGGACGGCTTTGTGTGCGTCCACCTGAATCTGCCCAAGCGGAACGATTTCTACGTCAGCGTCAATGGCGTGGAGCTTTACAAGGAGACCATCAGCCTGTCCCAGATGATCGCGGTAGGGGATGTGAAGACCGGAGATACGGTGGACATCCGCATCGAGTGCGACAAGGACGAGAGCAGCACCATGACTGTCAGCGCCGCCGTTCTCAACGGGGAGCGGTTCGCGCGGGGCTATGAAATTCTGTCGGCGTCCCAGCTGAATCTGACGAAGTTCCGCTCCACGCTGGTGGAGGGAACCATCGACTGCGACCGGGACGGCCTGCTGTATACCTCCGTTCCGCAAAACGGAAACTGGAGCGTCAAGGTGGACGGCAAGCCTGCCGAGATCAAACTGGTAGGGGACTGCATGGTGGCCGTGAATCTGACGAAGGGCGTCCACAACGTTCGCCTGATGTATCACAACGCCGCGTTCAGCCTTGGCTGGAAGATCAGCCTCGCCTGCGCCGCCGTTTTCGGCGGGCTGGCATGGAGCGTCTACAGACCCGACAAGAAGCGCAAAAAATAACAAATACGCTGCCATCTCCCAATCGGGGATGGCAGCGTAAACTTTATCGGATTGCTTCCGTGATGGTGCCTCCGCCGACCACTAGATCGCCCTGATACACCACCACCGCCTGACCGGGGGTGACGGCGCGCTGGGGGATGTCGAATTCCACCCGGGCAAAGCCGTCCGCTTCGGGGTAAATGGTTCCGGGCTGTTCCGTCTGGCTGTGGCGGGTCTTGACCGTCACTTTAACAGGCTCGGTCAGCTCCGGGAAGGGATACCAGACCCAGTTGTTCCCCCGCAGGGCGGAGGAAAACAGCGCCTCATTCGGCCCCACCGTGACGGTGTTCTTCTCCATATCCTTTCCGCAGACGTACACCGGCGCGCCCATGGCCAGACCCAGCCCCTTGCGCTGTCCCAGCGTGTAGCACACCGCACCACGGTGTTTGCCGACCACGCGGCCGCTTTCGTCCAGAAAATCCCCGGCGGGGTAGTGCTTGCCGGTGTAGCGTTCCAGAAATGCCGGATAATCACCGCCCGGCACGAAGCAGATGTCCTGAGAGTCGTGCTTCCGGGCGTTGATAAAGCCGTTTTCTTCTGCAATGGCACGTACCTCCTGCTTGGTCAGACCGCCGAGGGGGAACTGAATCCGGGCAAGCTGCTCCTGATTTAAGCAGGCGAGAAAGTACGTCTGGTCTTTGGCTTTGTCCGCCGCCTTATATAATAGGTATCGGTCGCCGGACTTCCTTACTTGCGCGTAATGCCCGGATACCACGCAGTCGCACCCCAGCTCCAGAGCGCGGCGGAGGAGCCGGTCGAATTTCAGATACCGGTTGCAGTCGATGCAGGGGTTGGGAGTGCCGCCGCATTCGTAGCAGCTGACAAATTTCCGGATGACCTGCCGCTCGAAATCGTCCTTGAAGTTGAACACGTAGTGGGGAATTCCCAGACGTCTGGCCACGCTGCGGGCGTCCTCCACGTCGTCCAGACTACAGCAGGTGTGTCCTTTTTCCAGACCGATCATATCATTGCCGTACAGCCGCATGGTCGCGCCGATGCACTCGTAACCCGCGCGGAGCATCAGCAGCGCCGCCACGGAGCTGTCCACGCCCCCCGACATGCCGATCAGCGCCTTCTTGCCGTCCATGAAATCCCTCCCGATGACTTTTGGAACCTCTGAATAAATCGTCTTCGGCTGAGCCAAAATCTTCTGCCGCCAGCTCTCGCCGATTTCATCAGAGGTTCCTTTTTTGAGTATATCAGCGGAAAAGGAGAATGTCAACGGAGAAAACCTGACAGGCAGGAAAAAAGAATGACATTTTCTGCGGTAAAAAGCGGCGCTTTTTCAGGATTTATGACAGAAACGGTATACAATACGGGGAGAAAAGGGAATGGAAAGGTTTCTCGTAAAACAAACTGTTACAAAAATGTAATTTTTTTTAAAAAAGGGGTTGCAATTTGTAAACACCTCTGATATAATATGGCTACTTACATAAGAGCAAAGGAGTAAGTAGCTATGAAAAAGAGAATTGTGTGTGTATTATTAACTCTGATCATGCTGGTCAGTCTGGTGCCTGTCACCGCTCTGACCGCGTCCGCTGCTTCGCTGAAGACCAGTGAGGCCGCGATTACGATCATGAAGAAGCTGGCTATTTTTAAGAGTGCGTGCTATCAGGTAACCGGCACCAATGAATTCCGCATTGGTTACGGCACGGTGTGCTCTGAGAAGCATGAAACAAAGTACGAGGGCGGCAAGGTTGTCAGCAGTGATGCGGGCAAGCACTCCGTCACGCAGGCGCAGGCTGATCAGGCTCTGCGCAAGCTGATTCTGGATCTGGACGCGAAGGTCAACTCCTTTGCTTCTTCCAACAGCCTGACCCTGTCCCAGTGCCAGCATGACGCTCTGGTTCTGTTCACCTTCGACGTGGGCACTTCTTGGATGAGCGGCAGCGGCGTTGTCAAGAGTGCTATCGTCAGCAAGGCCAGCACCAACGATCTGCTGAAGGCCATGAGTGACTGGGCGGGCGATCAGGATGATTTCCGCCGCAGAAAGATCGAAGTCAACATGTACAAGAACGGGATCTACTCCGATGTGACGCCCAGCAGCTTTGGCACCGTTACATATAATCCCAACTATGGTACTCTCCCGCAGAACGGCACGGGCACCTACAGTGTACTTTTTGACACGACGAAGACCTCTGCTCACATTCCTTCTCCCACCCGCTCCGGCTTTAAGTTCATCGGCTGGTATACGGCAAGAGAAGGCGGCGAACGGGTTCCCGCTCTGACGGCAAGCTGCAACGGTAAGGAACTGTGGGCTGCATGGCAGGACACTTCCCTGACAGCCAACAACGTTGACAGTGCAAGCTACGTACACGAAATCAGTGAGACGCTGAAGGTTTCTCAGCTGGCATCGCTGAACGTATATTCTGTTCCTACTACCAAAAATGTGAAGCCCTTCCGTACCATTAAGAAGGATATAACCACTGTTTCTGTAATCAAGGATTTCTTTGACGAGAACGGCAACAGATGGTGCAAGCTGTCCACCGCCGGAGACGGATGGGTCCTGCTCAAGTCCTCCGGACAGAGCGACAGCGGCAATACCGAATACACCGGCGGCAAGATCAATGTGACCGTTACGGTTACCAACGCCTATGTCAACAGACGTGCCAGCGACAGCGCTTCCAGCGCCAAGAACGGTGTCTACACCGCCGGCACGAAGCTGAAGATCATCGCCACCAATGATGCTAAGACCTGGGGCCAGGTGGAGGAGAACGGCGTGGCCGTGGGCTGGGTCGCCCTGATGTACACCGACTGGAGCACCGTCTATGACGGTTCTAATCCCAGCGACGCCAACAACACCACGCCCATTGCCACCGCAACCGTTACCTACAACGGCTATCTGAACGCCCGCAGCGATCCCGGTGTGGACAACAAGATCGTCGGCGGCTTTGCAAAGGATACCACGGTCAACATCTATGAGATCCGTACTGTCAACGGTCACCGTTGGGGCCGTACCTCCTCCGGCTGGATCTGCCTGACTTACACCAGCGTAAAGATGCTCACCGATAAGAATGTTTCCGATAAGGGTGTTCTGGATTACGCTTTCGAGGTCACTATGGTGAATTCCGGCGCTGATCTCAAGACCTATGCGGAGCCTTCTGCCAATTCCATTGACAGCGATACCATCAAGGCCGGTACGACGGGCCTTAAGATCACCAACGCGGCAGTTGCTGACGGCCTGATCTGGGTGAAGGCACACTGGACGGTCAAGGAGACTGACAAGAACGGTAAGACCAACGTGATTGCCAAGTCCGGCTGGGTGACCTACAATAACTTTAACCTTGTCCCGACCAAGTTCACGGTTGTCAGCGATACGCTGAACATCCGAGATGCGGCCGGCAGTCAGAATCAGTTCGTATTCAAGCTCACCAAGGGCGTGGAAGTGGAGGTTCATGAAATCAGTCTGGCCAACGAGGAAATCTGGGGCAGGATTGAGGGCTACACCTCCGGCGGCGTTAACTATGACGGCTGGATCAATCTGGCATCCAACTATGTCAAGCGTTCCAGCAAGATCGCCATTGACGGCGGCACCAAGGGCGCTATCGGCACCGGCACCGTTGTGAACGCGGATTCCGTCCGCATCCGTATGACCGGCGCTCTGTACGGTCAGGTTCTGGGCAGCATCAACCGCGGTACCAAGGTGGCCGTTCTGGAAGAGAAGGATGGCTGGTACAAGATCGACTTCGACGTTGACAACAACAAGGAGACCGACAGCTGGATTTACAGCCAGTATCTGGAGGTCAAGATGGGCGTCGTGGAGTCCGGCACCGGCAGCACCGGCGGCACCGGTACGACCCAGAAGACGGACGGCACCGGCAAGGGCATCATTGCCAACACCTACGCCGGCGTAAATGTCCGCAGCGGCGCAGGCATCGCCAACGCCATCGTGGGCAAGATTCTCAACGGCACGGAAGTGACCATCCTGGAGGTCAAGCTCGTCGGCGCCGCCAAGTGGGGCCGTGTGAAGCAGGGCTGGATCTGCATGGACTATGTCACCATGATCTCCTACGACGAGATTCCCGGCAACAACAGCAATAACGGCAGCAGCGGCAACAAGGGCACCGGCGTGGACTCCTTCGACGAGGCTGAGAGAACCACCACCACCGCCGTCTACACCGGCTCTGTCAAGGCCGATACCACCGTTTACAAGACGCCTAACCCGAACCTGAAGGATAATACGGTTCGTTCCATCGGCACAGGCGAGAATATCACCATCCATGAGCTGACGGCTGTTACCCTGGAAATTTACGAGGGCAACAAGACTGAGGGTACGGACAAGGATGTTGAGACGGTCGTGAAGCAGACCTCCTACTGGGCGCGCATCAACGACGGCTGGATCAAGGATCCCGATGTGAACATCCAGCTGAACGCTCTGGACGAGAAGGTTCACACCGTGACCGGCGCTTCCGAGCTGAATGTGCGCAAGGCTGCCGGAACCGGCAATGACAGCATTGCCAAGCTGAAGAAGGGCGATCAGGTTCCCGTGACCAAGCTGGAGATCGTCAAGGATTCCGGCACCAGAACCCTCACCGTCTGGGGTCGTGTGGAAACCAGCGACGGCATCGTGGGCTACTGCGACCTGAGCTACATGTCCGAGGGTGCTCTGTACGAGAAGAAGGAAGAGCCTACGACTCCGACAACTCCCTCCGCGCCCACCATCGGCAGCACCGGCAACACCGGCGACGGCGGCTTCGTGAACAACAAGGGCGGCTACAAGTACACCGGCAAGGTCATCAACACCGAGTCTCTGAATGTCCGCGTTACCGCCTCTACCGGCGCCAAGAAGGCTACCACATTGAAGAAGGGCGCCAACCTGGTGATCTACGAGACCAAGATCTCCGAGGATATGGCCTGGGGTCGCTGCGACGCAGGCTGGGTCTACCTGTACTACGTTGACCTGACTCCCGCCAGCGGCAGCGCCATCGACGCCCGCGTGGTGTACAATGACAACACCATTATCTACACGGATAACGCCGCGTCCTCCGTCGCAGGCACCTATTCCAGAATGTCCGTCATCGACATTTACGAATATGTTGGCGACATGGCCCGCACCGACCTGGGCTGGGTCAGCACCGGCAATCTGCTGTAAGACAGTATCCAGAATCTCCCTGCGGGAAACCGCGGGGAGATTTTTCTTGCCAGCGTGGCGGGAGTGTGGTATGATACTCCCAACAGAAATCGGGAGGAATCCAACATGAGCTATGCTGACGAGCTGTATAAGAAAACGTGCCGGGACATTCTGGAAAACGGCTTCTCCGACGAAAATCTGGAAGTCCGTCCCCACTGGGCGGACGGGACACCGGCGCATACCATCAAGAAATTCGGCGTGGTGAACCGCTACAACTTAGCCGAGGAATTCCCCATTATGACCTTGCGGCGCACCTATTGGAAAAGCGCCGTGGACGAGCTTCTCTGGATATGGCAGAAAAAGTCCAACCGTGTCGCAGATCTGGGCAGCCACGTCTGGGACGAATGGGTGGGGGAGGACGGCACCATCGGCAAGGCCTACGGCTACCAGCTGGGCATCAAGCATCAGTACAAGGAGGGCATGTTCGATCAGGTTGACCGGGTGATCTACGACCTGAAGCACAACCCCGCCTCCCGCCGTATTCTGACGAACATCTACAATTTTGAAGACCTGCACGAGATGAACCTCTATCCCTGTGCCTACTCCATGACATTCAATGTTACCGGCGACACCCTGAACGCCATTCTCAACCAGCGCTCTCAGGATATGCTTACGGCCAACAACTGGAATGTGGTGCAGTACGCCGTGCTGACCCACATGATGGCGCAGGTGGCGGGGTTAAAGGTGGGCGAGCTGGTTCACGTCATCGCCGACTGCCACATTTACGACCGGCACATTCCCGCCGTCAAGGCCATGCTGGAACTGGACGGATACCCCACGCCCACCTTCCGGATGGATGAGAGCATCACCGATTTCTACGCCTTTACCAAGGACAGCTTCTCCATGGAAAACTATCAGTTCCACCCCTTTAACTTTGAAATCCCCATGGCGATCTGAGGTGGGACGATGGAACTGATCGTTGCGGTTTACGACGACTGGGGAATCGGCCGGGACGGGACGCAGCCCGTCGCCCTGTCAGCCGACCGGAAATTCTTCCGGACAACCACCCGTGGGGCAATGGTGATTGCGGGGAGGCGCACCATCGAGGATTTCCCGGGAAAACAGCCCCTTCCGGGGCGGGTCAATGTGGCGCTGAGCAGAAGTGGGGCGGAGATTCCCGGCTTTACGGTCTGTGACAGCGCCGAAAAGGCGGCGGCGCTTTCCCGCACCGCTGAGCGCTGCTTCGTCATCGGCGGCGGGAGCGTTTACCGGCAGATGCTGCCCTTCTGCGACGCCGCTTATGTCACGAAGGTGCATGTGACGCCGGAATCCGACACCTTTTTCCCCAACCTGGATGAGGATAAGGACTGGTATCTGGCGGAAACGCTGCAATCCGGTGAGGAAAACGGCATTGCCTACGAAATGTGCCTGTATAAAAGAAAGTAAAAACACGCTGCCACTTGAGACAAACCAAAGTGGCAGCGTGTTTCTTTACTTGGACGGCTTGCGTTTTCCGTTTGACTGTCCCGGCTTTTTTCGCACGGGACGAGGCGGCGCGGAACGGATGAGACATTTTGCCCCGGAGCCAATCAGATCTTCCCGGTGCGCCTTCACCAGCGCTTCCCGCACGAGGGCGTAGTTTTTCGGGTCGCGGTACTGGATCAGCGCCCGCTGCATGGCTTTTTCGTGGGGGTCGGTGGGGACGTAGACCCGCTCCATGGTGCGGGGGTCAAGGCCGGTGCAGTACATGACGGTGGACAGCGTGGAGGGGGTGGGGTAAAAGTCCTGCACCTGCTCCGGATTGTAGCCCATGTCCCGGATGTACTCGGCCAGCTCCACGGCCTCCTTGAGGGTAGAGCCGGGATGGCTGGACATGAGATAGGGGACAAGATACTGATTCATGCCGTACTGCCGGTTCAGGGCAAAATATTTCTCCACAAACTGGTTGTACACCGCTTTTTTGGGCTTGCCCATCCGGGCGAGAACCGCGTCGGACACATGCTCCGGGGCGACTTTCAGCTGACCGGAAATGTGGTACTGCACCAGCTCCCGGAAAAAGGTGTCCTTTTTGTCCGCCAGCAGATAGTCGAAGCGGATGCCGCTGCGGATGAACACTTTTTTGACCCCGGGGAGCTTTCGCAGCTTGCGAAGCAGGGCAACATAGTCCGAGTGGTCGGCGTTCATGTTCTTGCAGGGGGTGGGGTACAGGCACTGCCGCCCGCCGCAGGCGCCCTTACTCAGCTGCTTTTCACAGGCCGGGTGACGGAAATTGGCGGTGGGGCCGCCGACGTCGTGAATGTAGCCCTTGAAATCCCTGTCCTTCACCATGATTTCCGCTTCCCGGAGGATGGATTCGTGGCTTCGGGTCTGGACGATCCGCCCCTGATGGAAGGTCAGGGCGCAGAAGGAGCAGGCACCGAAGCAGCCCCGGTTGGACACCAGGCTGAACTTGACCTCTTCAATGGCGGGGACGCCCCCCGCCTTTTCATAGCTGGGATGATAGGTGCGCATGTAGGGAAGGTCGTATACCGCGTCCATTTCGGCCGTGGTCAGGGGCTTCTGGGGCGGGTTCTGCACCACGAAGAAATTGTCGTAAGGCTCTGCCAGCCGCTTGGCGGTGAAGGGGTCGCAGTTGGCGTACTGGATTTTGAAGCTCTCGGCGTATCTGCGCCGGTCGGTCTTGATCTCGGCGAAGGAGGGCAGGGTGATAGTGGGCAGACTGTCGTCCGGCGCTTTGGTTTTGAACACCGTGCCGTCGATGTAGGTGATATCCTTCACGTCCAGCCCGGAATTCAGGGCGTCGGCCACCTCCACGATGGTCTTTTCTCCCATGCCGTACATGAGAAGGTCTGCCTGACTATCAAGCAATATGGAGCGCTTCATGGTGTCCGACCAGTAATCGTAATGCCCCAGCCGGCGCAGACTCGCCTCAATGCCGCCGATGAGGATGGGAACGTCCTTGTAGGTCTGGCGGATAAGGTTGCAGTAGACCGTAGTGGCGTAGTCGGGGCGCTTGCCCATGATGCCGCCGGGGGTGAAGGCGTCGGTTTTCCGGTGGTGCTTGGTGACGGAATAGTGGTTGACCATGGAGTCCATATTGCCGCCGGAGACCAGAAACCCCAGCCGGGGACGGCCGAAAACGTCGATGGATTTGGGATTTTTCCAATCCGGCTGAGAGATGATGCCCACATTGTAGCCGTGGCTTTCCAGAACCCGGCTGATAATGGCATGGCCGAAGGACGGGTGATCGACGTAGGCGTCGCCGATGATGTACACAAAATCGCAGACGTCCCACCCACGGTCAAGCATTTCCCGTCTGGTAATGGGCAGAAATTCCATATACTGCCTCCTAGTAGTCCTTTTTCTACAGTATAGCAGACTTTTGGGAGAAAGGGAAGTGGAAAAACTGTTCCGGAATAACGCAGTCTGCTCCACTGTTGGAAAACGGCATGGCTTTAGCCACGCCGTTCAGGATTTCTTCTCTACCTTCCGCTTGACACCGTCGGGGCCGATGATGTAGGTGTTTTCCAGCTGACCCACCAGATTGGCCTTGACGGAATCAATGTAGATTCGCCGCAGCTTGTCCCGCTCTGTCAGTTCCTCGGGGGTCAGACCCTCGGCTTTTGCTTTCTTTGCCAGAATGTTGATTCTGGCGATCACTTCGTCCATTTTCATGTTTTTTGTAAAACCTCACACATACCGGTGGATAACCACCGAAATTCTGTCCTTTTTTGTCCGGCCGTTGATGGCCGCAAGCTTGATTTTTCCCAGCCCCCGGACGGAGATTTTCGCGCCCTCCGGGACGGACTTGTCCGGTTTTTCACAGGGAAGACCGTCAATGGCGGCTTTCCCGGCGGTCACGTACTGGGCGGCGAGACTCCGCCCGATGCGAAAGCCGGAGGATACGACGCTGTCCAGCCGTAACGACGCCAGCGTGTCCCGGATTTCCTTGATTTCCGGCTCCGGGATGTGGACGTCCGAAAGGGGAATTTGGCTCAAATGCAGCTTCGTCCGTCCGGCGGAGGTGAAGGTCTGCAATAAATAGGGGGCAATCTCCGACATAACGAAAAAGTCGCAGCTGCCCTTGTCCACGCAGATATCGCCCACCGTCTCCCGGCCGACACCCGCGCCCATCAGCGCCCCCAGAAAGTCCCGGTGGCTGGGGCTGTCCCCCTGAAAGAACGCGGCGCGCAGACACACGCAGGGGCTGTCTTCGCCGTAGAGACTGGCTTCGCCCAGATAGTCCGGCAGAAAAATCAGCATTTTTCGTTCCGCGTCCTCGTAGCCGCCGAAGGCGTACAGACTTTCCTGCTCGCCGAAGAGATATTTTGCCATTTCCAGCTCCCGGGGGGAGAGAAAGCAGGTGGCGGCGGGGATATTCTTCCGCATTCCCGCGTTAATTTTGTCCCAGAGCTTCGCCAGAAGCAGCCGATCCTCGGCGGACTGGGCGATTTTTTCAATGTTGCTTCGTTCCATGCGATCACCAATGGTACTATACCACAACTTTTGCCATGTGGAAAGAAGTTTTTCTTGTATAACGGCGGCGGGTAGAGTATAATAGGGGAAAAGAACGCTATGGGGCGGAAAGGAATCGGACATGGTGACAGGAATCATCGGCGCGGGGGCGTCGGGAATGGCGGCGGCGCTGGCTGCGGCGGAAAACGAAAGCGGGCAGGTCGTCCTCATGGAGCGGCAGGCGAGGGTCGGGCGCAAGCTTCAGGCCACCGGCAACGGGCGCTGCAATTTATCCAATCTCCACGGGGCGTCCGGCGGCTACCACGGGGAAAATCCGGGGTTTGCCGACTATGCGCTGGGGAAGCTTCCCCCCACGGCGGCGCTGGAGTGGTTCCGGAGTCTGGGGCTTCTCACCGTGGCGGAGGATTCCGGGCGGGTGTATCCCTATTCCGATCAGGCAAATTCCGTGGTGGATGTGCTGCGGTTTGCCCTGGAAAAGCCGAATATCACGGTAAAGCTGGGATTTGAAGCGAAAAAAGTGAAGAAAACGGCTTCCGGCTTCCGCATCGTTTCCGGGGACGAGACGGTGGAATGCGACCGGCTCATCGTCGCCTGCGGCGGCCTTGCGGGGACGAAGCTGGGGGGCAGCATGTCCGGCTATCAAATTCTGCGGAGCTTCGGCCACAGCTGCACCCGGCTTCGCCCGGCGCTGGTGCAGCTGAAAAGCAGCTGGAACGCGGCTGCGAGCCTGAAAGGCGTCCGCGCAAACTGCCGGGCGGTCATCCTCCACGACGGAAAGCGGTTTTCCGAAAGCACGGGGGAACTGCAATTTACCCAGTACGGCCTCAGCGGGCCGGTGATTTTTGAGGTGTCCCGGGACGTCTGCCAGGGCGGCGGCGAATGGCTTTGCCGGCTGGATTTTTTGCCGGATATGGCAGAGGACGCCTTGATATCCGAACTAAAACGGCGCAGAACGACCAATCTCCCCGTCTCGGAGCTGTTCACGGGAATCCTCCACAACCGCCTTGGCCGGGTGCTGACCCAGACGGCGGGGATTTCCGCGGGCGGGGCGATTTCCGACCTTTCCGACGAGGAGCTGCGTCAGGCCGCCAATGCGGCGAAGGCGCTGAGCGTACATCTGACCGAACCTATGGGCATGGACAGCGCACAGGTGACGGCGGGGGGCATTCTCACGTCGGAATTTGATGAAACGACCATGGAAAGCCGCCTCGTTCCGGGGCTTTACGCCTGCGGAGAGGTCTTAGACATTGACGGCGACTGCGGCGGCTATAATTTACAGTGGGCGTGGAGCTCCGGCCGCCTGGCCGGACAGAGCGCCGGGAGGAACGACACATGATCCGTTTGAGCGATATTTCCCTGCCGCCGGAACACAGCGCCCACCAGCTTCCCTTTGAGGCGGCGCGGATGCTGCGCATCCCCAACTCCAAAATCCGCGGCGTGCGGATCGTCCGGCGGAGTGTGGACGCCCGGAAAAAGCCCAACGTGCGTATTATTTACACCATCGACGTGACGGTGGATGGCAGCGAAAAGAAAATTCTGAAACAAAGCGGCTGCAAGCGGGCATCCATCGCCCTAGCGACGCGGTACAAGCCGCCCAAATCCGCCTGTTCGCCGGAGAAACGCCCGGTAGTGGTGGGCTTCGGCCCCGGAGGGATGTTTGCCGCGCTGATTCTGGCGCTGGCGGGCTGGAAGCCGCTGGTGCTGGAACGGGGAGAGGATGCCGAGTCCCGCCACGAGAAGGTGGAAAAATTCTTCCAAACGGGCGAGCTGGACACGAAAAGCAACGTCCAGTTCGGCGAGGGCGGCGCGGGAACGTTTTCCGACGGCAAGCTGAACACCGGGGTCAACAACCCCAGAATCGGCTGGATTCTGGAACAGTTTGTGGCGGCGGGGGCAAGGGAGGACATTCTCTATGACGCCAAGCCCCATGTGGGCACAGACGTGCTGCTGACCGTGGTGCAGAATCTGCGCAAACGCATCATCTCTCTGGGCGGCGAGGTGCGGTTCAATACGCAGGTCACCGGCCTGTGTACGGAGAACGGACGCCTGACCGGACTGAAAATCGCCGACGGGACGGTCATTCCCTGCGACCGGGCGGTGCTGGCCATCGGACACAGCGCCCGGGACACCTTTGAAATGCTGGACGCTTCCGGCGTTCCCATGGAGCCGAAGCCCTTCGCCATGGGCGTGCGCATCGAGCAAAAGCAGCGGGACATCGACATTGCCCAGTACGGCGGCGAAAATCCCGCCCTGCCGCCGGCGGACTACAAGCTGGTGGAGCATCTGGACGGGGAGACGGTGTATACCTTCTGCATGTGCCCGGGCGGATATGTGGTGGCGGCGGCCAGCGAGGAAGGCCGGGTGGTTACCAACGGCATGAGCTATGCCGACCGGGACGGAGAAAACGCCAACGCGGCACTGCTGGTGACGGTGAATCCCGCTGATTTCCCCTACGAGGGCAACCTCGGCGGAATGCGCTGGCAGCGGGAGATCGAGGGAAACGCCTACCGTGTCAGTGGCGGCTACCGCGCCCCGGCGCAAAGAGTGGGGGATTTCCTCGCCGGAAGACCCAGCGACCGGCCGGGAC